>OGPA01002785.1_pt1 | contig 11874 bp, 11 predicted proteins | sample 1552841 | NCBI WGS metagenome assembly OGPA01 (sample SAMEA2579916, study PRJEB22360) | human gut metagenome | reverse complement strand
GATTTCACACTCTGATGGGCTGGATTAAGATGCATTATTTCAGAGGATTGCTATAGATTGCCTGCAGTTTGTCAATCATCTCCTGGATCTCAGCCCGGGAGAATCCGCCAAAGCTGCACAGAGAGCGAAGTGGCATGGAATATGTCATTGCTGCTACCATTTCTTCAGTGATAGCTTCAGCAGCAGATTCGGAAGCTGTGTCTGAACCGCCGTTCATTGCAGCGAGATATCTGGAAGTCAGTTCTTTTGCTGCTTCTTTTGTGTCTGGATTATTGAAAAGTTCACCCAGTGTTGTGTTCATATGAATATGCATAGGAATTACCTGGCTGCTGGAGAGTTCAATGGTTTCAGAGAGACGGATATCTCTGGAGGATGCACCGATCAGAATCTCATATTTGCCGCTTGCAGCATACCAGTCGTGTAATTCGGTATTGTACCATGCAAAGCTGCGCTTATCCAGTTCCATAGTAACTGTTTTGGTTTCGCCAGGAGCAAGCTGGACTTTTTCAAAGCCTTTCAGTTCTTTTTCAGGACGGGTCGTGGATGCTGTCATGTCTTTCACATAGAGCTGGACAATTTCTTTTCCTGCAATGCTGCCTGTATTTGTCACATCTACAGAAACAGTGATGGTATCTTTTTCTGTTGGATTTGTGTTGGAAATCTGCAGATTGCTGTATGCAAAAGTAGTATAGGAGAGTCCGTATCCGAATGGATAAGCAACTTCCATCTGCTTGGTATCGTAATAACGATATCCTACAAATACACCTTCACGGTATTCCACTTTATCGCCGCCACCGAAGTTCAGGTAGGATGGATTGTCAGCCAGTTTCACCGGAATTGTTTCGGCCAGTTTACCGCTTGGATTTACAATACCATAGAGGATATTTGCAACAGCAGCTCCGCCTGCCTGTCCGCCAAGGTAAGCTTCCAGAATACCTTTCACATTATTGATCCATGGCATTTCCACAGGAGAACCATTGTGAAGAACGATCACAGTATTTGGCTGAACTTCAAGGATTTCACCAATAAGACGGTTCTGGCATTCTGGCAGTCTCATATGAGAACGGTCATATCCTTCAGACTCAAAACTATCCGGAAGTCCGGCGAAGATCACAACCTTATCAGCAGCTTTTGCAGCCTGAAGTGCTTCAGCAGCCAGTTTTTCATCGTATAAATCTTTATTAGCAGGAAATCCTTCTGCGTAAATAATCTGTGCATCAGCAGGAACAGCTTCCAGTGCATTGGTAATTTTAAAGCAGTTAATATGAGAGCTTCCGCCGCCCTGGAAACGAGGTTTTTTGGCAAAACCACCTACAAAAGCTACTTTCTCAGAGGTCTTCAGAGGCAGAATCTGGTCTGCGTTTTTCAGAAGGACCATAGATTCTTCCGCAATACGGCGTGCCTCTTCATGGTCTTTTTCCATGGTAAATTCCTGCGGTGCACGGTGGTCCGCATATTTGTAAATAATATTCAGGATACGTTCTACAGCCTGATCCAGAACTTCTTCCTTCAGAGTGCCATTTTTTACGGCTTCCATGATCAGAGCATCGTTTGTTCCGTTGGAACCTGGCATTTCCAGATCCAGGCCGGCCTCCAGACCCTTCACACGGTCATTGACAGCACCCCAGTCAGACATAACATATCCTTCAAATCCCCAGTCATTGCGGAGAACATCGGTAAGAAGCCATTTATTCTCGGAAGCAAAAGTACCGTTAATCTGATTGTAGGAGCACATAAAGGTATATGGCTGAGCCTTTTTTACTGCAGTTTCAAATGCAGGAAAATAAATTTCACGGAGTGTTCTTTCATCTGCTTCAGAAGAATTGCTCATGCGGTGATATTCCTGATTGTTAGCTGCAAAATGTTTGATGGAAGTTCCTACATGCTGGGACTGTACACCATTGATAAATGCAGCAGCGATCTCACCTGCAAGGTATGGATCTTCTGAATAGTATTCAAAGTTTCTTCCGCAGAGCGGAGAACGTTTAATATTGACAGCCGGTCCTAAAACAACAGATACGTCATTTGCCTGTGCTTCTCTGCCAATAGTTTCGCCCATGGCTTCCATTAAGCTACGGTCAAAAGAGCAGGCACTTAAAGCAGCAGGAGGGAAGCAGACTGCTTTGATACTGTCGTTCATTCCAAGATGATCTCCTTTGTCATCCTGCTTACGAAGCCCGTGAGGACCGTCGCTTACCATTACCTCCGGGATTCCAAGTCTTTCCACGCTTTTCAGATGCCAGAAATCAAGCCCTGAGCACATGCCTGCTTTTTCTTCCAGAGTCATCTGGCTGATGATTTTCTTTAAATCACGCTTCATAATAAATTCCTCCATAAGTTTATTAATATATGTTGAACAGATTGTTTGTGTTGCCTTTATCTGGACTATATCACCTTCAAATGATAAAATATAGTAAAATATTGATATAAATAACAAAATATTGCTGCGTATGCGAGAGGAATAAAGATGCAGGAGAAAAGTAAGGAATACAATGAAAAAGAACAACAGGTTGCAGAGAACCGAAGCAGGAATACTCTATTTGAGAGACGTGAGAATTTACAGAAACATGAATCTTATGCAAGTGAGCGTCGGCAGTATGATGCTATCAGGAATGGTCAGACAGACAGAATACAGTCCGTTTTTCAGATCACACCGGATGGAACTCCTGGAATACTGTCCAGAAATGAACTGCGAAACAGTAAGAATATGTTTATCGCAGGAATTACGCTGTTTACCAGAGCTGCGATTGAAGGTGGCGTACCTGAAGAAACTGCTTATGCATTAAGCGATGGCTATATTCAGACAGTGGAAGAGTGTACCAGTAAATCTTCCATAGAAAAGTTATCACAAAAAGCAGCTCTGAGATTTGCCCAGGAAGTGCAAAAGTCCGGAATGAGACATTACAGCAGAGAAATTGAAGCGGCAGTAAAATATATTCATCTTCATCTGCATGTTCCCGTTACACTGGAAGAAACTGCAGAGGCAGCAGGGATCAGTGCCAGTTATCTTTCCAGATTGTTTAAAAAAGAAACAGGAATGCTTTTTGTCGACTATATTCAGAAAGAACGGATAGAAGCTGCCTGTAATATGCTGACCTATTCAGATTATACAGCAGCACAGATCAGTGAATATCTCTGCTTTTCCACACAGAGCTATTTTATAAAAATTTTCAGAAAATATACAGGAACAACACCTGCAAAATATAAAAAATATAAAGTTCAGGACTGGAAATAATATCGGTATCAAAAATTTTTTGATTATTTACGAGGATTGCTATAGGTCCCGAAACCGCACGGAAAATAAAAATATTTCTGAGCGTCCCTTTATGACTTATGACGTACAAATAAACATTTTCAAAAAATACAAAAAAGGGATTGACAAACAAAAATAAAGATTGTATAGTATTCCTATCAAATCAATATGAAAACAGGGAAAGCAAAAAATCCCATTAAAAATATCAGATAAGAAGGTGACAAGACATGAAACAAATCTTATGTTTCGGTGATTCCAATACATACGGTTTAATCCCGGGAACTACTAATCAGAGATACGGATGGGGTACCCGCTGGACCAGCATCCTGGATGACAAAGTAAGAACAAAAGGCTACAGAGTAATCGAAGAAGGACTCTGCGGAAGAACCACCGTATTCGATGATCCATTCCGTACAGAAAGAAGAGGAACAGAAATGCTTCCGGCAATCCTTGAGAGCCACAGACCAGTAGACACTATCGTTCTCATGCTTGGCACGAACGATTGTAAAAGCGTATACAGCGCAACCCCGGAAGTGATCGGACAGGGGATTGAACAGCTCCTTGATCAGATCAACACTGTAAACCCGGATGCCAAAATATTACTGGTATCTCCAATCTACCTTGGGGAGAGAATCTGGGAAGAGGATTTTGATCCGGAATTCGATAAGAATTCTATCGAAGTATCATGGAATCTGCCCCGGGTGTATGAGAAAATCGCCAGAAGAAGAAATATTTCTTATCTTCCGGCTTCAGAATTTGCCCGACCGGGAGAAGCCGATCAGGAGCATCTGGATGAACTGGGACATAGCAGACTTGCAGATGCAATTTATGAAAAGCTTGCAGGATGAAGCCTGAAATGTTATGATAGTTCACAGATGTGCAGATGTAACGCTTTAACTAAATCAAGTAAACTACCTGCTTTAACCGAAATAGCAGTGGATTGAAAAGTAATAAGCGGCACAGGCACACCAGAGCGTTCTTCAAATATGCTCTAAATCATAATAATAGAAGGAGAATAAAGTAACCATGGATTTTGAGTTTATCCGCGAGCAGACACCTCTTTATATTGAGGCAGCAAAGCTTACACTTCACATGGCGGTGATTGGTGTGCTGCTTGCCATTGTGGTTGGGCTTGTCTGCAGCATGATTAAGTATTTCAGGATTCCTGTACTTCGTCAGATCGTGGAATGTTACATTGAACTGTCCAGAAATACACCATTGTTGATTCAGTTGTTTTTCCTGTATTTCGGTCTTCCGAAAATAGGGATTGTCCTCAGTTCAGAACAGTGTGCGATCACAGGACTGACCTTTCTCGGAGGCAGTTATATGGCAGAAGCCTTCCGAAGCGGCCTGGACAATGTTCCACCCATTCAGGTGGAATCCGCATTAAGCCTTGGAATGAGTAAGAGTCAGGTATTTACAAACATTATCCTGCCCCAGGCGGTATCCAATTCTATTCCGGCATTCTGTGCAAATGCGATCTTTCTTATTAAGGAAACCTCCGTATTCAGTGCAGTAGCACTTGCAGACCTGATGTTTGTGACAAAAGACCTGATCGGAATTTATTACAAAACAGATGAAGCCCTGTTTATGTTGGTAATCGCATATCTGATCATACTTTTACCAATCTCACTTATCTGTTCATTTGTAGAAAGGAGAGTCCGCTATGCAGAATATGGGGATTGAGGTTCTTTTTAAGGGAATCAACTCATTAAGACTCTGGCAGGGCTTGTGGGTAACAATAAGAATTGCACTGATTTCCATGGTATTTTCCATAATCCTTGGATTTCTTCTTGGGATGGTAATGAATATCCCAAATAAAATCATTAAGTTTATCTGCCGCATTTACCTTGAAATAGTAAGAATCATGCCGCAGCTGGTGCTTTTGTTCCTGGTATATTTCGGAGCGGCCAAGCATCTGGGGATGAATCTTTCCGGTGAGACAGCGGCGGTCATTGTATTTACATTCTGGGGAACTGCTGAAATGGGTGATCTGGTGCGAAGTGCGCTGATCTCCATTCCTAAACACCAGTATGACAGCGGATACGGTCTTGGATTAAACAAATGGCAGGTCTATCTTTATATTATCCTTCCGCAGACTATAAGAAGACTTCTTCCATCCGCAGTGAATCTTCTTACCCGAATGATCAAGACCACATCACTGGTAGCTCTTATCGGAGTAGTAGAGGTGTTAAAAGTTGGAAAACAGATCATAGATGCATCACGTTATACAAATCCGACAGCGGCCCTCTGGGTATATGGTGCAGTATTCTTTATGTATTTTATCATATGTTTTCCATTTTCCAGACTCTCCAGAGTACTGGAAAAGAAGTTTGCTGATTAATAGAGAAATGAGGATAAATGAATGGGACAGCCGATTTTAGAAGTAGAACATTTAAAGAAATCATATGTAAACAATGTTCCTATTCTGGATGATGTTTCCTTCTCTCTGCAAAAGGGAGAAGTGGTGGTGATCGTAGGACCTTCCGGATGTGGAAAAAGTACCTTCCTGCGATGTATCAACCGCCTGGAAGAGATTGACACCGGTGTACTGAAGCTTAACGGTGTAAGCTATGAGAAAGAAAAAAAGAATATAAGCAAAGTCAGAGAGAAGATAGGAATGGTTTTCCAGAGCTATGATCTTTTCCCGAATATGACAATTTTAAATAATCTTCTTCTGGCACCAATGAAAGTACAGAAAAGAAATAAAGAAGAAGTGAAAAAGGAAGCGGAGCAGCTTCTTGACAGAGTTGGTCTTCTGGATAAGAAAGATAATTATCCAAGGCAGCTTTCCGGTGGTCAGAAACAGCGAGTTGCCATTGTACGTGCCATGCTGATGCATCCGGAGATCATGCTTCTGGATGAGATTACAGCAGCACTTGATCCTGAGATGGTAAGAGAAGTACTTCAGGTAGTACTGGAACTTGCAAAGACAGGAATGACCATGCTGATCGTCACTCATGAGATGGAATTTGCCCGTTCCGTAGCAGACAGAGTGATCTTTATGGATAAGGGAAACATTGTAGAAGAGAACACTCCGGAACAGTTCTTTGACAATCCGGAGACTGACAGGGCAAAACAGTTCCTGAACAGTTTCCATTATGAAACAGTGAAAAAATAGAATAGAGGAAAACAGAATATTTTATAAATCCTGAAATGGATGATAATATCCATGAAATAGCAGGATATCATAAGAGCTAGTACATCGTTTCGTAAATAACTATACCAATCGCGTAGGATGCGGATTCGAGTGTGCTGGTATAAAAACGCAGGCGTAGCGGGCTACGCTGAGGCTTTTAGACCTGTGCAATCGGATTCGCAGACAAGTGAGTGGTATAGTTATTTCGAAAACGATGTACTAGTTATAAAAATTATAATAAAATCAAAATTTTTTTAAAACATGGAGGAAAAGAACATGAAGAAAAAAATATTAGCAGTCTTATTAGCAACAGGTGTAGCAGCAACAACACTTCTTGGCGGAAGTATTCTTGTAAGTGCGGCAGATGACGGTGGAAACACTGCACAGGCCCGTACTCTGGATGAGATCAAAAAAGACGGAAAGATCAAAATCGGTGTATTCAGTGACAAGAATCCATTTGGATATGTAGATGAAAACGGTGATGTTCAGGGATACGATATTTACTTTGGAAAAAGACTTGCAAAAGACCTTCTGGGAAGTGAAGACGATGCAGAATTTACTTATGTAGAGGCAGCAAGTCGTGTAGAATATCTGCAGTCTGCAAAAGTAGATGTGATCCTTGCAAACTTTACAGTAACCGATGACAGAGCGGAGAAAGTAGACTTCGCACTTCCATATATGAAGGTAGCTCTTGGAGTTGTTTCTCCTGATGATGCGCTGATCAAAGATGTAAAAGATCTGGAAGGCAAGAAGCTGATCGTTGTAAAAGGAACAACAGCAGAGACATATTTCACAGATAACTATCCGGATATTGAACTTGTAAAATTTGATGAATACCAGGAAGCATACGATGCGCTTCTTGATGGAAGAGGAGATGCATTCTCCACAGACAATACAGAAGTACTTGCATGGGCTCAGCAGAATGAAGGATTCTCTGTAGGAATCGAATCTCTTGGTGATATTGATACGATTGCACCAGCAGTACAGAAGGGCAACACAGACCTTCTGAACGCAATCAACGATGAAATCAAATCTCTGGCAGATGAACAGTTCTTCCATAAAGATTTCGAAGAAACTCTGAAACCTGTATACGGTGACAACATCAATCCGGATGACCTGGTAGTTGAAGGTGGTGTTGTGGACAGCGAAGAAAAAGCTGAGGATGCAGATGCAGCAGCGACAGAATATTCTGATGCAGCCTCCGATGACACTAAAGATGCGGAAACAACAGAAGAACCGGAAGAGACAGAGGCAGCAGACGCTGAATAAGCAGTGTAAATGCAGTATAAAAGTTATAATTTTGATATTCTCTAAAGTATTGATTTATAAACAAAGTGAGACGCACTCCATTAGGACATTCCTGTGGAGTGCGTTTCATTTTGAGATAATGATCAATTTTTGCTTATTGCAAGTGTGTCAGATATTTCAAAATTCTGTCATTTTTGTATGTGACTTTGTAAATGGGAAAATGGTTACTGTTCACTCCGTTCACAGTAACGTAGCCAAAATTCATTCCAGATTGCCTGCGGCAATGGAATTTTGGCTTGTATGTCTCGGGATTTTGGCATATTCATGCCAAAACACCTCGCGGGATAGTGGTGTGTGAACAGTATCGGAAAATGTTAAATGATCATAATTCATTCAGAGAATGAAAGGAATATCCCATCTCTTCCCATTTATCCAACAGTTCATCCAGAATCTGTGCATTAGTGGAAGAGGTGCTGTGTAGCAGTACAATAGCTCCCGGATGAATCCGTTTCGTCAGTTTTGCAATAGCTTCCTGTGGATCTGGCTGGTTATCCTGGTACCAGTCTACATAGGCAAGGCTCCAGAAAAATGTGTGATATCCCAGTTCTCTGGCCATAGACAGATTCTGTGTACTGTAGATGCCCTGTGGGGGGCGGTAAAATTTTGTCATTTCTTTTCCTGTAATTTCCCTGTAAATTTTTTCTACATCGGATAATTCTTTCTGAAAAGATTCTTTTGTGGAAATTTTTGACATATCCGGGTGCGTCATAGTATGATTGCCGACAATATGCCCTTCCGTTTCCATTCGTTTGATCAGATCTTTGTTTTCCGAAATGAAATTTCCAACCACAAAAAATGTAGCAGGTGCCTGATGTTTTTTCAGTGCATCCAAAATAGCAGGAGTATTTCCATTTTCAAAGCCTGCGTCAAAGGTGAGATAGATTTTCTTTTCTTCGGTATCTTCAGCAAAAAAGGCATTGTACTGAGCCAATTCTTCTATCGTTGCATTTCCAACAGGACGTTTGCCTTCTTCCTGAAAACTGAGTCCCCAGTTGGAACTTTGGGCAGAAGCAGCAGTCTGTCTGGCAGTGTTGTGCGATACGATTTTTCCTATAGAGGAACCTATAAATGCACAAGCACAGAAAAGAAGAAAAATCTTGGTAAATCTGGAAGAGAAAATCCGAGTGGAAGATATGTATTTGAGATGCATAGAGAGTGTTAACCTCAGAATGGAATGATATTAGTTTAATATATGAGAAAGAGGGGAACTATAGAAGCTGAATGACAAATAAAAGAGCCACAGATTTATATTTCATCGTGGCTCCTGTTAAGATTCTGTATCCAAGGGATGATACCTCACTTTCTGTAAAATAAATTATGAAATTGTATGAATTTGAATTATGAAATTTACTGTCCCATTGGTCTGTACCTTCCTTTTATAGTTTCATAGGGTAAATCGTTAAGTTTTCATTGGACTGTACCTTCTTCATGTAAATGAACGGTTACGTTTTATAATAGGGTAAATCGTTAACGTTTCATTGGACTGTACCTTCCTTATTTTGATTGAATGTCACTTTAAAAATAAAGTAAATCATTAAATTTCCATTGGACCGTACCTTCTTTAGAATGTTTAACTGTTACGTTCAAAATAAGATAAATCGTTAGGTTTCCATTGGACTGTACCTTCCTTGTTTGATAGGAACTACTTATAAAACTTAGTTGGATTTAAAAGCTTAAGTTCTTGGTGGTCCGTACCTGCCTTTCTTATAAGTCATGAATTTGAAACTTTGCTATTCTGGTGGTCTGTACCTCGCTTTCTTAAATTATGAAGAAAAGATTATGTTTTCGGTGGTCTCACTCCTTTACTTTTTTGTTTTTCGTAATCCCTTTTGTTTTATGAACTTAATATAACAGATAAAGAATGAAATGTCAAGAATGAAAATAGAAAATTTACAAAAATATTTAAAAGATAATATTAAAATTATTTGTATTGATAAAATATTCTGAAAATAATAATGGATATAGACAATGCATAGCCGGAAGCATATTGGGTAAAAATATGGTTGTAAAGATATACAAGTCAAATTACGTTACTGTTCACGCCGTTCTCAGTGACGTATTTTGACTTGAGGTTTAACTGTAACTGTGAAAATATGGAACAGTTACCGGTTTATTAAAATGATCAGGAGGTTCTAATATGTTACGTTATCTGCCTTTGAGAAGGGTTCATGCAAGACAGGTACTTGATTCCAGAGGAAATCCTACAGTGGAAGTAGAAGTAACAGTAGGAGAAGGTGTGATCGGGATAAATGGATATACGGGAAGGGCAATCGTCCCTTCGGGAGCTTCCACAGGAAAGTTCGAGGCAGTGGAGCTTCGTGACGGAGAAAAAGGCTGCTACACCGGACTTGGTGTCCGCAAAGCAGTGGAGAATGTAAATACAAAGCTGGCAGAAGCAATTCTTGGAGAAAATGCTCTGGATCAGTCCTATATTGATAAAAAAATCATAGAAACAGACGGCACAGACAATAAAAGTAATGTAGGGGCAAATGCGGCACTGGGAGTATCCCTGGCAGTAGCAAGGGCGGCAGCAGCAGCTCTCCGCGTTCCTTTATATCAGTATCTTGGCGGCTGCCATACCAGACAGATGCCTGTACCGATGATGAATATCTTAAATGGGGGTGCTTGTGTTATTATAATGACACAAGGCAGAACCCCTTATAATACAAGGGCTCTAGCGATTTAGTCCTAAATAAATTTCGTAACCAATCAACGAATTTATGAAGGAAAGGCCTCTCTTTTATAAATAACACAGTACAGAAGTAATAGAATTTCAGAACTCTGCTGAGATGTATTTACTATACCACGAAAGCGGTGATAATTGAATAAAAATATGTTTTGGACTGAATTAGCTCGCATGAGATTTATATCTCAGCTGTCTGATTCAGTCTTTTTATTTAACAAGAAAGAAGGGAAAGATTATGGCAAAAGTAATTTCTATTGTAAACCAAAAAGGGGGAACGGGAAAATCAGCATGTACAGCTAATTTAGCAGTAGGATTAGCACAAAAGAATATGAAAGTGTTAATCGTTGATGCCGATCCACAGTCTGATGTATCCGCAGGATTTGGATATCGTGATTGTGATGACAGTAATGAAACACTTACAGTTCTTATGGATGCAGTAATGAAAGATGAAGATATTCCTTCCGACTGTTATATCAGACATCAGGCAGAGGGGATAGACATTATCTGTTCTAACATTGGACTGGCAGGTACGGAAGTACAGTTGGTAAATGCAATGAGCAGGGAATATGTATTGAAACAGATTTTATATGGTATCAAGGATCAATATGATGCAATTATCATTGATTGTATGCCATCATTGGGAATGATCACAATCAATGCACTGGCTGCATCAGATGAAGTACTAATTCCGGTTGAAGCGTCTTACCTGCCAATCAAAGGATTGCAGCAGTTAGAGAAGCTGGATCGTACTGTAGATGAGATTAGACGACGGTTTGGATATTTCAGTATACAGCGAGCGGCAATGTATCAGGATAAAGTCTTATCCCACTTAGACGCTGGTACGCACACGATCCATCCACACAGTTATTTTCATAGGTAATTGGAGGGATAGATTTGAAAAAAGCATTAACCAGAAAACAGAAAGAAAGTTATCAATGTATTTTGAATTATACGAAGGAGCATGGATACCCGCCGACAGTCCGGGAATTTGGAAAACTGATCGGAGTAAGATCAACATCATCTGCTTTTTCCAGAATCAAGCAGTTGGAGCAAAATGGATATATCCGCAGAATCCCGGCATCGCCAAGAGCAATCGAGATTTTATAGTGAGGTGTCGGCATGAACAAAGTATATGTAGATGTAGTGGCAGAGTTTCGGAAAGACGGACAGCTGGTTCCCATATTTTTTACATGGGAGGATGGAAGAAAGTATAGCATTGACAGAATTTTGAAAATCGAGCGATGCGCCAGCAGAAAGGCAGGCGGTGTAGGAATGATGTACACCTGTATGATACAGGGGCAGGAAAGCCACTTGTTTTACGAAGTGGATAAATGGTTTATGGAGAGAAAAACAGCATAAGGAGAGATTGGTATAGACGATATTATTTGGATTATTAACCGGCAGGGATAGTCACTTTCCCTTTATATTCCTGTAGGTTTTACATAAGAAGATGGATTCCGGTCAGCAAAGGCAGCTCCCACAATGCCT
>OGPA01002773.1_pt1 | contig 11923 bp, 10 predicted proteins | sample 1552841 | NCBI WGS metagenome assembly OGPA01 (sample SAMEA2579916, study PRJEB22360) | human gut metagenome | reverse complement strand
TGTTGACGTTTCATTTATCTCATTGACGAAGGTGCTAGGCCCGGCAAGAGAACTGTTGGCAGATGGCGGCGAAATGGTCTGCCTGATCAAGCCGCAGTTTGAGGCGGGAAGAGAAAAAGTAGGAAAAAAAGGTGTTGTGCGCGATAAATCCGTACATGAGGAAGTAATTGATAAGGTCATATCATTCGCACTTTCAATCGGATTTTCTGTGCTTCATCTGGAATATTCGCCGATCAAGGGACCTGAGGGCAATATTGAGTATCTGGTGCATCTGAAAAAAGAGGCAGAGGCAGAACAGGCAGGCGTGGAAGAATCTGTCGATGTACAAAAAGTGGTAGATGCGGCACATGGAGAACTGGACAAATAAATGAAAAATTTTCTGATTATCACAAACTATTATAAGGATTCTGAGGCGAGGCTGACCAATCGCATTAAAGAATACATTGAGAAAAAGGGTGGTTCCTGCAGCACTTTTTTCAGTAGCGGGGAGACACCGGGTGAGGCGGCACCGCACAGGGAGGATATTCCTGAAAATACACAGGGAGTTTTGGTGCTCGGTGGAGACGGTACGCTGATCCGTGCAGCAGCAGCTTTGGTAAAGAGCAGACTGCCGCTGATCGGTGTCAATTTAGGGACACTGGGATATCTGTGTGAGCTGGAAGAAAAAGACGTATTTGCGGCAGTTGACAAGCTCATGAAAGACGACTACATGGTCGAAGAGCGGATGATGCTTGGCGGATACGGGATCAAGGGTGGTGAGATACTGCCTGCGGATATCGCACTCAATGATGTGGTAATTCACAGAACCGGGGCACTTTCGGTGGTAAATCTGATCGTCTATGTCAATGGTGAATATCTGAATACGTTCCGCGCAGATGGAATCATTATATCGACACCAACCGGATCTACAGGATATAATATGTCGGCGGGAGGTCCGATCGTGGACCCGAAGGCACAGATGATGCTGATCACGCCGATCAATGATCATAACTTAAGCTCAAAAAGTATCGTGATCAGTGCAGATGAGGAGGTTACCGTAGAACTTGGAAAGCGTCGCTCCCAGAAAGACGAGATGGTGGAAGTCAGTTTTGACGGAGACAGCAAAGTTCGTTTGGAAGTGGGCGATCGTTTTGTGGTGCGCAGGGCGGAAGATACGGCAAAGATCTGTAAATTGAGCAGTGAAAGTTTCCTTGAAATATTGCGCAGGAAGATGAGCGCTTATACATAATAGTGGATTTATCTTTAGAACAGGAGAAAGTATGAAAACAAAGAGACAGGCAAAAATACTTGAACTGATAAAAAAGAATAACATCGAAACACAGGAAGAATTATCGGATTATTTAGAGAGGGAAGGATATCAGGTAACGCAGGCAACGGTTTCGAGGGATATTCGGGAATTGAAGCTGACAAAGGTGGCAGTCAACGGGGGCAGGCAGAAATATGTTGCACTGATGGAGGCAAGCGAAGATCTGTCTGAAAAATATACCAGAGTGTTCCGCGATGGATTTGTTTCCATGGATATGGCACAGAATATCCTTGTTATCAAGACGGTATCAGGAATGGCAATGGCGGTGGCTGCGGCACTTGATGCCATGCATCTGCATGAAGTTGTGGGATGTATTGCCGGGGATGATACGATCATGTGTGCAGTCAGAAGTGTACAGGAAACTGTTGAAGTTATGGGACGGCTGCGCAAAATTGTAGAAGAATAACAGACTGTCAGAAAAGAGGAGATACTTCCGGGAGAGAATGCGCGGGAATGCGCAGGAAGGAGATTCTATGTTACAAAATCTGCATGTGAAAAATTTAGCACTGATTGATGAGTCGGAGGTCGATTTTGCCGGGGGATTAAATATCCTGTCCGGTGAGACCGGTGCCGGAAAGTCCATTATCATTGGATCAATCAATCTTGCACTTGGAGGCAAGGTTCAGAAAGAAATGCTGCGTGACCCGGAAAAACCAGCGCTGGTGGAACTCATTTTTTCTGTTACCGAAAAGCAGAAACAGGTGTTAAAGCAGCTTGATGTGGAGACTGAGGATGATGAGGTCATCTTAAGCCGCAGGATCACGGGTGGACGCGGTGTCTCGAAGGTCAATGGCGAGAGTGTGCCTGCTTCAAAAGTAAAAGAAATTGCTTCGGTTTTGATTGACATTCACGGACAACATGAGCATCAGTCACTTTTGTCGAAGAAAAAGCATTTAGAGATCCTTGACAGTTATGCAAAGGAAGAGATCGAGCAACCGAAAAAGGAGCTTGCAGAGGCATATAAGGACTATAAGAAACTTGTGTCAGAGTTAAACGATGCGGACGTGGATGAGGAAGAACGCTTAAGGGAAGTTTCGTTTTTGGAATATGAAGTCGGTGAGATTGAAGAGGCCGGACTTACTGTGGGAGAAGATGAGGAATTAGAGACACAGTATAAGCGTTTCATCAATGGGAAAAAAATTGTGGAAGCACTCAATCAGGCGTATCAGTATACCGGAGGGATGGATCAGGCATCAGAGCTGACCGGACGTGCGCTAAGGGAACTTTCAGGCGTATCAGTGTATGATGAGAAAATTGCTGATATGGAAGAAACGCTTACGCAGATCGACAATCTGCTAGGTGACTTTAACCGGGAGATTGCAGATTATCTGGATGATACAGATTTTGACGAGGAGACATTTTACCATCTGGAAAAACGTCTGGATGAGATCAATCACTTAAAGTCAAAATATGGAAGTTCTATTGAGGAAATATTAAGTGCATGCGAAGCGAAACAGGAACGGCTGCTCCGGTTAAAAGATTATGATACTTATCTGGCTGATTTAAAAGAAAAAGTAAAAAACGCGGAGAAAAAACTGCAGAAAAGCTGTGAAAAAGTGTCCGATATCCGCAAAAAATATGCAGAAAAACTGGTTATTGCAGTGACGGAAGCATTGAAAGATCTGAACTTTTTAGATGTTGTATTTGAAATGCGGTTTGACGTGCTGTCAAATTACACAGCAAACGGATACGACGATGCGGAGTTTATGATCTCGACGAATCCGGGAGAGCCGGTACGCCCGCTTGGAAAGGTGGCATCCGGGGGAGAACTTTCAAGAATTATGCTTGCGATAAAAACAGTGCTTGCCGATCAGGACGAGGTGGAGACGCTGATCTTTGATGAGATCGACAGTGGAATCAGCGGACGCACGGCACAGATGGTTTCCGAGAAAATGAATCTTTTAGGACGTACACACCAGATCATCTGTATCACACATCTGCCGCAGATCGCTGCGATGGCGGATGCACATTATCTGATTGAGAAGGCTGTCTCAAACGGCGCAACCGTCTCAAAGATCAGACGGCTTGATACGGCAGAAACCGTGGACGAACTGTCCCGTATGCTTGGCGGTGTTGAAATCACGGATAAGGTAAGAGAAAGTGCGCGGGAAATGAAAGAACTTGCCGCAAAAAAGAAAAAATAAAAATTCCAAAAAAAGGCCGGTGTGTCAGGAAGTGGCAGGGCAGTTTGGATAAATAACAGCGTGAAAAAGAAAAAAGCACATATAATAAAAAGGGGATATCGAAACAGGATATCTTCTTTTTTTGCGAAAGATGGGGAAAACAGGAGAGAGAGAATGAAAAAGATAAGTGCTTATTACAGAATTATACAAAATCTTACCTGTATGGGATTCTTTTTTACGTTGATTTTTGCGGTAAAATCGTTTGAGAATGCTGTGCCGGATGAGATATATGTGAGAGCGGGAGAAACGGTATCTTATGATTTTGATGTTCCGGTCAGTGTTGTGCTAAAGCAGGACAGTACGGAGGTATTTGAATATCTGACAAAAGATTCACCGCTTACGTATTGTGTAAATTGCAGATTATTTGGAATTTTTCCCGTTAAAGATATCACGGTTATGCTGGTGGAACCGGAAACGGTTTATGCCAGTGGAATGCCGGTTGGAATTTATGCGAAAACAAAAGGAGTACTTGTGATCGGGAATGGGGAAGTGGAGAGGGTAGATGGACGGGAGGTAAAGCCGTCAGAAAATCTTGTAAAAAGCGGAGATTATATTGTCAGTGTCAATGGGATGGCAGTCAGCGAGAAAGAAGACCTTGCTGCAGCAGTGAACGAAGCCGGAGGAGGAAAAGATATTCTTGGAATCATGCGTGGCGAGGAATATATTGAGGTTTCCCTGGATCCAGTAAAGAGTGTCAGTGGAAAATATATGCTTGGTGTCTGGGTGAGGGACGACCTTGCGGGAATAGGAACACTTACTTATTACAAAGCAGATGGAACCTATGCAGCACTTGGACATGCAGTGAGTGACAGCGATACCGGAACGATCATGAGTATGGCGGAAGGGTATCTTTATCATACAGATATTGTAGGCATAAAGAAAGGAAAGTCAGGCACTCCGGGAGAACTTTCCGGTATTATTCAATACGGAGACAGTACAAGAATAGGTTCGATCATGCAAAACACCGGTCTTGGGATTCATGGAGTCTTAAATGGAAACTTAAAGTGGTTAGAAACCGGGGAGTGTTATGAGGTGCGTTATAAACAGGATATCAGGACCGGAAGTGCGTTTATTGTATCGTCTGTTTCCGGGGAGAGTAAAAAATATGAAGTGATGGTGGAAAGTGTTGATTACAGCGGAAAAGAGGAAAATAAAGGAATCCTGATCCGGGTTACAGACCCTGAACTTTTAGAGCTGACAGGCGGGATCGTACAGGGAATGAGCGGCAGTCCGATCATACAGGACGGGAAACTGATCGGGGCCGTTACACATGTGCTCGTCAATGATCCGACCAGGGGTTATGGGATATTCATTGAGAAAATGCTTTAACATCACAGGCAAATATGGTATTATGAAACAAAAAGTGACAGTTTTTGTAAATGGGTGGCATATGCATACAGAGAGTGAAATAGAGAAATTAGCGGCGGAATATATGGAGGAAGGCCGGACAGCCTTTTTTTCAAAAGAATTAAATAAGGCGGCAACTTTAACGCAGAATGCAATCGATATCTATCGGATGGAAAAAAATTATGAACAGTATGCATTTGCGCAGAATTTGATGGGTGTCATCTATGTGTCGCTTGGGAATGAATCGGCTGCAATGGATTGTTATTTAGAAGTGTTAGAGTGTTCAAAAAGACATGGAATAACATCCGTTCTGGCATTGGCGTATAATAACATAGGTTCCAGATATCAGGAGTTACGGCAGCACCAAAAGGCGATTGGATATTTTGAAAGGTCTGCAGATGAACTTGAAAAAGTGACAGACACAGAGAATGAGAATTTTCAGATCAGGTATCTGATTACACACATGAATCTCATGAAGTCCTATGGGGAACTTGACCGGCTTGACGATGCACGCAAGGAACTTCTTAAATTAGAAAAATGCAGCCAGGGTATTGTGAATGAAATGTATCGTTACTCTTATCTGACATTGAAATCAAGACTTTACTGGAACATTGGGGAAAAAGAATATGTGTATGAGCATTTGGATGAATTGATAAAGGGTGGAATTGATGATTCAAATGCAGCAGATTATATTGAAGATGTAAGTGACTTGTGCGGCCTGCTGAAAGATATGCAGGAGTTTGACAAGTGGAAAAGAGTGATTCTGGCATTTGAGCAGCATGCAAAGAAACAGAACAGCATTTATTATGAAATGATTCTCAATGAAATGTGGCTGGATTACTATAAGGAGCTTGGGGACAACGAGCAGTATGTAAAGCTCTGCATTCACTATGTAGATGTGGCTCAGCAGCAGAAAAAAGCAGACAATGAGGAACGTGCATGTGCGATCGACTTAAAGATTGAACTTCAGGAAAAGGAAGAACAACGCAGACATGCGGAGATACGTTCCAATCAGGATGCACTGACAGGTCTGGGCAACCGTTATATGTTAGAGAAAGACGCTGTGGATGTGATTGAACATGCAATAAAAACAGGCGAAAAGATTGCTGTCGGAGTGATTGATATCGATTGTTTTAAACAGCATAATGATACATATGGGCATATTCAGGGGGCTCGTTGTCTTCAGCATGTTGCTGATGTTTTGAAGAATGCCGTGGAAAAACGTGGGAAAGCATACAGATTTGGCGGAGACGAGTTTGTTCTGCTCATCCAGAACGGGGAAGAAAATACGATCACTTCCATTGCAGAAACGATAAAAAAAGAACTGCAGCAGCTGCATATAGAGGATAAGGATTCTGGCAGACAGGCAGCCGTCACGATTTCACAGGGATATGCAAGTTTCCTGCCAAGCAGACAGGAAAGCAGAAATAGTCTGATTGAACATGCGGATAAAGCATTGTATGAAGTAAAAGAAAACGGAAGGGATGGATTTCGTATTATTGTAGAATAATTCATAATTTATGTAAATTTTTGCGCTTGACGACTACATTCGACAAAATAATTTGAGTGAAAATAAGTATCATCAATTTACAAATAATTTATGATAATAGAAAGTTCGCGAGGCGCACTTTCTATTGTTTTGTCACAGGAGGGCTTGAAATGGAAAAATTAAGTGTAGCAATTGCTGATGATAATGAGATAATGTTACAGTTATTAGGGGATATTATCGAAAGTGATGATGAGTTGAATGTGGTAGGAACAGCAAAAGACGGTGAGGAAGCTTATCGTGTGATAAAAACAAAAGAGCCGGATATCGTGCTGCTTGACATAGTAATGCCAAAGTTAGACGGACTTGGGGTACTTAGCCGTGTGAACAAGGATAAAACGATCAAAAAACACCCGGCATTTATCATGATCAGTGCAATCGGACAAGATCGTATCACGGAAGATGCGATCAACATGGGGGCATCGTATTACATTATGAAACCATTTGATAATGATATGATCATTGACCGGATCAAACGGATCAAAAACCGCAGTGTGCCCGGAATGGAAAAACGTAAGATAAATGCATATGAAAAGGCAGAGCCGGTCAGCGAGCGCAGTCTTGAAGCGGATGTGACGGAGATCATCCATGAGATCGGTGTTCCGGCACATATCAAAGGATATCAGTACTTAAGGGATGCCATTGTTATGTCCGTGAATGATATGGAGATGTTAAATTCCATCACAAAGATCCTATACCCGACGATTGCAAAGAAATACCAGACAACATCAAGCAGAGTGGAGAGAGCGATCCGTCACGCGATCGAGGTAGCATGGAGCAGGGGAAAGATGGATACGATCGATGAGATGTTCGGTTATACGATCCACAATGGAAAAGGAAAGCCGACCAACTCAGAATTTATCGCGCTGATCACAGACCGTATTCGTCTGGAACATAAAATGTATTAATACTTTTCAGAAAAGTAAAAAAGAGTTATAATATTCTTTAGATTTTCAAAAGTTTATAGAAGAATAAATTTTTGGGGCTGGAGGGTTTATGACATGAAAAAAATATTATTTGCGGCTTCAGAAGCTGTGCCTTTTATGAAAACCGGAGGACTTGCAGATGTAACAGGCTCATTGCCAAAATATTTTGACAAGAAGAATTATGATGTGAGGGTCATTCTTCCAAAATATGTCTGCATGGAAGAACGGTGGAAAGGACAGCTTCATTTTTTATGCCATTTTTATGTGAATTTAAGCTGGAGGAAACAATACGTTGGGATTTTTGAAACAACGTATGATGGAATTACTTACTATCTGGTCGACAATGAATTTTATTTTGCGGGAAATGCACCGTACAACAATATTTATGAGGACGTGGAGAAGTTCGCATTCTTTTCAAAAGCAGTGTTAGAGGCATTGCCGTATCTTGATTTCTGTCCGGATATCATCCACTGTCATGACTGGCAGACGGGACTGCTTCCGGTATTTTTGCGTACTTTATATGGAGATGAGGAATACTATACGGGTATAAAGACGGTATTTTCCATCCATAATCTGAAATTTCAGGGAAGATGGAAACTGCCTGCAGTTATGGATATTACCGGACTGCCGGAACAGATTTTTGCCTCAGATAAGTTAGAGTCTTACGGTGAGGCGAATTACTTAAAAGGCGGTGTGGTCTATGCAGATGCAGTCACCACAGTCAGTCCGACTTATGCCTATGAGATCACGACACCAGAGGGCGGTGAAGGATTAGAAGGACTTATGTATGCGTGCAGGGATAAACTTTTCGGTATTTTAAATGGCCTGGATTATACAGAATATGATCCACAGAAAGATGTCTATCTGACCAATCATTATAACGAGGTGAATTATAAGGAAGGAAAGGCTCTCAACAAAACACGTCTGCAAAAAAATGTGTCTCTTCCGGTAGACGGGGACGTATTTCTGATCGGTATGGTATCGCGTATGACAGACCAGAAAGGGTTTGATCTGATCGCATATATCATGGATGAACTGCTCAGTACCGAGCGTGTCCAGTTTGTTGTGGCAGGAACCGGAGAGGCACGATATCAGGATATGCTGTCTTACTTTGCGGGAAAATATCCGGATAAGATGAAGGTACATATCGGCTATTCAGAGGAACTTGCCCATCAGATTTATGCCTCCTGTGATGCATTTTTGATGCCGTCTTTGTTTGAGCCTTGTGGTTTAAGCCAGCTGATGAGCCTTCGTTATGGCACGGTTCCGATCGTGCGTGAAACGGGTGGTCTTAAGGATACCGTCATTCCGTATAATGAATATACGAAAGAGGGAACCGGATTCTCCTTTGCAAATTATAATGCGCATGAGATGTTAGCGACAATCCGTTATGCGTTATCCGTATTTTACCAGCATAAAAATGACTGGGATATACTGATAAAACACGGTATGAGTCAGGATTTCTCCTGGAACGCATCGGTGGCAGAATATGAAAAGTTGTACGACAGTCTGATGACAAAGTTTACATGGTAATACGGTCACTTTTTTGAAAAATAATTTACATGGTAATACGGCTGCTTTCCCTTGAATAATAATATACATGGTCGGAGAGAATATCCTCTGTGGAAAGCTGTGTGGCATTGACTTCCTGAACCATTTCCGAGAGTTCCCGATAGGACTGCTGACGGGTATCTGCGGGACTGTTTGCGGAGGATAGCAGAGGATCGGCCGGTGTGGCAAAAGAATTGACGGGAATGATGAGAACTTCGTGGATGCTGCTTGGAAGGATATAAAGATCACTTCTTAAGTGCTCTGCGAAGTTTTTTAGCAGATCCTGATACAGGATACATGCAGAGCCGTTTAATTTTGTATGATTGGACAGCACATACATCGGAAAAGGTGCCGGTGGAGCAAGGATGGCGGAGCTGTCGTCATCGGAAAGAAGTTCTTTTAGCACGTCGCTCATATTGCGAAGCTCATAATGCTGGAGATCCGGTGTGTTTTTGCATGCAAGTGCATACAGGTCATCTTTTGTGATATTCCAGAAGGAAAGATGATGGTTATGGATCAGGATCGTGGCAGAGCTGCCAGAGGCTGACGGAGAGCAGGAAATCTTTTCTTCTGAAAATGACTGGCTGATATCGTCCGGATCAATGCCGATCAGACAGTTGAATACGATCGCCAAATCAAGAAAACGAAAATGGGGAACATCTGTTAACAGCGCCTTGTTGCGCTCGTAATTGATCAGCTTAAAGATAATGCGGGACTGAACCTTCTCATAGCATGTGAAAAAGGAAATATCAACACTGTGGGCGGGTTTGTTCTGCTGATAAATGTCCCTGATCTCGGTGCAGATATCAGAAATGGGCCGGCCGTTTTCATATGCATGAAAATAGTCATTCAGATAAATGGTCGGTGAGATATTGCAGCCCGGAGTTAAAACGGTCAGACCGTCTAAGTGGGTATTGTTATTTTTTAAAATGTCCTGCAGGATAATGGAAACGTCAGAACCAAATGCGTCCTGTAAAGATTGTCTGATCTGCTGTTTAAATGTCTGATATGTCATAAAGACCTCCTGTAAATACGAATCTATCCACGATAAATCCGCGGTGCAGGAGAAGATATTACTGTTTCTAAAATGGGGAAAGTCCACGCAAAACACTGCGTGGACTTACTATAACACATGCATACTACGAATGCAAGAAAAATTATTCGGATTTTAATTTTTTCCAGAGATAGCTGTAAAGCGAAGTTGTGGATTCATCAAACTGTTTGTACACGGTACAGTTATCCAGTGTTTCCTGTGGCGGGAAAATGGTGGTATCACTCAGAGTCTCATCGTCAAGTGCATCAATCACAGCAAGGTTTGGTGTGGCATAGCAGACATAATCAAAATTTTTCATGGCAACGTCCTCACGGCATAGGAAATCGAGAAATTTTTCAGCATTTTCCTGATTTTTACAGCTCTTTGGAATGAACCAGGAATCGATCCAGAGGTTGGAACCTTCTTTTGGAACCGTATAGGAGAGGTCATCATTTAATTCTATCGCAGTGGCTGCTTCCCCGGAATAAACTAATGCCATTGCCGCATTTCCGGCAGCCATTTCATCGGAAGTCTCATCCACATAATAGGCGTACACAAGAGGTTTTTGTTTGATCAGAAGATCAACGGCATTATTCAGCTCGGTCTCGTTTTCTGTATTGATGTCATAATTTAACAGGCGAAGAGCCGGGACAAACGAATCACGGACAGAATTCTGCATAATGATGGAATCTTTGTAGTGTTCATCCCACAGGATATTCCAGGAGGACACCTCATCATCTGTGACCATCGTGGTATTGTAGAGGATGCCGAGCGTTCCGTAAAAATAGGGCATGGAGTAAAAGACATCCGGGTCAAAGATCCTTGCCGCATCGATGATCGACGGATCAATATTTTGGTAATTCGAAAAACTGCTGAAGTCGATCTTATTTACTTCGCCCTCCGAGATCAGACGTTCTACCATATAGTCGGAAGTGCAGATTAAGTCATAACCGATCGAACCGGCTTTATATTTCGTATACATTTCCTCCGGATTTACATATTCTTCATAGTTGACATGGATGCCGGTTTCTTCTTCAAAGGCATCTAACACACTCGACTCTATATATTTTCCATAGTTTAATACCGTCAGTGTGTTTCCGTCATCTTTAGAGCCGCAGGCAGTGAATGCGAACATCGCTCCAAGGCATGCAGCCATCAGCAGTAATTTTTTCTTCATAATGTCCTCCTTATGTTGTCAGTGCGGTGCTTTTTTTGGATGAACGGTAATTCATCAAAAGCAGTAACAGTAGTGCGATCAGGAATAAAATAGTGGAGAGAGCGTACATCTCCGGTTTGATCCCTTTTTTGAGTTCGGTGTATATCATGGTTGAGAGTGTATTGACTCCCGGTCCTTTTGTAAAATAGGTAATGGAAAAATCATCTAACGACATGGTCACGGACATCAAAAATCCGCTGAATACGCCGCCTTTGATATCAGGCCAGATGATCTTCCAAAACGCATAAGGTCTGGAAGCACCTAAATCCAATGCCGCCTCATAGGTGTTAGGACTTAGGGAATTCAGTTTTGGCAGTACGTTTAGAATGACATAGGGGATATTAAAAGTAATATGTGCGATCAAAACGGTGTTCATGCCAAGTCTTGTAAATTTTATCAGTAACAGCATTAACGAGATACCGGTTACAATGTCCGCATTTAAAAGCGGGATATTGGTAGCTCCAAGCATCAGTGCTTTCTGTCTTCTTTTCATACTGTGGATACCAATAGCTGCCAGTGTTCCAAGCAGGGTTGCTACAATAGAAGCAACCAGTGTGATGGTAATGGTTGTATAAAAAGCGTTCATAATGGTCCGGCTTTTAAATACCTCCTGATACCAGCGCAGTGTAAATCCGCCCCACTGGACACGCGATTTTGAGTCATTGAACGAAAGTACGATCAGGACCGCGATCGGAAGGTACAAAAAGAGGAAAATAATGATCAAATACAGGCGTTCGATTCCTTTTTTTACCATACGGCATTTCCTCCTTCATTTTCTTTATCCTGTCGGTTCATAAATGCCATGGAGGCAATGA
>OGPA01002769.1_pt1 | contig 11935 bp, 11 predicted proteins | sample 1552841 | NCBI WGS metagenome assembly OGPA01 (sample SAMEA2579916, study PRJEB22360) | human gut metagenome | reverse complement strand
AATCCAAACCATAAATTTCTTTCATCAGCTCTCTTGAAATAACCTTTGATGGTTCCCCCTGTGCGATAAGTTTTCCTTTGCTCATGGCAAAAATATGATCAGCATAACGTGCAGACAAATTAATGTCATGAAGAACCATCAAAATTGTCGTGCCTCGTTTCTTATTCAATTCCATTAAAAGATCTAATATTTCAACCTGATAAGCAATATCAAGATATGTAGTTGGTTCATCAAGCAGCAGAATATCAGTCTGCTGTGCAAGCGCAAGTGCAATCCACACACGCTGACGCTGTCCTCCGGAAAGTTCATCCACACAAGCGTCTGCAAGCTCGGTAATGCCCATCATCTCAAGTGCCTCTTCTACTGCTGCAAAATCTTCTTTTTGCAGACCACCCAAAAGCTTTCGATACGGAAAGCGTCCTCTTGCGACAAGATCCGTCACCTTAATGCCTTCTGGGACAACTGGTGACTGCGGAAGAAGTCCAAGCGTTTGTGCCATCTGCTTTGATGGAATGGAAAAAATGCTTTTTCCGTCTAAGAGAATGCTTCCCTGCTCTGGCTTTAAAAGTTTCGCAAAAGTCTTTAATAAAGTAGATTTTCCACATCCATTTGCTCCCAGAATGACACTGATCTTATTTTGCGGAATTGTTATGCTAACATCAGAAACTATTGTTTTTCCATCATAGCCTGCAAAGAGAGCATCTGCTGCAAGTTCTATATTTTTCATAATCCTTTACCTCTTTTGTTTTCAAGCTGACTGCCTTACGAAGTGTCCCGTCACACAGTCTCACTCTTTTTGTTCATGCGAAGCAGCAAAAAAATCAGATATGGTGCGCCAAGAATACCTGTAACAACACCAACCGGATAGCGCGATGGCAGTGCAAACTGACCAATCAAATCAGATGCAAGCACGAGAACACTTCCAACAAGTGCAGATGCAAGCATATTAGTACGTCCGCCTCCGCAAAGACGTGACGCAATCGGTCCTGCCAGAAATGCTACTGATGCAATCGGACCAGTAACAGATGTGGCAAACGCAACAAGAAGAAGAGAAAGCAAAATGAGTGCCAAACGAACCATCTTTGACTTAACGCCAAGTGTGACTGCATGGCTTTCGCCCATTTGAAGCATTGCTAACTGCTTATCTAACAAAAAGATCGTACATGATGCAGCGATCACAACAACAGCAAGTAAAGGTACATTTTCCAGCTTAACACCATTTAAGCTGCCAGACAGCCAGCGAAGCGCACTTGCCACATCATACTCGGATGCCTTTAATAAGAGCCATGAAATAATCGCATTTAAAAATGCCTGCATACCAATTCCAGTTAAGATCAGCCTCGCATTGGAAAATCCGCCTCCCTGAGACAAAACATAAATCAGACAGGATACCAAAAGACCTGATATCACTGCAAGAAGTGATACAATACCAGTTGGCAGTTTTAACACAAGAATGCCAAACACGGCAGCAACACTTGCTCCTGAAGTCACACCGATAATATCCGGACTTGCCAATGGATTTCCAAGAAGCTGTTGGAATGTATTTCCAGCCATACCAAATGCAAAACCTGCCAAAATTGCAGTGAGCATTCTTGGAAGGCGAAGTGTCTTTACCGTGAAGACTGCACTGCCCTCCACTTCTTTTAAGGCATCCCATACCTCACTTGGCGTATAAATTGTATTTCCGTAAAGCATCATAACTGCTGCTAGCACGAGCGCGATTGCCAAAAGCACAAGCGAAACCACGATGCTTTTTCTCTGTCGTCTGTGATATCCTGCCTCTACATTAGAGATTCCATCAAAAGACACATTTTTAGATGTTCGCAATGTCGTTTCTTTCACAGTGACTTTACCTTTGCCTTTCTGATGATGAGAATAAATACCGGTGCACCGATCAGTGCTGTGACAATACCTGATTCCAATTCGCCAGGACTTCCCAAAATTCGTCCCATTGTATCTGCAAATAGAAGTAAGGCTGCGCCACCAACTGCAGACAGCGGAAGAATCTTTTTCATATCTGGACCAATTACCAGACGAAACAGATGCGGAACCATCAGACCCACAAAGCTGATCGGTCCGGCAAGTGCTGTCGTTGATGCACAAAGAAGCACGCCTGCAAGTGATGCAAGTGCCCTTGTAAGCGGCACATTAAGTCCAAGACCTGTCGCTGCTTCATCACCAAGCGCTAACGTATTTAAAGGTGCTGCCATGCAGATACTAACCACAAAGCCTACAATAAAATATGGGCAAAGAAGACGAATATCTGCCCAGTTTGCACCACCTACGCTTCCTGTCTGCCAAAAACGAAATTGATCCATTACCTGCGTACTAGGCAGCATAACAGTATTTACAAGCGACTGCAGCGCCGTTCCTGCTGCCGCTCCTGCAAGTGCCAGCTTAATCGGTGTAGCGCCATTTCCGCCGATGGACGCCAATCCATAAACCTGCCGTTAAAGCTGCGCCGGCAAAAGCCAGCCAAATATACTGACTGCCCTTACTAATATGAAAAAAAGCGATTCCGCATACAACAAAAAGGGAAGCCCCCGTATTGACTCCTAAAATACTTGGATCCGCAATCGGATTTCTTGTCACTGCCTGCATCAGTGCGCCTGATACGCTAAGCGATGCTCCTGCTAAAATGCCAAACACAGTTCTTGGGATTCTCGCCTGCACAACATTGTTTTCAAATGTCTCCTCGCCCAAATGAAAAAGACTTCGAATAACAGTGGGAAAGCCCACGGATTTTGATCCGCAGGCTATCGATGCCAGTACACAAAACAGCAAAAGCATGATAGAAGCAGCTGCTGTTAATAGGAACCGTCTGTCTCTCATTTGATATTCTCCGCTGCATCAGAAAGTAACTGAAGATACTCGTCAATCTCATACGGGATCGAAAGAATGGACGGAGTGGAAGCGCCTGCAAGTGCAGAGGTACTGTCAACCAATGCAACTGCACCGTTTTTGATTGCCGGAATCTGACTCATTAACTTATCCTCCTGTAAAGACTTCAACAGATCCTCATCTCCGTAAACAACCATAAGCTGAATATCATCAAGCTGATCCGCATTCTCACGACTCACTGTGATATTAAAATCATCCGTCTCGCCAGCAAGCTTCTGTACACTCTCTGGAAGTGTAAGACCAAGATCTAACAGATATGCTGCTCTCGGATCGGTCGGAAGATATACATAAAATGTGCTGAAATCATCTGCACTGATCCAACAAAATGCAGTTGGAATTCCTTCAAGCTGTGGATACTCTTCCAGCTTTTCTGCAATTAAATCCTCCACTTCCTTTACCTTCTTCTCGCCTTCCGGCTTCATGCCCATACCCTCGGCATTCTCGATAGTCTGCTCTCTCCAGCTTGTCTGCCAAGCCTTCTCCCTGTATGGAATAACAGGTGCGATCTGGCTTAAGGTATCATAGTCTTCCTGAGTCATACCAGAATATGCTGCCAAAATGACATCTGGATTGCAATCGCTGATCTGCTCGAAATCAAGTCCGTCTACATCATCAAAAACAACTGGCTTTTCTACGCCAAGATCTGCAAATGCTTCATCTGTCCATGGATGCAAATTGTTATCTGTTACCATTCCGTAGTTTGCTGCTGAAACACCAACTGGTGCAACGCCAAGTGCAAGTGGAGTATCCTGATTTTCCCAACCGATTGTTGCAATACGCTCTGGTTTGCTCTCAATTACAGTCTCACCAAATGCATGCTCAATGGTAATTGGGTAGGTGACCTCCTCACTAGTCTCCTCCTCGGATTCTGCCTCCTCGCTGCTTGCAGCCTCAGTCGTTTTCTCTGCGCTCTTTGCGTAAGAAACGCCTGCTTGCGCAAACAAACTCATACCGGAAACTGCTGTACAAAGTGTGCCAAGAAAAAGTGCTTTTTTGATTCTCATAATTTCCTCCATATGCCAAACTTTAATTAGTGTTTTCTAACTTTCGGTAGGAGTATATCACGAGATTAACATTACGTCAATTCAGGCACCGTAAATAAAAGTTTTTCACCTGATTCAGTCGTTTTTATTCGTAGTACTGTGCCTGCGCATTCCACATCTGGCGATACAGCCCTTCTTTACCGATCAGCATCTCGTGGTTTCCCTGCTGCACAATCCTGCCATCGCAAAATACAATTATATCCTTTGAGAATCGGCATGCAGACAAACGGTGCGATATAAACAGAGCTGTTTTATCCTGCACAATCCGATGAAAATCGCTGTAAATCTCGCTCTCGGCAATCGGGTCTAGTGCCGCTGTCGGCTCATCGAGAATAACAAATGGCGCATCCTTATAAATAGCGCGTGCCATCGCTGTTTTCTGTGCCTCGCCACCTGAGATTTCCATGCCAGTTTCAGAAAAATCTCTATTCAGCATAGTATTTAAACCGTCTGGCATCTTATTATATAGGCGCATCAGATCCACACGGCGAATGGCATCCATCGCACGCTCCTCATCTACCTTTTCTCCTGCCGCAATGTTCTCCCCAAATCTGAATGAAAAAATTTTAAAATCCTGAAAGACAACTGCAAACAGCTTGCGATACTGTGCCTCTTCGTACTCCCTGATATCCACTCCATTTAAGAGAATATGTCCTTTAGTTGGGTCATAAAGCCTGCATAAAAGCTTAATAAATGTAGTTTTTCCTGAGCCATTCAGCCCTACAAATGCCGTACTTTCTCTGGCACTTATCTTTACATTGACGTCGCGCAGCACATATTGTTCTGTCCCTGGATATCGAAAAGATACATCTACAAACTCAACTTCCGGATTTTCCATATCAGTCAAACTAACAGGGCGAGACGCCTTTTTCATCTTATTTTGCAGACCCATGTACTCAAGATACTCATCCATCTGCATTCTGTCATGATGCAGTCTGCTCCAGCCTGCAAACAAATCAGTCATTCCCTGAATGAACTGCTGCACAGCACCTGCATAACGCACGACATTTCCGATTGTAATCATCCCACCGTATGCACAGAACGCCACATACAGATAGATGATTCCGCCTACACACGAGGAAAGCATTCCCTGTAACCCAAAATGACACACATCATTCTTGGCATATTGAAGCGTCATGCGTCTCCAGTTTGCATTCATCTGATCACCGTAATGTTCCATCATCGGCTCCTGATGAAAAATTCGAATATCCTTTCCTGCCTTTTGGGACAATACAACTTCATTCATCATATAGCTGTTTAAACGATTCTCATCTTCATGCTCATTGTGGATTGCCAAACGGCGTTTGCCTTGCTCTAATACAGAACGACGATTCAGATACAACACAGCAAACAGTGCCGCTATTGCTATGATTCGAAACAGCGTTTCCTGTGTCCCAGCTGTCTTTGAAAACTGTTTTGCAAAAAATGGACCGATTGTAATAATTGCTGCCGCCATACGAACTGCCGATGTCAAAAGAATTTCAAGCTGTGTCAAAAAACGCTCAAACACATCCTTCTCACGCTTTCGGTACTCATCCTGGCGTGCCCGAAGAGTACGCACGCGCTCATCCCCGATCTGCTCATAATCCATCTGCATTGTTTTTGTCATGATGGGTTCTGTCATTCGATGCTGCATGCCCCACCACATAATATTTTTCTTTTTTGTGACAAGATGACGAAGAATTGCTGTGACAAAGCTCGCGCCTGTTCCTGCAAGAACAAGCAGTGCCATTTCCTGCATGGAACGTCCAGCATAGAGTGCATCTAGCAGCATTGATGAGAGAAAAATTGCAATAAATGGGAAAATGCCTTCCAGCAAGACACCAATCAGAATGATCTTCCATCCCGGATTGTATTCATTTAGAAGGTGGATCATTTGAATATACGTTACCGCATCCTCGCGAAACTGTGACTTTTTCATCTTCATGCACACGCCTCCTCTGCACCATCTTTGTTTACCCGATAATATTTTCCCTGTATCTCAAACAACTGCGCATAACGGCCATTTAAGCGAATCAGCTCATCATGTGTTCCCTGCTCAATGATCGTACCATCCTCTAACAGCAAAATACGGTCACAAAAACGCGTGCTTGCCAGTCGATGTGAAATAAATAATGATGTTCGTCCTTCCACCATCTCCATATATTTCTGATAAATCTGCTGCTCGGCTAATGGGTCGAGTGCTGCTGTCGGTTCATCTAAAAGAAGCATCGGTGCATTTTTATAGAGCGCACGTGCCATCCAAAGCTTCTGGTTTTCTCCTCCGGAAAGTGCGATTCCATCATCAAGAATACTAGCGCCAAGCGGTGTATCTTCTTTTTTAGGTAAGCTGCTAACTTTTTGCCATAGTCCGGAAAGCTTTAAACATTCGCGCACCCGCTCACGGTCAATGTTTGTTCCAACATCGGATGCCACATTCTGAGCAATAGTCATAGGCAGAAGCTTTACGTCCTGAAAGACAACGGCAAGCAATGAAAAATATTCCTCTTTACTATATTCTTCCTGTGGTCTTCCATTGATAAAAATCGTTCCCTGCGTTGGACGATACAGTCCACAAAGAAGCTTTACAAGCGTTGATTTACCAGCACCATTCAGACCGACAAGTGCGATTCGTTCACCTTGGCGCAGCGTGACATTGATATCCTTTATGGTAGGTTTTGTACTTCCCGGATAGGTGAAGCCTACGTGCTCCAGACGAATTTCAACTGCATCGCCTGCTAATTTATGCACTGCCTTGTCTTTTATTTCTGATTTTTCATTGATACTGTTGTCTTTTTTAGAAATAGTTCCACGAAAAGCTGATTTTTCCCATGAGTACAGAAACTGACGAAGACGCGAATAGTCAAAGCTTAGCCGTCCCAGTTTTTCTCTGCTGTCAAGAAGTGCGCTGCATGCCTCTTGACAGCTTGCTGCAATCGCTGTATACCAGACAAAATCTGAAACTGCCATATCGCCGTTTATAATTTTCCAAATAAAATAAAGATAAATTCCAAAATCACGTATAAAGCAAAAAACTGCATCGCAGATATTAACTGCAAAATAGCCGTTCTCCCAATGCTTCACGTAGCCGTCAGCTGTCTCCTGTTCTCTATGGAAAATGGCAGTCAGCCACCCAGCAAGATCATACATGCGAATGTCCTTGCCGCCAGCTAAATCACAGGCGCATTCCTCCACATATTTCATCTTTCGGCTTGCCTTATCTGCTTTGGGGCGAAGTTGTCTGTCATACGCTGCCGCACGCTCCTTTAAACCTAAAATCAATAGTGCAGGTACCCATACAAGAAGTACAGCCACAATGCTTTGTCTCATTAAAATCGCGCTGTATAAAACAAGTCCTGCTGCAGCAGTCAAAAAACGCTGCCAGATCATGGAGCCATCACGCAGGACGGAATTATTTCGATACAGCGAGTCAAATACTGCATGTGCATCGTCATTAAATTTTTTGCTTTCTAACACATCATAATCTACGTACAGTCTTTTCTTTAACATACGCAGATTAAAATCATCCTCAAATGGTCCCTGCATACGTTTTATGTAGGCATCGAGTGCACTTTTTATCATGTTTCCTGCTGCCAAAATAAGAATCAATATACCTACCTGCAGCACAAGCTGCTTTAATTCAATATGCTCCTCCAACCCACAAAGCACCTGCTTGGGAAGTCTCGCATTTAAAAGTGGAAGCACCACGGCAATTATAGAGAGGGCAATCACCGCTGTCGCCATGCGCGGCTCACGCCTAAACTGCTCCTTCCAGTGCCATAAAGCGTTAGAAGTGAATGTGTATGTGCCATTCGTTTTCATTTCAATTTTCTCTTTACTCATGTAACTCACCATCCATCCTTACGACTTCCTTTCCCTTTTCTAAGTCCCACAGCATTGCAAGTAAAATCATGCGCTTGAATGGTTTTAAATTCGTGAGGATATAGCAAAGATACTTCTGCGACTCTGACTGAAAAAGTTCATACTGCTCTTTTATAAATGTATCATTCGGATCATTTTCCTTCACTGTGTAACTATATACACGTATCATCCACATCACCAGTGCATACGCATTTTCCTGTTCTAGCTCTGGAAAATCGCGTTTCGCATCTTTATATCGCTTGATTACTGAATCCAGCTCATCTACTCTTTTTTGATGAGAATTTGTATTAACAATACTATCTTTACGAATATAATAATTATATTTACTTTCAGGCAAGTACACTAATTTTTCTATTTTTCTAATCAAATCATACATTACACTAATATCCTCGTATATTACTCCGATTGGAAAATATACACCCTGAAATAATTTTCTTTTATATAATTTATTCCACACATAGTTTTGAATTTTCCTATCAAACAGTAATTCTTTAACTGCTTGCTTCTGATTCATTACAATTAAGGATTTATCTTTTAGTTTGGTAATTTTTTCACCCATTTCTATTTCTCTATATGCTACCATGGATATATCAGCATCATATTGACATATCAAGTCATATAATAACTCAAAAAAATCCTTTTCTACTGTATCATCACTATCTACAAATCCAATATATTGTCCTGTCACCATATTTAAAGCAAAATTTCTTGCTGCAGCAGCTCCGCCATTTTCTTTATGTACCACCTTTACTCTATTGTCTTTTCGAGCGTAAAAATCACAAATATCGCCAGATTTATCAGTTGATCCATCATCCACAAGAATGATCTCCAAATTGGTATAGGTCTGACATAAAATACTTTCAATACACCTTGCAAGATACTTCTCAGTATTATATATCGGAACGATTACGCTAATTCGTTCACATATTACCTCATTTTTCCCTTCCATTAAATACCCCCTTTATAATATAACTTTACTAGTTCACCTACATACTTCTTAAAAACTTTAGTATCCACGACCTGTTCACAATATATCTGAGTATTTTGAATAATTGTATGAGCTAACCACATTTCAAATTCTCTTTTGCATTCACAATATCTTCCATCTTCAAGCAGAATTTTATATACATATATGAGTGCTATTGCTAATTCTTTTACTCTTTTTTGCTCATTAGATGTCATAATTGAATTGGGCCTTATTCTATATGAATATAAATCTTTATTTGCAAATATAACTTTTTCTGCCTTCAAAAATGTTTCAGCCGAATACCGTACCTCTTCAAAAATACAGTCTTCTACAAAAGAAACATCTTCCACTATATTTCTTTTATAAAGCTTCCCCCATGCTGGTCTTGTATTATACTTTCCAAGCATTTGAAATTTCAAGGCTTCCATTCCACTTACAGTTATAACCTGAGAAGGTGTTTTTGACTTATCGTAAACATTATCAATATATTTTTCTCTGCCCGCAACAGCAATATCTGTATCACCAATTATGCTCAATAAATGACTACAATAATCCTCCATAATCAAATCATCACTATCAACAAAACTAATATAATCCCCTTTAGCAACCTTGATACCTGCATTTCTTGCAGCTCCTACACCTTTGTTTTCTTGCTTTATGTAAGAAATATTTTTATATTTTTCTTTATACTTCTGGATAATTATTCCAGATTCATCAGTCGATCCATCGTTCACTAATATAACCTCAAAATTAGGATAGTCCTGTTTCATAATAGAATCCAAGCAACGTTCAATATATTTTTCAGTATTATATACAGGAACGATTATGCTTATTAATGTTTTCTTTGTTTCCATAGCTTTATCTCCTTTTTTCTGTTTTTATATCATACAAAAGTCCTTTTCGTAAACAGACAAATCACTTCCATTTTTTTTGGAAGTGATTTGTCTGTTTACTTTTTTTGTTTTATATTATAAAATCACTTTCATCACACAACAATTTAACTTCAGGAGGTACTTAACCATGAAAAAAAAATTATTTATCCCACTAATTTGTCTTACTGCCGCATCAATTACTACTTTATCTATTAGTTATGCGGACACAGCTTCTTCAAAGGAAAAAAACTACACCATCGAAGAAACAATCACTGAGTCCGAAACTGAGATTGAATCAGGTTCCGATGAAAATGTACCATTGAAGCCATTATCTGATATAGCTCCCAACAAACATTAATCGTCTTTCAGATATTTATTTTCTCGCATTTTCAGTAAATTTATTAGCTCTTCTTTTCTATTAAATTCTGCAAAACGCTGCGCAGCCCAAAACTTTCTCTGGATTTTTTGATTATTTTGTTCTCTGTCAATTTCATAATAAGCCCACGCTTGGTTATATAACAAATTTTCAATGTGAATTAAATTAAAATCATTTAATTCATATTTAAGATTCACGCTATCAATATAAAGTGCCTTTTCGTAATTCATTATATCTCCTAACAAGCGTGAATATTGTCCCAAAATAATAGCACTAGCAGAAGAATTTATCTTCAAAAATATTTGTTTTTTTTGATAAACCGAACTCAATTTTTCAAAAAGTTCTTCCGATTTTTTCAGATTTCCCATATCATGATAAATATCTGCTATATTACTAATAATAATCCCCTCTTCACTTCTAATAAATGGAAGCTCTTCGAGTGAAAGCCATGAAAGTTCAAAAGTATAGGATAATGCTTCGTAGTATTCTTTTTCAGCTTCACACGCAGTAATCCTGTTAGCTTCCAATTCATACATGGCCTCTATAAACTGAATCTCCTGCTGTATTTGCGGTTCTTTATAATCTTCTGCCCCTATTTTAGTTTTTAATTGTTCCAATATATTTTGAGCCTTTTTCCATTGACGCATACCAATAGCGTAAATAATGTCTTGTCTCATCGATAAAACTTCTATCGAATCTGTTTCAAGCATCGGCATAATCCAATCAAGTTCTCGTCCCATCTTACGGGTCAGAAATTGAAAATTCTCTGTAGATGGTCGATTTTCCCCTTTTTCTATACGAGATAGCTGACGTACATTTAAAAACGAAAAACCTTTTTCATCTATGCATACTTCTTCCTGTGTCTTTTCCTGTGCCATCCGCATTCTTTTTAATACCATTCCAACATCGTAGCTATTTTCTATACTTCCACACTGCCATACTCGCATATACGGAATTTTATTTTCTTCATACACTATCTCAAATGCTTTTTGAAATTTCTGAAACTGCAGAAGTTCCTCAGATTTCTCTTTTTCTAACATTATTCCAATACGCACTAACTCTGCCAGTAACGGATATGCGTACCGCTGACTGCTCTGCTGACGCAATAATTCCAAAGATTCCATTCCAATCTTATATCCAATATCAATTTTCTGCATTCTTTCATACAGTTTTATTCCAATTAAAGCAATCTGCGCACAGATCATTTCTCTCATGCGAGGTTCCCAATTGTGTATCTTAGGATATCTTTGTATTTGGTCAAATAATCTAAATGCATCCATCAGCTCATTTTTCTTTAAAAGGGACCAAACAACTAACAACATGGCTTCTAATTCCTCTGGACCCACATAAAGTACGGACAAATTTTCTTTCCAATCTTCTTGTACTGTGCAGCAAACAGCATCCTTACTTAACTTATAAAGTTCCTCGTCACTTTTTTCATTTCGTGAAAGTAGCCATTCAATCTTTAAGCAAAACTGTCTCTCTATGTTAGACATCTTTATATGCGAATTTCTATATTCCTCTAATAGCTTTTTTGCCTTCTTGCAATCTTCACACACAGACAGACAAATATCTTCTCTGCATCTCCAGTCTTTCAGCTCTTTCCTTGATACAACTGTTTCAAAATAATCTGTAACAATTCCTATACGATGCATCAAAAATTTCCAGTTTTCTCTTGAAAGCACACTTTTTCCTTTTTCAATATCCAAAAATGCCCGCCGACTTATCACTCCCGATACGATTTTTCCGTGCGAATCTTTTTTTCTTTTCTATATGCTGTAAATATGCGAAAAAAACTAACACCAGACTGATGCAGAATTGCATTTTCGGATAACGGTACTTTTGTCGGATTCTCTTGTATATCCATACTCATTCAAAACCTTTCTCTTTTTGTTTCTGTATTTGAACCGTCCTG
>OGPA01002768.1_pt1 | contig 11935 bp, 9 predicted proteins | sample 1552841 | NCBI WGS metagenome assembly OGPA01 (sample SAMEA2579916, study PRJEB22360) | human gut metagenome | reverse complement strand
GGCTGGTATTTATTTTAAATAAAATTATTTGTTTTTCCTATTTAAAGTGATATACTAAGAGACAGTTACTTTATTTATAATTGTTTCATACAAAAAATTATTGTAACTATAAAAGACATCATACTAAAAAATCATTAAAGCAGCCGGTTGCCACTAATCGACTGCTTTAATGTTCTGTTATTTGTTAATTTATGTATATACATATGTATTAATATTGATATACACATGTATATACATTTTAGAGTTTAGAATAAGCAAAGAATAACGATTAATGTTAGTTTTTACCTATAATTTTTTGTTTAAATTCATCAAATGTCTCAATAGTAGTGCTCTGGCTCTCGAGCAGCCGATGACTTCCGTCCGGTAGGAGTTCCCACGCATCAAACGTTTTTTCCGAATGATCATGGATGAACTGGATATATTTTCCGGATGGAGTGTGGTAGATATCCTTCTTACTTATCTGGTTTAAATCTTTGACCTCTGCATCGCTCATCTTTATTTTCCTCTCTGTACTGATTCTGTAGATTTATCAAGTGCAAATATTTCCTCGATCGGGACTCCGAAATAGTCGGACATATCAAACATGAATTCTGCGGACGGACAGCATTCGCCCAGCTCAACGCGGCGGATAGTGCGGGGATCATATCCAGTGTCCATGGCAAGCTGCTTTTGGGCGATTTTTCGCTGTGTCCGTATTCCCTTAAGATTATTAATTATTTTCATTTAATCACTTCTTTCGTTATAATTCATTAAAACCGGTAATCTGGTACATCATTAGAATTAATTTTGCCGACCACTTTTCGGAATACATCCAGACGGTCAGACTCTTTTATCTCAATAGGAGAGTATTTGCTGTTTAGTGATACGAGATAGAGTCTGTCTGCATATCTTTTCAGCTTTTTAATATAAGCCTCATTGTTCAGTCCGAATATACCTATCTCACCATCACATAGGGTATCCTGCTGTGATACCCACGCAATCTCTCCGCTGTGAAATTCCGGTTCCATACTGTCACCACTGACGATTCTTTTATCTTCAAGACGAGAAAAGTTCTGGCGATAGTAACGTTTAATCATCGATATTCTTATTTTATTTTCTATTTTACCAACTAATCTGGCGATGCATTTTACGATATTGTCCGGGAGTTATACCAGTGTATCTCTTAAAAATAGAAATAAAATAACTTTGAGATGAAAAATTCAAGTAAGTACTGATTTCACCCAGACTATAGTCGGAATGTGCCAGTAAATTCTGTGCCTTTTCAATAAGAACTTTATGGATAAAAACAGTAAGCGTCTGTCCGGTTTCTTTATGGAACAGGGCAGACAGATATTTAGGTGTTAAATTAACTAAAGATGCCAGTTGATTTAAGGTTAAAGTTTTATTTTTTCCATGATAGATATAATCAATGACGCGAGAAATAGCTGGTGAATAGTAATTTTTTGGCGTCTTTTTTGCCTCAGCAACACGAAGCGTAAATTCAATAGCCATCTGTTCATTTAATTTCATTAAAGTGTCAACATCGGTACATTGTTCCATTTTTCGTATATATACATCACTTAAGGAAAAAGCAGTTTCCTCATTAAGTCCTCCTTCGATGGCATATCTGGTAACTAAAGTTGTATTAGCAATACTTGCATAAAAAAGTAATTTTAATTTGGAATTGGAAGAGGTCATCTTTCCGTAAACAGTTGTTGGGAGTGAATAATAAGTATTCTCCAATGCATGAATATCTCCGTTTGAAACACATTCGAGAATTGCCTTTTCCTGTGCATAAGATGTATGTATCCGTTCATTTTCTGCATTTTCCAACAGTTCATGTGTGAGTGAAAAATTGATGTCTGACTTCATTTTATACATAGGTGATTCCTCCTGTCAAAAACACGATAAATTGACATAAAACACGATAAATCAATATAATTATATGCCGGAAATAGATAAAATGCAATTAAGAGATTAAAAGAGAGGTAAAGCGATGAACATTGATAAAATATGTGAACAGTTAACAATAGATGAAAAAATCCGGCTTTTAGGAGGTGTTGGTGACTGGCATACTTATGACTGTAATGGAAAAATCCCCTCTATTATGATGACAGACGGACCACATGGGATTCGAAAACTGGAGCAGGAAAAGGTTGGGGATATTGAAACCAGTAAGCCAGCAACCTGTTTTCCAACTGCAAGTGCAATAGCCTGCAGTTGGAATCCTGCTATTGTTAAAAAGATGGGTGAAGCGATTGCGAAAGAAGCAAAAAAAGAGCAGATATCCATTGTGCTAGGCTGCGGAATCAATATCAAGCGTTCTCCTTTATGCGGAAGAAATTTTGAATATTTCAGTGAAGATCCGTATTTGACAGGAAAGCTGGCAACGGGATATATCGAAGGTGTACAGAGTCTTGGAATAGGTACGAGCTTAAAGCATTATGCTGTTAATTCACAGGAAACAAGACGGATGACATCCAATAGCCAGATTGATGAAAGAACTCTTAGGGAAATATATCTGTCGGCTTTTGAAGAAGTTGTGAAAAAAGCAAAACCGACTTCTGTAATGGCTTCATACAACAGGATTAATGGCGAATTTGGAGCAAGAAATAAATACTTACTGACAGATGTTCTGAGAAAAGAATGGAAATATCAAGGTGGTGTGGTGTCGGATTGGGGAGCAGCAAATGATATTGTAAGCTGTATGAAAAATGGTCTGACACTGGAAATGCCAGATCCGAAAGGCTTCCACACAGATGTGTTAAAAGAAGCGTATAAGGATGGACGGATTACGGGTCAGGAACTGGATAACTGGACTAAGAATGTTCTGCAGAATTTTGTATCACTTCATAAAAATATAGAAGAAAATTATGAGGTAGATATGGAAGAACAGAATCAGGTGGCACGTAAACTAGAAAATGAAAGTGCAGTGCTTTTGAAAAATAATAGTGTTTTGCCAATTGGAAAAGAGAAGAAGGTAATCATTATTGGAGAGCTTGCCAGGCAGATGCGATTTCAGGGAGGTGGGAGCAGTCATATCCAGCCGACGAAGATGACAAATGCGATTGAAGCAATACGTGAAAAAGGATATCAGGTAACTTATATACAGGGATATCAGAATGAAACGGAGGAATTAGGAGAAAAGCAACTACAGGATACGATAGAAAAACTGAAACAGGAATATAGAAAAAAGGATTGTGTGATTCTATATTTTATCGGTCTTACAGAATCTTACGAAGGAGAAGGATACGACAGGAAAAATCTTAAAATCCCTCAAAATCAGGAAGAGCTGTTGGCTGAAATTGCAGAAACTGTCGGAAAAGATCATATTGCAGCAATTAGTTTCGGTGGTGCGCCTATGGATTTTAGTTTTGAAAAGAATGTAGGAGCAATTCTTCACATGTACCTCGGAGGACAGGCTGTAGGGGAATCTGTTGCTGACTTAATCAGTGGAGAGGTGAATCCATCCGGTAAATTGGCAGAGACAATTCCGTTTTCAGAAAAAGATACTCCGGCATGGAGATATTTTGCACCTCCGAATGATGATGTAGAATACAGGGAAAGCATTTTTGTAGGTTATCGTTACTATGAGACATTCCATGTTCCGGTAAAATATCCGTTTGGGTATGGAATTTCATATACTTCTTTTTCCTATTCGGAATTGAATGTACCGGAAGTATATAGTGGTGGAAAGATACAAATTCGTTTTAAAATTAAAAATATCGGAAAAGTGAGTGGAGCAGAAATAGCACAGTTATATATCTGCCCGATTGAATCAGATGTTATCAGAAGCCATATAGAACTAAAGGGATTTCAAAAAATATATCTGCATCCGGGAGAAGAAAAAGAAGTTATACTAGAGCTGGATGAAAGAAGTTTTTCAGTCTATGATGTAGAGAAAAAAGCCTTTTCCATGTTAAGCGGCAAATATCAGATCTGTATCGGAGCATCGGTACATGATTTACAATTAAAGGCGAATATGGAAGTAGTAGGAAATAGTTATTTTAGAAATGAAAGAGAACTGTTTCCGGATTATTTTAGAGAGCAGCCACATGGAATGGAAATCAGTGCAGAACAATTTTATCAGCTATTAGGCGGTGAACCGAAACATGACAAAGAAAAAAAGCGCGGAGAGTATACGGTTTACGATTCCTATCAGGATGTGGTAAATGTTTCAATGTTTGGAAAATTTGTTCGTGGAGTCGTACATATCGGACTTAAGATTATACTTCGGGGAAAATCAGAGCGGGACCCGGCCTTTAAAATGGTAAAAATGGGAGTCGAAGAAGGAAATCTGGAAGGACTGATTGCAACCAGTGGTGGAATTGCAACTCCGAAGTTAATCGATATGTTAGTTTACAATGCAAATAAAAAATATCTGCAGGCTTTTAAAAGACTGCTGAAGAAATAGAGAGAGGGGGAAGTCGTATATGGAAAACAATAAATTGGATAAACGCACAAAATGGAGCTATTGTATAGGAGCAACCGGAAGAGATATGGCGTATGCACTTATCTCTATGTTTCTTCTTACATATATTCAATATACGATGAAACTGACAGTTGCCCAATATGCAGTAATATCAGCAATTATGGTAGTGTGTCTGCTGTGGGATGCCATTAATGATCCAATGATGGGAATTATTATTGAAAATTCGCATTTGAAAGCCGGAAAATTTAAACCTTGGATTTTTATAGGAGTAATTTTAAACAGCCTGATAATTATCTGCTTGTTTACAGTAAGGCCGGAAGGATGGGGATTTGTTGCATTTTTTGGAGTGGGATATCTTTTATGGGGAATGACTTACACAATGAATGATATTGCCTATTGGGGAATGTTGCCGAGTCTTACATCAGATCCTGGAGAACGGAACTGGCTGGTAACCGTACAGGGAATTTTTATCTGTATCGGACAGTTTTCTGTTGCAGGTCTGCTCCCTGATATGGTAGCTGGAAATGCGATTATGGCATATCGGACGGCTGCGATTGTGATTGCTTTTTGTTTTATTGGTTTCCAGCTACTTACAGTGTTTGGAGTAAAAGAGAGAAAAAGACCGGAAAAGAAGAGAACACTGTCATTAAAAGATATGTTTCATATATTCCTGAGAAATGATCAGTTGATAGTGATTGGAATTGCATGTTTATTATTCCAAATCGGAAATGGTCTTCTGATTATGATTGGAATGAATTTCTTTTATTTTGAATTTGGATATTCTGTAGGTGGCAGTCTTGTATTTTGGTTTACAATTATGTATGGATTAGGAACGCTAATATCAGAGGCATCTTTTGCGTGGCTTTCCTCAAAATTCACACGAAATCAGATTATAACTGCAGCTACCATCATTACGGTCATTGGGTATATGCTTTTTATGAGTGTAGGCTACATTTTACCAAAGAGTGTTGTTTTACTGAATATCATCGGTTTTCTGATCTTCTTTTCACAAGGAGCATTTAATATGACGATGATTGTCATGTTAAATAATACCATAGAGTATGATGAAGTCCGATTTCATGAACGACATGACAGTATTATCTCAGCAGTAAGATCTTTTGCAACAAAGCTGGCAAGTGCAGTTGATCAGGCGGTTGTTGCGTTAATACTGATTATAAGCAATATTTATGCAATCAGTCAGAAAATATCCGGATTAGAAATAAAAGCTGGTACAGGAGAACTTACTTCGGAAAATGTAATTGTACAGGCAGATAAATTTATTCAGACAGCAGATGCCGGACAAAGATTTATATTGCGTCTTGGAATTGTAGCTGTTCCGGTAATTTCTATAGGAGCTGCTTATATACTGATTAAACGGAAATATATTATTGACGAACGTAAGTATGAAGAACTGGTAGCGGAAATAAAAAGCACAAATAAAAAATGATTTCTACAAATTATGTTTTTCCACGTATTATAAAAGCGAGTGAAGAAAAGGCTTTGATTTGGGATCAAACATATTGGGAATTGTTCAGTCTGTATTTAGCGTATTTCACAGATTTAAATGCTATTCAAAAGACGAAAAGCTTTTGTACAATGTGCGTGAGACGGCAGCGGTATTAGGGGTGAATGTGCATCTGGTATATGAGCTGATTAACAGAAAACTATTACCTGCACTTCGGTTAGGTAGTCTAAAGGTTCGTAAATCAACATTGATAGATTTTGTTGAGAGATATGAAGGAATGGATTTGTCTGATTTGGACAACATAAAAGAATTGCAACAGAATATGAATTAGTGACATTAAGGTCAGTCTTGGAATCATCATGGTGTGGAAAGACTGACCTTGTTTTATTAGTATATTTCATAAGCGTTAGTATTGTAAAAAAAGATGGTGATGATATAATAAAAACGTGTTAGACACTTGATGTTATGTGTAGTGTGATAATGTCAGAATCAGGCAAAGTCAACGACAGGACAACATTGTAGAAAATAACATATTTCAAAAAATAATATTGGTAAGCATAATAATATTTAGGTAATAGCGTGTAATAGGCTAATTTGAAATCATTGCGTTCATTATAATAACGATGATGGCCAACCACAGGGGACTTGCTGCACTGGCAGGTTCAGTGTTATCGGTTGTGATATGCGCTGCCGCATTCGTATATCTTAAGAAAAGAGGGAAGCTGGGATAAGTGAAAAGTTATCTGATAATTTTATAATATTTGAAAAGAATAACTATTACTACGATTTATGATTTAATAACCAACATTTATTTTACAGGAATGACAAATGGGGTTATGATACCATTATCAAAGGCAAAGGAGCCGGAAATCTTTAGGGGATTCTGGCTCTTTTTTGCATTAGCAAGTATTTGAAGGAGGAAATATATATATGGAATACGAGATTTCTAATCGTTTATCAGGTGTACATGGTTCGATGATACGAGAACTTTTTAAGTTAGGAGCAAGCAAGGATATTATATCTTTTGGTGGTGGCAATCCGTCAGCAGAGACATTTCCATGCAGGGAGATAGAAGAGATAGCAGCAAAGGGACTTGGCGAGAATCCGGTTTCTTTATTACAGTATGGACTGAGTGAAGGTTATACACCTCTGTGTGATACCATGAAGAAATATCTTGAGAAGAAGGAAGGCTTTGATTTCGAGAATAATGAGCTTTTCATAGTGTCAGGCGGACAGCAGTGTGCGGACCTTACAACTAAGGCACTTGTTAATGAAGGAGACGTTGTGCTTACTGAAGAGCCTGCATTTGTAGGCTGCCTTAATACATTCCGTTCTTACGGTGCAAAGCTTGTAGGAATCCCAATGGAGCAGGACGGAATGAATATAAATGCGCTTGAGGAGGCTTTAAAGGCTAATCCTGATGCAAAGCTTTTATACACAATTCCATCTTTTCAGAATCCTACAGGAATCACAACTTCTCTTGAGAAGAGAAAAAAAGTGTATGAGCTTTGCTGCAAATATGATATCGCAATATTAGAGGACAATCCTTATGGTGAATTAAGATTTGCAGGTGAAAATGTGCCAACTATCAAATCAATGGATACAGAGGGCAGGGTTATATATGCAGGAAGCTTCTCAAAGGTAATGGCACCTGCATTCCGTCTTGGCTTTCTTGTGTTCAACAAGTCGCTCACAGGACCGCTTACAGTTGCAAAGCAGTGCACAGATGTACATTCAACTGTACTTTTCCAGTACATTTGTAATGAATATATTAATAACTATGATTTTGACAAGCATCTCGAGGATTCAAGAAAGGTGTATGAGCATAAATGTAATCTCATGATGGAGTGCATGAAGAAGGAATTCCATCCTTCAGTAACATTCGGTCACCCTGAGGGCGGACTTTTCGTAATGGCATTCCTGCCAGAGGGAATGGATTCTGCACCATTTGTAAGGGAGGCCATTAACAGAGGCGTTCTTTCAGTTCCGGGAGCAGCGTTCTTAGCAGATGAGAACCAGAAATCTAATGGATTCAGACTTAACTATTCGACACCTTCTGATGAACAGATTGTTAAGGGAATCGAGATTCTTGGAAAACTTACATACGAGTGGATTAAGTAGGAGGAGTGAAACGTTATGAAGATAGCAGCATTCAGCGTTCGTCAAGATGAAAAACAGTATTTTGATACATTTGCAAATGTATACAAGGTGGAATTACAGATTAATAGGAGCGGATTTACAGCAGATGATATAGAAAGTGTCAAAGGCTGTGAGGCTATGTCGGTGTGCGATGGCATGTGTGACTTGTCAGCACCTGTTCTTGAAAAGCTTGCAGCAGAAGGTGTTAAGTATATCGGTTTCAGGACAATCGGATATAACAGTGTTGACCTTGAGGCAGCAAAGCGCCTTGGAATCCGTGTTGCACACAGCGGATATTCGCCATATTCAGTTGCCAATTATACAGTAATGCTTATGCTTATGTGTATCCGCAAGGCTTTGTATGTAATGATGCGTTCACACACAGCAGATTATTCACTTGGTCCTATATGTGGACGTGAAATGCAGAATATGACAGTAGGTATTATCGGAACAGGAAGAATTGGAAAGGCAGTAATTAAGAATCTTTCAGGATTTGGATGTAAGATTATTGCGTATGACCCATACCCTGCAAAAGACCTTGAAAATGTTGAATATGTAACGCTTGATGAATTGTACGCTAAGTCAGATATTATCTCGCTTCATACTTTCTTAAGTGATGAGACATATCATATGATTAATAAGGATTCAATTGCAAAGATGAAGGATGGCGTTATCCTTATAAATGCGGCTAGAGGTGCACTTGTTGATACAAAGGATCTGATTGAGGCTGTTGAGAGTGGCAAGATTGGTTCAGTTGGAACTGACTGCTGCGAGGGTGAAGATGATTTTATCCGTACAGACCGTAAGTATGATGACCTTGTTGTTAATCACGATTACATCATACTTAAGTCTTTCCAGAATACTATTGTCACACCTCACATTGCATTTTTCACAGATCAGGCTGTGTCTGACATGGTTGAGTCTTCAGTTAAGAGTGTTGTGCAGTTTGCAGCCGGTGAAGACACACCATTAGAAGTGCATTAAAATACACATGTGCATTATTTATTCAATTTCTTGAAATATTCTTCAAGCTGGTGCTCGAAGGTTCGCTGATTTTCTGAGCAGAATGAGCCAAGCGGCTGATAATAAATGCTTCTGAAATGTGGACAGTCATCTATATGCAGCAGGCTTATGTTTTCAGGAAGGCTGCTGCTTGTCCATGTTACAGAGGCAACAAATGATACTCCAAGACCGAGACTTATGAGCTTGCCCTGTAATATGTAATCATTGCATGAGTAGGCTATCTGAGGAGTTTTCTTACATTTACTGAATATTGAATTGAACACTCCGGCGTAAGATGGAGTATCTGCAAGGTCAATGAATTTCTCGTCCATCATCTGTTCTACTGATATGTGTCCGGTATGGGCAAGTGGATGTGATGATGAAACAGCAAGGCAGATTTCTTCTGTCATAAGAAGATGTGCATTGTCTGGAATATCATAAGCTGATGAGACAGAGTCAATCAGCAGGTCACACCCTTTTGGTTCAGAAGATATTGAAAAGCTGACATGAGGGTGCTCATGGATAAAATCTTTAAGTACATTGCTGACAAGAACTGCACTTGAGCGGAGACAGAGCCTTATTTCGCCGGCATCTCCAAGACTTTCACTGACAGCACGCGCAGCATCTTCTGAAAGAGCCAGTATTCTTAATCTGTTGCAGTGGACATACGGTATTGTGATAATAACCCGCCGCAAGGATATGATAAATATAAAAAAGGTATTTGTCAATCCTGTGACAATATCACTTGTTATAGGACTGTTTCTTTTTATTACGGGAATTAAACTGCCAGGTGTAATAAACAGCACGATGGCTGGAGTTGCAGCACTTAATACACCTGCAGCCATGATAGTACTGGGATATTATCTGTCATGTGTCAGGATCCGTGACTTACTGCTTAATCCGTCCCTGTATCTGGCATCGTTTGTCAGGCTTATAATAATTCCGCTGCTTACACTGCTTGTGCTTTATATTATACCGGCGGGACACGGTCAGATTGGAATGATTACACTAATTGCTGCGGCAACACCGGTTGGAACGAGTACGGCAATATTTGCACAGAAATTCGGGCAGGATTATGAGCGGGCAGTATGTATGGTCTGCCTGTCAACGCTGTTTTCAATTATTACAATGCCAGTTGTGATGTATCTGGCACAGATGTGGATTATGTAGTTTAACTATTATTTTTGGTTATGGTTAGATAACCAACATGTATTTTACAGGAATAACACAATGGTATATTATACAGACATCAAAGGCAAAGGAGCCATGACCCGGAAGGGGTAATGGTTTCTTTGCTTTTTTGTGTATAAGATATCTTTGCAGGAAAATGTATAGTAAATGTGGCTATTCACAATATGAGAAAGAAAGGAACTAAAGTTATGGGAAATAACGGAATTGAATTGGAAAGAGATGGCTTTAAGAGCCGTACAGGTTTTATTCTTGCTTGTATCGGTTCGGCAGTAGGAATGGGAAATATATGGCGTTTTCCATATATGGTATCTGCATGGGGTGGTATGACATTTTTAATACCTTATGTAATATTTGTAATACTGATAGGTTCAACAGGTGTTATAGAGGAGATGGCACTTGGTCGTGCGACTAAGGGCGGACCTATTAAAGCATTTGGCGACTGTATGCAGATGCGTACAGGAAAGAGAAAAGCAGGTGAGGCAATTGGTTTTATTCCTGTGCTTGGCTCACTGGCTTTGGCAATGGGCTATACTGTAGTTGTTGGCTGGATATTCAAATATACTTATCTTGCATTTTCTGGAAAGCTTTCAGCAATGGGCAATGATATGTCAGCTATTGGTGGTATGTTTGGAAGTACAGCAAGCGCATTTGGCAATAATATGTGGCTTATAATCGCGATGGTTGTAACTGCTGTTATTATGGCACTTGGTATTGCAGGCGGAATTGAGAAAGCAAACAAGGTCATGATGCCTTTGCTTTTCATCATGTTTGTAGGACTTGGAATATATATCTTCACGCTTCCTGGTTCAAGTGCAGGTTATAAATACATTTTTACTCTTAATCCTAAGGGACTTCTTGATATAAAGCTCTGGATATATGCATTTGGTCAGGCATTCTTCTCACTGTCTATTGCAGGTAACGGAACTGTTATCTATGGTTCATATCTTAGTGATAAGGAAAATGTTGTTTCTTCTGCAAGAAATGTTGCTGTATTTGATACTATTGCTGCTTTATTAGCTGCATTTGTTATTATTCCGGGTATGGCAGCAGGCGGTGCCGAGTTATCTTCAGGTGGTCCCGGACTTATGTTTATCTATCTTGTAAATGTATTTAATGGTATGCCGGGTGGCAAGATTGTAGGAATTGTATTCTATGTATGTGTTCTGTTTGCCGGCATGAGCTCACTTGTTAATCTGTATGAAGCTCCGGTTGCAACTATTCAGGAGAAGCTTAAGCTTAACCGTGTTGCATCTGTTGGAATTATCGCAGTGGCTGGCTGTGTTGTGTCACTTGTAATACAGGGTATTGTATCAGGCTGGATGGACGCAGTATCTATCTATATCTGCCCACTTGGCGCAATGCTCGCAGCAATTATGTTCTTCTGGGTTGCAGGAAAGAAGTTTGCTGTTGATGCTGTTAATGCAGGTGCAGATAAGCCTATTGGAAAGTGGTTTGTACCACTTGGCAAATATGTCCTTGTCCCACTTTCACTTGTTGCACTTATTGCAGGTGCTTTACTTGGTGGAATTGGCTGATGGAGGTTTAGACTGGTTGATTGAGACTGGCGGATTGCAAAGCAATCCGCATTTTTTTGCGTGGTGGAGTGAGAAATAGCGGCGGATTGTACTTTGAGGTGGAGGGGAGGCAGGAGGAAGTCCAAAAGGAGCAGAAATGAAGTGGTAATCTAAAAGTAGACACCAACCCAATTATTGTAGACATTATTTATA
>OGPA01002765.1_pt1 | contig 11941 bp, 10 predicted proteins | sample 1552841 | NCBI WGS metagenome assembly OGPA01 (sample SAMEA2579916, study PRJEB22360) | human gut metagenome | reverse complement strand
TACCGGCATTGTTCTGATTTTTGGCAAATGCAATCCTTGTATGCTCCCACATACTGGACACCAGATATTTTTCTACTGCTTTTTCAATCTTATCTTTTAAGAATGCTTCCTGTGCCATAATTCCACCGCCAAGTACAACAACTTCCGGATTCACTACATAGCAGATATTGGCAATACCTTTCCCAAGTACATCCGTCATCTCATCAATTGCACGGTTACAGATCTCATCGCCTTTTTTCGCCTCTTCGAAAATGTGATATCCGCTCCAGTTTTCGGTTGGTTCTTCCTTCCACGCAGCTACTTTCTTTGTCAGGATGCTTGCTGCTCCGAGTGTCTGGAAATCACTGTCATCCATATGCATATATCCGACTTCACATGCGCTGTTACTGAATCCGTGGAACACCTCGCCATTCAGCAAAATACAGCCGCCGATTCCGGTTCCGATCGTCAGCATCACAGTCGCCTTACTTCCTGCCGCCGCTCCTGCTTTGTACTCAGCAAGTCCCGCACAATTCACATCATTTTCCACTTCACATGGAATTCCGAATCGTTCTTCTACCGTCTTTTTGAATGCCGTTCCGATATAATTCGGGATCAACGGTGCAGAATAGAAGATTTCTCCTTTTTCGATGTCCACCATACCTGCAGTAGAGATACACACACCTGCATCTGCTTCACCTTTTAACTCTTCTACGATACCGATCACTTTCTCAAGGATCGCCGGTCCGCCTTTCTGCGCTTCTGTCTTCATTTCTTTCTTTAACAATACTTCTGCATCTTCGCTCACAATACCATATTTGATTGCTGTGCCGCCGATGTCAATACTAATATATTTTTTCATTTCTTCTTTTCCTCTTTCACTATCCTTCATTATACTCGTTAGGCCAGAAAAGGGCAAACCGTTCTTTTATGGTTTGCCCTCGACTTTTTCTGATTAAATCTTTACTTTAAATATTGCCTTTTTGATGGTTTCCGGTTCCTGAACCTGAACCGCTGTTCTGTGTCCGTCACTTGGATAACAGATCAGGAAATCTCCATCTGTCAGGACTACGGAAGAATTCTTTTCTCCATCCATCGGAAGAAAATCATCTTTTTCCACAAAATCTTTTAATTCCATATTCTGAATGAAGTTCAGATCGATCTGTTCATTTCCATGGATCATTACATGGACGTCCAGATAATTCTTATGTGCTTCCCAGAAACGTTCTTCCGGTGTTGTTGTTGTATATTCTACGATATTGACAAAAAGTCTGTCACCATCGATCTCATGACTTCCCTTTTCATAAGATGCAAGGTCGTGTGTCTTTGCATATTCAAAGCACTCTTTTACCTGTTCTTCTAAGAATGGGAATTCTGATAAATTATTGATATTTCCAAAAATCACGAAAATCGTCACTCCTTCTTAGTTTTTGTAAATGGTTGTGTTAGGAGCAGGTACGGAATTGTCTCCTTTTGCCTTTCTCCAGATGATACTTGCCGGGATACCAATTACCAGTGATACTACAATTGAGATGATTGAGTATGACCAGATTGATACGTGATCAGCAGGTACGAAGTATTTGATGTATACCATTACGCCTGATGCAACGATGAATGCACATACTGCACCAAATGTATTGGCAACCTTTGTAAATGCTCCAAGGATAAATGTTCCGATCAGGATACCAAGTACCAGTCCCATGAATCCATTGAACCATTCGTATGCAGATTTTACTCCGCCGTTAGCCAGTACCATAGCAACTACGATTGCGAAGATACCAACAATCAGAGATACATACTGTCCGATCTTTGTCTGTTTCTCAAAGCTTAATTCTTTCTTAGAAAGTCTTGCCTGGATATCCAGTGTCCAGCTTGATGCTACAGAGTTCAGACCTGTAGAAAGTGTAGACTGTGCTGCTGCATAAATAGCTGCTAACAGAAGTCCTGTTATACCAACCGGAAGCTCAAATGCGATGTAAGATGCGAAGATCTGGTCCTGAGCTGCTGCCGGTGGAAGTGTATTCTGCTGATAGAATACATATAATCCTGTACCGATCAGATAGAATACTGTTGCGATAAAGATAGATAATCCTCCGTTTGTAAGCATCATTTTGTTCAGTTTCTTTGTATCAGTTGTTGTTGTAAAACGCTGTACAATATCCTGGCTTGATACGTAAGATGCCATTGTATTGAATCCGGCACCAACGATCATGATGAATACGCTGTCTTTAAAAATATTAGCATTGAAGATTGGCTGATCTACAGCAAGGAACTTATGCTCTGTTGTCAGTGCATGTGCGATTGCTCCAAATCCACCATCTAAGTGTGCTAACAGGAAGATCAGTGCAAATGTAACACCGATCAGAAGTACAGATCCCTGGATGAAGTCTGTCCAAAGTACGGATTTAAGACCTCCTGTGTATGAGTAAATAATAGCAATGATACCCATGATAATGATCAGTAAGTTTACGCTGATTCCAGTCAGACTTCCAAGTACCATACATGGAAGGTACATGATGATTGACATACGTCCGATCTGGTAAATGATGAACATTACAGCTCCAAGTACACGAAGTCCTTTGCTTCCGAATCTCAGTTCCAGATAATGATATGCTGTATCAATATCCAGTTTGCTGTAGATTGGCAGGAAGAATTTAATCGTGATCGGGATAGCTAACAGCATACCAAGCTGTGCGAACCACATGATCCATGTTCCTGCGTATGAGTTTCCTGCTAATGACAGGAATGAAATCGGACTTAACAGTGTTGCGAAAATTGATACGGAAGTTACCCACCACGGTACAGTTCCGTCTCCTTTAAAATACTCTTTTCCTTTCATTTCTTTCTTTGCGAAATGAAGGCCGGCGAACAGTACAGCCGCGAGATAAACTACTAAAATGACTAAATCTACTACGGTAAACCCTTGCATCGTCTCTCTCCTTACAGATATTTTTCTTTCACGTATTTTTTATATAATCTTACAGATATTTAGCTTTTGCGTCGCGAACCATCTTAGCTGCTTCTTCAACGATAGCCATGTCTTCTTCTACTAATGCTGGCAGTGGCTCTCTTACTCCGCCAAGTTCCAGACCTTCGTTGATCTTTAACATAGCTTTGATCACTGCGTACATATTTCCGTGTGCAGAGCACATCTTATAGATAATCTCATCACAAGCATACTGGATTTCTCTTGCTTCTTCCATCTTTCCGGCTCTTACATACTCGTCTAATTTCAGATATAATTCCGGCATAACTCCGTATGTACCACCGATTGCTCCTTCAGCTCCAATGACACGTCCACTCATGAACTGCTCATCTGGTCCGTTGAAGATGATGTAGTCAGGGCCTGCTGCCTGTTTGAACATCTGGATATCCTGTACCGGCATAGAAGAGTTCTTAACACCAATTACGTTAGGATTCTTTCTCATCTCTGCGAAAAGTCCCTGTGTAAGAGCCACTCCTGCAAGCTGTGGAATGTTGTAGATTACGAAGTCTGTGTTTGGTGCTGCTGCACTGATGTCATTCCAGTACTGAGCGATTGCATACTCTGGCAGGTGGAAGTAGATCGGTGGGATTGCTGCGATTGCATCAACTCCAAGGCTTTCTGCATGTCTTGCAAGTTCCTGGCTATCTTTTGTGTTATTGCATGCAACGTGTGCGATAACTGTAAGCTTTCCTTCTGCTGCTTTCATAACGTTCTCAAGGATGATCTTACGGTCTTCTACGCTCTGATAAATACATTCTCCTGACGAACCGTTCACATATACACCTTTCACACCTTTTTCTACAAAGTATTTTGTCAGTGCCTGAACGCCTTCCGGGCTTACATTTCCTTCGTTGTCATAGCATGCATAGAATGCAGGGATTACGCCTTTGTACTTTTCAAGATTTCTCATGGTTTCTTTCTCCTTTTCTTTGTCTTTTTATATAAATTTAATTTAATAAGTTCCTTGCAGAATTATCTTTCCATTTCTTCTACAAATGATTTTGTGATCAGCTGCGGTCTTGTGATAATAGATCCTACAACAACACTGTACGCACCAAGCTCAATCACATGTTTTGCTTTTTCCGGTGTATTGATGTTACCTTCTGCGATTACTCTGTGTTTTGCTTTTGCGACAATCTTTCTTAAGATTTCGAAATCATTTGCCTCGATCTTATCGCCCTTGCTCTGCTCTGTGTAACCAACCATTGTAGTTCCGATGAAGTCAAATCCAAGTTCATCCGCATGCAGTGCTTCTTCCACTGTAGAACAGTCTGCCATGAATAACTGATCCGGATATTTTGCTTTTACTTCTTTAAAGAACTCATCTAATGTCTTTCCGCCAGGTCTCTTTGAAATAGTAGCGTCCATAGCGATGATTTCAGGTTTTACTTCCATCAGTTCTTCGATTTCTTTCATCGTTGGTGTAATGTAGATATCACTGTCATCATAATCTCTTTTTACGATTCCGATGATCGGCAGATCAACCTGTGACTGGATCTCCTTGATATCTTCTTTTGTATTTGCACGAATTCCGCTTGCACCTCCCTGTTTTGCAGCCAGTGCCATTCTTCCCATAATGAATGAAGAATGTAGTGGTTCATCTGGTAATGCCTGACATGATACAATTAATTTACCCTTCAGATTTTCAACTTTCTGATTCATTTTTTGTTCCCTCCTTCGTTCTGCAATCAGTATAGTATTGTTCGATTTTATTTTCAAGTACCTTTGTAGTTCTTGAAACTACTTTTATCCTTTTCAACACTTCTCTCTGTTTTGCCTATTTTAAAATCCGTTTTTTATGCAATATGCACAAGTATTTTTCGTGACTATCTACAAAAAAGAAGGCGAATCTTCTACATCTTCCCTATTTCAGGATTCATCTCCCGAATTTTTGCTTTAATACGGGAGAGCGCATTATCAATAGATTTTGGTGATTTTCCCATTTTTTCTGCAATCTGCTGATAATGAAATCCCGCAAGATACTGGTCTAATACTTCCCGTTCCATCTTGCTTAAATGCGTCCTGAGCTTCTCCCAGAACTGTGCCACATTTTCCTGATCGATCATCATCTGCTCCGGATTTCCGATTCCGTCCATGGTCAGCGTTTCCGCCAGAGGATATCCGTTTTCACTGTTTTCTGAGTAGAAAGAAACATAGGAATTGAGCGGCGCATGTTTTTTCCGGTTCGACGCCTCAACTGCCTTGTATAACTGTCTCGTAATACACAATTCTGCGAAATGAAAAAAAGATGTTTCTTTCGTATCATCGTAATCTCTGATTGCCTTAAACAGACCGATCATTCCCTCCTGGATCAGATCATCCGTCTCACCGCCAATCAGAAATACTGCATTTGCCTTTTTGCGGACCAGCGGTTTATATTTATCTAAAATGTAATCCATGATCTTTCCGTCCGGATCACCGCTGTTTTTTAATGCCGCAATCAGCTGTTCGTCTGTCAAATCCCGATATGACTCTAACATGTTCCTCCCAAGACTCCTGATACAATATCTACCACGGCGTTTTTTTCTACCGTTGCGGTGTTCTCTACCACCTGCGATGTCTTTTATTGCTGCTGTGTTTTTTACCGCTGCGGTGTCTTCTACCGCTGCGGTGTCTTCTACCGCATGCGTTGCCGCACAATCTCATAGGCAAGCACACCTGCTGCCACCGATGCGTTCAGGGAATCGATATCCCCCTTCATCGGAATGGATGCCACAAAATCACAGTTCTCGCGCACCAGTCTGCCAACACCCTCGCCTTCACTGCCGATGACAAGACCGATCGGTCCTTTTAAATCCAGATCATACATGCAGGTTCCATCCATGTCCGCACAGACAAACCACATTCCTTTGTCCTTTAACTCTTTCATTGTTGCAGTCAGATTTGTCACCTTTGCAACCGGTGTATAATTGATTGCTCCGGCGGATGTCTTTGCCACAGTTGCCGTCAGACCGACCGCGCGGCGTTTCGGAATAATGACACCATGCGCACCGGCAAGATTTGCCGTACGGATGATAGCGCCAAGGTTATGCGGATCCTCGATATTATCCAGAATGAATAAAAATGGCGGCTCGCCCTTTTCCTCTGCCAATTTTAGCATATCCTCCACTTCGGCATACTCATATGCTGCAGCAACTGCGATCACTCCCTGGTGTTTTTTTGTCTCAGAAAGCTGATCTAAACGCTCTTTTTCCACAAAATGCACGATCGTGTCATGTTTTTTTGCCTCTCTGACAATCGTGCGCACCGAACCATCCTGACAGCCGTCCAACACAAATAATTTGTCAATTGTTTTTCCGGAACGGAATGCCTCTAACACGGCATTGCGTCCCTCTATTTTCAGCTCTTCGTAGCCCATTACTCTCTCCTTTTACATTTTAAGTGCAAGTTCGTCTACACCGGTCTTTACCAGTTCCACCAGACGTTCAAACTCATCTTTTAAATACAGGTATCCCATCAGCGCCTCAAATCCGGTTGCTTTCCGGTAATCAGACATTGTGGCATTTTTTGCCATTGTCGGCGATTTTGCATTCCTTCCACGACGGTACACTTCTGCTTCTTCCTCCGTCAGCATCGGAAGTAATTTTTCAATCATTTCCGCCTGTGTGTGTGCTTTTACGATCTGGCTTGTCCGCTTGTGAAGTTCTCCTGCTCTCGTGTTTCCTTTTCCTACGACAACAGACCGGATCACCAGATCAAATATTCCATCTCCGATATAGGCTAACGTAAGAGGCGAATATGTCCGGATATCCACTTCACTGATTCCGAACTGTTCTTTGATATAAGAGTCTATTCCTTTCTGCATTGGCATTTCCTCTCTCTCACGCTTTGTGCCAGATCACACCTTCTCGGGTATCTTTCAGTACAATGCCTTTTGCAAGCAGTTCATCGCGGATTGCATCTGCTTTTGCAAAATCTTTTGCTTTCTTTGCTTCCTTTCGTTCTTCAATCTTTGCAAGTACATAGCTTTCTAATTCTGCATCGATCTCCTCTTTTGCATCTGCCTGTGCCGTTGTCAGATTTAAGGATAATACTTTATCAAAATCATTGATCAGCGCAAGTTTTGTCTTATCGTTCATATCATCTTTGAGCAGATCATAAATGATCGTGATCGCCATCGATGTATTTAGATCGTTGCTGATCGCATCCTCAAATTTTGCCTTATAAGCATCAAATTTATCCTGCTGTACTGTTCCCTCATCCTTTAATTCTGCGATTCGTTTGGTCAGTTTTTTATAAGCTGCAGCCATATTATCTAATACTTCATAGGAAAACTCCAACGGTTTTCTATAGTGGGACTGCAGACAGAACATACGGTATACGATCGGATCATACCCCTTTTCCTGCAGCAGGGATACGGTAAGGAAATCCCCTTTGGACTTACTCATTTTTCCGGATTTATCATTTAAATGCTGTACATGGAACCAGTATTTACACCATGTATGGCCAAGGTAACTCTCTGACTGTGCGATCTCATTGGTATGGTGCGGGAAAATATTGTCTACACCGCCGCAGTGGATATCTACATACTCGCCCAGATGTTTCATACTGATGCATGAGCACTCAATGTGCCATCCCGGATATCCAACGCCCCATGGGCTATCCCATTTAAGCGCCTGATCCTCAAATTTTGACTTTGTAAACCAGAGTACAAAATCATTTTTATTTTTCTTATTTACGTCCTCTTCCACATCGTCGCGTACACCGACTAACAGCTCTTTTTCGCTCTGGGAAGAAAATACATAATAATCGTCTAATTTGGATGTATCAAAATAAACATTTCCCCCTGCCACATAAGCATAACCTTTTTCGAGCAGCACCTCGATCATATGGATGAACTCCGGGATACAGTTCGTTGCCGGCTCCACAACATCCGGTGTCTTGATATTTAACTTCTTACAGTCACTAAAGAAAGCGTCTGTATAATATTTTGCGATCTCCATCACTGTTTTGTGCTCTCTTTTTGCACCTTTTAACATTTTATCTTCCCCGGTATCTGCATCGGAAGATAAATGTCCCACATCCGTAATATTCATAACACGTTTTACATCATATCCGACATAGCGGAGTGATTTTTCCAATACATCCTCCATGATGTAACTTCTGAGGTTGCCGATATGTGCAAAATGGTATACGGTCGGTCCACAGGTATACATGCCGATCTTTCCATCCTCATGCGGGATCACCGTTTCTACTTTTCTTGTCAGTGTGTTGTAAAATTGAAATTTATTTTCCATTTAAATAATCCTCCTTTAGTTTTGCGGAGCAAAATGCGAATCCTCTGATGAGCAGAGGATTTTACTCCTTGTTTTGCGGAGCAAAATGCAATTTATTTTGTTTTTTGTGCATCAGCACTTAAAATCCGGACTGCCTGCTCTAAATCAAGCACACGGTTGACCAGTTCTGCATTTTCCCTCTGCAGTACAGTAATATCCTCTTTGACCGGATCCGGCAGATGGCACTGATCCATATCACTGCGCGGCATCTTCACATTGTCACGTTTTACGATTCTTCCCGGAACACCAACTACGGTACAGTTTGGCGGCACTTCCTCTATGACCACACTTCCCGCTCCGATCTTGGAATTTTCTCCAACGGTGAAGGAACCGATGATCTTTGCACCCGCACTGATCATAACGTTATCCCCAATCGTCGGATGACGTTTTCCGGTCTCTTTTCCGGTACCGCCTAGTGTCACACCCTGATACAAAGTAACATTGTCCCCAACGATCGCCGTCTCTCCAATGATCACACCACTTCCGTGATCAATAAAAAATCCTTTCCCGATCGTTGCTCCCGGATGTATCTCAATTCCTGTTTTTCTCGCTGCCCGCTGTGAAATAAATCTCGCCCAGAAGAAATGTCCTTTTAAATACAGCTTATGCGCACGTCTGTAGCTCAACATAACCCGAAAACTCGGATAAAGCAATACCTCCATCGGCGATTTGATCGCCGGGTCACGCTCCTTTATCACTGTAAATTCTTCCTTAATATGACTGATGATTCCCAAAACTGGCATCCCCTTTCCTTAACCAAATAATAGAATGTACGCTCCGCGAACATTCCATTATCATGAAAAACGGATCATTTCATCTCTAAGAGACGAAATGATCCGTGGTTCCACTCTAACTTAAGGATCTTTTGATCCTCACTCAATACACTTAACGCGTGTTACTCGTATCCGGATACTGTACTGGCAGACAAACCGTTTCCCCGGACAGGCTCACGGAGGCACTTCGGAAATCTCTTTCTGAAAACTGCTTGCAGCCGATGGCAGTTTCTCTCTGTCAGCACTCTGATTTCTTACTCTTCCCGCTCAACGCCCTTATCATATTTTTACTGGTAAGTTGATTCGCTTACTCTAGTTTATGCACTTACCCCCGATTTGTCAACGGTTTTATTTTTTCTCAGTCTTTTTCTCATTGCACACAACCATTTTCCATGTTACATTATAGATAGTATCCTGTGGTTTCCAGGGGGATAATTTATAACTGATACGAAGGATTTTTTAATATGGAACAGTCAAAAGAAACTTTGCTAATCGTAGATGATTCACGCTTACAGCGTGCCGTTTTAAATGAAATATTCTCTCCGGCCTTCAATATTCTTGAAGTATCTTCCGGTGAGGAATGTCTGCAGATGATCAAAGATAAAAAAAATATGATTGACCTTGTCCTTTTAGATCTTGTCATGCAGGGAATGGATGGTTTCGATGTTTTAAAACACCGCCAGGAAATGCCGAAGTTTAAACAAATTCCAGTCGTGGTTCTGACAACCACCGACACTCCAGAAGTACAGACGAAAGCTTTCGAATTAGGCGCAAGCGACTTTATCAGTAAACCCACTGAACCTGCCATTGCACGTCATCGTATTGACAATATTTTAAAGACGAACCGCAGACTGAATCATATTTTACAAAAACAGGAAGCTTTGCGGATTAAATCAGAAGTAGATGAGATGACGCATCTGCTGAATAAGGCCACAGCAGAGCACGCCATTTCCCACATACTTTTATCCACTCCGGAAGAATTACATGCATTGTTTGCCATAGATATCGACAATTTCAAAGCTGTCAATGACATCTTTGGGCATAAAATGGGCGATCATACAATCTCTGTCGTAGCCGGTATTCTTGCATCTCATTTTTCCGGTTCCGACATTGTCGGACGCATCGGCGGAGACGAATTTGTTGCTTTTATGCGGGATATAGCTTCCAGACAGGCTGTCTATGAAAAAGCACAGGAACTTTTAGATGCAATTTTAGATAAAGAAGCTTTATCCATTCCTGAAAACGTTACGATCAGTATCGGTATTGCATTCACAGAGCCTTATGAAACTTCCTACACAACACTTTTTCAGAAAGCAGACACTGCACTTGGGAATTCAAAAAAATCCGGGAAACAATGTTTTTCCGAGTATGGTGTTTCTGCACAGAAACCAGACACTGCCATGAAAAATATTTTATTATATACACATTCCAGAAATGTTGCTTCCACTTTAAAATTTGCATATTCTTACCCGGACAGACTCATAAAAGTATCTTCCGTTACGGAAATACGCTATGCCATTATGGATAAAAATAACCATGTTCCTGCCGTTTTCATAGATGTATCCGAAACCGGAGATGATGGCAGGCAATTGTGGGATGAATTAAGTCATGAGTCCTGGGCTTCGTCAACTCCCATTATCGCAATCTGCAAAGAGGGTAATCTGACTCAGATTCGAAATGCCATATTATCTGATCTGATCAATGATCTCATTTTTGAACCGATTGATGTGGAAAGCATAAAAAGACGTATCAAAAAACATCAAACCCTGTAAAAAAACAACGGTCAGATGTTACTTATCATTCATCTGACCATTGTTTTTCTTTCATCCGGTTTCTTTATCTGAACTATTTTTTTATCTGAACTGCTTTTTTCTTTGACCAGTCTGAGTAGATCCTCACTTTTTTTGTACCGGACTTTACTTCTTTATATGTACGTACTTTTACATAATATTTCTTTCCCGGTTTTAATCCTTTGATTTCTTTAACTGTCGTCTTATTACTTTTGATCACAGCCGTCTTCGTATTTTTTTTGCCAAACGATGCATCTGCTGTATATACTATCTCATAGCCGCTCGTCTGTGATGCCTGTTTCTTCCATTTCACAGTCATGGATTTTTTCCCGGATTTTACACTTGAAATAGAAGTTCCCTTTGGACAGATTTCAAATGTCTTTTTCAGTATTCCCGAATAATTTCCCTGAAACTTCACGGTCACTGTTGCTTTTCCGACTTTTTTATTATTCTGATACGAGACTTTATAAAAGCTGCCTGAAATCACTTTTCCCTTATTATCCGTCACTTTGATGGCAGGTTTTTTCGCTTTTCCATCATAACTATAATGATCTTTCGACAATTTTACCGTCTTTGGTGCATTGATTTTCACCTGTTTCAATACTGTTTTGCACAAGCTGCACATGGTCACATTCTTTCCATTGCTGCCCGGTTTTGCAGGTGTCAGTTTTTTCTCCGGTGTATGGGACTTCTTTGCAATTTTTTCTGTATAACTGTCCCCACATGCACAGGAATAAATTTTTTCTCCCTCTTTCATGCAGGTTGCCTCTGTCGTTTTTTTCAACACATAACTGTGTTTGTGCACCGGTTTCTCCGTTGGCGTTTCCGTCGGTGTTTCTGTCGGTTTCTCTGTCGGTGTTTCTGTCGGCTTCTCCGTCGGCTTCTCTGTTGGTTTCTCCGTCGGCTTCTCTGTCGGTTTCTCTATTGGTTTCTCCGTCGGCTTCTCTGTCGGCTCCTCCTTATCAGGCTCCTTCAGAGCTGGGATCACCACTTTTTCACGGCTGAGTTCTTCTTTACATCTGGTGCAGTATACTACTTTATCATAACTTCCGTCCACACCCACTTTCGCTTCCACGCGATTTTCAGTGACCGGCTCTCCTTTTTTGTGTCCTGATGCCGGAACCGTTATATTCTCAC
>OGPA01002761.1_pt1 | contig 11948 bp, 9 predicted proteins | sample 1552841 | NCBI WGS metagenome assembly OGPA01 (sample SAMEA2579916, study PRJEB22360) | human gut metagenome | reverse complement strand
TGTCGGTATGGTGGCAGGATGTGGAGACACAGCAGACAACAGCAGTGCAGCAGCTTCTACAGAGGCTGGTACAGATGGCACACAGGCAGCAGCTTCCGCAGCAGATATCAAAGTCGGTGTTATTTATATCGGTGATGAGAACGAGGGATATACAGCAGCTCATATGGCAGGTATTGATGAGATGGCAGCAAACCTTGGTTTATCAGATGACCAGATTATTGAGAAGACAACAATCCCGGAGGATGAGTCCTGCTATGATGCAGCAGTAGACCTTGCAGATCAGGGATGTAATATTATTTTTGCAACAAGTTTTGGACATGAGACATACATTTTACAGGCAGCACAGGAGTATCCGGACATTCAGTTCTGTCATGCAACAGGATATCAGGCAGCAAGTTCCGGACTTTCTAACATGCACAACTACTTCGATGCAATTTATGAAGCACGTTATGTATCCGGTGTTGTTGCAGGTATGAAATTAAATGAGATGATCGAGAATGGTGATATCACAGCTGACCAGGCAAAAATCGGTTATGTAGGTGCATTCCCATATGCAGAGGTTATTTCAGGATTCACATCTTTCTATTTAGGTGCTAAGAGCGTATGTGAATCTGTTACAATGGAAGTTCAGTATACAAACAGCTGGGCAGATATGACAGCAGAGGGCGAAGTTGCAAATCAGCTGATCGCAGATAACTGTGTACTGATCAGCCAGCATGCTGATACAACAGGTGCTCCATCAGCATGTGAGACAGCAGGTGTTCCTTGTGTTGGTTACAACGTAGATATGACATCTGTTGCTCCGGACGCAGCATTGACATCTCCTACAAATAACTGGGGTGTATATTATACTTACGCTGTACAGTGCGTATTAGATGGAAAAGCAATCGACACAGACTGGTGCAAAGGATTCTCTGAGGATGCAGTCAGAATCACTCCGGTCAATGAGGCTGTTGCAGCAGAAGGAACAGACGCAAAAGTAGAAGAAGTAGAAGCAGCATTAAAAGATGGTTCTCTTCATGTATTTGATACATCTACATTTACAGTAAACGGATCTTCCTTAGAAGACCTGATCGCAGAAGGCGGAGATTACGCAAAATATGCTGATTACGTTTCAGATGGTTATTACCATGAATCTGAATTAGCATCTGCACCATCCTTTGATATTATCATTGATGGTATCACATCTCAGGCAAACTAATTTTTAAGATAAGCCGGCAGGGCACAGATGGTTTCTGTGCTCTGCAATGATAGAAATATTGGAAGAAAACAGAGAAATCCTTTCAAGATACAGATTGAAAGGATTTTCGTATTTAGGAGGATTACTTGTGGAAACAGGAAACGCTATTGAACTGAAAGGTGTAACCAAACGTTTCGGTGACGTGATTGCGAACGATAACGTGAATCTGACCGTCAGGAAAGGTGAAATTCTTTCAATTTTAGGAGAGAATGGTAGTGGAAAGACTACGTTGATGAACATGCTTTCCGGAATTTACTTCCCGGACGAAGGAGAAATTTATGTGGATGGAAAAGAAGTGACCATCCGCTCCCCAAAAGATTCCTTCGCGCTCGGTATTGGAATGATTCATCAGCATTTCAAGCTGATCAATATTTTGACAGCCGCCGAGAATATTATTTTAGGTCTGCCTGGAAAAGAAAAACTGAATATGAAACAGGTAGAGAAAGAAATCAGGGAACTGACAGAACAGTATGGATTTGACCTTAATCCGTCCCAGAAAATTTACGATATGTCTGTCTCACAGAAACAGACTGTAGAGATCGTAAAAGTACTTTACCGCGGGGCAGATATTCTGATCCTGGATGAACCGACTGCCGTATTGACACCGCAGGAGACTGAAAAATTATTTGCAGTCCTTCGGAACATGAGGAAAGCAGGAAAATCCATTATCATCATCACACATAAATTAAATGAAGTATTGGAACTTTCTGACCGTGTTGCAGTACTTCGGAAAGGAAAATATATTGATACTGTAGAGACAGCGAAGGCAACCGTAGAATCGCTCACAGAGATGATGGTCGGCGAGAAAGTAAAACTGGATATCAACCGTACCGAGCCTGTAGGAGCAGAAAAACGTATTGAGATGCGTGGCATTACGTGTAAGAACAAGGAGGGACTTAAGGTTCTGACAGAGGCTTCCTTCACCGCCTACAGTGGGGAAATCCTTGGTGTGGCAGGAATTTCAGGAAGCGGACAGAAAGAATTATTAGAGTCCGTTGCAGGACTTCAGCCGATCGAGAGCGGCGAGATCCTTTATTTTTCCCCGGAGGGTACGACAGAAAAAATCTCTGAGATGAAGGCGGAGGATATTAAAAATCTTGGTATCACGTTATCGTTTGTGCCGGAAGACCGTCTTGGAATGGGACTTGTTGGTTCTATGGATCTGACAGATAATATGATGATCCGAAGCTATAAGGAAGGCAGACATTTCTTTGCCGACCGTAAATCTCCAAAGAAACTTGCAGAAGATATTGTGGAGAAATTAGATGTTGTGACACCGGGTGTGGATACTCCGGTCAGCAGGCTTTCCGGCGGTAATGTACAGAAAATCCTTGTCGGCCGTGAGATCGCAAGCAATCCGACTGTGCTGATGGTTGCGTATCCGGTCAGAGGACTTGACATCAATTCATCATACACGATTTACAATCTGTTGAATGACCAGAAGAAAAAAGGAGTTGCAGTCATCTGTGTAGGTGAGGATCTGGATGTCCTGCTGGAACTTTGTGATAAGATTTTAGTATTGAACAGTGGAAAAGTTGCGGGTATCGTGGATGCGCGTACCACAACGAAGGAAAAACTGGGACTGATGATGACTGGTTTGACGGAGGATAAGAATGAGTAAGGAAAACGTGATTTCGAAGAAAGAACCTTTTGCACGTATGGTGAAGAGAGACCATATCAGTGTGGGAAAGGCGTGGGCGATCCGACTGATCGCAGTTGCATTGTCACTGGTAGTAGCGGCACTTGTGATCGTGGCAGTCACAAAACAGAATCCGATCGAAGTGTATCTTGGAATTATTGATGGAGCAGTTGGAAGCAACCGGAGGATCTGGGTGACTATCCGTGAAATGATGGTGCTTTTATGTATTGCAATTGGTCTTACCCCTGCATTTAAAATGAAATTCTGGAACATCGGTGCAGAAGGACAGATTTTAATGGGTGGTACAGCGGCAGCGGCAATGATGATCTACTTTGGCGATAAAATGCCAAACTGGTTACTGCTGATCGTGATTTTTGTTGTCAGTGGTCTGGCCGGACTGATCTGGGGTGTGATCCCTGCCATTTTTAAAGCATATTTTAATACCAATGAGACTTTATTTACTTTAATGCTGAATTATGTCGCAATGCAGATCGTAACGTTCTGTATTGTATTCTGGGAGAATCCGTCTGGTTCTAATACCGTTGGTATTATCAATGCAGCAACAAAAGGTGGATGGTTTCCAACAATTTTTGGCAATGCATATACATTAAATGTTATCATTGTTTTAGCAATTACATTAGTAGTTTATGTTTATATGAAATATTCCAAACAGGGATATGAGATCTCGGTTGTCGGAGAAAGCCAGAATACTGCAAGATATGCAGGAATCGATGTGAAGAAGGTCATTATCCGTACAATGATGATCTCCGGTGCGATCTGTGGAATTGCCGGTGCAGTGATCGTCAGCGGTGCGAGCCATACCATCTCGACAAGTACAGCAGGTGGACGGGGATTTACGGCGATCATTGTTGCATGGATGTCAAAGTTTAATCCGCTTGCGATGATCCTTGTTTCCGGATTCCTTGTATTTATGCAGCAGGGATCGATCCAGGTGGCATCGCAGTTTGGTCTGAATGAAAATGCATCAGATATTATTACAGGTATTTTATTGTTTTTCCTGATCGGATGTGAATTCTTTATTAACTACAAATTAGAGTTCCGTAAGAAAGGAGAGAAATAGAATGACATTATTACTGACGTTTATCCAGAAGGCGATCGGACAGGGAGTCGCTATTTTATTTGGTGCTTCCGGAGAGATCGTCACAGAAAAATCCGGTAACTTAAACCTCGGAATTCCGGGAATTATGTACATGGGTGGTATCGCCGGACTTATGGGTGCTTTCTTTTATGAAAAAAGTACAGAGACGCCAAACGGAGCCATCGGGGTGCTGGTTTCACTGCTGTGTTCCCTGATCGCATCTGCCCTGGGCGGGCTGATCTACAGTTTTCTGACAATCACACTCAGAGCGAACCAGAATGTGGTGGGACTTGCACTTACGACATTTGGTGTTGGATTCGGTAACTTCTTCGGTGGTTCCATTTCCAAGCTGGCTGGAGGTGTCGGACAGATTTCCGTTCAGACAACGGCGGCTGCATACCGCGCCACTATTCCGGGACTCTCAAAGATCCCGGTGATCGGAACACTTTTCTTTTCTTATGGATTCCTGACATATCTGTCCGTTATCGTGGCGGTTGTCATGACTTACTTTTTAAAGAAAACAAGAAAAGGACTGAACTTAAGAGCGGTCGGCGAAAGCCCGGCAACAGCGGATGCAGCAGGTATCAATGTCTCAAAGTACAAATATGCTGCCACAGTGACCGGCGCAGCAATCGCAGGTCTTGGCGGACTTTATTTTGTTATGGAATATCTGGGTGGTACCTGGTCGAACAATGGATTCGGTGACAGAGGATGGCTTGCAATCGCACTTGTAATCCTGGCATTGTGGAATCCGGATCATGCGATCTGGGGATCTTTTGTGTTTGGTGGATTATATATTTTATATATCTATCTACCGGGATTGAACAGGGCAACACAGGAGCTTGTAAAAATGCTTCCGTATGTTGTGACAATTATCGTCCTGATCATCACAAGTAAGAGAAATAAACAGGAAAATCAGCCGCCGGCAAGCCTTGGAGAGGCATATTTCAGGGAAGACCGGTAAAAGGCATGAAAAGGAAGCGAAGCTGCCTGGGTGCAGCCGCTTCTTTTTTTGTTTTGTAAATAGCTGGAAAACAGTGAAAAGTATGCTATAATAACTTGATAGATTTAGAATTACAAGAAATTACCTGTATAAAAGGGGAGAATGACCTATGAAAACCAAGATCACAGAACTTCTCGGTATCGAATACCCGATCGTGCAGGGCGCTATGGCGTGGATCGCGGAGCACCATCTGGCTGCTGCGGTTTCCAAGGCAGGCGGTCTGGGCATCATCGCGGGCGGCGCGGCTCCGGTCGATTACATCCGTGAGGAGATCCACAAGGCGCGTGCCATTACGGACAAGCCGCTCGGTATGAACATCATGCTGCTCTCCCCGAATGCGGACGATCTGGCACAGCTGGCCATCGACGAGAAGATCGAAGTGCTGACCACCGGCGCAGGCAATCCGGGCAAGTATATCGCGGACTGGAAGAACACAGGCATTAAGGTTATGCCGGTCGTTGCTTGGTTTGCACCGGCAAAGCGCATGGAGCGCGCAGGTGCGGATGCCGTTATCGCAGAGGGTATGGAAGGCGGCGGCCACATCGGTGAGCTGACCACCATGCCGCTCGTTCCGCAGGTCGTAGACGCACTGAGCATTCCGGTCATCGCCGCAGGCGGCATTGCTGATGGCCGTCAGCTGGCGGCTGCGCTGGCGCTGTCCGGGGAGGCGGACGCCATGAGCGGTGCGCTGGCTCTGGCGCTGGGCATCGGGCTGCAGAACATTCCGGAGGGCGCGGCGGTCAGCCTGCCGCTGCTGCAAAACGGGGAGAGCCGGAAGCGGGCGTTCGGGGCTGGGCTGGCCTCCGGGCTGGTGGAACCGCTGGGGGCGCTGCTGGCACTGGCCCTGGCGGGCTGGGTGCAGGCTGCTCTGCCCTGGCTGATGAGCGCCGCCGCCGGGTGTATGGTCTGCGTGACGGCGCAGGAGATGATCCCCGAAGCCGTGGAGGCCGATGAGCCTGCCGGGGTCATCAGCGTGGTGCTGGGCTTTGCGCTGATGATGGCGCTGGATGTGGCCTTGTGAGTGCAATGCACGAAAACTCCATCTGCCTGCAAACAAAAAAACTCCCTCGTGAGAGGGAGCGGAGGAGTGCAGCTCAGGAGCCGGATTTTTCGATGTAGACGCTGGTGGAGGGGAAGGCAAAGTCCACGCCGTCGGCCTGCATGATGTCCATGATGTTCAGGTTCAGGTCGTTCTGCTCTTCGAGGAAGACGGCGTAGGTGTTTGTCTGAAGATAGGCGGAAACCAGAATGTTGATGCTGGAATCGCCAAAGCTGGTCAGCCGGACGATGTTGCTGCCCTTCTGGGTGTAGGGGCTTTCGTCCAGCATGGTCTTGAGGTCGGCCATCAGCTTTTCCAGCTGGGGGCGGGTGGTGTTGTAGGTGACGCCCAGCGTGAACCGATAGGGCCGCATGGTGCGCAGCGCAGCGTTCTGCACCGTGGAAGAACAGATCTTGCTGTTGGTGACGATGCTGACCGTTTTGTCCATGGCGCGGATGCGGGTGGAGCGGAAGTTGATGTCGATGACTTCGCCCTCGATCTCGCCCACGGTGATCCAGTCGCCCACCGAGAAGGGCTTGTCGAGCAGGATGACCAGACCGCCGAACAGGTTGCTGGCGCTCTCCTGTGCGGCCAGCGAAATGGTCAGGCCGACAAGGCCGGCACCGGCGACGATGCTGCCGATGGGGAAGCCGATGACCTGCGCGATGGTGGCAACGCCGAGCACGACCACCAGCACCTTGTAGGTCGTGTTCAGCAGGGCGAGCAGGGTCTTGTTGGAGCGGATCTCCAGGCTGCAGGAGGCCAGCAGCAGGTCAGCCACATCCGAGGCCTGATACAGACCCTCGCAGAACAGAAAGCTCATCACGACCTTGTAGGCCACGAGCAGGAATTTGGGCAGGCCGGTGATGGCCCACGGCAGGCTGGTCAGCGCAAGGTAGAGACCGGTGAAGACGGCCATCCGTTCCAGCGGGCGATCCAGACTGCGCAGCAGGATGGGGGTGGCGGCAAAATGCCAGCTGCGGGCCTGCAGGATGGGGAAGAGCTTCTTGCGCAGCAGCAGGGAGACCAGCGCCCCGGCGGCAAAGAGCAGCAGCGCACAGACGCAGCGCGCCGCCAGGGCAAGCCAGCCTTCCAGATAGAGGGAACCGATCTCGAACGCGAGATCGCGGATGGAAAAGATCATGGCAAAAACTCCTCGGAAATAAAATATTACGCCTCAGTATACCATAAAGCGCGCGGAAAGGGCAACCGAAATTGGGGGTTGACAAGTGCAGCCCGGCGCGTTATACTCTGCCCAGAAAGTTCGTTTCAGGGCGGGGTGCGATTCCCCACTGGCGGTACAGCCCGCGACCACTCCCAAAGAGTGCTGACCCGGTGAGACTCCGGGGCCAACGGTATAGTCCGGATGCAAGAAACGGCAGACAAATCGAATTGTTTGCGTGCCCTGTTGCAGTGTTTGCTGCGGCAGGGCGCGTTTTTGGTTGTCTTCCCGGTTCCGGTACGGCGCGAAAAGGGCTTTCCAGTTCAATTGAGCGGGGCCATGTGTCCCCACGGGAGGAAATTACCATGAAAAAAAACACGACCCACAACTTGACCGTAGCCGCCATGCTCAGCGCGGTGGCCTTCATCCTGATGTTCATCGAGTTCCCCATCCCGATGCTCATCCCGTCCTTCGTCAAGATGGACTTCTCCGACCTGCCCGCCCTGCTGGGCGCGTTCGCCCTCGGCCCGGTGTACGGCGTGGCCATCAGCTTCATGAAGAACCTGCTCCACATCGTCATCAAGGGTACCAGCACTGCCTGTGTCGGCGAGCTGTGCAACTTTATGCTGGGCGCTGTCTTCTCCGCTGTGGCGGGCTTCATCTACAAGCATCATAAGAGCCGCAAGACCGCCATCCTCGGCGCGGCAGCGGGTGCCGCCGCAATGGCCCTGTTCAGCGTACCCTCCAACTACTTTATCACCTACCCGGCCTATGTGGAGTTCTACCATATGCCGCTGGAAGCCATCCTCGGCATGTATCAGGCCATCCTGCCCTCTGCCGACAGCCTCATGAAGTGCCTCGTCATCTTCAACCTGCCCTTCACGCTGGTCAAGGGTCTGCTGGACGCCGTGCTCTGCATGATCATCTATAAGCCCCTGTCTCCCATCCTGCATGGCCGGAAGTAAATTTGAATAAACAAAATGGGCATGTGCCAACGGCACATGCCCATTTTGTTTATTGTAACGCTCCTTTATCGAGCCACTTGCCCCTTGCAAGCCGAATGAGGAACAGCGTACCCCGGATGCAGAGCTCGATGCACATGGCGGCCCAGACGCCCACGAGGCCCAGCTGGGGAGCCAGCAGGAAGGCGAGGGTGAGCCGGACGCCCCACATACTGAACAGATTCAGCAGGAAGCAGCCTGTGCTGTCGCCTGCGCCCTGCATCGCGCCGCTGGCGACGATGCTGGCTCCGAACATCGGCTCGGCAAAAGCCTCGATGCGCAGCACCCGCGCACCCAGCGCGATGACGGCGGCATCTGCCGTGAAGATGCCCATGAGGGCCGGGGCAAAGAGCCAGAGCCCCGCGCCGGACAGTGCCATGATGCCTATGCCCATCATGGTGCAGAGCCAGGCGAACCGCTTCGCCATATCCCGGCGGTGGGCGCCGACGGCCTGCCCGATGAGGGCGATGGAGGCGTCCTGAATGCCGTAGCCTGCCATGTAGCAGAGTCCCTCGGCGCTGACGCCGAGGCTGTTGGCCGCGATGGCCACCGTGCCGAGGCCCGAGACGATACGGACGAGCAGCACCTGCGCTGACGAGAGGGCCGCACGCTCAGCGGCCAGCGGTGTACCCACCCGCCAGAGGTTGCGCAGGCAGGCGGAGGTGATGCGCCAGCTGCCGGGCTTTCGGATGCAAAGCGGGCCGTCCCGCAGCAGCAGGACGCCCAGCGCCAGCAGACCGCCGATGGTCGTGGAAAGCGCTGTGCCAAGCGCCGCACCCGGGACTTCGAGGCCGGCACCCCAGACTGTGACGCTCTGGCCGAAGAGCAGGATCTGCCGGGTGGGATTGATGAGGAAGAAGTTGAATACCACGTCCAGCGCACAGACCAGCAAGCTGATCAGGCTGGGCGTCAGGGCGTCGCCGGTGGCGCGGAGCATGGCTGCATACATTCCCATGGCCATCGTGAAGGGGAGGGCCGCCGACCAGATGGCAAAGTAGGCGCTGGAACTGGCCTGGAGCGAGATGTCCGCCCCCAGCCACCCGGGCAGGAAGCGGCTGATGCCGACGCCGAAAGCCGCAGCGCCCAGACCCAGGATGAGGTTGAAGAGCATGGACTGCCGCAGCACGCCCCGGGCGTCCTGCTGGCGGTCGGCCCCGAGGTACTGGGCGATCTGGATCGAAAACGCGGTGTACAGTCCCACAAGGATGCCGTGGAGCAGCCAGGTGCTCGAGCTGACGATGCCGATGGCGGCGGTGGCCTCTGCGCCGATGTGGCCCACCATGGCGGCGTCGATGTACTCCATCGCCGTGACCACCAGCTGCTGCAGAATGGAAGGGATGCTCAGCGCCAGCGCGATGCGGGCCGTGTCGGACAGCGGGATGTCCTCGCCCTGCCGCATCCGGGCCGAGAGCTGCTCCAAAGAAAGTGTCATGTCGTCTCCTGTTTTCTGTGTTGATAAGCTATCCTACTATTATAGGCACGGGGAGGAAAATTGTCAAACCGGGCGATTGATTTTTTGGCTCTGGCGTGATACACTCTCGGAGTAAGAAGAATATCATTGAAAGAGGTTCAAAATATGCTGCAGCTTATTTCAGCTACCGGCCAGCAGACCGTGGACGCGCTGGCGTTCCTGCTGGCGTTTGCCCTGACCGCCCTGATGGACTCGGTCTTCCACGACAAGCTCCCCCACGACCATGGCCGTGCCTTCGCCGTCAACGGCGAGCTCTCCAAGGGCAAGGCCCGGGGTTCCGGACTCATCTTCGTGCTCTGCATCGCGCTGGTGACGCTGGCGGTGGTGCCTTTTAAGGCAGAGTACCTTATTTATACCGTTCTGCTCATCGCCTCCATGCTGTCGGGCTACTTTGACGACGCCTCCGAGACGGCGTGGAACGAGTACAAGAAGGGCCTCATCGACTTTGTCATTGCCGTGGTGGCAGGTGTTACCTACCTGAACTTCAACGGCACGAGAGTCAACTTCCTGAGCACCACCTTCACCATTGCCTATCCGCTCTACCTGCTGCTCATCGTCATCCTCATCTGGGCCAGCATCAACGTGGTCAACTGCACCGACGGCGTGGACGGCCTGTCCGCCAGCCTCGCGGTGGTGAGCATCGGCACCTTCCTGCTGGCTTACGGCGAGGAGCTGGGGGACTACTCCACCGCTGCCATCGTCTTTATCGGCGCACTGCTGGCCTACCTGTGGTCCAACGCAAAGCCTTCCAGCCTCCTGATGGGCGATGCCGGCAGCCGTGCCATGGGCTTCTTCCTCGCCATCCTGGCCCTCAAGAGCGGCCACCCGTTCGCCTTCCTGCTGGCGGCGCTGGTGTTCATCGTGGACGGCAGCCTCGGCATCCTGAAGATCAGCTTCAAGCGCTTCCTCCACATCAGCATCCTCAAGAACACCCTCACCCCGCTGCACGACCATGTGCGCAAGCGCATGGGCTGGAGCGACGAGCAGGTGGTGGCCCGCTGGCTCATCCTGCAGGCCGTCGCATCGGCGCTGCTCCTGCTGATGACCCGCTGATTTACGGATTTTAAGTACGATGTTTGTGCAGCTTTCCAAAATGCAGATTGACCCGCTCTGATTTTTGTTGCACTTTATGGATTGAAAGTCAGGCGGAAAAAGACTATACTTTAACCAACGAAAGCAAAGGCGCTTAAGTGAATGGATTCACTTTGCGCCTTTTTTGTTTTTTCGTTTTTGTGTGCGGTTCGGGAAAGCCGCACAGGATGCGCTGTCCGCGGCGCTGGAGCACGGACGACAGAACAGGATAGGGAAAGGCGGGGATCACAGTGATCAAACTCGAACACGTTGACAAGTACTTCGGAGACCTGCACGTCCTCAAAGACGTGAACCTCGAGGTCGCCGAGGGCGAAAAGCTGGTCATTATCGGACCGTCCGGCAGCGGCAAATCTACCACCGTCCGCTGCATGAACTTTCTGGAAGAGCCGACCAGCGGCCACGTCTACATCGACGGTCAGGAGCTGACCAACAAGAACAAGACCAGGATCGTCCGCGACAACATGAGCATGGTCTTCCAGCAGTTCAACCTCTACCCCCACATGACGGTGCTCAAAAACCTGACGCTGGCACCCATGAAGCTCCATCACAAGACCAAGGCAGAGGCCGAAGAGCTGGCATATCATTATCTTGAGGTCGTCGGCCTCCGGGACAAAGCGGATGTCTACCCTCCGCAGCTGTCCGGCGGCCAGCAGCAGCGCATCGCCATTGCACGCGCCCTCTGCGCACAGACCAAGATCATCCTGTTCGACGAGCCGACTTCGGCCCTCGACCCTGAGACCATCCAGGAAGTGCTGGATGTCATGGTAAAGCTGGCACACGAGAAGAACATCACGATGGTGGTCGTCACCCACGAGATGGGCTTCGCACGAAACGTGGCCGACCGTATCGTCTTTATGGCGGACGGCCAGATCATTGAGGAAGGCACGCCGGAGCACTTCTTCACCAACCCCAAGAATGAGCGCGTCCGGCAGTTCCTGAGCAAGATCGTCCGCTGAGAGGACGAACAACAAAGGTTGACACGGCAGGGGCTCACAAGTTGTGGTGAGACGCCGTTGTTGATAACAGGCCGTTTTCGGAGCGGACAGGGAAAGCCGCTCGGGCCGAAAAAACAAAGAGGAGTGGTTTATTATGAAAAAGATCTCGCGTCGTGATTTCCTGAAAGTCACTGGTTTGGTGGGCGCTGCTGCTGCCCTGACCGCCTGCGGCGGGTCTGCCAGCTCCCACGCCGCCTGCCGCGGGTG
>OGPA01002759.1_pt1 | contig 11952 bp, 10 predicted proteins | sample 1552841 | NCBI WGS metagenome assembly OGPA01 (sample SAMEA2579916, study PRJEB22360) | human gut metagenome | reverse complement strand
AGCTTGGCTGCCTGGTCGGCTGCGATGCAGGCATCGATGATCTCTTCGATATCTCCGTTCATAATCTTGTCTAACTTATACAGGGTCAGACCAATACGATGGTCGGTGACACGACCCTGCGGGAAGTTGTAGGTACGGATCTTCTCAGAACGGTCTCCGGTACCGATCTGGCTACGGCGCATCTCTGCTTCCGCATCGTGTCTCTGCTGCTGCTCGATGTCATACAGCTTGGACTTTAACAGTGCGAATGCCTTAGCCTTGTTCTGGATCTGAGACTTCTCAGTCTGACTGTATACCACGATTCCGGAAGGATAGTGGGTCAGACGTACTGCGGAGTCGGTGGTGTTGACACACTGACCACCGTTACCGGATGCTCTCATGACATCGATACGGATATCTTTGTCCTCGATGACGATATCAATGTCGTCATCCACTTCCGGCATAACCGCCACACTGATGGTGGAGGTATGGATACGTCCGCCGCTCTCGGTCTCCGGCACACGCTGTACGCGATGTACGCCACTCTCATACTTCATCTTGGAGTAAGCACCCTGTCCGCTGATGGTAAACTGTACTTCCTTCATACCGCCGATACCAATCTCATCCACGTTGATCAGCTCTACCTTCCAACGCTGCTTCTCGGCATAATGCACATACATACGATAGATCTCCGCTGCAAACAGTGCAGCCTCATCGCCGCCGGCACCGGCACGGATCTCCACGATTACATTCTTGTCATCATTAGGATCCTTGGGCAGTAACAGGATCTTCAGTTCCTGCTCCAGCTCTTCCACGCGCTTCTTGCTGTCGTTTAACGTCTCCTTGATCATCTCGCGCATTTCTTCGTCTTTTTCCTCTTCCAACATGGAAAGAGAATCTTCAATATCCTGCTTGCACTTTTTGTACTCTGTATACGCATCCACGATAGGTGTCAGATCACTCTGCTCCTTCATCAGCTTGCGGAAACGTTCCTGGTTATTCGTGACCGTGGGTTCATGCAGTTCGCCCATGATCTCTTCAAAACGAATCAATAAATCTTCTAACTTGTCAAACATAACTAATTCCTCTCAATATAAGTTGTAACAGTTCAGCCATGAACATATTGGAGAGCAAAAATCATGCTTGCATGATTTTGTGAACGAATATGTTCATGAACTAAGCGCCAGGTTTATGAGCAAAGGTAGTCACGAAGTGACGGAAAGCGTGTCAGCGCGACTTTGCGAATGGTGCGGGCTGAACTGTTACATACGTTCCAAAAACTACCCGGTCCAGACCGGCATAATCCTGCACCACTTGTACCTCGCGGTACCCTTCGGTGCGCATCAGTTCCGATACAGCCTGTCCCTGGTCATATCCGATCTCAAAAAAGAGCATTCCACTGCTCACCAGATGTTTTCCTGCTTCTTCGATGATACGGCGGTAAAAATGTAAACCATCCTCCGTACCGTCCAGTGCCATCCTGGGTTCATGATCCCGTACCTCCGGCATCAGCTTCTCCACTTCCGCACTGGCGATATAAGGCGGATTCGACACGATGATCTCGAATTTTCCCTCCACCTTGTCAAACAGGTCACTCTGTAAAAAATGAACCCGATCTGCGTTCGCCGCATCCAAAAGCGTCTCCGCATTTTGCTCTGCCACTTCCAGCGCATCTGCAGACAAATCCACACCCAGTCCTTCACAGGCATTGCTGTAATGCAGAAGGCTTAACAGAATACATCCGGATCCCGTACACATGTCAAGCACCCGCATTCCGTCATGGAGTTCCTTCAATACTTCCTCCACCAGAATCTCCGTATCCTGTCTCGGGATCAGTACGTGCTCATTGACAGCAAAGGTCAGTCCCATAAAGTCCTGCTCCCCGGTCAGCTGTTGCAGCGGAATGCGCTCCGCCCGCTGTCCGATCCAGCCAAGATATTTCTCTTCCGCTTCCGGTGTCACCGACTGTTCCCCGTGCACCAGCAGATCATTACGATTCGTACCGCATACCGCTTCCAGCAGAAGTCTCGCATCCAGTGTGGCTTCTTCGATTCCCGCTGTCTGTAAAGCCAGACAGCCCTTTTCATAGCATTCCCGATAGGTCATCTTAATCCTCTGGTTCTGCGGATGCATCGTCCTTCATCCAGCCCTCATCCACTTCGTAACCGAAGGTATCCTGTAAATATTTCTTCCAGTCGAACACAGCTTCTACGGAAGCGATGGCTACCTCTGCCATGCTCTCATCGGGCTCCCTGGTGGTCATACGCTGGATCCACATACCGGGAGCAGACAGGATCTTAATAAACACATTATCCGTGCGTCCGGCCAGACGGATGATCTCGTAGGAAATTCCGGCCACAACCGGCATCAGCAGAATACGAAGGATCACTTTCTCCGCCACATTATCCACCTGGATAAAGAAGAACAGCACAATACTTACCAGCATAACAAAGAAAATGAAGCTGGTACCGCAACGTTTGTGCAGTCTGGAGCTACGCATCACATTGTGCACCGTAAGGGGTCTGCCCTTCTCGATACAGTTGATGCATTTGTGCTCCGCCCCATGATACTGGTACAGCCTGCGGATATCCTTCATGGCGCTGATGCCCCATACATACAGCAAAAACAGAGCAATACGGATCACACCCTCAATAATCGCCATCAGGGAGCGGTTGCGGATAAAGCTCTCAAACAGAGAGGAAATGAAATACGGCAATACGATAAAGATGCCTACTGCCAACATAATGGAGATCACCGTCACAATACCGGACAGCAGCTTTTCTCCGTTGCCACCGCTCATCTTGTCCATTGCCTTATCGAATTTCGTTTCTTTGCCTTCCTCTTCTTCATAGAAGGAAGCGGAATAATTCAATGCTCTGGTTCCCAGGATCAAGGAATCCAGGAAATTAAAGATACCACGGATAAAGGGAAGCTCCTTGAACTTACTTCCGTGAGCCAGACCCTGATAGGTCTCCACTTCCACTTCAATCTCTCCGTCCGGCTTGCGGACCGCTACCGCATACTTCTCTTTATTTTTCATCATAACGCCTTCCAGCACGGCCTGTCCGCCGATACCGGAATAACGACTCTTTCTTCTAGCCATAAAACCTCATCCTTATAAATGCAGTATTAAATAGGAACACAGTTTCCTATACGACAAGAAAAGGTTGAGATAAGAATACCTCAACCTTTCGCTTGCAATCTTATTTAACACCGTATTTCTTATTGAACTTATCAATACGGCCATCGGTTCTTGCAGACTTCTGCTGGCCAGTGTAGAATGAATGACACTTGGAGCAAACTTCTACGTGAAGCTCGGGCTTGGTGGAGCCGGTTACAAATGTGTTACCACAGTTGCAGGTTACAGTTGCCTGGTAGTAAGCGGGATGGATTCCTTCTTTCATTTCTTTCACCTCTCTATAAAAATGTCGTGTATAAGTTCTTGTTCTCATCCTCACTGCTTATGGAACCACAAACAGCGGTATTATTGTACCATAAGAGTTTACACGACGCAAGACCTATTTTTACATATTTCTCCCCTGATATTGCACTGTAATGACATAAACTGTTTTTTTCAGTCTCATCAATCTTATAAATTGCCATATAATTATCGACCAGAAGCTGTTTATACCCCTTTCCGGTATACTTTCCCTCTAATCTATCCTGATGTGAACCGGGAAAAGTCTCCAGTTTTTTATCGCTCTCCAAATTCTGTCTGTTTGTGCTTTTGCATTTTCCGGAACCTGTTTTTCTATGGCGATATACCTGTAGATTTCTTCCATATCACGATATGCTCTCGGATACAACTTTATATGGTATTTAACCATAATATTTTTTGTCTAGCCGTTCCATTGCGACATCCATATCCATCGTATCCGCACCCGCAGCAACTTCCTCTTCCGCCTCACAGATGGCCTGGTCGATTTTATGAATTCGTGCAAAACGCTCATAAAGTTCTGCGCTCATCACTACCAGATCGCTGTAGCCATTCTTAGTAATAAAAATCGGTTCCTGCTTTGTATGTGCTAATTCGGATATTTCACTTGTTTTTCTCAAATCTCTGATTGGCATGATCAATGGCATAATAGCACCTCCTTTATGCCATAATTGTAGCACAATTATGGCACATCGTAAAGGTATATATTCTGCCATCATTTCCAATTTTTGTCAATTTTCTATCTCTTGCCTAGATAAACCGGTTCTTCTTCACCATATTCACAAATTCCACATTATTGCGGGTATGGGAGAACATATCAAGGATGCGGTCGGTAGCTTCGTCGGGCTTTAAGCCATTCAGGGCCTTACGCATGATATTGATGGCTTCCAGTTCTTCCGGTGTCAGCAACAGATCCTCTCTTCTGGTGCCGGATTTTGCCAGATCGATAGCCGGGAAAATACGTTTCTCGGACAGCTTTCTGTCCAGAACCATTTCCATATTACCGGTTCCCTTGAATTCCTCGTATACCACATCATCCATCTTGCTTCCGGTCTCTACCAGTGCGGTGGCCAGAATGGTCAGGCTTCCTCCCTCACGCATATTACGGGCTGCACCGAAGAATCTCTTGGGCATGTGGAGTGCGGCGGGATCGAGACCACCGGACAGAGTACGTCCGCTGGGGGGAACCACCAGATTGTACGCTCTGGTCAGACGGGTGATACTGTCAAGCAGGATCACGACATCCTTCTTATGTTCTACGAGACGCTTTGCACGCTCGATCACCATCTCTGATACTCTCTTGTGGTGCTCGGGAAGCTCATCGAAGGTGGAATAGATCACTTCCACATTGTCTCCGTGGATTGCTTCCTTAATATCGGTAACTTCCTCGGGACGCTCATCGATCAGCAGGATCAGCATGTGCATCTTGGGGTTACCGTTCAAAATAGACTTTGCCACTTCCTTCAACAGTGTGGTCTTACCAGCCTTGGGCGGGGATACGATCATACCACGCTGTCCCTTACCGACAGGGCTTACCAGATCCATGACTCTCATAGCCACGCTGCAGCCGGGAGTCTCCATCTTGATGCGCTCATCCGGGAAGATCGGCGTCATATCCTCGAATGCCATTCTCTTGGCTGACTCTTCCACTGTATAACCGTTGATGCTCTTGACGAACAGCAGTGCACTGAACTTCTCCTGCTGGGTCTTGATTCTCTTGTTGCCCTTCAGGATATCACCGGTCTTCAGTCCGAAACGGCGGATCTGGCTGGGAGCCACATACACATCGTTCTCACCGGGCATATAATTCTCGCAACGGATAAATCCGTAACCATCCGGCATAACCTCTAAGATACCGCTGGCTTCGATACCGCTGTCCAGTTCCTTGGGATACTGGCTCTCATCGTATGCCACGTTATTCGGATTGAAGGTACGCTCTCTGGTGTAAGCTTCACTTCTTACGCCGACCGTCTCTGTACCGGTTTCGGAACGGTCAGTGCGTTCTGCACGATCCGTACGCTCGGTACGGTCTGTCCGATAGTTTCTGTCATTTCTATCCGGTCTATCATATCTGTCCTGTCTGTAATTCCTCTCCTGTCTGACAGGGCGTTCTGTTCTCTCCGGCTTCTCTGCCTCTTCGCTCTTAGCAGCCTCCTGTTTCTCTTCCGCTGCCTTAGCTTCTTCCTCTTTTTTCAGGCGCTCATCTTCTGCAAGCATAGCTTCTACCAGATCTGCCTTTTTCATTGTGGAAGTTCCCTTCAGGCCACGTACTTTTGCCAGCTCCTTTAACTGAACTAATGCAAGTGATTCATATTTTTCTCTCATATACCCTCCTATGGAAATAAGACTTACTATAAAACTGTTAACTAAGGGGAATTACATCCGATTTACATTCGACATGTCAGTTGAATAAAAAGATATTAAAACTGCATCTGAAGTCATTATAATACATTTCTTTCCAAATAGGAAGTCCCAAAATAAAAATTTTATTTTTTGTAAAAGTGGTGCTAAATCCTTGCGAAGATATCGATTCTATTATATCATTATGAATAGCGTCCGGATTTCGTATCCGGCAAATCATCCATGATTATATGAAGTAATGACCAAACAAAAAATAAGAGAGGTATTGTCATGACAACCAATGAAAAAGCGTTACTGATGCATGAAAAATGGAACGGTAAACTGGAGACCGTGTCCAAGACTCCCGTCAAGACCCGTGAGGATCTGGCTATTGCTTATACTCCCGGTGTTGCGGAGCCCTGCAAAGTAATCGCCCAGGACAAGGAAGCTGCTTACAAATACACCATGAAGGCCAACACCGTAGCCGTTGTCTCCGACGGAAGTGCGGTTCTTGGTCTTGGCAACATCGGTCCCTACGCAGCCATGCCCGTTATGGAAGGCAAGGCAGTCCTCTTCAAAGAATTCGGTAATGTAAATGCTGTCCCCATCTGTCTGGACACCCAGGATACCGAAGAGATCATCAAGGCTGTGACCTATCTGGCTCCCGGCTTCGGCGGCATCAATCTGGAAGACATCAGTGCTCCCCGTTGTTTCGAAATTGAGGAACGTCTGAAGGAGATTCTGGACATCCCCGTATTCCATGATGACCAGCACGGTACTGCCATCGTCGTTCTGGCCGGTGTCATCAACGCCCTGAAGGTAGTCGGTAAGAAAAAGGAAGACTGCCGCGTAGTGGTAAACGGTGCCGGAAGCGCCGGGGTGGCTATCACCAAACTGCTTCTGACCTACGGTTTCCCCAATATCATCATGTGTGACAAGGTAGGTATTGTCTCCAAAGATACCGAAGGCCTGAACTGGATGCAGAAAAAGATGACCGAAGTGACTAACTTAAACAACGAGATCGGCTCTCTGGCCGATGCTCTGAAAGGTGCCGATATCTTCATCGGTGTTTCCGCTCCGAACATCGTCACTCCCAAGATGGTAGCTTCCATGAACCGCGATTCCATCCTGTTTGCCATGGCGAATCCCATTCCCGAGATCATGCCGGATGTAGCCAAGGCTGCCGGTGCCCGTGTCGTAGGAACCGGACGCAGTGATTTTCCCAATCAGGTGAACAATGTGGTCGCTTTCCCCGGTATCTTCAAGGGTGCTCTGGAAGGTCGTGCTACCCAGATCACCGAAGAGATGAAACTGGCCGCTGCCGAAGCCATTGCCGGTCTGGTACCCGCAGACAAGCTCTCCGATGACAATATCATGCCGGAAGCATTTGATCCCCAGGTAGCCGAAGTTGTGGCAAACGCTGTAAAGAGCCACATCCGCTAATGTGTTCGGACAGCATTGTGAGAGACTGGCACGGCAAGCCCTACTACTCTCTGGATTCCTATTGCAAAAATACGTTTCACCATAAATGCTATAAAATAGCCCTGAATGCCCGGATGTCCTGTCCCAATCGGGACGGAACTCTGGACACTCGGGGCTGTATCTTCTGTAGCTCCGGCGGCAGCGGTGACTTTGCTGTGGACATTGCCGGGAAGACTATGGAGGAACAGATTGCGGAAGGCATGGCAAAATTCGGTGATAAAGTGACCGGTCATGACCTGATCGCCTATTTTCAGGCATACACCAACACTTATGCACCTCTCCCCTATCTGGAAGAGGTGTATCGTTCTGCCCTGAGCCATCCCAAAGTCTGCGGCATCTCCATTGCCACCAGGCCGGATTGTCTGGGGCCGGAAGTACTGGCTCTGCTTGCAAAATTAAAAGGCGAATATCCGGACAAATTCCTCTGGATCGAACTGGGATTACAGACAATCCACGAAGAGACTGCCCACTATATCCGCAGAGGCTATCCCCTGTCCTGCTTTGAGAAAGCCTGTACCAAGCTGAAGACACTCAAAATCCCTTTTATCGTCCATACGATTCTGGGACTCCCCGGAGAGACCGACCGACAGGTACTGGAAACCATGAAATACTTAAACCATATTGCTCCCTTTGGCATCAAGCTCCAGTTACTGCATATTTTAAAAAATACCGATCTGGCAAAGGATTATGAAAAGGGAATATTTGAGGCACTGACTCCGGAACATTATCTGGATCTGTTGGTCTCCTGCCTCGCCCACCTGTCTCCGGACATCGTGATCCACCGGGTCACCGGTGATGGGCCAAAAGATCTGCTGATTGCTCCGAAATGGAGTCTGGACAAACGAAAGGTACTGAACTCACTGCACCACCGTATGAAAGAGCAGGGCATCCGTCAGGGTGACCTTTATGAAGCAATAAATAAAGATAAACATTAGAAAGGCTGTTATCCCATTATGTTACAAGATCCGCTTACTTTATATAAACTTATCGTTCTCTACATGCTGAACCGTGTGACTTTCCCTCTCACGGCCGCACAGGTCAGCGATTTTATCCTTGGAAAGGAATACACGAACTTCCTAACCCTGCAGCAGGTCATCAATGAACTGACGGATGCCGGAATGATCGCCACCCAATCGATCCGCAACCGGACCCACCTGTCCATCACTGCCGAGGGCAAGGAAACACTGAATTTCTTCGAGAACCGCATCGGTGATACCATCAAGCAGGAAATTGACAGTTATTTTCAGGAAAACGAGTTCACCCTGCGCAACGAAGTCTCTGTGCTGGGGGATTATTATAAATCCACCTCCGGTGAATACGAGGCTCATCTGGTAGCAAAAGACCGCGGTATCAATCTGGTGGACATCACCTTATCCGTTCCCGTGGAAGAAACTGCGGCTGCTATCTGCGACAACTGGCAGAAAAAAAATCAGGAAATATACAAATACCTGATTACGGAGTTGTTCTAATCCCGCAATCAGGTACCTGATTTTATGATTCTTTGTTTTTAGAAGAAGCCTCTGCGGCTTCTTTTTTGATTCTCGCCATATGCTCTCTGATCTTCACCTCATAACCGTTACCCGATGGCTGATAGAACTCCCTGCCACTTAATTCATAGGGCAGATACTGCTGTTCCACATAGTCATTCGGGTAATCATGTGCATATTTATATCCTGTTCCGTGTCCCAATTTTGCTGCTCCTTTATAATGTGCATCCTGCAAATGTGCGGGGATCGGCAGATCTCCTGTGGCCTGTACTTCCTGCATCGCCTGAAATACCGCTTCGCAGCTACGATTGCTCTTGGGTGCTGTAGCAATATAAGTCACTGCCTGCGCCAGAATGATCTGCGCCTCCGGCATGCCTACCCGCTCCACCGCCAGAGAAGCATTCACTGCCATCACCAGTGCCTGGGGATCCGCATTGCCCACATCCTCCGATGCACAGATCATAATACGTCTTGCAATAAAAGTAACGCTTTCGCCAGCATTTAACATCCTTGCCAGATAATATACTGCCGCATCCGGATCTGACCCCCTCATACTCTTGATAAATGCAGAAATCGTATCGTAGTGGTTGTCACCGTTTTTATCGTATCTCGCCGCTCTCTTCTGGATACACTGCTGTGCCACGTCGAGCGTAATATGGATCTTGCCATCCGGTCCCGGTTCTGTGGTCATGATGCCCAGTTCAATAGCATTCAGTGCATGTCTGGCATCGCCGCCGGAGATATCTGCCAGAAAATCCAGTGCATCCTCGTCTATGGTGCCGTTGTAGGCTCCCATTCCCCGGTCTGTATCGTAGACTGCTTTTTTCAAAAGCTCTTTGATGGCTTCCCTCGGAATCGGCTTCAATTCAAAGATCACCGACCGGGAGATCAGAGCGCCGTTGACTTCAAAATAGGGATTCTCTGTGGTAGCTCCTATGAGAATGATCGTACCGTCCTCCACATACGGGAGCAGATAATCCTGTTGTCCTTTATTGAAACGGTGGATCTCGTCAATGAACAGAATTGTACGCTTCCTGTACATTCCCTGCAGTTCCTTCGCCTTTGCCACCACTTCTTCCATATCCTTTTTGCCCGCCACTGTGGCATTAATCTGTTGAAATTCAGCACTGGTAGTATTGGCAATGACTTTCGCCAGCGTCGTTTTGCCGGTACCGGGCGGTCCGTAGAAAATGATGGAGCTGATCTTGTCCGCCTTGATGGCACGATACAGAAGCTTGTCCTTGCCGATAATATGCTCCTGTCCCACGACCTCATCCAAGGTTCTGGGACGCATTCTGGCCGCCAGTGGAGCTTCCTTTTCCATATTGGTGCTTCTCATGTATTCAAACAAATCCATAATATTACATCCTCTGTTTCTATTGCAAAGATACCAAAAGACTGAAGCACATTCTAAGATATGCTCCAGTCAATTATAACAAAGTTTATCGCAGCTTGCAATTTTGCATCCAGATCTTCACACGCCGCTTCAATGCATTTGCTTCCAGCGGAGCCAGCAAAAGATCCTGGATTACTTCCGTCTCCAACGCACATTTCATCTGTACAAGATTCCCCTCCTTGCAGATGGCGATCATGGGAAGCGCATGTTCTCTCTGTAATTCTCCAAGTTCCTGCCAGCGTGCCTGTCCTCCGTCCTCTTCTTCTGATACATCCACGAACAGTCCCAGAATGTCTTCGCCGGTCTTCTCTCCCATGTTCTCTCTGATCTCTTCCACCGAGATTACTTTCTTCAGATGAACAAACTCCGGCAGTGCAAACTCCAGCATGCTGGTAACATTACGGGAGGATGACCACACAAAAGCCTGTAATTTCTGATCAGGGGTCTGATTTTCCTCACCGAACACGCTGTAGCGTCCTTTTCCCGACTTCTTGGATACATACAATGCCTGATCTGCTTTTGCCGCAAGATCATAGTAGCAATGATCCTCTGGATCGGAAAATGCTATTCCCACACTGATGGATATATTTTCCGGTATGGATAAGTTCTCTTTATATTTTACGAGGTTGACCAGATTCTCTGCCTTGATCAGTGCGATCTCTTTGGACGGAATGTCTCCCATCAATACTGCGAACTCATCTCCACCCATACGTCCCACATAATCTGTGCTGCGGAACTGTGAAGAAATGACTCCTGCAATGACGCTGATCACATGGTCTCCCATAGTATGACCGTATACATCATTTACGGATTTGAAATTATCGATATCTATCACCATAAGAGCATGCAGGCCATTCTCATGCTCTGTCAGAGTCTTCGTGATCAGCTTCTCTACTGTCATCTTGTTGAACAGACTGGTCATCTCGTCGATCTGCGACTTTGTCTTCCAGGCCTTCTGCTCATCTCTGCTATTCTGTAACCTGCGTTTTACCCCCAGTGTATTGTTGATGCGGGTAAGCGCTATCCGGGTATCTACCGGTTTGATAATGAATTCATCCGCCCCCAGTGCAAATGCTTCCGACTGGGAAGACACCGATTCCGTATTCGTCAGAACGATAACCGGCGTGTCCTTGAAGCCCTCCATATTCTGTCTGCGGCGCAGTACTTCAAAGCCGTCGATCCCCGGCATGACCAGATCCAGCAGCACCAGATCAATGGCATCGCTTTCCTTCTCCATGATCGTAAAACATTCTTCACCGGAAACAGCCTCTGCGAAGTTAAAATGCTCCCCGAGAGACTGTCTGATCACTACTCTTTGAAATTTTGAATCATCAACGATTAATAATGTTTCTTTCTTTTGTAAACTGCTCATGGCTGTCGGATCCTGCTTTCCGTATCACGTCGTTTAAAACGCAATACAGTTATAGTATATCCAACAGCCATGTGCTCGTCAATTTAAAAATATATCTACTTTTTACACAATCTTTATGTGGTTTTTCCCTTTAAAGTTGAATTTTACTACGTCTGCAGAGAAGTCCGCCGAATGTCACCAGACCTGCAGCTGCAAACAGCAGTACCTCGGGCATCCATCCCATCACACCTTCTCCGGTCTTGGGCACGCTGTCCAGCTCCGGCTGTGCAGCTGCGGTGTTTGCAGCTACTGTAAATGTGGTGCTGGCGGAATCATCGATCCACATGGTGTCCACAGTATGTTCACCCTCTGACAGGGATGCCAGGTAGGAAGGCTTCAGGGTCACGATAGTGGAACCTGATTTTGCTTCGTAGTGGGCACTGGGGATCCAGTTGCCGTCTACACGGACACCGGCGAATTT
>OGPA01002756.1_pt1 | contig 11957 bp, 10 predicted proteins | sample 1552841 | NCBI WGS metagenome assembly OGPA01 (sample SAMEA2579916, study PRJEB22360) | human gut metagenome | reverse complement strand
TACATATTTTTGATGACCTTAAGAAATAATATACAGAATCATGTGAAAATAAGGAGTTCTCGAAAGAGAGCTCCTTTTGTAATTTGTTGCATCTCAATTCCTGTTTTCGGTTCCTGTTTTCAAACGCCATCGCCACTTTATATTTTTTTAATGAGACATTGAGACAAAACTGTGTTATAATAGATAGCAATCGCTGTTAAATAAATAACAGTACAGACACTTATTGGTTACTGTGCAAACAGCAGACAGTAACACATATTTTGCATTCATGTTTCAGGAGGACGATATTAGAATATGAAATTACGCTGGGACAATCAACATGTTCGCTGGGGAGTAACTTCTTTCCTTGTAATCGCAGCCAGTATGCTCTTTTATTATGGTGTTTTCCATATGAAGACACTGATTACAGGAATTCAGACATTTCTGGGGATTCTCACACCTATTGTTTATGGGGTCGTGATTGCCTTTTTACTGACCCCTGTATTAAATTTCCTGGAGAAAAAAATCATTTATCCGCTTCTTGCCAGGAAGGAAGTATCAGTAGGAAAGAAGGGGCGCAAGGCAATTCGGTGGGCATGCGTAATTTTATGTATGTTTCTCTTCCTTGCTCTTATTTATGCCCTTATTATGATGATTCTGCCAGAACTGATCCGAAGTATTATGGGTCTGATCTACAGTTTTCCAGCCTATGTGAAGGTTATTCAGAAATGGCTGCAGTCTTTCATTGAGAAATGGAATCTGAACAGTGATGCACTGGACACTTTGAATCAGTCCATCACCACAGCTCAGGACTACCTGACTACGAATATCCTTCCGCAGATGCAGGAAATGCTAAAAAATATTTCCGCGGGTGTGTTTGAATTAATTAATTTTCTGAAGAATTTCCTCATCGGAGCTATCGTTTCCCTGTACCTGATGGCAGATAAAGAGGGATTCATTGCCAAGGCAAAAATGCTCACCTACGCAATTTTTAATACCCAGCATGCGAATTTTATCATCCATTCCATGCGTTTTACCAATAAAACCTTTATCGGATTTTTCAGTGGTAAGATTTTGGATTCTGCCATCATTGGCGTATTGTGTTATATTGGTATGAACTTTTTGAATATGCCATATATACTTTTGATCAGTGTGATCATTGGTGTAACCAACGTAATTCCATTTTTTGGACCTTACCTCGGAGCAATCCCAAGTATTTTTCTCATCTTGTTGGTGGATCCGCTACAGGCTATTTATTTTGCAATTTTTATTCTTATTCTCCAGCAGTTTGACGGCAATATTCTTGGACCGAAGATTCTTGGTGATTCCACAGGACTTTCCAGTTTTCTGGTCATTGTCGCCATCCTTATTGGCGGTGGAATCTTTGGAATCCCAGGTATGATCATTGGCGTTCCTGTTTTTGCAGTGCTTTACGCGGCACTTGGCAGGCTTGTCCATATCAGCCTGATCTATAAGCAGGTTCCAGATGAGGAGCAAAAATACACCAACATTGACTGTCTGGATCCGGAAACACATGAACCCGTTCTTTTCCCGGCAGAAGAGCCGAAGAAGAGGGAGACACCCAGACGCACTGCAATGTTGAAATTTACCCTTACTTTGTTAAAAACGATCCAGAAAATCCTGACTACAATCTGGATTCTTATAAAAAAATATTCTGTGATAATTTATCAAAAAGTCAGACAATTGATAGAAGAGTACAGACAGAAACAAAACAGTAAAAAGGACGGAAATTAACATGCGGCTTTTAATACAACGTGTAAATCATGCAAGCGTAAAAGTAGATGGTGAAGTTATCGGAAATATTGGGAAGGGCTTTCTTGTATTGGTCGGCATAGGTCAGAATGATACCAGGGAAATTGCAGACAAATATATGAAAAAAATGCTAGGACTTCGAATTTTTGAAGATGAAAATGGCAAAACAAACCTTTCCCTGGCAGATGTAAATGGGGAGCTTTTGATGGTTTCGCAATTCACATTATATGCCAACTGTAAAAAAGGAAACCGTCCAAGCTTCACGGAAGCAGGCGAGCCGCACAGAGCAGAAGAACTGTATGAATATATGGTCGCGAAAGCACGGGAACAGGTTCCTGTTGTCGAAACGGGAGTGTTCGGGGCTGAGATGGAAGTATCACTGGTGAATGATGGGCCGTTTACGGTGATCTTAGAGGATCTGTAAATAAAATTTTTTTGTTTGCCGAATCGGTAAAACAGAACGTGGTTTGCGAGATCTGTGAAACCTGTTTTTGTCTAGAGATAGTGTACCATCATCGTACTGAATTGTTTGTATTTATATAGTTTACATAAAATGATTATGTGAACTTGTGAAGAGGAGAAAATCTTTTATGCCGCAATTTGACTATCAGCAGCTGTGTCACTTTGTCCTTCCGGAACAGGGGGGACTGTCGGTGGAAACAATTCTAAAACGTTTTCTGCACCTGACACCACGTGAAATCCGCCATGCCAAATATATTCCGGATGGAATTCAGAAAAACGGTGTTTCCTGCCGCACAAATGCAGTTGTCCAGACTGGAGATACGATCACTTTTCGATATGCGCAGAAGTGTCCCCACCTTTCCGAAGATCAGGTTCTGCCGGTATCAGGTGATTCTGCCGGCGTACGGATTCTCTATGAGGACAGTGATCTCTGTGTCGCAGACAAGCCATCCGGTATGGTCTGCCACGCTTCCCACGGCCATTATTCCGATTCCCTGACACATGCTGCCGCATCCCTGTTAAAAACACCGACAGCGCCTTCTGAACTCCGCTGCATCGGCCGTCTTGACAAAGATACATCGGGTCTGGTACTATTTGCAAAGAATCAGCTGGCTGCTGCCAGACTGTCCCGGCAGCGGGAGAGCGGCGCGCTGAAAAAAGAATACCTGGCTCTGGTACACCATCCCTTTTCCGAAGAAACGCAAAAAGAAACCATTCGTCTTTCCATGGAGCAAATTCCAGGAGATGACCCTGATTCTTTCGATCCGTCTGGGAAACGTATCACTAAAATGCGTATCTGTAAAGAAGGGAACGGCCTGTGGGCTACTACACACTACGAGGCTGTCCTTCAGGATCCTTTCTGGGCCGTCGTGTGCTGCCGTCTGGAAACCGGCCGCACGCATCAGATCCGTCTTCACATGGCATCTATTGGACATCCACTTTTCGGAGATCCGCTCTACGGAGTCCGCGACGGCGGTACCCGTGCCGCGCTCCATGCCTGGAAACTGCACTTTCTGCAGCCGATGACAGGAGAACCAATTGATCTGGAAAATATTCGAACGCACATGTTCGATTAAATATATTTGAAGTATAAGGAGAACATTTTATGGAAGAACAGAAAGAACACAAACGCCGCGTCCGCTACAAAGGCACACATCCGCGGAATTACAATGAGAAATACAAAGAACTGAATCCGGAGAAATATCAGGGGACCATTGAGCATGTGATCCAAAAGGGAAGCACACCGGCCGGCATGCATATCCCGATTCTCGTAGATGAAATCCTCGATTTTCTCAAGATCGAGCCGGGACAGAACGGACTTGATGCAACACTCGGATACGGCGGCCACAGCTCCCGTATGCTTGCATGCCTGCAGGGAAAAGGGCATCTCTGTGCGCTGGATGTCGATCCGATCGAGATGGCAAAAACAAAAGAACGACTGGCCGCGCAGGGGTACGGCCCTGAGATTTTAACGATTCTTCATCAGAATTTTGCCAATATTGATCAGGTTGCTGCCAAATACGGCCCCTTTGACTTCATTCTGGCGGATCTTGGTGTTTCCTCCATGCAGATTGATAATCCGGAGCGCGGCTTTTCCTACAAATATGATGGACCGCTGGATCTTCGCCTGAATCCGGAGGCAGGAATTTCCGCGGCCGAGCGTCTGCGCACGGTTGCACGCGATGAACTGGAAGGCATGCTCATTGAAAATGCCGATGAACCGTATGCAAAAGAAATTTCCCAGGTTGTTACGCGGGCACTTCGGAAAGGAAAGAAAATTGACACTACGTTTGCACTGCGTGATCTGATCGCTGAAGCACTGGATTTTCTTCCGAAAGACGAGAAAAAAGAAGCCATCAAAAAATCCTGCGCCCGCACCTTCCAGGCACTGCGGATCGATGTAAACAACGAATATGAGGTTCTGGAAGCATTCATGGAAAAACTTCCGGATGCTCTTGCTCCGGGCGGCAGAGCGGCAATTCTGACGTTCCATTCCGGCGAAGACCGGCTTGTGAAAAAGTCCATGAAGGGACTGTATCAGATCGGTATTTATTCCGAATATTCAAAAGAAGTCATTCGTCCTTCCAAAGAAGAATGCATCCGCAACAGCCGTGCAAGTTCAACGAAAATGCGCTGGGCAATTAAGGCGGAGTAACTTAAAAAAAAGCAGGAGAGAAGTCGTCTCCATAAAAAAGAGGAATCAACGAATGGGATATAATCCCTGTTGATTCCTCTTTTGGTTTCTGATATGTTTTTATTCCTCATGCTCCGGCATGGACTCCCGCAGCCGTACCGCTGTGGCAGCCTGACGGCGCCTTGCATCGTCCATGGCAGCATAATGTTTCTTCGTCGTATTGACATCCTTATGGCCGAGAACATCTGCAACAAGATAAATATCGCCTGTTTCCTGATACAGCGTCGTACCGTACGTACTACGCAGTTTATGCGGCGTAATTTTCTTCGTTGTCGTCACCTGGGACGCATATTTCTTCACCAGATTTTCCACCGTCTTGACGTTGATCCGTTTTCTCTGCGCCGAATAGAAGAGTGCGTGTTCGTGTCCTGCCACAGGTGTAATACCTGCGCGGACTTCGATATACTTTTTCAGTGCCTCGGCAACTTCATCTCCAAAGTAGACAAACATTTCATTTCCACCTTTTCGAAGCACTTTGATGCCATTGTTTTTAAAATCGACATCCTCAATATCTAACCCGACACATTCCGACACACGGATTCCCGTGCCAAGCAGAAGAGTAATGATTGCAAAATCACGTTCCTTTGTTTTTTCATAGTAGGCCCGCTGATGATTGCTCAGCCCGTCGCCGCAGGATTCAATAAAATCGAGAAGCTCCGCAACCTCATTTGGCTCCAGACGGATAATTTCTTTTTCGTGGAGCTTCGGCATATCGATAAGCAGCGTAGGATTTGTCTCAATCAGTTCCTTTTTGAAATAATAGGAATAGAACGTCCGAAGTGCCGACAATTTTCGTTTCAGGCCTTTTTCCCCGTTGGTGGTATAAGATTCCTGGGAACCGATATAAGCCTTTAAATATTCTGTGTATTCCTCAAGATCAAGTGCAGTGACCTGGTCAAGCACATCAACGGACATCTGATCCATGGGAATTTTGGCAAGTTCCGGATTTTCTTTCTGCAGATACTGAAAAAAGATCCGAAGGTCATATGCATATTTGATTCGTGTGCTGGTCGATGTCGTTGTGCTGATGCCGCGGAAAAATTCGGAAGTAAAAGAGGGAAGCGTCTTCAGAACCTCGCGGAGCTTCAGTGTATTTTCCATATCGGTTTGTTCGTGATACGTAATTTTTGATTTCATAACTGCAAATGAGCCTTTCTAAACAGAAAAACCGGGAAAATAAAAGAAGTATTTCTTCTATATAACTATTCGGGAAACGCAGGTTTTTCGAATAGTTGAAGAGTTACTTTCAGAAATCACCGGTTTTTCCTCTGAAACCGCCGAATTTTACAGGCCGATTTCTTGTTCGTTTTTTCACAACATTTTTTATTTTCTTCTTTTATTTTTCAGGATAAAAATCTTAATACTCCGATTACCTTTCCTACGATCTGCAGATCATTCACAAGGATCGGATCCATCTCATCGTTTTCCGGCTGCAGGCGGAAATAACCGTCTTCCTTGTAGAATGTTTTTACTGTAGCGGAATCATTGACCAGAGCGACAATTTTTTCTCCATTTTCCGCAGTTGCCTGTTGTTCCACAAGAACAAGGTCACCGTCTAAAATACCTGCATTTACCATGCTTTCGCCCTGTACCTTTAAAAGGAACGTTTCTGCGTTTGGCAGACGGTCTACCGGCATCGGAAAATATCCTTCAATATTCTCTACCGCAAGAATCGGTTCTCCGGCAGCTACTTTGCCGATCAGCGGAATCTGTGCAACCTCGCTCTGGGATGCGGTGTCTTCCGATGCAATTCCCTGGATTGCACCAAGGCGGCCGGTATGGAATCCTTCATCGCAGATTTCAATGGCTCTCGGTTTTGTTGCATCTCGTTTGATATAGCCTTTCCGCTCCAGTGTTTCCAGATGTGCATGTACCGAGGATGTAGAACGAAGGGAAACCGCTTCGCAGATCTCACGCACAGACGGCGGGAATCCTCTCTGCAAAATTTCCTGTTTTAAATATTCGAGAATCTGTCTCTGTTTCTCTGTCAGTTTATTTTTGTCTCCAGCCATCGTATGTTCCTCCTGTCGTTTCGTTTTTTATATGAATTAGGGTAGTCCCCTCTTTCTATACGATATTTGCTTAAAATATACCAAATAAATTTTACCATAAATCCAACCGGAACGCAAACAAAAGTTTCGAAAATTTGTTCGTATTTTGTATTGACAAACATACGTTCTTTTATTATAATGAACATATATTCGAAAGAACAAATGTTCACGTAGCACAACTACTCTTCTATCACAAATCAAGGGGGAATTTTACATGAGTACCAATGCAAAGAAAAGAAAATCACTGAGAGAAAGACGAAAAATCCAGAGAAGAAAACTGCAGATCCGCGCAGCCGCCGCTCTCCTGTCTCTGGTTGCCGTCACATTTCTTTTAATCTTCCACTTCACGCCGCAGAATACGCAGGCAGACAGTGAGCCGAAAGCTCCAACCTACAAATACTACACCAGTATCCGCGTTTCTTCCGGCGATACACTGTGGGATATCGCCAAAGAATACCGTACAGAAGAATACTCCGATATTTCCAGTTACATTGCTGAGGTCCGTGAGATCAATCACCTGAGTTCCAACCAGATCACGGACGGTATGTATCTCTGCATTCCGTATTACTCCGAGGAGTATAAATCATGAAATTCAAGAAATGCTTTACATAATTTGGTTATGTAAATAAAGTAAAAAAACAGCTTCCAAAATGCACGGAACCTTCTAAAACAGCATGTTCGGGAAGCATGGTTTACCAAATAAAGAATGAATATGAAAAGCAGAAACGTCCCGCAGATGAGAAATTTCATTTGCGGGACGTTTCTGCTATCTTATGCTTTTTTAATCCTCTTCAATATGCTCCTGTCCCTGTGCGATGATTGTCCGTACATGACCATCTGCAAGAGAGTAGAACACCGATTTTCCTTCTCGTCTGCTCTTTACCAGCTTATTCTGCTTCAGAATGCGAAGCTGGTGGGAAATTGCGGACTGTGTCATGTGCAGTGCTTCTGCCAGGTCGCAGACGCATACCTCTGCCTCAAACAGGACAAACAGGATCTGGATCCGCGTGGAATCACCAAATACCTTGAAAAGCTCTGCCAGATCGTAAAGCTCTGTTTCATCCGGCATGGTCTCATTGACAATCTTTACCAGATTTTCATGAACCTCACAGGAGTCACAGCACAGATCAGCTTCTTCCGGATTGATTTTTGCCATTTTGTGTCCTCGTCTTTCTATAGATTTTTCACAAACAGAGCACGAATTGCATTCAGAACCGCCAGAATCATAACTCCGACATCTGCGAAAATTGCCATCCACATGTTAGCGATACCGATGGCTCCCAGAAGCAGGAACAATACTTTGATACCAATTGCAAAATAAATATTCTCATAAACAATGTGAATACATTTTCTGGAAATGTGAATTGCTTTGGAAATCTTGAGCGGATCGTCGTCCATCAGAACGATATCAGCTGCTTCAATTGCTGCGTCGGAACCAAGTGCTCCCATCGCAATACCGATATCGGCACGGGACAGTACCGGTGCATCGTTGATGCCGTCACCTACGAAGGCAAGTTTTTCTTTTTCTGTCTTTGCGGCAAGCAGCTCTTCCACTTTACTTACTTTGTCACCAGGAAGCAGTTCGCTGTAAACTTCATCAATTCCAAGATCTGCAGCTACCTGATCGGCTATCCGCTTGGAGTCTCCGGTCAGCATAATCGTCTTTTTAATACCGGATTTCCGCAGCGCCTGAATCGCCTCTTTCGCATGCGGTTTGATCATATCACAGATCAGGATATGTCCGGCATACTTGCCGTCTACAGCAACATGGACGATGGTGCCGACGCTGTGGCAGTCGATATAATCAACGCCAAGGCGCTCCATCAGTTTTGCATTTCCGGCAGCGACATTTTTACCGTCTACCTTTGCTGTTACACCGTTTCCACTGATCTCTTCGATGTCCGTGACACGGCTTCGGTCGATCAGTTTTCCATATGCTCTCTGCAGACTCTTGCTGATCGGATGGCTCGAAGCACACTCAGCAAGTGCTGCGTATTCCAGAACATCTTCCTGACTGATCGTATTGTGGTGAATACCGGCTACTTCAAAGACACCCTGTGTCATGGTACCGGTTTTATCGAATACAACGTATTTGGTCTGGGAAAGTGTTTCCAGATAGTTGGAACCTTTCACCAGGACACCTTCATGGCTTGCGCCGCCGATACCGGCGAAGAAGCTGAGCGGAATACTGATGACCAGTGCACAAGGGCAGCTGATAACCAGGAAGGTCAGCGCACGGTAAATCCATACGCTCCACTCAGGAGCGGCACTTAAAAACAGCATCCGTGCCAGCGGCGGCAGGATTGCCAGCGCCAGCGCACCGTAGCAGACGGCCGGTGTATAGTATTTCGCAAATTTGGAAATAAAGTTCTCGGATCTTGATTTCTTGGAGCTGGAGTTTTCCACAAGGTCCAGAATTTTGGATACGGTGGACTCTCCAAACTCTTTCGTTGTTTTTACTTTAATCAGACCGGACATATTGATACATCCGCTGATGACTTCGTCTCCATCCCGGGCGTCACGCGGAACACTCTCTCCGGTCAGGGCACTGGTATTCAGTGTGGTGTTTCCTTCTTTGATCACACCATCGATCGGAATCTTTTCACCAGGCTGTACAACGATGATTGTGCCAACCTCAACTTCATCCGGATCAACCTGCTCGAGTTTTCCGTCTACCTCGATATTTGCATAATCCGGGCGGATATCCATCAGTTCGCTGATGTTCCGGCGGCTCTTTCCGACAGCATAGCTCTGGAACAGTTCGCCGATCTGATAAAACAGCATAACAGCTACGCCCTCCGGATACTCGCCAAGCAGAATGGCACCGACCGTTGCAACAGCCATCAGAAAGTTTTCATCAAATACCTGTTTGTTCAGGATTCCCTTCCAGGCCTTTTTCAGGATATCGTATCCGATGACCAGATAAGGAACCATAAAGGTTGCAAATCGCACATAGCCGGTTGTCGGCAGTACCGCGCAGAGAATCAGAAGAACCGATGCAACGATGACGCGGATGAGAACCTTTTTCTGTTTCTTATTCATACATATGCCTCCTTTGTTCTTACCGCCGGATGAAAAAATCCAGCATTTCATCCCAGAGATTTACAGATCCAAATCCGCTGCTCCAGAGAGAAAATACTGGATTTTTCTCGAGCTGAACCGCAGACAGGTTTTAGAATCTATTCTGCTCCAGCTTTTTCTTCCATCCGCCGATGAAAGTTTTTTATTTTAGAGGAAGATCTCGCAGTCATCCTCAACTTTTTTGCAGTTTTTCAGAACATCCTGCATAACGCTCTTTGGATCCTGTCCGTCTTCGAACTCAACGATCATTTTGAGCATCATAAAGTTTACGGTAGCATCCTTTACACCTGCTGTGTTTTTTGCAGCCTCTTCCATTTTGTTTGCACAGTTTGCGCAGTCAACATCGATCTTATACGTTTTCTTCATCGCTTTTGATCTCCTTTTTCATTTTCACTGTTCATATGAACATTTATTCATATGTTTGTTTTTATTATAGCACCAGTGATGCAATTGTCAATGGAAAACTGAAAAAAATCAAAAAATCTGCCCGTCGGATTTTTTTGATTCCTGCGGGCAGATAGATCTGTTATTTATTTCTCATAAAGAAACGTTATGTTCTGCTATTTTTCACTTTTCCGAATCACAATCTGTCCGAACCGTGCACATCCGTCCAGAACCTCTATTTTCAGAATGCCTTCTCCTGTAACGGTACCGAGTGTGAACTGTTCGAGTGTGTTCGGTGCTGTTTCATATGCAAAATATGGATGAACATCCGAAGTTACTTTCTCACCGGCAGGAGGCATTACCCCTTCAAAAAGAGTCTCTCCCTGAATAGCTGCCTGTACCTTCACCTTTTTGGCTGCACAGTAAGTTAAAGAAACCGTATAGGTTTCTTTTTCACGGATTGTATAGGAAGCATACTCTCCTGCTCCCAGCTGAAGCTGTACATGATCTCTCGGATGTTTGATCGGACCCGGTGCGGCAAACCCGGCCGGTTCAGGATGATATCCTTTTTCATAAACCAATTCAAACCGGTCATACAGACGATATCCTGTAGCATTCGGAAGATCACTAAGACCACGGTGTGAATCCATCGGCAGCGCGTTGTAGCCGATCGCCGGGATCTCAAAATTGCCCTCTCGAAGCAGATAAGGATGATACTGCGTATTTTCTTTGCATTTATCGACCGCCAGGCATTCCAGGTAGCTGTCCCAGATGGCCTGCGCATGCTCGTAGGACGGTTTTGCAGCTCCATTAATTGCATAATCGGTAATCAGATGCCATTCATCCGGAACATTAAAGTTCAGAATCGAAGCACATCCTGCTCCCTCTACCGTTTTCCAGCACCACAGATTATAACCGGCGTGGTACTCGGCAAGAATCTCATACATCGTTGTCTGCCATGCGTGCTCATTTCTTCCTCCTGTCTCGCCCATCCACAGGCAGATCTTCTGTTCCCGGCAGGTACGGAGAACGCTGGCAAGAGAAGCTACCTCCGGAACAACCATCTCATACGCATGAAGACTGATGCCCCAGTTGTGGTATTCCGGGTCAAACTCATGATCAAAGAAATATGTAAGAGAGGAAAACTGTGTACCATTCAGCAAAAATAAGTGTTTCTGGTCGATCTTTCTGCAGCGGCGGATCATTTTCTCGTAAAAATAGACCAGCTTCGGTGTCAGCTCCTCGCGGCGCGGCGTCATGGAGATCGGCTCGTTGATACAGTCATATGCGCCGATGATCCAGCGGTCTTTGTATCTTCTCATAAACTCTTCCATCAGAAGAAACATCCGCTCCATCGATTCTTCATCGTCATACAGATGCTGTCCATTGTCCACGCCGTCATCACACGGAATTCCGGACTGGCCTGCCGTTGCCGCATGGAAATCTACGACAGCATAAACCTGATACGTCTCACACCAGTCGAGAACATCATTCAGCATGGCAAAGGAATCTTCATTATACGTAATCCCCGGCTCCTCATACAGAAAGCTTCCTGCGCGGATCGGCAGACGCACGGAATTGTAACCGCGTCTGGAGAGAAGTGCAATATCCTCCTCCGTCAGATACAGCCGTCTCCAGCGTTTCCAGAACTCCTCCGCATATTTCGTTCCGCAGGTCTCCCGTAGAATCTGGTCCATACTTCTTCCACGGTCCATGCGTCCCATCGGCGCATATTTTCCAGGCTCGAACAGTCCAAAGCCGCTCTGGGTGCCGAGCATAAATCCTTCCGGATTATCCCAGTTTCCCATGCCCCAGCCGCGGAGAATCACCTCTTCTCCGAAATCATTCACAATAATACCGTCCTGATTGTGCAAAAATCCCCTTACACGTTCTTTGTCATAATACCCCATACAAAAATACCACCTTTCCGCAGAAGCCTTCTGGTTCTGCGCTTTTTCTTCTATTATAAAAATTGTAATTTGTATAACTAAAATCTCAACTTTCCTTATTTTATGCGACTTGGCGGTATGCCT
>OGPA01002755.1_pt1 | contig 11967 bp, 10 predicted proteins | sample 1552841 | NCBI WGS metagenome assembly OGPA01 (sample SAMEA2579916, study PRJEB22360) | human gut metagenome | reverse complement strand
CAGATTCTGTAAATCCCTCCCATACCAGTGGCGGCCCTGCCACAACTTCCCGGCTGGTGTTTAGTCTTTTTATGATCATTTGTCTTTACCTCGTCTTTTTATGCCCTCTTTAAAAGCTCTTCTCTCAAAAGTGTGATCGCACGTGCAACCGCATAGTCCCGGTTCTTCTCACGATTGCCGGTAAAACGGTACTCTCTTACCGTTACCTCTCCATTTACCGCACATCCGATATACACAAGTCCGACCGGTTTTTCCGCTGTACCGCCGCCAGGTCCTGCGATTCCGGTTACACTAAGCGCCGCATCCGCACCTGCCGCCTTTGCTGCTCCAAGCGCCATCTCTGCTGCAGTCTGTTCACTGACTGCCCCGTAGGTTTCCAGTGTCTCATGCTTCACACCAAGAATTTTTTCTTTCGATGCATTGGCATAGGTGATGTAGCCTTCGTTATATACATTTGACGCTCCTGATACATTCAGAAGTCTTCCTGAAAGCTTCCCGCCGGTGCATGACTCTGCTGTTGTCACAGTCATCTTCTTCTCTTCCAGAAGACGGATCACCGACTCTTCCAGAGTCACCTCTTCCTCTGTCGTATATACGGCATCCCCAAAACGCTTCTTCATCAGCTTCTCCGCCTCTTCTTCCGAGCAGGCTCTTGCCGTCACACGGAAATGTACCTCTCCTGTCTTTGCATAAGGCGCAAGCGTCGGATTGGTCTGTGCATCCATCAGATCCGCAACCATGGTCTCTGCCCGGCTTTCCCCGATCCCGCACACTTTTACCATATGGGAATAGATTCCCTCCGGCTGCTTTTTATTGAGGTACGGTGCAATGTCGTGTTCAAACATCGGCTTCATCTCATTCGGAGGCCCAGGGATCAGGATCGCTGCTTTGCCGCGCTCTTTATCCTCCAGGATCAGTCCAGGTGCCGTTCCGTTCAGATTGTCGATCACGATCGCGCCTTCCGGAACCAACGCCTGCTTCCAATTATTTTCTGTCACCTTTTTGCTCTTAATCTTCTCAAAATAGTCCCGGATTCGTGCCTTGGAATGTTCATCCATATAAAGTTTTCTGCCAAATACCTTTGCAGTTACTTCTTTTGTCAGATCATCCTTGGTAGGTCCAAGTCCCCCTGTCAGAATTACGATATCAGCGCGCTCTATTGCCTGGCGGATTGCTTCTTCCATACGCTCTTCATTGTCGCCGACAACAGTCTGGTGATATAAAGAACAACCTAGCAGAGCACATTTCTCTGCTAGGTATGCTGCGTTTGTATTCACAATGTTGCCAAGTAAAATTTCAGTGCCGACAGAAATCAGCTCTACAACCATTTTACATGCCTCCCTGTGTTAATACCTGTTTGTTCTTTGCGATATAATCGATCAGTGAAACGACTGTCAGGATCAGTGCCACCCATGTAAGGACTGTTCCTACAATATTCCACACACCACCCAGATCCATGATCAACACAATAATCAGTGCCATCTGTGATACGGTTTTAAATTTGCCCCAGTAGCTTGCCGCAATGACGATTCCATTGTCGGAAGCAACCAGACGGAATCCGCTGATGATAAATTCTCTGGCAATGATCACCAGAACAACAATGACATTCAGTCTGTCCATAGATGTCAGGCAGATCAGCGCAGTACATACCAACAGCTTATCTGCGAGCGGATCCATAAATTTACCGAAGTTCGTTACCAGATTGTATTTTCTTGCAATTTTTCCATCCAGCATATCCGTCAGGCTGGCAACGCAGAAAATCACAAGTGCGATCCATTTGTCTGCTGCTCCGGTAATATCAAATAACATAAACACTACAAAAAACGGAATCAAAATCACTCTGAAAATAGTTAATTTGTTTGGTAAATTCATTTTACAAGTTCTCCTATCAAATCATATTCATACGCACCGGTCACCATAACCTTGCATATATCGCCGGTCATAAGTGTCTCATCAGTGTTGATGAATATATATCCGTCAACATTCGGTGCATCTCTGTATGTACGGCCGATATATGCATTTTCATCAGCCACCTTACCCTCTATGAAAACATATAATTCTTTACCCTTTAGTGTCTCATTTTTATCAAAAATGACCTCTTCCTCAAGCTCCATGACATCTGCCTGCCAGTCAGCCTTTATATCCTCATCTATCTGATCAGGCATTGCAGCTGCCTTTGTGCCCTCCTCCGGGGAATACGTAAATGCTCCCAGACGGTCAAACTCCATATCATTTACAAACTGCATAAGCTCCTCGTGATTATCCTGTGTCTCACCCGGAAAGCCGCATATAAGTGTGGTCCTTAGTGTGATATCAGGTATTCTATCACGCAGCATTCTGATACGCTCTATGAGCTCAGCCTTTGTTGTTTTTCTGCCCATGCGCCTTAAAATATCGTCATTGCAGTGCTGGATTGGCATATCCAGATAATGGCATACCTTCTCATCCTTTATCATGGACTCTATAAGCTCATCGTATATCTCCTCAGGATAGCAGTACATGATCCTTATCCAGAACAGCCCGCTTATCTTGTTGAGCTCATCCAAAAGCTTGTGAAGTGACTTCTCACCATACAAATCCACTCCGTAAAGTGTGGTCTCCTGGGCAACAAGTATAAGCTCCTTTGCTCCCTGCTCCACAAGGCTCTTCGCCTGTTCAATCAAATCCTCCATCGGCACACTTCTGTAACGGCCTCTGACAGATGGAATGACACAGTAGGTACAGTTTTTATTGCACCCCTCTGCTATCTTAAGGTAAGCGAAATGCCCTCCTGTGGTGACAATACGCTTTGTCTTTATGCTGGGAAGTCCCTCTAAGGTGTGCAGATTACTGTATCTGTGTTTTTCAAGTGTCTCATGGACAGCTTCAACTATAGTATCATATGAATTGGTGCCAAGTATGGCATCAACCTCTGGGATTTCCTTAAAAATCTCATCCTTGTATCTTTGTGCCAGACAGCCTGTCACAATAAGTGATTTGCATTTGCCTGTCTCCTTATACTGAGCCATCTCGAGAATTGTATTGATACTCTCCTCCTTTGCATCACCTATGAAGCAGCAGCTGTTTACGATAATGATATCAGCCTGCGTCTCATCATCGGTCATCTCAATGCCGTCATTTGCAAGCATGCCTATCATATACTCTGAATCCACAAGGTTTTTATCGCATCCAAGCGAAATAAATAATAATTTCATAGTACCTCTCAAATGTAAGTATTTACAATTAAAGGGAAAGACAAAACAGCCTTTCCCCTCCTAGATTAAGCCTCTTCGCCTTCGTTTAAATCCTCATCATCTGAGACGATTTTGACAGCTCCCGTGTACAGCTCCTCTACAGCAATAGATAATGGCTTATTGCACTTAGGGCGTGCGATAAGTGGTTCTGCGCCATCAATAATCTGGCGTGCACGCTTTGCTGCAGCAATAACGATAGAATAACGGCTGTTTACTACCGGCTCTTCACCTATCTCTACATTGTTGTTTACTACCTTCATTAACTCTACATACGATGGATGTATCATATTATTTATCTCCTTTCGAAAAGCTTAAAAGCTCTTTTCTCATTTTATTTATAAAATCTATATTTGATGATACCAGATAATCCTGATTCTTTTTTGTGTCGTCAGAGCTGTGGATGATATCATTCACAAGCTCTACACAATCGTCAAGCTTATCATTTACCACTAAATAATCATATTTCTCTATGCCCAAAGACTCCTCATATGCTCTTGAAAGTCTCTGTGCACAGACCTCTTTTGTCTCTGTGCCTCTTCCTACAAGCCGGTCCCTAAGCTCATCTGCACTCGGCGCTGACACAAACATAAGCACCGTATCAGGAAACTGCTTCTTTATCTTTAAAGCTCCCTGGATTTCTATCTCAAGAATCACATTCTTTCCGGCGCTAAGCTGCTCATTGACATATGACTTTGGTGTGCCGTAGTAATGATCTACATACTTGGCATACTCAAGCAGTCCATCTGCCTTTATCATCTGTTCAAATTCTTCCTCTGAGATAAAAAAATACTCTCTGCCATGCTCCTCACCCGGCCTTGGACCTCTGGTCGTGGCTGATACGCTCAGTGCATAATCATCACCATGCTTTGCCATAAGCTCCTTCATGATAGTTCCCTTTCCGGAACCCGAAAAGCCTGAAAAAACAACTAATTTTCCTGTGTTACTCATCACAATCTCCTAAAATTACTCAATATTTTGAATCTGTTCCCTGACCTTTTCTATATCAGTTTTAAGACTGATGCCTGTGTCAGAAATCTTAAGATCATTGGACTTTGAAAGGATGGTATTCGCCTCACGGTTCATCTCCTGTGCGAGGAAATCAAGCTTTCTTCCCACACTGCCACCGGCATTTAACGAATCCTTCATGGAAAGGATATGGCTTTTGAGCCTGACTGTCTCCTCATCCACACAGATCTTGTCCGCAAAAATAGTGACCTCCTGGGCTATTCTTGAATCATCAAGCTGATTGTCTGCAAGCAGCTCTCTTAGCTTTTCCTCAAGACGCGCACGGTATTCGACAATAATCTGTGGCGAACGCTCCTCAATGAAATCAACATATGATACCATATTATCGAGCTTTTCGCAAAGGTCTTTTTTAAGATTTTCTCCCTCGCGCACACGACTTTCAACAAATGGCTCAAATGCACCGCGAAGAGCCTTCTCAAGACTGCTCCACAGCTCATCCTCATCTACAGGCTGCTCCTCCATCGCAAATACCTCCGGATATCTCGACAGCGTGCTCACTCTTATATCATTCTCCAGTCCGAATTCCTCCGCCATCTGATTCAGATACTTAAGATATTCTCCCGCGAGAGCCTTATTATACTGTAATGAGAGATTATTTTCTGTAAAATCCTCATATGTGATATAAATATCGACCTTGCCACGCTCTATGTACTCCTTAAGCAGAGTCCTTATTGCACTCTCGAAGAAATTGAGCTTTTTAGGCATCTTGATATTGACATCCAGATATCTGTGATTTACAGATTTTACCTCAACTGTAATCTTACGGCTTGCATCTGCGTACTCGTATCTGCCAAAGCCGGTCATACTTTTAATCATAATTTTTCCTTTCGCATATGCATAGATGAGTTTATTATATAACTCCTTGAGATTTTCGTCAAATATATTATAATATAAATATTCATGATTATAAATATTCAGCACCTTAGAATATTTACAGGAAATAAGGAGGAACATCATGGCTTTAGACGGAATAGTCATTTCAAATATAGTTGCAGAGCTAAACAGCACGATACTAAACTCAAAAATCAGTAAAATCGCAGAACCTGAGGCAGATGAGCTGCTTCTTACCCTAAAGGGACCAAACGGCTCGTTCAGGCTTTCGATGTCTGCAAGTGCATCGCTTCCATTCATCTACCTGACACACACAAATAAGGTAAGCCCTCTCACTGCCCCTACATTTTGCATGGTTTTAAGAAAGCATATAGCAAACGGACGCATCACAAAGATTTACCAGCCGGGCATGGAGCGTATCATAAACTTTGAAATCGAGCACTTAAACGAGATGGGCGATCTATGCCACAAGGTGCTTATTATCGAGCTGATGGGCAAATATTCAAACATCATCTTTACCGACTCCGATGGTACGATAATAGACAGTGCCAAGCGTATTCCCGCATCCGTAAGCTCTGTGCGTGAGGTGCTTCCTGGCAGAGCCTACACCATCCCCGCGACACAGGAGGATAAATATAATCCTCTGACTGTAGATTCGAAGCAGTTTGCGGATATTATATCAGCAAAGCCGCTTACTGTTTCAAAGGCTATCTACTCATCCTTTTCCGGCATCAGCCCCCTTGTGGCAAATGAGCTGGCTCACAGGGCAGGCCTTGACGCGGACTCCCCTGTAGCTGCCTACTCACACGATGAGCTTTTGCACCTGGGAAGCAACTTCACATGGATGATGGAGGACATAAAAAATAATCGTTTTACGCCGAATATCGTACGTGACGGCAATGAGCCAAAGGAATTTTCTTCAATAGAGCTGACTCAGTATAGCGATTTAACGGTCACAAAATATGAATCTATATCAGAGGTTTTAGAGCTTTACTACTCTGAGAGAAACACCTATACACGTATACGCCAGAAGTCAGCCGACCTGAGAAAACACGTAAATACCCTCTTGGAGCGAAACCAGAAGAAATATTCCTTACAGATGAAGCAGCTTAAGGACTCCGAAAAACGCGAAAAGTACAAGGTGTACGGCGAGCTTATCAACGCATTCGGCTACGGACTTACACCGGACGACAAGTTTCTTGAAGCTGCAAACTATTATGATGACAACAAAATCATCAAAATCCCTATCGACAACACAAAAACTCCTGCCGAGAACGCGCAGAAATACTTTGACAAATACGGAAAGATGAAACGTACTGCCGAAGCATTGAACGAGCTGATTCTTGAAACAAAAAGTCAGATAGACCATCTCGAATCAATCCAGAATTCACTGGATATCGCTTTAAGCGCTGACGACCTCGTCCAGATAAAGGATGAGCTGATAGAATACGGTTTTATCAAAAAAGGAAAGGGTTCAAAGAAACAGAAGGTAAAGAGCAAACCCTTCCACTATATCTCATCGGACGGCTTTGATATGTACGTTGGCAAAAACAACTACCAGAACGATGAGCTCACATTCAAGCTGGCAACCGGAAACGACTGGTGGTTCCACGCCAAGGGCATGCCCGGCTCACATGTCATTGTAAAAGCCGAAAACAAAGAGCTGCCGGACAGCACCTTTGAGGAGGCCGGCAAGCTCGCAGGCTACTACTCAAAGGGCAAAAATGCCGACAAGGTAGAGATAGACTATCTGCAAAAGAAAAATGTCAAAAAGCCAAACGGTGCCGCAGCCGGCTTTGTCGTGTATTACACAAACTATTCTCTCACGATTCACCCGGATATATCCGATATCAGGCAGATTGAGTAAGCAGATTATACTTATTTCATAACAATTTCATAACCATTCCAAAACGCTTAAACTAAAAAGCTGATATACACATGCATAGTCCTGCATGCTATATCAGCTTTTATTTTAGCCATTTAAGCTCATCACAGATTCATCCTCTTTAATTGTTCTTTTGCAAATTCATCCATTTTCTTTTTCAGTATTCTGTTTTCCGGTGTACAAAGCGCTGGGTCTGCTTCAAGCACCTCATCCACCATCTCAGATGCTTCCTTTAGCACATCGCTGTCCTGATACACATCCGCAAGTGCAAACGCAAGGTCTCCACTCTGCCTGATTCCAAAGAAATCCCCGGGACCTCTGAGCTTTAAATCCTCACTTGCTATATAAAAGCCATCATTTGATTTATTTAGTATCTCCAGACGTTTTTTTGATTTCTTTGAATTTGACGAATTGATGAAAATGCAATACGACTGTGCATTCCCCCTGCCTACACGGCCTCTTAGCTGATGAAGCTGTGCAAGTCCAAACCTGTCTGCATTTTCTATCATCATGACGGTTGCATTGGGCACATTTACCCCAACCTCCACGACTGTTGTGGACACAAGCACCTGCGACTCATTATTTGCAAAGCGCTGCATCACCTCATCCTTTGCCTTGCTCTTCATCCTGCCGTTAAGCACATCTACCGTGATATCCTTTGGCAGTGCCGCTTTAAGCACCTTTGCATAGTCTGTGACATTTTCCCCTTCCGAGTTTTCGGTTTCCTCCACAAGAGGGCATATAACATACGCCTGATGGCCGGCTTTCACCTGCTCAGCAATAAAGCTGTAGGCCTTTGGCCTGAATGCCGTGCCAACCACACAGTTCTTGATTGGAAGCCTCTTTGCCGGCACCTCATTTATGACAGAGATATCCATATCACCGTATATGATTATTGCTAACGTACGCGGTATCGGAGTGGCACTCATCACAAGTATATGTGGCTTTCTTCCCTTATCCGAGAAGCTCTCTCTCTGCTTCACGCCAAATCTGTGCTGCTCATCTGTGATAACAAGCGACAGATTGGAAAAATCCGCTTTCTCCTGTATGAGCGCATGAGTGCCTATAATAAGCGCATTTTTCTCGTTTTCAAGGCGCGCATAGGCTTCTCTTTTCTGCTTTGCCGTCATGGAGCCGGTAAGAAGCACAACAGGACTGTCAAGTCCAAACTGACCAACCAGTGAGCAAAATGTCTCATAATGCTGGTTTGCAAGCACCTCCGTCGGAGCCATTATGGCAGACTGATAGCCACATTTTGACGCCCACGCCATAAGAAGAAAAGCAACAATCGTCTTTCCTGAGCCCACATCGCCCTGAATAAGCCTCTGCATCACATAAGGACTTTTAATATCCTGCTTTATCTCATCTATCGTCTTCTTCTGCGCGCCTGTCAGCTCATACGGAAGCTTCTCAATCAGTCCGTCTATAAAAGCATCATCCGTAAACTCAAACTCATTTTTGTCCTTCTGCTGCTTTTTATTCTGATACCGCATGCCCATGATAAAGAGAAAAAACTCATCAAAAACAAGCCGTCTTCTTGCCTCCACAAGAGCGTCAAAGTCATCAGGGAAATGTATCTGCTTCATGGCATAATTATACTCGCAAAAGCCGTATCTGTGCCTTATATCCTTAGGCAGGTAATCTGACAGCAGTGTATCATGTGACAGAGTCTCCTTTATCGTCTTCACTATCAGATTGTTTGTCACACCGCTTGTCACGGAATACACAGGCTGCAGTGTATCGCGTATAGCCTCGTACTTTTGCACCTCATACACCACAGGCTGCTCCATGACATATCTGCCGCCCTTTGGCTTAATATGTCCGTAAAATATAAGATGTCTCCCCTGCACAAGCTGTGCCTTAAGGTATGGCATACGGTACCATACCAGCTGTATCATATGCCCGGGCGAGCCGATATCCTGCAATGTAATCTGCATTCTCGCTGTATTTTTCACTACAGGTGCCTTTTTAATCACAGCATGGATGGCATAGGTGCTGCTTACGTTTACATTATTCAGTTCATCAATATCCGTTATTTCCGGAAACTTTACATAATCCCGGGGAAAATGAAGGAGTATATCACCAACGGTGTATACTCCCATTTTAGCAAATGCTTTTTGTGTTTTTTCCCCGATTCCCTTAACCGAGGTAATCGGTGAAGCTATGTCCATATTTGCTCCTAAATATAATAAATGTCATTTATATTCTTTAAAGGGCTTTACTCTACAGAAATAACATAATAGTAGATTGGCTGTCCGCCATCGTTGACCTCAACCTCTACATCAGGATATTTCTCTTCGATTGCTGCCGCAAGCTCATTAGCTGAGTCCTCATCAGAATCACTTCCGAAATAGATGCTGACAATCGCTGAATCCTCATCTACCATGGCATCTACCATCTCAAGTGTGGTAGCCATTAAGTCTGTTCCAACAGAAAGGATGCTCTTGTCGCCGATTCCCATGAAGTCGTTCTGCTTGATGGTTTTTCCGTCAATCTCAGTATCACGGACTGCATATGTCACCTGTCCTGTCTTGACATTTTCTATCTCAGCCATCATCTGCTCTTTATTCTCCTCGGCACTGTGATCAGGGATATAATTTACGAGTGCTGTGATACCCTGTGGGATAGTCTTTGTAGGGATAACAATAATCTGTTTATCCTCAACAAGGTCTACTGCCTGGTTTGCAGCCATGATGATATTCTTGTTGTTTGGCAGGATAAATACTGTCTTTGCATTTACATGCTCGATAGCGTTGAGCATATCCTCTGTGCTAGGGTTCATGGTCTGACCACCCTCTATGAGATAGTCCACTCCAAGGCCTCTAAACACTTCATTCATGCCTTCTCCGATTGAAACAGATACAAAGCCCATTTCCTTTGCAGGCATGTTATTTGTCTTTTCATCAGCCTGAGCAGCTTCATAAGCCTCTTCCTCAGCCTTCTGCTGTGCTGCAAGCTTCTGTGAATCCTTGATGAGCTTTTCCTGATGCTCCTCACGCATATTGTCGATCTTTATCTTGCTGAGTGAGCCGAAGGTAAGTGCCTTCTGCAGTGCAAGTCCAGGGTCGTTTGTATGTACGTGAGTCTTTACGATCTCATCGTCAGCTACAACGACTATAGAGTCACCGATTGACTCGAGGAATGCCTTGTATGCGTGCTCCTCATTGTCTGACATTGGCGCATTGAGTACAATAATAAACTCTGTGCAGTAACCAAACTTAATCTCTGCCTCTGTCTCAGCCGAAATCTTTGCAGGAGCTGCTCCTGTTGGTGCGCCCTCAATTGTATAATCAATCTCCTTGCCGATAAGAGCATCATATGCTCCCTTTAATACCTGAACAAGTCCCTGTCCGCCTGAATCAACAACACCTGCCTGCTTTAATACTGGAAGCATCTCCGGTGTCTGGTCAAGCACATACTCAGCCTGCTTTATAACCTCTTCAACAAATGTGACAACATCCTCTGTTTCGTCTGACAGCTCCAGAGCCTTTTCTGCTGCGCCCTTTGCCACTGTAAGGATAGTTCCCTCCTTTGGCTTCATAACTGCCTTGTAAGCTGTCTCAACCGCCTTCTGGCATGCCTCACAAAGAATAGTGACATCTATCTCATCGTATTCCTTTATAACCTTGCAGAAGCCTCTGAAAAGCTGTGATAAGATAACACCCGAGTTTCCTCTGGCACCTCTTAAAGAGCCTGATGAAATAGCCTTTGCAAGCTCTGCCATGGTAGGCTCTGTGAGCGAGCTGACCTCCTTGGCCGCAGACATGATTGTCATTGTCATATTTGTTCCGGTATCACCATCCGGTACCGGGAATACATTCAGCTCATTTATCCAGTCTTTCTTTGAATCAAGATTCTTGGCTCCCGCAAGAAACATCCTTGCAAGGAGCTTTGAATTAATGCTTGTGATCTCCACTTTTTGTAGTCCTCCTTAATCAATTACCCTTACGCCCTCAACGTAAATATTGATCTTTGCAATTTTCATTCCTGTAAATGACTCAACCTTGTACTTAACCGTCTCGATAAGATTGTCCGAAACAGTGCCGATCGAAATACCATACGCTACTATTACATGGAAATCAATCGTAATTTCGTTGTTCTCATCTACCTTTACATTTATTCCATGGTTCAGGTAATCTCTCTTTAAAAGCTTTACAAGACCATCCTTCATGTTGACCGCTGCCATGCCTACTATTCCAAAGCACTCTACAGCTACAGAGCCTGCATAGGTTGCAATAACATCTGTATCAATTAAAATTTGTCCATATTGGGTATCCATCTGTCCCTTCATAATATATACCTCCATCATATTGTGACGTAGCTAATGTTATTATACCTTTTTTTTCACAAAAAGCAAATATTTTTATATTTTATCCTTGCATTCTTTATTTTAATCTGATAGAATACATTTGTTGTGAGCTTAAGAGTATGGTAAGCTTAGTGAAATGCAAGGAGGTGCAATATCATGGCAAAATGTGCAATTTGTGAAAAAGGTGTTCATTATGGAAATAATGTCAGCCATTCTCATAGAAGATCAAATCATGTTTGGAAGTCAAACATTAAGAAGGTTTCTTGCAAGGTCAATGGAGTTCCACAGAAGTTATATGTATGTACTTCATGTTTAAGATCTGGCAAAGTTGAGAGAGCTTAGTCTTTATTTTTGAATCTTTTGAATTTTAAAGGACATCCGTTAGGATGTCCTTTTTATTTGCTCTCATATATGATATTAATCCTGCTTATCGTCCTCTTTATCGTCTACCTTTACATCGTCGAGATTAAGGTCATCATTTTTCCCCTTTGAGAAACGGCTTACAATGTCCGGCACCATATCAAGTATCTTGGTCATGCCGTCCTGATTCTTTACATTGACAAGCTTTGTCTGTCCATTCTGGATAACGAGCACTGCACTTGGCTGAATCTTTCCGCCCATACCGCCGGCTCCGTTATTTTTCTTTTCTGCCGAAAATGCTCCTGCTGCCAAGATCGGAAGAG
>OGPA01002750.1_pt1 | contig 11986 bp, 10 predicted proteins | sample 1552841 | NCBI WGS metagenome assembly OGPA01 (sample SAMEA2579916, study PRJEB22360) | human gut metagenome | reverse complement strand
GTCCAGCGCCTTCTGCACAGGAATCGGGTCCGCCACGCCGCCGTCCACGCAGGGGATACCGTCGATTTCCACTGGGCGAGAAATGATGGGAATCGAAGCGGATGCACAGAGCAAGTCACAGTTGTTGGCCAAATACTCCTTGCCAAAATACAGAGCCTGTCCATCCTCGCAGGAGGTAACGCCGGTATAGAATTCAATTGGGGAGCGCTGGATGGCCTCATAATCGAGCGTGTCCAATGCATTTGGGATTTCATCAAAAATCAGGTCCATGCCGAATAGAGAATGCTTACGGATCAGGTTAGAAAGGCTCATGTACCGTTTATCTCCCAAATACTGCGTATTCACACGATAGCCGCGTCCTTTCTGGCCTGATAGGTAGGAAACAGCATTCGCCGCTCCGGCGGATACTCCCACCGCATAATCTGGAAACAGCTCCTCCTCCATCAATACGTCAAGAACGCCGACTGTGTAAATTCCACGCAGGCCGCCGCCCTCTAATACCAAACCTGTTTTCATTCTGATACCCATTCCTTTCGTACGATTGGTTGCATCATTGCGCGGCTTTGGCGCAGCTAAAAATTCAATGTATGAAACTTGTTTTCGCACCGCGTTTCATGCTCGAAAAGCAAACGCAGTGCGAAAAAGGAAGCTTTTAAAGTTTGATAACCTCACAGAAGAATATCGTTCAACGCGCGCTTGGGCACGTGGTGCCGGTCGTTTTCATCCCGGTAGTAATCAGTGGAGCCATCTGGCCCCACGGCGGTGAGCGCCACTGTTTCATCCGGCTTGCCGATGGCAAGCGCGAGCATCGGCTCGATTTGTGCAGGCAGTTGGAGCAATTGCCGCACTTTTGAGGTGCAGCCTCGCCGAAGTAGCTCAGCAGAAATCCCCGCAGGCAGCGCGGTGTGGTGGAATAAAAGGTCATATACTTGAGCCGCTCTTCGGCCTTGCGGACGGCTTCGGCCTTGACATCGGCGGGCAGGCCGTTGTCGGCCTCCATCTCCTTTTCGATGAAGAACCGGATGGTCCGCACATCGGTGCCGGAGTAGAGCAGGGTGCACCGGGCCGGTTCGCCGTCGCGGCCGGCCCGCCCGGCCTCCTGATAGTAGTTCTCCAGATCCTTGGGCATGTTGTAGTGGATGACGAACCGGACATTGGGCTTGTCGATGCCCATGCCGAACGCATTGGTCGCCACCATGATCTGGATGCGGTCGTACAGAAAGTCGTCCTGATTCTGCCGCCGGGCATCGGGGTCGAGCTTGGCGTGGTACGCCGCCGCCCGGATGCCCCGGCTCTGCAGCAGACGGGTGGTCTCGTCCACCTGCCGGGTGGTGCTGCAATAAATGATGCCCGCATGGTCCCGCTCCCTGAGCACCAGTTCCAGCAGAACGCGGGGCTTCTCGCTGGGCAGGGCGCGGCGGGTCTCGAAGTAGAGGTTCGGGCGGTCGAAGCTGGCCGTGACCTCGTAGGGGTCTTTCAGTTCGAGGCAGCTCCGGATATCGTCCCGGACGTGGGCCGTGGCCGTCGCCGTGAATGCCCCGATGACCGGGCGCCTGGGCAGGCCGTCCACGAACGCCTTGATGCGGAGGTAGCTGGGGCGGAAGTCCTGCCCCCACTGGCTGATGCAGTGGGCCTCGTCCACCGTCACCATGCTGATCTCCCGCTCCTGCGCGAACCGCTGGAAACCCGGCATCTCCAGCCGCTCCGGGGCCACGTAGATGATCTTATACCAGCCCTCCCGCGCACGGCGGAGCATCAGGGCTTTCTGGTTGTCGGTCAGGCTGTTGTTCAGGAACGCCGCCGCCACACCGGCCTGCACCAGCGCCCCCACCTGATCCTTCATCAGGCTGACCAGCGGCGAGACCACGATGGTGATGCCCGGCAGCAGCAGCGCGGGCACCTGATAGCAGATGGACTTGCCCGCACCGGTGGGCATCACGGCCAGAACGTCCTGCCCGGCCAGCAGCCGGGAGACGATCTCTTCCTGACCGGGGCGAAAGCCATCATAGCCGAACACTTTTTTTAGAATCGAATGCGGGTTTTCCATGCGTTCCTCCGTTATACTCTATGAGAGCTGCCTTCGCAGCCCTCTCAGTATACCACAAAACGGCCGGTTTCGCAGGGGGATGGCCTCGTTTTTTTGCCGGAATGCGCGAAATAACAAACGGATTTTTTCCAATGGATAGCTTTTCAGGCGCGAAAATGATATAATAAGAACACATATCTCCATCCCGGCCGATGCTGTGCCGGATCTGATGAAAAAAGGAGTATTTCAACCTATGCAGAAATTAATCACCTTTGCCGTCCCGTGCTACAACTCGGCGGCCTATATGCGCCACTGCATCGAGACCCTGCTCTCCGCTGGGGAGCAGGCCGAGATCATCCTGGTGGACGACGGTTCCGTCAAGGACGAGACCCCGGCCATCTGCGATGAATATGCCGCCCAATACCCCACCATCGTCAAGGCCATCCATCAGGAGAACGGCGGCCACGGCGAGGGCGTGAATCAGGGCATCCGGAACGCCACCGGCCTGTATTACAAGGTCGTGGACAGCGACGACTGGCTGGACACCGCCGCCCTGAAGACCGTGCTGGCCAAGCTGCAGACTCTTGTGGCCCGCGGCACCGCCCCCGACCTGATGATCTGCAACTACGTCTACGAGCATGTGGAGGACAACACCCGCCACACCGTGCGCTATACCAACGTCTTCCCGGAGAACCGCCTGTTCAGCTGGATGCACGTGGGCCACTTCCGCCCGGACCAGAACCTGCTCATGCACTCGGTCATCTACCGCACCCAGGTCCTGCGGGACTGCGGCATGGTGCTGCCCAAGCACACCTTCTATGTGGACAACATCTTCGTCTACCAGCCGCTGCCCTACGTCAAGAGCATGTACTACATGGATCTTGACCTCTACCGCTACTTCATCGGCCGCTCGGACCAGAGCGTGAACGAGAGCGTCATGGTCAAGCGGGTGGACCAGCAGCTGCGCGTGACCCGACACATGATCGCCTGCCAGGACCTCGACGCCCTCAAGAATGAAAAGCGCCTGCGCGCCTATATGCTGCACTACCTTTCCACGATGATGGCCGTCAGCGACATCTTCCTGCTGCTGGACGGCAGCGCCGAGGCGCAGGCCAAAAAGGCCGACCTGTGGAAGTACCTCAAGGAGAACACCAAACCCGATGTCTACCGCGCCATTCGCTACGGCTTCGGCGGCATCACCAACCTGAACTTCCCCAAAGGCGATGCCATCGTGGTGGGCTGTTACCGCATCGCACAGAAGATCTTCAAATTCAATTGAGACAATTCTTGTTGCATTTTTGCACAAATGTTTCCAAAACCGGGCTGCTGTCGTTTTCAGCAGCCCGGTTTTTTCTTGTATCCCAGCACGTTAAGAAAACTTCAGATTTGAAGCAGATGAACTGTTGTTGCTTTTTTGCTTACAATGGAGTATAATTTTTAGGCATCATTTCAACGCGCAGCGCCCGGCGGCCCGGCATCCGCCCCGCTTGCAGCACATTCAAAGGAAGGATCGGGGAGCCGAACGGTAAAACGCGCTCCCGCAATGAACATGGAACAATTACTCATCTGTCTGTCCCTCGCACTGATCGCGGGGCTTCTGATGTCCCGGCTGGCCAAGGTCGCCCACCTGCCCGCCGTGACGTCGTATCTGGTGGCGGGCCTGCTGCTGGGGCCTTTCTTTCTGGGGCGTCTCGGCCTGAGCGGCTGGGGCATCGGCTTCGGGAGCCTGGCCCAGGTGGAGAGCTACGGCCTCATCACCCAGGTGGCGCTGGGCTTCATTGCCTTCGTCATCGGCAACGAATTTCGTCTGACCACGCTGGAAAGCATGGGCCGGCAGGCCATCACGGTTGGCATCCTGCAGGCCGTCGTCACCACCGCACTGGTGGATCTCGCGCTGGTCGTCCTGCACCTGCTCCGCCCGGATGTCATCTCCATGGCCTCGGCCATCACGCTGGGTGCGATCGCAGCGGCCACGGCCCCGGCCGCGACTCTGATGGTCGTCAAGCAGTACAAGGCCAACGGCCCGCTGACCCACCTGCTGCTGATGGTCGTCGCCATCGACGACGCCGTCGGCCTCGTCCTCTTCTCTGCCTCTTTCGGCGTGGCGAACGCGCTGGAGCAGGGCCGCATCGACCCTCTCGGCGTCATCGTGGAGCCGCTGGTGGAGATCGTCCTCTCGCTGGGTCTGGGTGCGCTGGCCGGTTTTGTGCTCAACCAGCTGGAGATCTACTTCCACTCCCGCTCCAAGCGCATGAGTCTTTCGGTGGCTTTCGTTCTGCTGACGGTCGGCCTCTCCATGGTCACCTTCCGGATCGGGCCGGTGCACTGCGGCTTTTCGCTGCTGCTGGTCTGCATGATGACCGGCACCGTCTTCTGCAACATCTGCCCCACGTCCGATGAGCTGATGGACCGTCTGGACCGCTGGGTCTCGCCGGTCAACATCCTGTTCTTCGTGCTCAGCGGTGCCGAGCTGGACCTGAACATCCTCTCGAACCCGCTGGTGCTCCTCATCGGCGTGGTGTACATCGCATCCCGTTCGCTGGGCAAGATCTCCGGCTCTTACTTCAGCTGCCGCGCCACCCGCTGCAGCGACAACATCCAGAAGTATCTCGGCATCACCCTGCTGCCCCAGGCCGGCGTTGCACTGGGCATGGCGGCCGAAGCCGCCGAGCTCTCCGACGGCCACATGGTGCGGAACGTCGTGCTCTTCTCGGTGCTCGTGTATGAGCTGGTCGGCCCGACCCTGACCAAGATCAGCCTGACCGCGGCGGGTGAGATCGAGCCGGAAGGCCGCACCAGCGCCCGCACAGCCAACAAACCCGAAGCTCCGGTCACACTGGACTGACAAACTGGACTGACAAAAAGACCTCTCCGAACACAGTCGGAGAGGTCTTTTTTCAGTAATCCGTTTGACAGCCGAGCAGGAACTTCATGTAGGCGAAGGTCCGCTCCTGGCCGAGGTCGCGCACCATTTTCAGCAGCTTTTCGAGCAGGGCGCGGGTCTCCGGGTGGAGCATATAGTGGCCCTTGCTGCGGTCGTAATATTCCCACGGCGAGGCGTCGGTGTACCGGTCGCCCAGATAGATCCGGCTGGCCGCGACCCGGTCGCAGACCATCTCGCAGACATAGCGCAGAGGCATCTTCATGCCCGCCATGCCGGATTTATTGGTGCTGTAGTCGATCCAGTATTCCAGATGGTGCTTGTTGCGGCCCTTGTGGTGGAGCCACGCCGAGGAGTAGCCTCTGGCCTCCCGCTCGGCCTCGTTGGGGCTGTGGTCGCCCTGATAGTAGATGCAGCCGGGGATGAACTCCGTGGGGCTGTATTTGCTCAGGTCATGGGCCAGGCCCTGTTCGTACAGGCCGCATTCAAAGCAGTATTTCATCACCAGCAGCTTGTGCCGGGTGATGGTCTCAAAATGGCCTTTGATGTTCATGCTTCGCCTCCACGAAAACGTACCGTCACCGTTCCCTCTTTCAGCCGCCGCAGATCGTCGCTCTCCGAGAAATCCTCCCGGTCGCGGGTCAGATTGGGGTTGTAGTAGGGATCGTCCAGGATATCCTCTTTGCCGTGGATGGCATAGAGCCGCTGCTGTTCCGCCGCGAACCGCGCCGCCTTGGCCGGGTCTTTCTCATCGCCGCCGCGGCTCTTGCTCTCGTAATGGACCAGCTGTGCATAGGGCGTCCAGGCGATGCGGTAGCCCGCATCCCGCACCCGCAGGCAGAAGTCCACATCGTTGAAGGCCACCGCGAACTGCTCATCCAGCCCGCCCACTTCGTCGTAGACGCTGGCCCGGACCAGCAGGCAGGCCCCCGTCACGGCGGAGAAGTCCTGCACGGTGGCGGTGCGGAACAGGTAGCCGCTGCCGCCCTTCTGCTTATACTTGTGGCTGTGGCCCGCATAGCCGCCCAGACCCGTGATGACGCCCGCATGCTGCAGCGTATCGTCTGGATAATAGAGCATGGCGCCGCAGATGGCGGCACCGCCCTTGTGGGCGCACTGCCGCAGCAGTTCGGTGAGCCAGTCTCCGTTCAGGACTTCCACGTCGTTGTTGAGCAGCAGCAGATACTCGCCCGCAGCCGCTTTCCGGCCGAAGTTGTTGATGCCGGAGAAGTTGAAGCCCTGTTCCGGGTAGGTAACGACCCGCAGGCCGTCGTACCGCTGCTTTGCCGTTTCGTAGTAGGCAAAGGTCGCCGGGTCGGTGGAGTTGTTCTCGATGACGATGACCTCGTAATTGTCCCACGTCGTCTTCTTCCAGATGCTTTGCAGGCACTTTTCCAGATCGGTGGTGTGGTCCTTGTTGGGGATGAGGATGCTGACCTTCGGGTCGCCCTCGATGTCCCACTTCACGCGGTAGGTGCTGGGGAAAAGCCCATCCTCCACGGTGCCGGTCCGGCCAGTGCGGGCCAGATGGTCGGCCAGCGCCTTTTTTGCGGCTTCGGCCACGTAGGGTTTGGCCTCGGTGCCGCCGGACGTAGACCCGGCGTGGACCCGCCAGTAATAGAGCACCTGGGGCACATGGGCCGCGCCGCCCACCTGCTCGATGAGCCGGAGGAAGAGGTCGTGGTCCTGGCTGCCGTCGCAGGCCGGGCGCTCACCGCCCACGGCCTCCCACAGCGTTTTCCGGAAGATGGCCAGATGGCAGATGTAGTTGCAGCAGAGCAGGTAGTCCGGGGCATAATCCGGCTTGAAATGCGCCACGATGGGCCGCTGGATGGTTTTGGAGAAGAGCGCTTCGTCGCTGTAAAGAAAGCCGTCCGGCTTTCCCTGTGCCCGCAGCCGCAAAATGGCCTTGCCCATGGTGTACAGCGCATGGGGGGCCAGAATGTCGTCGTGGTCGGCCAGCGCAAGATATTCGCCCGAAGCAAGGGCTGCGGCCGCGTTCGTGTTGGCCGCAATGCCCCTGTTTTCGATCTTTTTGTATACGATGCGTTGATTCTTTGCCTGATATTCCTCCACGACCCGCTGCACCCCGACGTGTTCTGCATCGGACGCATCGGCCAAGCAAAGCTCCCCATTGGGGGCCGTCTGCCCAAGGAAGGAATCCAGAAATTCCCGCAGGTATCGTTCCGGCGTGTTGTACAGCGGCGTCAGGATGGAGATGGTCGGCAGGCCGCAGGTGTCTGCCGTCTTCCCGGCCAGTTCGGCGCGCTGAGCTTCCAGCACCTTTTTGGCGGGCAGATAGCGGGCCTTTTTGCCAAAGCAGCGGCGCCGGACGAAGCCCGCGCCCCGCACCAGCATGGTGCCCAGACCCTCGTCCTTCGTCAGCTGGACGGCATAGCCCGCCAGCTCTCTGGCGCGTTTCAGTCGTACATTCATCGCTTATGCCTCGCCGCGCTGCGTTGCCTTGTAGGCGTTGCAGACCGTCTCGGTGTCGCCGTTCATCTTCAGGCGGCCATGGCTCAGCCAGGCGACCTTCGAGCACATCCGCTCGATCTGCTCGATGGAGTGGGACACCAGAATGACCGTGGTGCCGCCCGCCATCAGCTCCTGCATCCGCTTCTCGCACTTCTGCTGGAAGAGGAAGTCGCCCACCGACAGCACCTCATCGGCGATGAGGATGTCGGGCTTGGTGATGGTGGCGATGGCAAAGCCGATGCGGGCCACCATGCCGGAAGAGTAGTTCTTGAGCGGGACGTCCAGAAAGTTCTGCAACTCACTGAACTCCACGATCTCGTCGAATTTCTCGTCGAGGTACTTGGGCGAGAAGCCCAGCACCGTGCCGTTGAGGTAGATGTTTTCGCGGGCGGTCAGGTCCATGTCAAAGCCCGCGCCCAACTCGATAAGGGGCGCAATGGTGCCGTTGACGGTTACTTTGCCTTTGGTGGGCTTGTACACGCCCGCAATGGTCTTGAGCAGGGTGGACTTGCCCGAACCGTTCAGGCCCACCAGACCGTAAAAATCGCCGGGCATGATGTCGAGGCTCACGTCCCGCAGGGCGTAGAACTCATCGTATTGCAGCCGCCCCTGCACCATGGCCAGCAGATATTCCTTCAGACTCTCGTGCTTTTCGGTGGAGAGGTTGAAGCACATGGAAACATTGTCCACTTTGATGATCGGTTCCATTTTCTCCCCTCCTTAAATGTGCAGCACAAAGCGGTCCTGCGTTTTGCGGAACATCCAGACGCCCACCACCATGGACAGCACAGCACACAGGCCGCAGACGGCGAACATGTTGAAGTCCAGCGAGATGCCCCACATCAACGTGCGGCGGAAGCCCGTGATATACCAGTACATCGGGTTCAGCTTGATGATCTGCTGCATGTTGAAGCCGCCGATGGAGAAGGTCATCTGGGTGGGGTCGTAGAAGATGGCGGAGAAATAGAGCAGCGCCGTGATGAAGACGCTCCAGATGTGCATGATGTCACGGAAGAACACCGTGGCCGCTGCCAGAAAAAGCCCCACGCCCAGGCTGAAGAAGAAGAGGGTCACCAGCGGATAGACGGCCTCGATGAGGGTCAGGTGGAACGGTGCCCCGGTGAAGATCATCACCAGCAGCAGCGCCACGAAGCTGAACACGCAGTTCACCATGGCAAAGCAGCACTTTTCCAGCGGGAAGATATACTTGGGGATATACACCTTTTTGAGCAGCGGGGCCGCGCTGAGCACACTGGACATGCTGGACGAGGTGGCCTCGTTGAAGAAGTTGAAGAGCAGCTGGCCGCACATCAGGAAGACCGGGAAGTTGTCGATGCCACTGCCCCGCATATCCATCAGGCTGCTGAACACGGCCCAGTACACCAGACACATCAGCAGCGGGTTCAGCACACTCCACAGCACGCCCAGCACACTGCGGCGGTATTTGAGCTTGAAGTCACGGCTGACGAGGTTCCACAGCAGATAGCGGTACCGCCAGAAGCCGTTGAGCATTCCTTTCCATTTTGCCACAGGCGATCACCACTTTTCAAAGAACTCGAACTTCTGGGAAGCAAAGGATTCATGCAGCTTGTCCTTGGCGCTGGTCTTGTGCTCGCAGCCGCAGTCCGGCCACTGCACATTGACGGTGGGGTCGTCGTAGGGGATGCCGCCCTCGCTGGTGGGGTCGTAGACGTCGGTGCACTTGTAGCAGAACTCTGCCACGTCGCTCAGCACCAGGAAGCCGTGTGCGAAGCCCTCCGGGATATAGAACATCTTCTTGTTCTCCTCGCTCAGGGTCACGCCCACCCACTTGCCGAAGGTGGCGCTGTGGGGGCGGCAGTCCACGGCGACGTCATACACTTCGCCCTTCGTCACGCGCACCAGCTTGCCCTGGGTGTGGTTCTTCTGGAAGTGCAGGCCGCGCAGCACGCCGCGGGTGGAGCGGCTCTGGTTGTCCTGCACGAATTCCTTGTCGATGCCGGCCTCGGCGAACTGGTCTTTCTGGTAAGTCTCCATGAAATAGCCGCGGTCATCGCCGAACACCTGCGGCTCAATGACGACGACACCGGGGATCTCGGTCTGCGTAAATGTGAACTTGCCCATAATTGTTTCCTCTCTGTTTTCTTTTTTGAAAAATATCGTTTTGGTTTTATTTGGAAAAGCCTTGACGGCTTTTGCGCATAAATGAAAGGGTTCCGTTTCACGATTGCCGGAACGTTATCCTTCGTACAACCTCTCCGTCACCTGCGGTGACACCTCTCCTGGTAGGAGAGGCCTTGGCATGAGCATTCAGTGTTTGCTTCCAGGCTTTCGCTTTTTCTTTTTTGCCTGCATGCGGATGGCTGCAAACACCACCACGGCGGCCAGCACGGTACTGCCCAGCGAGATGGCGATGAGCCCGCCTGCGGTCTTTTTCAGGCTGCGGGAGGCCGGGAGCGAAACGTCTGCGTTGGCCGCCACGACCTCTTCCAGCCCTTCGATCTTCGCCTTGACACGGACGCTGGCCGTCTCCTGCGATCCACCGCCCTGAATGGTATACACCGCATACGCCTCCGGGTCAACCCCCAAAATATAGCGTTCGGGCAATTCCAGACTCACCGAGACGTTTTCGGCGGTCAGGCCATTGGCCAGCAGCAGCCGGACCCCGGGGTCGCTGACGGTCACGGTGCCCATGGCATCGCCGCCGCCCACGACCTCCAGCTGCGCCGTCACGCCCTGGGCCGGGATCTCGGTGTAGCCGGTGAAGGTGGAAAACGCATGGTCCAGCAGGGTGCGGACATCGTTGTATTTATCGGTCTTCATGTTGCTCTGCATGGTCACGCAGATGAGCCGGACGCCGTTCTGCTCGGCCAGACAGACGTAGCTGTACCGGGCGATGTTGGTGTAGCCGATCTTTGAGCCCAGGATGGCCGGGATATAGAACCGGCTGGACGCCACCCGCATTTTATCCTGCTGGTGGAAGTACCGGGTCACCGGCTGGACGTTGGTGGGGGCCATGGTGTACATCTCGTTCCGGGTGAAGAGGGTCTCGAACCCCGGCTGGGTCAGCGCCCAGCGCAGGATCTGCGCCATGTCGTAACAGCTGGTGTAGTGGTCTTCATCGCTGATGCCGTGCGGGTTGGCGAAATGGGTGTGCTGCAACCCCAGCTCCTTCACCTGTGCGTTCATCGCGGCCACGCCGTCGGCGATGGTGCCGCCGCCAAAGTATTCGGCCAGCAGGTTCGCGCCATCGTTGGCGCTGGCCATCATCGTGGCATAGAGGGCATCCGTCAGCGGAACTTCTTCCTCCTCCTGCAGGGCAATGTGGCTGGAATCCGTGCCCGCCAGCGAGTAGACATCCTCGTGGCTGACGGTCAGCTTGACGTCCTCCCATTGGCCCTGCGCCTTTTCACAGGCAAGGCCCAGCGTCATCACCTTGGTGATGGACGCCGGGTGCAGTTCTTCGTCCATATTCTGCTGTTCCAGCACCAGACCGGTGTCTGCATCCATGATGCAGTAGGCTTCGGTGGTGGTCAGTGCCGGGGCAGCGGCCGCCGCGCCGGGCACAAAGGCCGTCAGCAGGCAAAGCAGCACCGCACACAGCACGGCGATCTGTTTTTTCATCTGGTATACTCCATCGTCAATTTAATCTTTTTTAGTATACCACACTTTTTCCCCGCTGAAAAGAGAAATGCAACGTTCAGAACATCCGCAGCATCGGCTGGAGCTGCCGCCCCTGCAGCGCCGCTTCCAGCGCGGCGGGCAGCAGCGAAAGATCCGCCTTCAGGCTCTGCGGCTTTTCCACCGGGTCATCCTGCCCGTAGGGCACGAAGTAATAGTGCTTGCGCTGGCGCAGCCGGGCGATGTTCTCCCCCGATGCGCCCAGGCCGTCGTTGGTGGAGACGGCCACCACCACCGGGCACCCCACCCGCAGCAGGCTTTTTGCCGCCAGCGTGACCGGCGTGTCGGACAGGCCCGCCGCCAGCCGGGCCAGCGTGGTGCCGGTGCAGGGCGCGATGACCAGCGCCTCAGCCAGACGCTTTGGCCCCAGAGGTTCCACCGCCTGCAGGCTGTCCAGCACCGGATGCCCGGTCAGCTGCTCCAGCCGCTCTTTCCATTCCGACGCCCGCCCAAAGCGGGTGTCCAGCCGGGACGCTGCAAAGCTCATGACCGGCAGCAGCTCCCAGCCCTGCCGCACCAGCTGCTCTGCCTGCGCGGCTGCCGCGCCCAGCGTACAGAAGCTCCCGCAGACCGCAAACGCGGCTCTGCCCCGATGTTGCGTGTTCATGCACTCCCCTCCCGTTCCCGCAGGATCTCACAGACCGTCTGCGCCACAAATTCGCCCGCCGTCTCCGGTGCGCAGGCCGCAGGCAGGCTCAGCGCATGGAGCGCCGTCAGCCCCAGCCGCCGGGCGGCCGCAAAATCGGTGCCGCCGGGGCGGGACGCCAAATCTACGATAAAGCTCTGCGGCCGCAGCCGGGCCAGCACTGCCTCGCTGAGCACCGGCGCAGGCACCGTGTTCACCACTGTATCAAAGGCCGGCGCTATCTGCCCGAGCCGGTCGATGGGGACGCTCCGCAGCCCGAAGCTCTCGGCCAGCGCCCTCTGGGCCGGGCGGCGGGCCG
>OGPA01002747.1_pt1 | contig 11995 bp, 8 predicted proteins | sample 1552841 | NCBI WGS metagenome assembly OGPA01 (sample SAMEA2579916, study PRJEB22360) | human gut metagenome | reverse complement strand
ATAATAAACGGGCAGCATAACAAAAAAAGAAGGCATCCTTTTCAGACACCTTCTTAAAGTTTCCACCGTTATTTCCTGTGAAGGGCGGCTCATATTCGGATTTACGACTTTCCCTTCAGGATCGAGCAAAATAAAATGGGGGATTCCCTGAATACCGAAAAATTTCATAAATGCAGGATCGCCTCCACAATTCAATTGAATCCCTCCCATCCGGTCGGTTCTGAGTTTCTTCTTCCAGGCCTGTAAATCCTTATCACAGGAAAGACTGACAAAACAGATTTTCTTACCGTGAAATTTCTTTTCCAATTCGCCCATATAAGGAATCTCCTCACAACAAGGCCGGCACCAGGTGGCCCACATATCCACGTACACATAATTTCCCCGGAAAGAAGAAAACTTCACTTCTTTGCCAGTCGAATCGCGATAACAAAAATCAGGTATTTCGCGTCCGATCAAAGCGATTTGCTGCTGAGCCTGCGGATTGACCGGATAAACGGTTTTCGAAGCCAATGCATCAGCACCTACCTGCAACAATTCCGCTTCCTTTTTGCTGCCTACAATCCGGTAAACTTCACCACCTTCGCCATTGACAAACAAAAGGGTCGGGAAGGCATTGATTTTATAAGTATTCAAAATCACCGGTCCCTCTCCTTTTTCCATATCCATCTTCACATTTATAAAATGCTCATTGTAAAACTTCCCCACTTTTTTCGACGGAAAAACCTGCTGTTCCATTTGCTTACAAGGCTGGCACCATTCCGTATAACAATCCACAAAGATCAATTTTCCTTCCTTTTTCGCTGTTTCCAACAGTTCTTTCCAACTTCCTTCTGCAAAGCGTATTCCCTGTGCCTGCCCACCCAAGGCCAATCCACACAGCATTGCTATGATAAAATAAACTTGCTTCATTTCTTAAAATTTTACCGTTTTTTCATTTTTTACCTCCTACCCCTCACTCCTCGACATCATATTCGACAGATTTCTTTTCGACCATATCCACCGGTGTCCCGCCGAAACGCTGATAATGTTCGAGAATTGTCCCGTCTTTTGCATTTATCTTATACACATCTCCTTTGTATTTCTCCGGTCTGTCTGTCTCCACTCCGACAAACAAGGCCAAATTATCGACAGATACTTTCAGCATCGTTATCCGGCAATTATCCGGTAAAGCACATTCGAAAGGGATAGAAGGAAACTTAAAATCAGGATCCGATAAATTCAACACATAAAGCTGACGGCCTCCATCCGAATAATACAACCAATTGATACCGGAATTAACGGCCATAACCGACCCTTCGGCTAAATGATGACCGGACAGAAAAACCAGCGAATCCTGTCCTTTCAATTTTCCTGTAGCGGTATGGGCCCGGGCCAGTGCAGCCCGATCAGTAACCGGATCATAAAATAAAGAACTGAATTGATATGTTCCGCCAGACATATTTTTTCCCCATCCCAGCCAGGGGAGTCCGATATAAGTCTGCGATATCCGAACCTCATCATACTGATTTTCATCATAAGAAGGAATATCGTAACTATTCATAAAATACATGAACCGCCCCGACAGATTATCATACCCCAAGGTTGAATTCCGGGTATTCAAAAGCATCGGAGACAACCGATAGTCCACCGATCTTTCTTCATCTCCTTCGACGTGGATCGGTTTTAAAGAAGAAGCCATATAACGGCTTTGACGGGCCTGTTTAGGATAAATAATCCCATCTTTACCGATAGCCCCTCCGAATTCGGTAATCGCATCTTCAAACCGGCAATACACCATATCATATTCCTGGGCAGGCCCGGTAAATGAATTTTCGTCGAACAAGGCAATCTCTTTAAATAGTACAGGATCCAACTCATGAGAGGAAGCTGAAGTATGTACAAAAACAGTTCCACCATAAGAGTATTCATCGGACTGCTCTATTGCTAAGGCCTTCCCCTTCAACTCTCTCTTATTCTCCAAACTATACACATCCCGCATGATTTTATTAGTCGGATTATTCAATGTGCTCATAAAAGAAACTTCCGGATAATCCTCATAATCACTCAATAACAATAGTCCTTTTGAATAGGGTGAGAAAACCTGAACCTCAAAATCAGCAAAAAAACGGACACTATCATCTTCCGGCAAAGTAACTTCCATACGAGCCTGATATTTTTTAGCCTTATCCGATACAACATAACAAAGGTCCTCGGTTTCCGCAATCTTTTTCTGATCCAGATACCAGGCATAAATCAATTTAGCTTTCTCATTCAGGCTATTTTCTAAAGTAACCGGAATTTTCAAGGTATCCCAGCGCAATATTTCGTAAGGGTCTTCTTTAATCCCCGATATTTTTACTTCATTGATCGGATGATAGTCATAATTTCCTTTATCCTCATAACAGGAAACTGTAAGAAGCACAATCATCCAGAAAAAGGCATATATTCTTATATTATTCATAAGTTCATCATTTTTTTAATTAGCATACTATATTTCCAGGCGTTTACCGGTAAAAGGATCGATCACGATATTATTTTCAAAATATTCGCGGACAACATTAGCTACATAAGCACAATAAGGATTATTCCCATAAGGGTCGATTTCCTCACTTCCATACACTTCGACCACTTTCTCATATTTCAACGGATGGTATTCCCCCAGGATAAATTCAAAAGCCCACCACCAATCGGGTTCCAGCACATAAGCACTGAAATTCACTTTCAGGGTTGAAAATTCAACATAAGCAATCCCTAAATCTTCTGTCGGTTCGAGTTTTAACAAAACATTCCGGTTAAAAACTTTCTCAAAGGCCTGTTTATTCAGCACCAAAGGGAACGAATCCACGCCGACGTTACGGTGAAAGATATATTCATCCGCTAACTTATCGAAATCCACACCTTCCTTACCGGTACTGCTATCGGCAACAACGACCACTTTATAATTTCTGTCGAAATCTTTACGGGCTCCCATAATCTGTAATTGAATCCACAAAGTATCTTTCCCATCCGGAAGGTCTTTCCCATATACAGTATGAACAATACTATCCACCAACAGATCTGTTTCTATTCCTAAATCGTTTATTTTTTTCGGATATTTGAAATATATCTTACCGTCATCTTTAAAATCGAAAGCAGGATCTGTTTCGCACGACTGTCCTAACCAAGCAACGACAGCCACCAAAGCGATGATTATTTTATTTTTCATAATTATTTATTTTTCAGTTTTCCAAATTCCGGATTCCCGGTCCCCATATTTAATTTCATCCTGTGGTAAAGGCCATACCAGAACTTTATTTTCATTCGGAATATTTATACCTAAAGGATGGATAGCCGCTTCCTCTTCAATCAGGCGTTTATAAGCATAAAAGAACTGTCCATCTCCGATATATTCTTTGCGGTATTCTTTCAACACTTCGGTCAATACTTCCGTCCGGCCGGCATTCACCGGCAAAGAACTATGAATTTCACGGGAAGGCAAAATCTCCTCCAACAAATCGTATGCTTCGGCGGGATGAGCTTCGGCAGCGATGTAATACATTTCAGCCAATGTTATCATCCTCACCTTTTCTTTGGCATACTCCAAATCCGCATTATGTTTCAATAAATAAGAAGTGCCCCAGGATGTTTTAAACCAATGTGTCTGACGCAGATCACGTGTTCCCTGCCCATAAATATCACTCAATTTATTGATTAAAATCTTTTTAACTCCATAAGATTCATCGAAATTCGACTTATAAAAAGCATCTACCTGTGCTGAATATAATCCGAAAATAAATTCGTCGGTAAACAGAATATCCCTGTATTTCGCCTGTTCGCCACTCACCAGAATATGTTCTTCCTGAATGGGCCGGAATTTACCGCTTTCGATGACTTCCATCGCATAATCATAGGCTTTCTCCATATCGTCGGTTGTCCCTAAAGTCAGGTGTACCCGTGCCAGTGTCCCTAATACGGCATAATAATTCATCCGGTATTTCCTTGTTTTCAGAAAATCGGATGTATAATAACCCTCATTTTTATCAGTTACATCGTCCGATTCTTCTTTCTTTTCACTTTCTCCCAACCAGTCGGGACCATTTGTCCGGATCACATCGTTGGATAAAAGTTGTTTTGCTTCAGTCAGGTCAGCCAGAATCTCCTGATACACCTCTTTAACTTTTAACTGAGGTTCGATATCCGGTGAAAAAGTTTTCCGATAGGGGATCGACTTATATTCAGGATTTTTCTTTACATCCGGTGCAAAAATCCGGATTAATTCAAAATGCAGATAGGCCCGCAGAGCCAACGCTTCTCCTCTCAAATAATCATAATTGCTACAAATCTGTACCGCTTCAGGTTTATCCAGGTATTTCAGTAAATTATTCGTCAGACCGATACAATAATAAATACGCATCCATAAAGCATCGGATATAGCTGTACAAGAGGGATGCTCATATTCGAAGGTTTGATAGTGCCCGTAAGGACATTCAGAAATATCATAATAACTATAGTACTGAGCCGTCATGTCCAGGGCAGTCTGTAACGTACCTCCATATAAATCGCTTTTTCCCATGTTTACATATATTCCGTACAACGCATCCATAAACCCTTGCTCGGTATTGAACATATCATCCTCATTCACTTCAGTTTCAGGTTTCACGTCCAGCCAGTTTTCACATCCGCTTAATGTAACCGCAGCCAGCAGAAAACTTATTATCTGTATATATTTCCTCATAATTCTCATTTTTAGTATTTATACCCTATTACAAACTAGCAGACAAAGAAAAAGTAAATTGCCGGGCAAACGGATAAGACAATCCCCGTTCTTCTTTTACCGAAGAGAAACGGGCAATATCTCCCATATTGAAATTAAAACGCAAGCCGGTAAGACCGATTTTCCGGCATAATTCCCGTCGCATTTCATAACCGAGCGATATACTACCGATCTGAAAATAATTGTAATCCTGTACAAAGCGGGTCGTCAGATTCGACACATTTTCTTCCAAAGCGATATTTTTAAAAAAGGTCCGGTCGCCCGGTTTTTTCCAACGGTCATACAATACCCGCCGGTCACAATTACTATTGGGATTCACCCCTTCCACCCGGGAAGCCAACGTCTGATTATAAGTTTGTCCACCCCATTGGAAATTGAAAGACATATTCAGGCTAATTCCCTTAAAGGTCAGAAAAGAATTCAAAGTGCCTCTGAATTTGGGATCTGTCGTTCCACAAACCACTTTATCATTGTAATCCCAAATGGTAGTCAGGCTGCCGTCTTTTTTCACAAACACTTCTTTACCGGTTTCCGGATCGATTCCCAAAGAAGGCACAGCCTTCAAGGCATCGAGTGATTCTCCTTCTTCGTATAAAGGTACCGGTTTCTTGGTTTCATTTTTATTGTTCTCATCATTCATCGCTCCCAGCTTATCCGTGATCTTTTTGATCTTATTCTTACTGTCACTGGTACCGAAAGCCAAAGACCAATACAGTTCCCGTTCAGTATCCCTCAGCATCTGAGTACGTAAATTCAGAGACCACCCCTTATTTTCCATCTCTCCGAAATTTTCTTTATAATCGATAAACCCAAGAGAGGGTGGCAGACTGATATCCATCAATACATCCTTGGTATATTCACGGAAATACTCTCCGGTCAGAGAAAAACGTCCCTCCCAGAAATCCAGATCACATCCCAGATTCACCGTAAATTTGCGTTGCCATTTCAGATCCTCATTTCCCAATGCAATGATATCGGCTCCGACTCCGTTCAGGTAAATATTATCCGATGAATATTGATAAGTAGTCTGGGCCTGATAAGGGGAAAAGGTCACATTACCGGTATATCCTACAGAACTCCTTATTTTTGCCTGAGTTAACCACTCCGGATTTCCCCAGAATTTCTCGTTATGAATATTCCATCCGATACCTGCCGACCAGAAAGGAGCAAACCGGTTTTTCTTACCGAATTTGGAAGAACCGTCTGTCCGATAAGAAAAATCGAACAAATAACGGTTGTCGTATGCATAACTGGCATTAGCAAAGAAACCGATCAACCGGTCCTGGGATACCGATCCTCTGGGTTTCGCACCCTCCCGGTATTGCATGGCAAAATCCAGATTAGTCAGCTTATCACTTAAGAAACCGGTAGCTGAAAAACTTTTATTATCTTCTTTATTATCCTGCATATTGGCCCCTAACACCAAGGTAAACATATGCTTATCGATAGATTTCCAGGCATTCACCACAATATTTCCATCCATAGAATGGGTCGAACTGCTACTATAATCGTAGGATCCTTTATCTTTATCATCCTGCTGATCTTCAAACTGACTCGATTTTGGCGATACAAAGACATCACTATGGGTCGTCCCGTAGGTATAGGCAAAACGCCCGGTCAGCCGTATTCCTTCGACAATATACCATTCAAAATCAAAATTGTCATTGAAGGAAGTGCTCTTACTTTTATTGACATTATTCAGTGTAGCATCAAATACCGGGTTAGCCTCTCCGTTAGACAAGCGTTTAATACAGCGTCCCATCTCATCATAGGCTCTTTCGTAGGGATTAACTTCCGTATATTTACTGAAACTTCCATAAGGAGATTCCTCTGTATTATTCTGATCAACAGACAACATATTCCCGATACGTAATTTTTGACTGATCGTATAATTCCAGGTAAAACTCAAACCCAACCGATCCCGTTTGGATCCTTTCATAACCCCCGGGTTATTGCCGTAATTGATGTTGATTCCATACCGGGAATTTTCATTTCCTCCTCCCAGATATAAAGAATGCGTATGCTTGAAAGCCGTGCGGAGCGGTTTGGAAAGCCAATAGGTATTTACTCCCCGGAGCACTTCTTTGTGGCGTGACTCATATAACCGATCCAATTTCCTTTGCTGTCCGATATTACCGTCTTTATCTTTATACACTCCGGCCAAACGTTCGAATTCAAGTTTTTCGGCGGCATTCAACAAGTCATAATCGGTCAGATCCGGGATTTCAACCGTAGCATTAAAATTATAACTGGCGGTGAGGCGTCCTTTTTCCGGCATTTTCGTTTCGATTACAATCACCCCGTTGGCAGCCCGTGAACCATAAATAGCGGTGGCCGAAGCATCTTTCAGGATTGTGATCTGTTTGATTCGCTCGATATCGAAGTCGAATACTTTTTGCATATCCACTTCATAACCGTCCATAATGAAAAGAGGATTATTGGATTTCCCTTCGAAACTCGATTTCCCGCGAATAAGGATTTCCGGCAATTTATTCGGGTCGGAACCGTATTCATTATTCTCGACGATCTGCAACGAGGGCTCATAAGCCTGTAAAGCCTTGAACAAATTCGTCGGACTGATCCGCTTCAATTCTTCTGCCTGTACGGTTACTGCCGAACCGGTATAAGAACTTTTGGTCTTGGTAAAATAACCGGTCACAACCACTTCGTCCATTTTCTGAGCTTCCTCCTCCAGCACAATATACAGAACCCTCTGTTCTCCAGGTTTTACGGTCTGTGTTTTATAACCGATAAAAGAAACCTGCAGCATCAGATCTTTTATTTCGCCTACTTCCAGTTTAAACTTACCATCCTGATCGGAGACAACCCCCATTTGAGTATCTTTGATACGTACCGTCGCTCCCGGCAGCGGGTTACCGTCTTTATCCTTGATCTGACCGGTAATCGTCACTGTTTTCAGTGCTTGTGGCAATGGTTTTCCCTTAGGGGAAATGACGATCACACTATCCAGAATAGAATAGCTCAGAGGCAGACCGGCAAATATTTTATCCAACATCTCATACAGCGTCGCATTTTTAAGCGACACATTCACCTGAATACCTTGCAGTTCGTTATCATTATATAAAAACTGCATATCGGTCTTTTGGCTGATCTCGGTCAAGACCTCTATCACGCTGGCATTTTGTTTCATCAGCGATAACCTGGTATTCTGCGAATAACCGTTTGCCGCCACCGATAAAAATGAAGCGAACAGAAAAAAGACACATAATTTCATCATTAACACCATTTTTCTCAGGCCAGGGAGTTTTCCCGACCTACCGTTTCGTTTTTTTTTCATAACTTTGTTTGATTTTAATCGTTTGTATTAGATCGACTTTTTATGCAGAAGGTGTTACGACCACCTTCTGTATTTTTTATTGTATCATTTCGACTACGACTGTTTTATCTGTCTTTTTGAACCGGATATTCGTCGTCAGTTCCAACATTTTCAATACCTTCGATAAATCCGAATATTTAGGAATACTCCCGGAGAATCGTTTTATTTTCAGGCTTTCCCCAGCAAAAAAGAAACTGACATCATACCAGCGTTCCAGTTTCCGGGTCACCGCTTCCAATTCTTCACTGACAAACACAAAACGGTCTTGTATCCAGGAACAATAAAGGGCGGCATTCACTTCTTTCACCTCGATTCCCTTTTCGGTGTATATCGCCTGTTGTCCGGGCTTCAATAATTGTTTACCCTTTTCACCGCTAACTTCGACACTTCCCTGCAACAAGGTCGTGTATATCCCCGGTTCTCCCTCATAAGCAGTGACGTCGAAAGAAGTTCCTAACACCTCGACTCGTTGTTTTCCCGATTGTACGATAAAAGGCCGGGCTTCATTCCGGGCAACCTCAAAATAAGCCTCTCCTTCCAGGGTCACTTGCCGGTTTTTACCTGTAAAACGAACAGGATACCGCAATTCCGATGCACTATTCAACCATACCCGGCTCCCATCCTCCAATACCAATGTATATTCGCCTCCTCTCGGGATTCGCAGGATATGCCATTCTTCGGGAGTTTCCTGCTGTAAAGAATCCTGGTGATAAGCCAAACGCCCCTGATCGTTGATCCATAAGCGTTCCCCTTGCCCGAGCGACAAACAAGTGTCTTTTATACCGTTCAACACCAATTCTTTTCCATTCTCCAGCACTAACACCGCCTGCTGGTGAAACTCCTTCGGGCCGACTGCAGCCAGAGTCATCTCTTTACGGGTATCCGGCACGAAATACAGGAAACCGATCCCTCCTATTATAAATAAAATCACCACTGCGGCGACATACCGCCAATAGCCCGGATGGATTTTACGGCGATTCGTTATTCTACAATAACGTTCCAGCTCTTCCCACCTCTTCGCTGTATGAAAAGAAGCATAAAGTGACAAAGCTCCTTTCAGATTCTCTCTTGTAGTAAAAGTATCGAACCACTCCTGATTTTTAGGATCCTGTTTTAACCAGCAGGCCAATTCGGCCTCATCCTCCGGTGTCAGCTCTCCCTTTATCCAGGCAGCCACCCAACGATAGATTTCCTCGTTTTTATCCATAACATTTAATCTTAGCCTGATCAGTACTCCTTCAATTCGTATATCTACACTGAAATCGGTATTTCCTCATCCTTGATTAATCAGAAAGTCCGAAGGTCTGACACCGATCAATACCCAAAGGACGCTAATCATTTCTGAGTATTTTAATCCTTTTTACTATTTAAACACACCCGATAAGGAAATAGGTGACAAGAGGTATGAAAAAAATTAAAATTCGAAAAAAAACAGAGTCATATAGACGAAAAGTTCTCCCAACCGTCCTTTCAGATAGGCCTTGGCCCGTTGTTTTTGCGTCTTGACCGTATTGACAGAAACCCGCAGGAGTTCGGCGATTTGTTTTTCTTCTTTTTCCTGAAGATAAGCCATATAAAAGATTTCCCGGCACCGTTCCGGTAATTCATCGATCGCTTCGAATAATTCGGTTACCACTTCGGATTCCATCTGCCTGAGGAGGAAACAATCCTGATCTTCTTCGGATTCCGGGACAGCTTTACGATCATTCCTTGCGCGGATTTCCAAATCGCGCAGATAGTTCAGGCAGCCGTTTCTGACACTGGTATACAAAAAAGTACGAATCGTCTTTTCATTGGGAAAGGCGGACAAATCGTATTTCCAGAAAGCGACGAATACATCTTGTACCAAATCCTCCGCCACATCCTGATCTTTGATTATCCGGGAGGCAAAAAAGCACAATGGACGATGCCAGGAATAAAAAAGCTCCTGGAAAGCTTCTTTTTCCCGTTGTTGCAAACGCCGTATGAAATCTTCCTGATTGATCACTGCCCTTATTCCTACTTTGTGCGTATAAAAGTAAATAAAAACAAATAAAGGTGCAACCGGTATTTCCGATTGCACCTCATTTTCAGCTTACACTTGTCCGCTTATTATTTTACTTCCCAGGTATCCCCGCTATTCAGCAAGTCTTCCATACAATGGATCTTAGAAATTTTCTTTACTTCTTCGATCTGATCGTCCAGAGCCTGGTCGTAAGTATGCGCTTCGACATCACGGATAACTCCCAGGGCAACCGGGAATTCCGGAGCTTTCATATTGACGAGCATCCAATGCAGGAACGGATTGGGATTATGTGCATCGTGAACCAGGATATCTTTTTCAGTGATACCGTCTTTACCGATTTCGACCACTTTCAGCTCACCTGATTTTGCCAATACCAAACCTTTATCTTTGTTTTTACCGAAGATCATCGGTTCACCGTGACGCAAAACGATCTGACGCTCTTCTTTCAACTCTTTATCCGTTACAGCAGAATGAGCACCATCGGCAAAGATGACACAATTCTGAAGCACTTCTACCACAGAAGTTCCCTGGTGTTTTACAGCTGTTTCCAGAATTTCAGCGGTCAAGTTCACGCTGGTATCGATCGAACGGGCGAAAAATTTACCCTGAGCACCGATGCAAAGCTCTCCAGGATTGAAAGGATGCTCGATCGTTCCGTAAGGAGAAGTTTTGGTTTTAGTTCCCAATTTGGTAGTCGGGGAATATTGTCCTTTAGTCAGACCATAAATTTCATTGTTAAACAACAAAATGGTAATATCCACATTCCGGCGGATAGCATGAATAAAATGGTTACCCCCGATAGCCAATGCATCACCATCACCGGAGATCTGCAATATATTCAGTTTCCGGTTGGCATTCTTCGCTCCGGAAGCAATAGCGGCAGCACGTCCATGAATTGTATGGAACCCATAGGTATTCATATAATAAGGGAAACGGGAAGAACATCCGATACCGGAAATCACAGCCCAGGATTCTTTGGGATAGCCCAGTTCAGCCATCGCTTTTTGCACGGAATTAATAATACCGTGATCACCGCAACCCGGACACCATCTGATTTCCTGGTCGCTTTTAAAATCTTTAGGAGTATATTTTAATTCGCTCATTTCAATTTCTAATTTTCGATTTCTGATTCTAAATATCTTTCATCCTTGTTTAAGTCGAAGAGCTTAAATTATTTTATTGATTTTTTCTTTCAATTCTACGACAGTAAAAGGTAATCCAGCCACCTTATTTACTTGCAGGTAATTGAATTCGGGAAATTTACTTTTCAGATATTTAGCAAACTGTCCGAGATTCAATTCACATACGACGATTTTCTTATAACGAGCCAACACATCCCGTGTATTTTTCGGCAGCGGATTGATAAAGTTGAAATGGGCCAAACTGACATCTTTTCCTTCAGCCCGCATTTCAGATACTGTGGTATAAAGGTGACCATAAGTACCTCCCCATCCGACAATCAAAATATCGCCTCCTTCGGGATTACCGTATACTTCCTGTTCGGGCAGATCGTTTGCAATCCGGGCTACTTTTTCTTCACGCAGATCGGTCATGACCTGATGATTCTCGGGCACATAACTGATTGTTCCGGTGATATTCCGGTTCTTGGCATCGGTGTCGCCATTCCCGGGATCATCGATCCGCAAAAACAGCTGGTGACGAAATCTCATGCGCTTGACCTCAACAACTACAGCCTCCAGTTTCTGTCACAGGCGCTCCCCCTGCCTGCCTATTTTGAAAATGACGCCAATGCAGCCATGCTGGCAGAAGATCCGCAGAAATATCAGAACGCCGTCTATCTGTCCCTTAACCATACATTAGGCGGTGCTTTCTGCATGGACGGAAAAATATTCCGGGGACAGAGCCAGAAAGCCGGAGAATTCGGCCACATGATCCTGATCCCAGGTGGCAAGACCTGCTA
>OGPA01002745.1_pt1 | contig 12007 bp, 8 predicted proteins | sample 1552841 | NCBI WGS metagenome assembly OGPA01 (sample SAMEA2579916, study PRJEB22360) | human gut metagenome | reverse complement strand
AAAGGTTCCTGCTTGCTCGGAAGATGTATCGTCAGAAGATTATTTTCTCGCTCTTAACGAGCAGTAAAGAGAAAGTGGATTGTCATTTTCCAAAAATATAAATATTAAAGAAATCGCCTTTATCGCATATTCTAAATATATCTCTTGAGAAGAATGATATATTGCTACAATATAGTGGTGAATTTATCGTATACAATGGCAGCTGGCAATATCATCTTATCATCATTGACAGCATAGCGGAGACAATATCAGAATAAGCCACGACCTTCTGACTTCTCCCCCTTCTCTCCCCAAAAGACTATTGCCTTCATTCCTTCTAGAGCCAAAACACAGAAAATAAAAATAATAGACCATAACAAATGTAATGTGAGAGCAAGTAAAAATGCCGAACAGGCATTTTCTACGCAGTGATATCTTTACATTTGTTATAGTCTATTATTTTTATTTTCGTCTGTTTTCTCTAATGAATCAAATAGTAATTTAATACTGAGATTCTTCTTTGATAATTGCGGCAAATTTCTCCACGCTCATTGCGCCAAGTTCTGGGCTGTCATTCTCATCAATAAGATCTCTCTTACGAACAGAAACCGTTCCTGCACTCTGCTCTTTTTCTCCGAGAATAAGCATATAAGGAACTTTCTGGAGCTGTGCCTGTCGGATTTTATAGCCAAGTTTCTCGTCGCGGTCATCGACTTCTACACGAACGCCGCTTGCTTTGAGTGCTTCAGCAACCTGTTTTGCGTAATCTGCAAATTTGTCGGATACAGGAAGAACTTTTGCCTGTACCGGTGCTAACCATGTTGGGAACTTTCCTGCATAATGTTCAATTAAGATTCCGATAAATCGCTCAATAGAACCAAATACAACACGGTGAATCATGATTGGACGATGTTTTTCTCCGTCTGCTCCAATATATTCTGCCTCAAATCTCTGTGGAAGCTGGAAGTCAAGCTGGATTGTTCCGCACTGCCATGTTCTTCCGATAGAATCCTGTAAATGGAAGTCCAGTTTTGGACCATAGAAAGCTCCATCTCCTTCATTTACTTCGTAAGGAATATTCATGGCTTTGATTGCATTTTCCAATGCATTTGTTGCTACTTCCCACTCTTCTTCTGTTCCCATGCTATCATCTGGACGAGTGGATAATTCTACATGATAAGTAAATCCAAATTTCTTATATACTTCATCAATCAATTTTACGACTTTCTGGATTTCACTTTCAATCTGCGCCTCTGTCATAAAGATATGGGCATCGTCCTGTGTAAAGCATCTTACACGCATCAGTCCATGAAGCTGTCCGGACTTTTCGTGACGGTGCACAAGGCCAAGTTCCCCAAGACGAAGTGGAAGTTCTTTGTAAGAACGAGGCTCCATCTTATAAACAAGCATTCCACCTGGACAGTTCATTGGTTTTACAGCAAAATCCATGTCGTCAATTACTGTTGTGTACATATTTTCTCTGTAATGATCCCAGTGCCCTGATGTTTCCCAAAGCTGTCTGTTTAAGAGGATTGGTGTGGAGATTTCTTCGTATCCTTCTCTTGTATGCATTTTTCTCCAGTAATCAATCAGAGTATTTTTCAGAATCATTCCCTTTGGTAAGAAGAATGGAAATCCCGGACCTTCTTCCATGATGGTAAATAATCCAAGTTCTTTTCCAAGCTTTCTGTGATCTCTCTTCTTTGCCTCTTCGAGCATATTCAGATAATCCTTCAATTCTGATGCTTTTGGGAAAGAAATTCCATAAATCCTTGTAAGCATCTTATTTTTCTCATCACCACGCCAATATGCGCCTGCTGTAGAAAGAAGCTTTATTGCTTTAATAACACAGGTATTTGATACGTGAGGACCTGCACAAAATTCCTCATAATCTCCCTGCTTATAAAATGTAATCGTCTCATCTTCAGGAAGTTCTTCGATCATCTCCACCTTATAATCTTCCTGTCTTTCTTTCATATAGGAAAGCGCTTCTTCTTTTTTTACCTCAAAAACTTCCAGTGGAAGGGACTGTTTTACAATCTTTTTCATTTCTTTTTCAATTGCCGCAAGATTCTCTTCTGTAAATGGAAAAGAAAAGTCAAAATCATAATAAAATCCGTTGTCAATCGCCGGTCCGATTGCACACTTTGTATCCGGATATAATCTCTTTACTGCCTGAGCCAGCACATGAGCGCTTGTGTGCCAAAATGCTTCCTTTACCTCTTTGTTGTCAAAATTACCTTCGATTACCTGTCCATTTTTTTCCAGAACTTTCATTTCATTACCTCCAAAATAAGAACGAATCTGACTGGGACCTTTCTTTTTTTCATTTGCTCCAGGCATTTTAAGACATCAGCCTTCAAAGTCAGGAGTAATTTTCTGTAAAGTAAAAAAGCACCCATAGATTACAGTATGACTATAATCTAAGGGTGCAGTAAATACACGGTTCCACCTTATTATTTCACTTCAGATTCTATGATTAAATCCTATCCCTTAACGCGGGCATACGGCAACACTTGTGAAATATCCCAAAATGTCTTACCCATCTCAAAAAATACTTCTTTTCGCATCGCAGCTCAGGAATGGTTTTCATATATTTCCTCATGAATAACTCTCAGCATTCGTTACTCTCTCTGTATGATTCTAATATATTACTCTTTTCCTTCATCGCTTTTCGCTGTTTCGAGTGTATGGTAGCACTATTAAAAATGTTTGTCAATGTTTTATTTTTTATATTTTTGAGATCTGGATGAAAATCTGTCTGAAATTGTATCCTTTATATTAGAAAAATACTGTGGAAGTAAAATCCTTCGCTCTGGAGAGAATACTTCTTTCCATGGATAATTGACAGCTTCTCTCGCTTCTCCAAACTTGTCTTTCAAAATCGTTTCCGTTAAAAGCATGGCGGCAGTCATCGCAGAAGTCATTCCCCAACCGTTAAATCCTGTTGCTACATACAGTCCCGGCGTTTTTCTTTTAGAAGCATATGACCCGATATACGGTATGCCATCTAAACTGAAACAATCCTGCACTTTCCAGTTCGCCATCTCTTTTGCTTCAGGATAGTACATTGCTGCTGCCTTCCTTAGCTTCTCCCATTCCTGAACCTCCCTGCCACTTTCTGTCTTATACGTTCCTCCTGTCATTAAAAGTAAATCCCCATAACTTCGAAAAGAGAGTCCTCCCTGCGCTTCATCTGTATACATCCCATTCATCTTCTGTGCATTCCTCAGTGCCAGAATACAGGACTCTTCCCTATGCAGCTTTCTGTTATACTTGCCAAGCTTCTCATAAAATGGAGTATGTGTTGTGCAGATAATATGATCTGCCACTGTAACGTGCATTCCACACCATATCGCACGTCTGAACCAGTCATCAATCTCTACCCCTTCATATACATGTATATTCTGATACTTTTCCAATTCTTTTACAAGACCATTCATCAATTTCGCTGGATTTAACTGTGCCTGCCCCTGAAAACGTACCGCTCCTGATGTAGCAAATGGTAATTCTGTTGCCTCACAAAATTCGACCTTCCCACCGATTCGGCTGACTGCATCGATCTCTTTTTCAAGCTTCTCTCTATCATTCTTAGAATAGACATAGGAACTCGTTTCTTCAAAATCACAGTTAATCTGTTCAGAAAGTTCCCGATACTTCTGTATTGCCAGTTCATTCGCCTGAAAATACATTCTTGCCTTCTCCACACCATCTCGTTCTACTAACTTGCTGTAGATTAGACCATGTTGAGAAGTTACCTGTGCCATCGCATCCTTCCCCGTTCCTCCAGCGATTCGATTTTTATCCAAAAGAATACAGTCTACTCCAGCATCTTTTAAAAACCAGGCACACAGTATACCACATAAACCTCCGCCAACAATCGCTACATCGGTCATCTCCATGCATTCCATCTTTCCATAATCAGACTTCTCTGCTGTGTCGATACTCCTCCATATAGAATCTGACATCCTTCTATCCTCCTGAAATTATTAACCATTATACCACCTTTAACATTTTTATTATACAACCAAAAAGAAAAAGAATGTTATTAATTTTTCTTAAACATTCTTTTTCTTCTTTTCATACTGTTTTTTTAATATAATTACTGTTTATATAGTTTATTTTGTTCTGTGTATTATTCGTTTAATTTAAAATTTACTTTTTATATGATACCAGATTCAAAGAAATATCCTATAATTCAGATGGCTTACTTAATATAGAAGTTACAGTATCTCCTTCTTTCTCCCAGACCCCCAAATACTAATTTCCATCTGGAGCCAGCTAGCAGAAAAGCAGAAATTTTATATCAAATAGAATGTGATGTCGGAGCAAATAAAAATGCTGAGCAGGCATTTTCTATGAAGCGACTATCTTCACATTCTATTTGATATAAAATTTCTGCTTTTCGTCTGTTCTTCCAATCAAATTAGCAATTTTTTCTCTAATTCATGTAATTTTTCTGCAGCTTCCGGATTTTGTTTTTGCAGTCTTCGTTCTAAATGCTCTCTGCTTTCTACCAACTTTTCCCATATCTCTGGATTTTCTTGTTTTAATTCTATCTCCAAATGATGACGACGTTTTTCGATCATCTGGAATATAAGCTGTTTATTTTTATCCTCTTCTAGATTTGCGGAAAGTTCATCTAAATGAAGTTCCATTCTTCGAAGAACCTCATCCTCATCAATAGCACCGAGATTGTGCCATGCCTGCATTTGTTTTGAAAGACCTTTTTCCGAAATTTCTTTGATTTCCGGCCAATGATGCAGATTCGCTATTACCCGATGTACTCTTTTTTCGATTTCATTTACGGTATCTTCACCAAATGCCCATGCAAACTCTTCTAGTGTATTTTCTTCTTCGGCAGGTAATGTATGTAGCCACAGTGCTTTTTTTAATTTTTCTATTTTTTCTGTATTATGCTTATGAACAGGCAGTTTTCCTGCATGTTCCCGCAATTTTTCTAAGCTTTCCTGCAGATTTTCCGGAATACCTTCCAGTGGAAATGGTTTTTGTAATCCTGAATCAAGAAGAGCTGCCGTAATCGTTCTTCTGATACATCCTTCTTCTATTAATCCACCCATTTCAAGATTTCGAAACTGCGTATTAAGTGCCTGCATATGTTCTGTAATGTAAAATGCAATTCCTTTTTTCTCTAAGTTTTGTTTTAACATAAGAATCGTATCCGCTGCTGTTATATCAATACTTGTAATTGTTCCGGCATCTACGATTACTGTTTTTGTGTCTTCTTTTAAATTATTTTCAATATCTTCCTGAAATAATTTACTATTTGCGAAGAAAAGGTTTGCATTAAAACGATAGATCATCGTGTGTTCAATCGGATGTGCATAATGATTTTTATCTAAATCATAAAAACCATCTCTTCCTGGAATACCTCCAAGAAATGCTCTTGTCGGATTCGTTTCCCGAATAACAACTGCCACAAAGGATAGAATGATTCCTATAATTACTCCGTAAATTGTTCCAAGAAAAAGTACTGCCATGCAGGCTGCTACAAAAATATAAAATTCTTTTCGACTTACTTTAAATAAACGAACTGCCAAATGCCATTCTACAACATTCATTAATGCAGAGATTACAATTGCCGTCAATACCGGAACCGGCAAGTATCCTATAAACCCTGCTGCAAATAAAAGGACCATTACCATAGAAATCGCTGCTGTAATAGAAACAGCCTGCGTCTTTCCTCCAAACTGTTCATTCATTGATGTTCTTGAAATACTTCCATTTACCGGACAGCTTCCTGTAAAAGCAGAAATAATATTTCCTGCCGCACAGGCAAGGATTTCTTTATTATCATCTATTTTATAACCATTTTTCGAAGCAAAATTATTCTCGGAAAGTAAAGTTTCTGCCATAACAACAACAGCAATCATCAAGCCACGACCTGCTGCATGCTTAAGGTCTACGTGAAATACAGACGGTATAATAAATTTAGGAAGTCCTGGCTCTACTTTCGATAGTAAAGCCACTCCATAATGATCCACATGAAATACCAATGTAGAAACCATTCCAAGAGCCATGATCACAATTGCCATCGGAAACTTCGGCATTACTTTTTTAGAAATAATCAGTATTGCCAGCGCTCCAACACCTAATCCGACCGATACCCAATTAATATGCAGCGCCGTCTCATATAAATGCTTTAACAGTTCTGGAAGTTCACCTGAACCGGATTTACCTCCCATAATCTTTGGAATCTGCATCAAGATAATTGTCAGTGCGATTCCGCTGATAAAACCTCCCATAACCGGAGTTGAAATAAATGTAACGAGCTTGCCTGCTTTCAAAAAATAAAACAAAAGCAGCCATAAACCAACGAATAGTGAAATAACTGGAATATACCGGAGTGCATCCGCACTCCCACTCTCAATTCCAAGACTTGCAAGCGCTGCTCCCGCGATGGCCGCTGGTGCCGCATCCACTCCAAAAATAAACTGAGGAGAAGTGGAAAAAAGTGCAAAAAATAAAATAGGAAGTACAGAGCCATACAGTCCAAAAACTGCTGGCAAACCTGATACTTCCGCATATCCCATAGAAATAGGAATAGAAACAGCCGCAATCATAATTCCAGCTGTAAGATCTTTTCCAAAATATTCTTTTTTATAATTCTTTAATGTAGGAAATAAAGAAATTTTCATAAATCATATGCCTTCCTTTCTATAAAACTTACCATATAATATAGAAGATTCTTGAGGCAATGTAAAGAGAAGAAGAAAAGATCTATTTAACAAACTTTCCAAATACATTTCTCACAAATGGTCCTGCAAAGAAAATCTGCCAGCACAGTGCCATTGGGAAGTTCATTGCAGTTGTCTGTAACCAGACAGCTATAATTTCTTTTCCCGGATGTTTAAATAATACCGTTGCAATAAAACTCATTGCTGGACACATCAGACAAACAATCATTGATGAAATTGCAAGGATAATAAAAATCGGTTTATCTGTTGGGGATACAATACGAAATGCAAGAAATTTAGATAATTTCTCTACGACAAAAAATTCTAAAATAAATGCTGCAGGCCACATAATCGGCATCTCGTAAAATGCGAGTAAGAAAATCTGGTTACTCATACCTCCCTTATCAATAGAAATGTTGTAGCAAACCATAGCATAGACCATGACAAAAGCCATGATGAGTGTGAAAATAACGTTCTGTAACTTTGTTTTTGGCATAATCAGCCGCCTCCTTTTATTCTGTCTACCGAAAATTTACTTTTCGATGAAATAGTATAAAAATAGGATGTGTTGTTCGTTATCAATATTTTTTCAAAATACTGTGCGTTTCCAATTAGACCAAAATATTTTTATGATATTTTTTTGATACGAATCGGTATTATAGCATAAAAATTTTTTTTACGTAAGTACTTTTTTATTTTTTTATTTAGGACATACTATAAAAATACTGCAAAATAGGTATATTGCCCAATTATATAACCATTTTATACTACTTTATAGTAATTCTTTATCACTACAAAGTGCCATAATACGCAAAAAAAGTGCATTTTTTTACCTTTATTTCATTTTATATAAATGTTATAATTGTTATGTTTTTGTAAGGAAATTGTAAAAAAGAAAGGATAAACGTAATGAAGGAAAACAAAAACGATTTTAAACCGTATATTCCTGCGGACCAGGTAGTTCCGGAATTTACAGTCACAGCCTTAATTCTTGGTATTTTACTTGCAGTTATTTTTGGTGCTGCTAACGCATATCTTGGACTTCGAGTTGGTATGACCGTTTCCGCATCTATTCCTGCAGCCGTACTTTCCATGGGTATTATTCGTATCATTCTTCGTAAGAATTCTATCTTGGAAAACAACCTTGTTCAGACAATCGGTTCAGCCGGTGAGTCTGTTGCTGCCGGAGCAATCTTTACTCTCCCTGCTTTATTCTTATGGGCAAAAGAAGGTAAGATTGATTCTCCTAGTATTTTAACTATCTTTTTAGTTGCACTTGTTGGTGGTATCCTTGGTATCTGTTTCATGGTTCCACTTCGTCAGGCTCTTATCGTTGAAGAACATGGTGTTCTTCCTTTCCCTGAAGGAACTGCCTGTGCAGAAGTTCTCCTTGCCGGAGAAGAAGGTGGTAACAAAGCTGGTATCGTATTCTCCGGTCTTGGTATCGCTGCTATTTACAAATTCATCGCTGATGGAATTAAACTTTTCCCTAGTGAAATTGGTTATGATATTCAGGCATATGCCGGTTCTTCCGTAGGTATTCAGGTTCTTCCTGCTCTTGCGGGTGTTGGTTACATCTGTGGACCTCAGATTTCAAAATATATGTTCGCAGGTGGTACTTTAAGCTGGTTTGTACTCATGCCTATGATTGCATTATTTGGTAAAAATGCTACCATCTTCCCTGGAAGTGAAGTAATTTCTACTCTTGCTCCAGGATCATTATGGGGAACTTATATCAAGTACATTGGTGCCGGTGCCGTTGCAGCTGGTGGTATCATGAGCTTAATCAAGACTTCTCCACTCATTGTCCGTACATTTAAACAGGCAATGGGCAGCATGGCTAAAAACCGCGCTACTGCTGATGCTTCCCGTACACAGCGTGACTTACCAATGCCAATTATTCTTGGTATTATCGCTGTTATCGCTGTTGCCATCTGGTTACTTCCAATTTTCCCTGTAAGTTTCCTCGGTGCAGTTCTCGTTGTTATATTCGGATTCTTCTTTGCAACTGTTTCCGCCCGTATGGTTGGATTAATCGGTTCTTCTAACAACCCAGTTTCCGGTATGGCAATTGCTACTTTAATTATTTCTACTTTAATTTTAAAAGCTACAGGAGCTACAGGAACTACAGGTATGATCGGTTCCATCTGTATCGGTAGTATTATCTGTATCGTTGCTGCTATCGCCGGCGATACTTCACAGGATTTAAAGACAGGTTTCATCGTAGGTGCTACACCTAAACTTCAGCAGATTGGTGAAATGGTTGGTGTTATCGCTTCCTCCGCTGCAATCGGATATGTTTTATATCTGTTAAATGCTGCATGGGGATTCGGTTCTAACGAGATTCCTGCTCCACAGGCTACAATGATGAAGATGCTCGTTGAAGGTATCATGAATGCAGAACTTCCATGGGCACTGATCCTTGTTGGTGTATTCATCGCTATCGTTGTTGAGATTCTTGGTATTCCAGTACTTCCATTTGCCGTTGGTATGTACCTTCCATTCTCACTGAGTGCTGGTATTATGGCAGGTGGTGTTGTTCGTTGGATTCTTGAACGCCGTAAAGCAGCGAATGAAAGCGAAGAAAAAGAAAAGAAAGCTTGCATCGAACGTGGAACATTATTTACTTCCGGTCTGATTGCCGGAGAGGGACTCATGGGAGTTATCCTTGCTATTTGTGCGGTAGCAAAAGTTGACTCTAAGTTTGTTTCCCCTGTTGCCCTTCCACAGATTGCCAGCTTAGTTATTTTCATCATTTTACTTGCTTATTTATACTTCTTATGTGTAAAAAAGAACAACAAAACTAATTAACAATTAAATTACAAAACATATTTAATTTCTGGCAGTGAGAGAACCTCTTTCACTGCCAAAATTATTGAATCACGCGCCAAGTCTCGCGGCTGCTCGACTTGAAATATACATTTGATTTTAATACCAAATCGTTATAAAATATAAATTGTTTCAGAATTATGGGAGCAGCATTCGCTGTGGAGTAATTCGCGACGTCATGCTGGGAGCAAAATACCTTTTAATCCTAATATCACTGTATAATTTAATTTATATAATTTAATTATAGAAAGGATTCTCTATGACCAAACAGAAAATAGATAAAAACTATCTTGACTATATTCCTGTCAAAAACCCTGACATAGAATATGAAAAAAATGAAAAAGGAATTATCACTGTTTTTATTCGCTGGGAAGGTTTCTTTAATAAGATTGCTCAGAAATTTTTTCACCGCCCAAAAGTAAGTTCCATCGTTCTTGATGATTACGGAAGCTTTGTCTGGGGCATCATCGATGACAAAAAAGATATTTACACACTTTCAAAAGAACTCGATCAAAAGTTCCCTAACATGGAAAAGTCCCTGTCCCGTCTCATTAAGTTCTTAGAAATATTAAAAGATCATCATTTAATCACTTATTCCGAAAAAAAGAGCAATTCAAACATAAAAACTTGCTAGAAATAGCCAGTAATATGTATAACACAGATTTACGATTGAATAAATATGAAAGGATCATACTATGGAATTACTGAAAAATCTGTTACAGTATCTCCCTTATATTTTACTCTTTGCCGTAGCTACCATGTTAATCTACGGCTGGGGATTATGGCGTTCTCTACACCAGAAACAAGATTTAAATAACCTATTGACCTCAAAAGGAATCAGTAAAATAAAAAAAGAACTAAAACGTAATGGGAAGATGACAAAAAAAGAACTCGCCGACTGTATACAGGGGCTCACCGCTCAACAGCCTTTTAGCAAACAACGCATCGGCGTCACCAATCCCACTCAGTTTCTTGACTCGCTCCTTCCTTACATGGAACGTCAGGAAATGATAACAAAAACAAAAGAAAACGGAAAGGTATATTACTATTTGATTCATTGAGAGAGAACAGACGAAAAAAGAAACCATACCATATCCCATCTGCTCTGTAGTCGCTGTATTTAAGATGCTCATCCGCATCTTAAACACGCTCCGAAGCCGCATCTGGAATATGGTATGGTTTCTTTTTTTTGTGTTTTGGCTCCAGAAGGAAGGAATGCAATAGTCTTTGGGAGGGATAAAGGGGGAGAGATCAGAAGACTACTGTTTACTCGAAAGGTATATCGTCAGAATAGAAAAGTGATATATTGCAATAATATAATGATGAATTTATCATATACAGTAATAGCTTGCGGTATCATCTTGTCATCAGTGAAACTTGAAAAAAGGTTCAACATAGTGGAAACAGTATCAGAATAAGCCATAATCATCTGTCTTCTACCCTTGTTTTCCCAAAAACTATTGCATTCATTCCAGAGTCAAAACACAGAAAATAAAAATAATAGACCATCGCAAATGTAATGTGAGAGCAAGTAAAAATGCCGAACAGGCATTTCCTACGCAGTGATATCTTTACATTTGCGATGGTCTATTATTTTTATTTTCGTCTGTTTTCTATTCTTCTTCCGTTTCTGTTTCTTCATCTTCTGGAACTTCATTGTGTACTTCTGTTACCTGTACAACAGTTTCGTCCGGATTCATTTTCAGATGAATGCCTTCTGTAGTTGCAATTGGTAAATCTGCAACTCTGATTGTATCACCAGCCTGTTTACCAGTTAAGTCAATCTCAACTTTTTCAACCAGATTCTCCGGTAATGCTTCATAACTGATTTCTTCTAATAATAATTCTACAACACCAGATTTTACCTTATCGTGATTTAAAAGTACAACCTCTGCTACAGAATGTACTTTCTCACCCTTTACTAATGCCTGGAAATCCATCTCCACAATCTCATGTTTCATTGGATTATAGTCAATCTCTTTTAATAAGACTGGCATTGTCTCTCCATCAACAGTGAGTTTTAACTGACTTCCCTTATTACAGGTTCTTAAGATTCTTTCTGCCTCTTTTTTCTCAATTTTCAGCGGCATGGAGCCTTCCATGTTCTTACCGAACACATTGCCTGTAACAAATCCTTCCCTTCTAAGCTTTTTTGCCTTAATCTGCATATCTCTTTTTTCAGCACTTAAAGTATTCATTTATCTTTTCCTCCAAAATGTCTGATGCTTAGAGGCCCTACTTTATCAGGTCTGATAAGTATTTTACGGTTATCCTTTTCATAACCACTTCTTTGTTACGGTGCTAATTATAGCACTACTGTCAAAAAAAAGATTCACAAATATTTTTGTTTTTTTAATTATTTTTTATGACTTTTTAAAAATATCTTTAAAATTCACAGACAATTTTGTTTATGGATTTTGTATAGACAAAAAAAGAACAAATACTATATCCCATCTGCTCTGTAGTCGCTGTGTTTAAGATGCTCATCTGCATCTTAAACA
>OGPA01002743.1_pt1 | contig 12022 bp, 19 predicted proteins | sample 1552841 | NCBI WGS metagenome assembly OGPA01 (sample SAMEA2579916, study PRJEB22360) | human gut metagenome | reverse complement strand
ATTATATAATTAATTTGTGATTAAGGAAAGCGCTTATTAATCCAGTAAAATACAGTGTTAAGGGAGATTTAAACATGAGAACAAAAAAATTTATAAAGGGTATGGTTTATAGGTTAGATGATAATACACAATATATCATCTTGGATTCACAGGAAAACGGAAAGATTATCACATATCAGAAAATTACTCGTTCTAACAGATTTGATTATACTTTATCAAATCCAGTTATGACATTTACTCTTACTTGTTTCGAGCGTCTTATCTTTCTTGATAAAGATATTGATAGAATTGTTTCATGCGAAAATATTTGTGGTGAAGCTATTATATTAAATGGGGGTAATTAATATGAGTACAAAAAAGATTTTCTATAAAAAAGATTTAAAAGACATTCTTTTATTCTTAGAAGAGGAAAGTCTTGCAACCCTTAACGAAAATTACAAGGGTTGCAAGTTGGAACTTGAAAACGACGGAAAACAGTACAACTTAATTATTACTGACGCTCTTGGAAACAAGTATAAAGAATTTTTTCCAAACACTAAAGACTACGATACATTATATAAAAATGTATCTGAACATTTTTCAGTATGGGAAAAAGAATATATACAGGGTGAATCTAAGACCCTTGAAGAGGTTATGCAAGAGAAAGCCGAAGTTGAAAAGTCTAAGGCAGAACAGAAAGAAAACAAAAACTTTGACTTGCTTAATCAGTACATAGCAACAGGAGAAGAAAACTTCTATTGTGATTGCTTGACATATTACAACGATAAAAAGAACTTGGGAAAGGCTATTGATAAGCTGATTCATAAGGAAATCGAAAATTATTCATGCAGCCAGTTCAAAGTCGCTTTCTATCTAAAAACTGTATATGATAAGAAACTTTATGAGGTACAGGGCTTCAAGAATATTTACGATTATGCAAACGAAGAGTTCAACATTGCTCGCGGCACTGTTTCTAACTGGCTAATGATTGCTAACAATTTCGGTATTCTTAATTCTGATACAGGCTTTTATAGTCTTGACGAACGCTTAAAGGATTTTAGCATAACGCAACTTGTACTTGTTCGACAGCTCACAATTGAACAAATACAGGAATTAGGAATTATTCCAAGTATGACAACGCGACAGCTTAAAGCCCTTATTAAAGAAAAGCTTAATATTAACGCTATCGCAACAAGCGTAAAAGCTGATGTTGATACTTCTAATATTCCGGTAAATCCCGAAGATGAAGAGGAATTATACAGCGAAGCTGAAGCGATAGATATGGCAATGAATGAGCCGACAGAATCAACGGAAACGGAAACTACAGAAACAGTGGAAACAAAAACAAAGCAGACCGCCACAGCAGATAATATTGTCGGTGCAAATGAAAAAGTTAAAGCAAGGCTAATAATAAAAGGCGGTACAGAATTATCTAAAAATCAGATTGAATATTTAAACATGGTTTTAAAGTCACAACCAAGCGATAAAGATATTAAACTATTATTTGTAGAAATTAAATAAAGGGAGATTTTAAACATGGAAAACAAAGAGAACTATATCAGAAAAGACATTGTCAAATCAGTGGAAAAAGCGATTATTGAAATATTTAACTGCAACAACCGTTCTTTTGATTTATCCGTTGTGGAAGTTATAGAAACAGCTAAGGAACTTCATAATCTTAACAAGGCAGAAGAAGCCGAGTTGTATTTATTCGTTAAATATACGCAGATGCGTTTTATCCGCTTCTTCAATGTAGTTGTTAAATCTAAATAATAAAAGATTAATAACATTATTACATAGTTATATTCTGCCGCCCCAGTAGGCAAGTCGGCGCGGCAGTTTATAAAAAGTTCGTTCGATTGAACGCACTATATAAATATATCACATAACAAAAATTTAAAGAGAGGGCGCAAAAAGCGCAAAGGTGAAAAAGAATGAAGTTAGGATTTATGACAATAGCAAAGGTTTATAGAAAGAAAGACGCACAGGAAATAACAGACCGCGCAACTGGTCGTGTTACTGGAGAATATTATCCCGTTATCCTTGATGATGGTGAAGATACACTTGACGCAACTGTTCCAAAAGATGTTTACAACGGTATCGAAGAAGATAAAATATACCTCTTTGCCGGAACATATGATGACAGATTCAAGCGCGAGAACACAACACCGAAGCCAAGAATCACAGCCGTTCTTTATCCAATCAATGAGCCATGGCGCAAAGATTTTATCGATGAATTTACAAAGCAGACATACGACAGCTTTGCAATGCCGTTTAAAGATGAGCAGCAGAAAAATACTACTGCAACAGCTTCCAAGTCTGCAAAGTAATCAAAGTTAATATCGTGGTCGCTTCCCACGTTATTATAAACCGTTTGACATTGTGTTAAATGGATATTGCATTTGTGAACAGTGGCGGTTATTACTCGCTCTGTGTTACTCGTTAAACCGCCGCCGTTCCTCATGCTCTAACAAATAAATAATAACCAACAAAGATATATTAAAGGTCGTAACAGTCGCTTTGTTATTCTCCCAAGTGGATAAGCGCTGTGTGTAATCCAATCCAATCATGTTGTAACTATGTCGGTTGTTACGGCTTTTAATATGCCCTTGTCGGATTGGGCATAAATGAGCAGAAACATTTACAAATAAAGAAAGAAGGGAGTTAAACATGGATTTCTTAATATTATTAAGAAACATTCTTGTACCTGTTGCAATAGGTATGTGGGTAATTATCGGGCTTGTAGCACTTATTATCTTCTTAAGAAACAAGTTCAGCGGTAAAAGAATTAAGTCTACAGGAAATGTGTATAAAGAAACATTCGTACAGAATCACAGCACATCACCCGACAATACAGAAGATATTGCAAACGGTGCAGACGGTGCCAGAAGTCCAAACGGCACTAATAAGGGCGGCTCTAGCTTATGCTTGTAAGAGAGCTGTCAAAAGCATGAATTAATTCGGTAATGATACACCGCCACTCTTCCAAGAGTTCGTGCGATTGAACTATTACAAAACTTATACTGTTCTGCCAATAGTGACAGCTCGCGCCGTTTAAGGCAAGAGTGGCACGCATTACCCATGTACCGCACACAGCGTTAATTAAGCCAGTACACCGCAAGCGGTACATAACCATCATCAAACTTAATAGACGTGTTCAGCCCCCGACGAACTGAATTGGCGGTGAATCCGTTCCGTCCTCTTCTACTGATATTCGCTCTAATTATCAATGTCGTTGATGTTGTGGGGGTTGTCAGCTTGGGTACGGTCTTTGAAGTGGTGGGGCGCACCGAGGAAGCTAACCTACAACTTATCGACTTCATATATGTAGCGGAGAAAGAGAAAGAAGCCGCGGAGACACAGAGGAAACTCGCCTACGGAGTACACAATCCCCGGGAATGAGCCGTAAAGAAAACATGAACGCAAAGCGCGAGTGTTTTTAGGTGAATGGGGTCGCGTGAGCGTTCCATAATAAACCAAAAACAACACAGACACAATAAACACAGACACAATAAACAAAAATAGAATAACTAATTAATAAATTAAGAAAGCAAGAAAGCAATGATAAAAGAAACGATATCAGAACATAAACCAATATTTATATTAATGATTATCACTTTAACATTACTACTAATATTTACAGTAATTTATTTTGTTATGCCAGTAAATGCAGAAGAAAAAGAAACATCATATGCAATAGAAGAAATACAAATACAGACTGTAAAAGAATCAGAAACTAAAAATGACAATAATACCTTAAATATAGATAGTAATAATGCAACAAGCCAAGAAACAGAAGAAACACCAACAGAAACGCAAGAGAACACACTCGCAGAAATCCGCGACACACTCTATATAATTTCAATAACATTAATCATATTTACAGGCGCGTTTCTAGGCTATGTAGCAGTTTCACGATTAATGTAGAAAGAGAGGATATAAGACATGACAACAGCAAGTGCAATATTAACAGATTATTCTCAGTATATAGCAATGGGGTTTTCAATGTCTGTAATACTCTCATTCACATTATGGGCGATTATGAAGCTCTGGCGCTTCGTAGTCGATATTATTAAGCTATCAACACCTTACAGGTGATGATAAATATAATTTTCGGAGGTCCCCAGTATGACACCAATAGTTTTAGCAGCAGAGGGAAATGTAGCAGCTACAATGAGTACAGAAATCAAGACAGCAATTACAACAGCTTGTCAGAGCGCAGTAGATGTGTGCAAAGACGGTATTGTTGCTGTTCTTCCTATCGGTCTCTCACTCATGGCAATCACTATGGGTATAAGAATGGCTGTCGGCTTCTTCAGAAGCCTTGCAAACTAGTCTCCGATACTAGCAAAGGCAGAGTTTAACGGCTCTGCTGATGTACACAAAGAAGCGTTTAAAAGTTCGTGCGAATGAACAAATAAAAACGAGTAACACAGAAAGCGAGGAACAAAGAACAATGGGATATGTACTACTACTGTTATTCTTCCTAGTGTGGCGGAATATGGTACAAATCAAGAAAGCGACAAACTATATTGCCTATGGTACAGAACACCGCAAGGGTAAAATAAGTAAGCTCCTTGACCTTATAACCAACATACACAGCGAGGAAGTGGAAGCAAGAAAAGCCAAGCGAGCCAAGCTGCAGGCAGAAAGAGAGAAGAAAGAACATGAAGAAAATAATTGATATAGATAAAATCTTAATTTTAATTATGGTTTCTGCTATCCTTTCTTTTCTTAAATTTATTATCACTGTCTCTATAGGTAATGATTTAACACCTTTATTTGATGTATTGATAATCGATATTCTTATTCTTGCAATTCTTTTTATTTGTGAAGAATTTATTAAGCTAAGCATGGATAAAAAGAAAGAAATCAATGACAATGAGAATAAAGAAATCGAGGATAAAGAACATGAAGAAAATAATTAAGTTGCTTAAATCAGATAACACATTTCTATTAATTATCATTCATGTTCTTACAACGTTAGCGCTTATCATCTTCGTATCTTTAAAATATGACTGGATTGTTGAGAAATTTGGTTCTTACACATTCTTTGTTGCAACATGCGCTCCTATTGGTGGACTTATCGTCGGCGGTTATTACTTCGTAGTTAACTATCCCCCGTGGTACTTCAACAAGGGCAAAGAAAGTGAGGATAACAACAATGAATGATTCAGAATATAATTATGATGAAGATTATAAAAATCTCCATGATTTAATTTTTTATATTTCTGTTGTTATTTTTATTGACTGGCTTAATAAAGAGGATAACAGCAATGATTAATTCTTTAGAAAAAGTTGATATTAGAAATGTACCTTATCATTCTACGGTTACGGAACATGAGAAACAGGTTCTCAGTGATTTTTTTATAATATACGGTTGTATTTTTATCATTCGAGAGTCTGTTTCTATTTTACTTAACAAGGATAACAACAATGATTAGTTGTACATATATCCCTATCGTGATAATGCCGCACGATATAACAGGCATTACAATATATAAAGCCCTAAAAAATAAAGATTGTGCTACAACTTGCCTAGTGGTATAATCGTATTAATAAGGGGGTGTTATTATTTTCGGTATTTCAAATATAACCTTGCTTCTTTCTTTTATTACATGTATTTTATTTTCAGTTTTATTCATTTTTATTGTAATAAAATTATTTACTTTTTTATTTAGTAAATTGAAGCATTTTTTAAAATCAACGTTTTGTCAAAATGACAGTAGGCAAGCTTAAACTTGTCTACTGTTTTTTATTATGGAGTTATTATGAAAAGATTTTTTTGTTTTTTTCTTGCTGTTTTAATTACAGCAATGTCTATTATTTTTTATTGTCCTTTCAATATTTACGCAAATGACGCTTTTACTATCAGCAAAAATTCTACTGAAAAAACTGGTTTATCTGCTGATGAAGCGCAAAAAGCTATTGACGCAAACGCAGATATTAAAGGTAAAGACGGTGTAACAATGCTTTTATATACTCCTTCTGATAGTTATAATTACACCCTTAATAGTGGCGCTTTTGTTGCTCACCTTTCCGATTCTCAAGCTAAGGCAATGTTAATGTCAAAAAAATCTTTTCAACAGTATATCGTTTTATGTTCTTCCTTGATTTCAAACGGTACTGTTTTTCGTGGTTTTTTGAAAACTGTCGGCATTGCAACTACTGGCGATTCTAACGCTCTCACAAATATTGTTGATAAGTTTACATGCAATTATAATTACCTTGATTCTATTAATTATGATGAGGATACACAGACAATTACAATGGATAATACCAGTGTTGACAAATTAAGAGAAGAAATACAACGTTATTACTATCAATCTATTGGTCTTGTTCGTGTTCCTGTTACAAACAAAAATCCTGCGACTGCTATTGATATGCATAAATCTTATTATGAATATGAAGAAGACTACATGTCTGATTATAATGCTGTTGCTCAATATGATTATTCCGCTTACTGTACTCGTGGTGATATTCGTGATGTTATTGCATTTGATTTAAGTAGATATAATTATTCATACATAGATTCTGCCAATCCTACTAAAAATGGTATTATTTTTTTAGATAATCAACTTAATGTTGTTAAATCCCCCTTTTACCATTTTTCTGATTTTAATGATTTTGATACTGATGGCTATAAATGGTATATTTCTAATTTTTTTATAAGTTATGAACAGTGGAATATGGCAGGTACTGCATATTTTATAGATAAAAAAATTGATTCTAATGGTAATTTTAAAGAAAATTATTCATGGTGTGATACTATTGGCGGCAGCACTGTTGTTATTCTTTCTCAAAAATATAAATATTTTACTACTTTTTCATCTTATTCAGCTTTATATAATTTTTTACACGGAGACCAGAACGCTTATTTATCTTCTACTATTGATAAAACTGGTGAAGATATAACATTTTCTATAAAAGATATGAACGAGAATTTAGGTTCTAAAATGGATACTCTTATTGATTCTATTAACAGCGGTAAAGGTAATATGTCTGCTGATGAATTGCAAAATGCTATTGATAAAGGGCTTGAAGACTTAAATAAGAATACAGAGGATATTAAGGATAATACAAGTGATATTCTTGATACATTAAAAGAACAGAATAATATTTTATTGCAGATTCTTGGTGTAACCGAATATATTGCATATCAGAACGACAAATATAACAACACTTATACGAAAGCTGATATGTCAAACCTTTTTAAAAAGTCATTTAACAGAGTTTCCGATGCTGTTCTTTATGGTGAAAAAGTAGACGACGATAACGAGAACACTGTTGACCGCTCAAAATTTAGTTATCATAACGGCATTTTTGGACATTTTCCTTTTAGTGTTCCTTATCAGCTCTACGAATGGCTTAAGGTTTTTCAAGCAGAACCAGAGTGTCCAGAGTTTACTTATCACTATGGTTTTTTAATTGGCATAAGTAAAGATAATGATGAATACGACAAATATAAAATAACATTTAATTTGTCGGCTTATGATTCATGGCGTAAAGTCGCGGCAAGTTTTTTAAAACTGTCTTTCACTCTTACAATGGCAATAGGTACATATAAAAAATTTAAGGGGGAATTATAGCATGTGGGAAAAACTTATTTTAATTGTTTGTAGTGCCTTAACTGATTTGATTGCAAATCTATTAACATTTTTTGTTGATGTCATTCTTATCGCTTACAACCTCTTACCGACTGACCCTGTAAGTGGTTTATTGAATGTCAGCAAAGAGCCGTTTGTTAATTACTTACCGTACATTAATTGGTTTATTCCACTTGATTATGTTGTTACCCTCACTGGTGCTGTTTTAGACGCATATGGTTTATATATCTGTTGGAAATATTTCAAGAAAATATTATATGCTGTCCTTGCATATCGTAAAAATTTGATTGGTATGTTGGCTTACTTAATGAAATAGTTCGCGCGAACGAACGCACTTTATAGAGGTGATTTATTATATGATATGGTTTTATACAGGTGTCCCCGGCAGTGGCAAAAGTTACCATGCCGCGAAAGAGATTTATAAATTTATTCAAAAAGGAAAAAACATAATAGGAAACATGGAAATTAATACAGATAATATCCCCACGCTTAATAAAAAGCCTAAGGGGTGTTATTTGTATGTCTCGAATCAAGAATGGCTTAATAATTCTATTCTTGAAATGAAAATTGATAGACATGGGGCAACTAGGCTTAAAGAACCCGACGACATTTACAGCTATATACAGGGCTTAAAAGGTTATGCCTATAATTTTCATGAACGCGATAAAAGCGGTAAATTTAAGCTACATCAAACACTTATTATATTAGACGAATGTCAAGAACTGTATAATAGCCGTTCTTGGAATAGAAAAGATAGGCTTGCTTGGTGTGCCTTTTATCGTCTGCATAGAAAACTCGGTTATGATGTTATACTTATATCCCAAGATGATAAATGTATTGATAAGCAAATACGAAACGTTTTAGAGACACAGGTATTGCACAGAAATGTCGGTAATTATAAAGTTTTTGGTAAACTGCTTTCTCTTCTCTTCGGGGGAAATCTGTTTATTTGTATTACGAGTAAATACGGCTATTCTAAGAAAGACGCTAAAACAGGTAGTAAATTTCTGTTCGGTGAAAAGAAATATTATAGCGTGTATGATACAACACAATTGTACTAGGTGGAATCTCGGAGTATGCGGAGAGATAACACCTAGTACAAGTGGGCTTGTATCAACGCATAATATAACACACACATACACATACACGCGCGCGCACATGCGCGTACTTGATAATATATACACTTAAGCGGTGTTAAAACAAAAAGGGAGATTTAAAACATGAGTGCATACAATGTTAGAATGATAACTTATAAAAATCAAACGCAAGTCCGATTCTTTAAAAAACCGATTGAATATGACGTTAAAAAAGTTCGTGCGAACGAACGCAAGAAAAAGACAGAGGACGAAAGAACACAATTTGACATTGACTTGTCAATTCGTCAGTCCATGCATAGGACAAAAGATAAGATATGGAATATCTGCCTAGCCAATGAATGGGAGTATTTTATAACATTTACTTTTAATCCTAAGATTGTTAATAGTAAAGACTATGACGATTGTTCGTCAAAGCTTCATGATTGGTTAGATAATGCTAAGAAGTATTGTGCGCCTGACTTAAAATATTGTATTGTTCCAGAGTTTCATTCAGATAAAGAAAAATATCATTTTCATGCTTTAATGTCTAATTTAGGAAATATACAACTTATTGATAGCGGCAGACGAAAAGACAGAGGTACAAAGATAATATACAATATTGCTAATTACCGCTTAGGTTTTAGTACTGCTATTCCAGTATCTAAAGATAGTACTTCTCAAAGTAAAATTGTTGGATATATGCTTAAATATATTACTAAGGACTTGCTTACCTTGACGCAAGGTAAAAAGCGATACTGGTATACTCGTAACACATGTGAAAAACCTGTCATTGATACTTTTCTTGTTGAATCCGATAAGTTACAGGATTTTACAGAAGCACTTGAGAATGATAAAAGCTATAGAAAAAGTATTGATATGCCTTTTTCAAATAATGAGTTAAAAATATACAACTTTGATACAAATTGACCTATAATATTAGTCGCAAGGGAGAGTGATTAACATGGGAAAATATTTGACAGAAAAAGAACGCTATTTGATTGAGTTTATGTACAACAAAGAAAAACGTACACAAAGAGAGATAGCGCAAGTATTAAACAAGCATTACAATACTATTTACAATGAAATCAAACGCGGCACTATCACACAGATAGATACGCACTTAAGAGAATATAAAATATATTGCGCTGATGTTGGACAACGAAAACAAAAAGAATCCAGTAAGTTAAAAGGTGCTGATATAAAAGTCTCGCTTGATAGTGAATACATAGCGTTTATTCAAGACAGAATAAAAGAACACTACTCTTTTTATTCTAATATTCTTGCAGAAAAACAAGGTTTTAAATCAAGAGTTTGTTTATCAACTCTTTATAACTATTTTAATAATCATTTATTAAAAATAAAAAAGTCTGAAATGCCTTACAATAAAATTAAAAAGGTTAGATCAGTTAAACAAGGTAAGCGTGTATATAAATACGGAAAACGACTTATAGATGATAGACAGGACTTAAGCGAGCGCGATATATACGGACACTGGGAAATGGATACAGTGCAAGGAAAACAGACAACAAAGCCTTGTATACTTGTTTTAACAGAGCGAAAAACAAGACAAGAATTATTGTTTAAGTTAGATAACAAACAGTGTAAAAGCGTATGGAACACATTAGAAAATACATGGGATAATATCAAGGTTCATTTTAAGACGGTTACATGTGACAATGGTGTTGAGTTTTCAACGAATTATGAATTTGACAATAACGAACTTGAAAAGTTCGTGCGAACGAATTTATTTTATTGTCACCCTTACCGAAGCGGTGAGCGTGGAAGTAATGAAAATAATAATAAATTAATACGGCGGTTTTATCCCAAAGGCTTAGATTTAACGAAAGTAACACAGGAACAATTAAATAGAATACAAGATTTTATAAACAATATGCCGCGTAAGATTCTAGGCGGTTTATCAACAAACGAATATTTGAAGAAATATGAACAGGAGTATTTACAGACATGATGGACATAGTAAGAAAAATATTAATAGTATTAAAGAGGTGTGTAACATGTTCTCCGCTTGCTAATATCTGCTTATATCATACGAACACTAAACATATATGTTACATGCCTTGTAAGTATGCAATAATTTGTGAATTAAATTATAAATTCGACAGCCTTAATCGCTGTTAAAGCTGCCGAAAAATTTTTCACAAAAAATCACAAATTAGTCTTGACATTTACAAGAATTTTCATCAATTTTTTCTCATAACCACAATATATTGTTCCAGCTACTGACAAAACATGTTATATCCTACAACAAGCAACGTAATTATTATGCACACGCACAAGAATACATTGTCCATTATAAACAGTGTAATTATCATGCCTACAGCAATCCAGAAGAATATAAAACCAAGCAGTCTGCACATATATATACTTCCTTAACGTGTATGTTATATAATATGCGCATTTTCTCCGGTTATGAAAAACTACTCTGCTGCATCTTCTATTGCGGCATCAATATCCGCATCAGTTACAACTTTTTCATCCTTACCTTTGAATTTATCAATGATATCAGGAATCATATCAAGAACCTTGGTTACAGTATCCTGATTCTTAATATTAACAAGCTTGGTTGCACCATTCTGAATAACTAAAACCGCGCTCGGTGTAACCTTTCCGGTCATTCCACCACCGGCATTATTCTTCTTATCCCCTGCAAATGCTCCTGCTCCAACTCCGAACGAAACATCAACAAGTGGAAGAATAATTGTATCATTAACTGTAACAGCTTCTCCAACGACTGTTTTAGCTGATATAAATGCATCCATCCCCTTAAAAAGTGATGCAACTGTTGAATCAAAATTATTATCTGCCATAAAATCTAATTCCTCCTTGTCTCCTTGTTTTACGAAGTTCTGTTAACATTATAACATAACCTTCTCTATCTGGAAATAAACTTTTTAAACTGTTCATTTCTATACACTCTTAACGCTATCACAAGCACTGAAAATATACATATATTTCCTTTCAGGAATATACTGCCCTCTTTAATATTCTCACCAAATACCGGTTCTAAAGAAAGGTCAACTCCTGACATACCATAAAAGATTGATATATAAGCAAGCACTTTGCCCATTGTCGCCGGGTCTTCAAATCCAAGTCTTGCATTAATTCTGTATTTCTTAGGTCTAATAACCTTAATAAGTGTCTTTAACTGTTCCACAAAAAAATGAAAAAGTGCCTTATTATCCTCATCTGTCACAAATTCTTTCGCCTTGCTTACTTTTTCTTTAAGCCTGTCAGCTGCACCTGAAATCTTCTTTACTGTATCCCTTATAAGCTTTATTATCTCTTTAATCTTTGTATATATTACACAAACATTACAAAAGAAGTTGCAATGTAAAATAA
>OGPA01002742.1_pt1 | contig 12022 bp, 10 predicted proteins | sample 1552841 | NCBI WGS metagenome assembly OGPA01 (sample SAMEA2579916, study PRJEB22360) | human gut metagenome | reverse complement strand
CCCAGGAGGGGACGCGTAGGTATGCGAACAGTTCGCCGTCCCCCGGCTCCGCCTCGGCGGGCGGGTCGGTGTGGCGCATGGTGGCGGTCTTGCCGGGTGTGGCCTTGTGGATCTTCCGGTGGCTCACCTGTTCCTGCCGGTGGCTGACGTAGGACTGGTCGAGGCTGCTGGCCTTCGCGTCGTAGGCGAGGTAGGCGCCAAGGAAGATGACGGCGAGGGCACAGAGTTCCGCGAGGATGCCGCAGATGATGTTCATGGCTTTTCTCATTGGTCCTCCCCCGTTTGTTTTCCGTCGTCGGCTGTCGCCCGGCGGACGGTCGATGCGCTGACGTCGAAGATCTGGTCGACGGTCCGGTCGCTGAATCCGGCCGACTTGGCTTCCAGGAGCAGTTGCCTGCGGTCGCTTTTCGGCAGCTGCCTCATTATTGATGCTTGTTGGCTGAAGTTGTTCCTGCAGTAGGCGGCCCAGCCCTTCATGCCCTCGGGATAGCCGAAAGCGATCCAGATGCGGCCGTCGAAGGCTTTCTGCGCGGCGTGCACGAAGTCGAGCATCGATTGGAGCAGCTTGGTTCTGGCTTCCATGAAGTCGTTCCATACCTCATCCAGATCCCTTGGATCCTGTTGTCCGTTGGCCATTGTCGTTTCCTTCAGTTGATGGCGAGGTTGATGGTGATGGTTGGCATGTCGATGTCGGGCACGCCCGCTCCGGGCCAGTCCACGCCGGCACGGCGCATGATCTGGTTGACGCAGGTGCTGTGCGCGCAGGCGAGCTCCCACTGCCAGCATTGCGTGTTGCACAGTCCGTAGCAGCGGTCCCACATGAGGTAGCCGTCCTCGTCGACCGCGGGCTTGTCGCCGTTGAGCAGGTCGCGCAGGGCGAGGACCTGGGCACGGTCCTTGGCTTCGAGGAGGGTGGATTTCCTCCAGGTCATGGAGGTGACCCAGCCGCCGCCGTCCACGATTTCGCTGTTCTTGCCGATGGTCACGGTCAACTTGTAGTTGCACATTTTTCCTGCTCCTGTTTCTCTTGCTCCGTATGTTCACGGGCGTCCGACCCGATATGGAGGCCGGACGTTTTTCTTTTCAGTCGTCGATGGCGTCTTCGAGATGGCAGATGGCGTTCGCCTCGTCGCCCCAGCCGGCGTCGCAGAAGTATTCGTACTCCCCCGCCTCGTTCCTGGTGGTCCAATAGCCTTCCTCGCCGTCGATGCCGTTGGCGTTCTCGACCCACCAGTATTCCCGACCGCCGTCCACGGTCGCGTGAAGCTGGACGTCCCACCTGCCGACCTGACCGAGTGGAAGCAGGTGGTCTCCCGCATCGCCACCCGCAGCAAGACCTGCACCATCGCACTGGTGGGCAAGTATGTCAAGCTGCACGATGCCTACCTCTCCGTCATGGAGAGCCTCTACCACGCCGGTTTTGAGAACGACAGCCAAGTGGAGATCCGCTGGGTCGAGAGCGAAGACCTGACCGACCAGGCCGCCTGCAAGGAAGCCTTTACCGATGTGGACGGCATTATCGTGCCCGGCGGCTTCGGCGACCGCGGCATCGAGGGAATGATCCAGGCCGCACAGTACGCCCGCGAGAATCATGTGCCCTACTTCGGCATCTGCCTGGGCATGCAGATCATGGTCATGGAGTTTGCCCGCAATGTGCTGGGCTACGCCGATGCGAACTCCAGCGAGTTCACCCCGGACGGCCAGCACAATGTCATCGCGCTGATGGCCGACCAGCAGGGCAACATCCCCAAGGGCGGCACCATGCGCCTGGGCAAATATCCCTGCACCGTCAAGCCCGGCACTAAGATGGCCGAGTGCTACGGCGAACCGGAGATCTGGGAGCGCCACCGCCACCGCTACGAGTTCAACAACGACTTCCGCAGCGAGATGGAGGAAAAGGGTCTGGTCATTTCCGGCACCAGCCCCGACGGCCGTCTGGTCGAGACCGTGGAGCTGCCGGGCCGCGCCTTCCATCTGGGTGCCCAGTTCCACCCGGAGTTCAAGAGCCGCCCCAACCGCGCGCATCCCCTGTTCAAGGGCTTCATTGCAGCAGCTCTCCAGTTCCGTGCCGCCGCACAGCGCAGCATGATGAATGTGTGACCCTCTCCGTCTGCTGCGCAGCCAGCTCCCCCGAAGGAGGAGCCTTTGGCAGGTCGGGCAACCCCTGCTGACTGCTGAAGGTATTCTGATATCGTAAACAAAAGTGCTCCGCTGTCAAGACCAGCGGCATCTGTCCCATGCTCTGACAAAGAGCGATGGGAGCGATGCTGTGGATCGAAACAGCGGAGCACTTTCGTTTATGGTTTTATTACGCTTTGTTCATCCCGGCACAGCCACAACCGGCGCGCCAGTGGCTCCCCCTTTGGGGGAGCTGGCATCGCTGCGCGATGCCTGAGAGGGTCACTTCTTTGCAGCAGCCTTCTTGCGGGCGGCGCGGCTGGTCTTCCGGGCAGCAGGCTTCTTGACCGGAGCCTTGACTGCTGCGGGGGCAGCCTTTTCTGCGGGCTTTGCCTCCGTCTTAGCCGGTTCGGCCTTGACTTCCTCGGCCTTGGGTGCCTCAACAGCAGGAGCAGCCTCTGCGGGCTTCTCTTCCGCCTTGACCGGCTCTGCCTTGACTTCTTCCGCCTTGGGGGCCTCGACAACAGGAGTGGCTTCTACGGGCTTTTCCTCTGCCTTGACTTCGACCTTCTCCTCAACGGGAGCGGCGGTGGGCTCGTCCTTCTTGGCGGCGCGCTTTGCGCTGGCGCGGTCCTTCACCTCGGAGATGGTCCAGAGCTGGTCTTCCCCGGCGGTCTCCTGCCAGATCTGCAGCTGTGCGCCGTCGGAGACGCCCATGCCCACGGTGTCGATGCACTTGCCGCTGGCCCAGGAAGAGCGCAGGCGGACGGTGCCGGCGGGGGTAGGCTCCACGGTCCACATCTGGGACGTGCCGCCCACATCCTCCCACAGATGCAGCCAGGTGCCGTTGGCGGTGCCGGTCATCATCAGGTCGAGGAGCTTGCCGGAAGCGCGGTTGCGGATGCGGTAGACACCGTCCCCTACGCGGATGAACGCCCACTCCTGTTCGGGCTTATGGTCGTATTTGCCCAGACGAACGGTCTCCTCGTTCTTCGTGGAAGCAGCCGCCTCGATGACGCTGCCGGTGCGGGCAGCGATGGTGTAAAAACGATCTGCTTCGATCACAGTCTGTGCAACAGTTTTCATGATAATTCCCTCCAAACGTTTTTCTCACAAACAAATCGATCTTTTTGTCTTGTTAAATTATACCACTTGTCGTAATTTTTTACAAGGATTTCGACATTCCTTTAGCACTTTGACCAAAAAGCATCCGCTTTTCATCTGCTTTTGCAAACTTCGACTGAACTTTTGGCCGTAACCAAATTGTAACCGTGCCCAAATGTTCCAATGCAATGGAATGTCCGGGTGTTTCGTATTATAATCAAATGGGAAAGCCCATCCGCATTTCGTCCCTGTGACCTGTGAGGTACTGCATTATGAAACAGAATCTTCTCCGCATCGGCTGCGCGGCGGCGGGCCTGGCACTGGCGGCGGGGGTGTTCACCTCCTGTTCGCTGCTGCCCACGCCATCCCGGCCCGTGTCCCATCCCCAGCAGGAGGAGGAACCGCCTAAATACGACGCCTCCTCCCTGCGGGACGGCAGGCTGCGGCTCTTCTCCAGCTATGACTCCCTCGGCGGGAACACCATCCTCTGCGGCGACAAGGTCGTGCACCAGTCCCCTGCCAGCGAGACGTCCTATCTGCTGACCGACAGCCAGACCGGCGAGACGAACTGGTTCGTCTGCACCTGGTCTGACCCGGACACCGCCGCCGGGCGGCGCAGCGGCATCTTCGACCGGACGGGTGAGGCGCTCTACACCTTTGACCGCGAATACGACGTCCGCCTTTCCGGCGGCGTGCTCGTTCTGACCACACCCACCAGCTTCGCCTATTCGCCCCTGCACGACCATGCAGCGGGCGACGTGCGGGTGCTGGACTTTGCTTCGGGCACCGAGTACCCCGTGCCCGAAAACGCCTACACCTGCCTTGTGGCGGGCGACCGGCTGGCCTTTGGCCTCTATGCCCCCGGCGATGCTGCGCCCGATGAAGAGAACGACGACCTCTACCAGTACGCTGCCGTTCAGATCCAGGAAAAGGACGGCACCGTGGTCTACCAGAACTTCCACGGCCTGCTGTACAGCCTTTCTGCCGGGATCGACGACCCGCTGGCCCCCGCCGACTGGGTGGAGATCGACACCTACAACGCAGACGGCACGAGCCTGGAGTCCACTTCCCTGCTGAACGCGGCCACCGGCGAGGAGCGGAGCGGCTTTGTCACCTATCTCCACGCGGGCCTTGCCAGCTTCCGGACCGACGAGGGCAAGTATCAGCTCGTGGATCTGGTCAGCGACATGACCAGCACCGTGCTGTGCGAATTTGACGACTCCATCAGCGGGTACGCGCCCGGCGTGACCGTGCTCTACCGGGAGGGTAGCTACCTCCTCTACGACCTGACCACCGGCGACACCCTCGACCTCTACAACATGGCCCTGGGCACCAACACGCTGGACATCTACGCCAGGGACGGCACTCTCCGCGTCTACGACATGGACACCGGTGCCATCCGGACCGACACGACGGTTGCGCCGCTGGAAGCGCTGCACCGCACCGACCTCTACGATCAGGGCGGCGGCTGGGTCAACCTGCGCCAGTACGACAACGACAACTACGATGTGACCACCCTGACCCTCGCCGGGCCAGAGCTGAGCAAGACCCTTTCGATGGCTGACCTCACCGCCCGCTACGGCGACGACTTCGACGGCTATCTCTGGCCCGTGGCTGCCACGGAGGACGACTTCTATTTCTCCATCAGCTACCGCGGCCCCGGCAGCACCTGGTTGTACGACCTACTAGACAGCGACGGCGCGGTCGTCCTGGCCGGGCTGGGCAGCTGCGGCGAATATTCCCGCTACAACCGCAGTGCGCCCCTGCCTGCGGGCGTCTTCGTGGCGCGCAAGGGCTTCGATTACGGCTGGATGGACGTGGAGGGCAACTGGATCTACTGCCAGAGCATCTTCACTTCCACCAGCGACGAGACCGACAACTACTTCTATTGAGGGAGGATTTCACCATGAAACAGTCTAAAATTTCCCGTCGTTCCTTCCTGCTGGGGCTGGGGGCCGTCTCCACGGCGGCGCTGCTGGCCGCCTGCGGAGAGGCCGCTTCCAGCGCACCGGCATCGAGTGCCGCTTCGTCCGAAGCACCCGCCTCTTCCGCCAGCGAAGTGCCCGCAGCGCCCATCCTCACCGAGGACGAGTTTCCCGTCACCGACGGCTCCACGGCCTGCATCCCGCTCATTGCGCAGATCATGGCCGACACCACCGGCATGGACCTGGAAGCCGCCCAGAGCGCCGTGACCACAAACACCACCGCCTGGGCCTGGCGGAACCTTGGCCTTTACGGCGACACCGAGAACGGCACCCGGCTCATCATCGCCTACGAGGCCCCGGAGTCAGTCAAGGAAGAGCTGAAGGCCGATGGTGCCCCGCTGGACCAGAAAGCCATTGGACGGGACGCGCTGGTCTTCATCGTGAATGAGGACAATCCCGTCCAGAGCCTGACCCGGCAGCAGCTCCGGGACATCTACGCCGGGAAGATCACCAACTGGAAGGACGTGGGCGGCGAGGATGCCGACATCGTGGCCTTCCAGCGCCGGGAGGACTCCGGCAGCCAGACCCTGTTCCAGAAGCTGCTCATCCAGGGCGGCGAGCTGATGGACGCCCCCACCGAGCTGGCTCCTGCCATGATGGGCGAACTGGTGGACGACATCGCCGAGTACAACAACGCGGCCAATGCCATCGGCTTCTCGGTCTACTACTACATCTCGGAGATGTACTCCAAGCCCGGCCTGCGGCTGCTGGCCGTGGACGGCGTGACCCCCTCGGCCGACACCATCGCGGACGAGAGCTATCCCCTGTGCAACGAGTTTTATGCCGCAGTCCGGCAGGATTCCGGCCCCGACACCCCGGAGCGCAAGGTCTACGACTGGCTCTCCACCGACGCAGGCCACGCCTGCATCCAGAAGTCCGGCTATGTGGCCGCCCAATAATTTTTACTCGCGTGTTCCATTCGTTTGACTTCGTTTCCATTCTTTGCTACAATGAAGAAAAGTCTGGCGGTTTTTGCCAGATCTGCCGCAAGACGTGAAGATGCGAAGGAGAATGAACTATGCTCAACCCCCACAACCACCCTGTGGAAAGCCACGGCCGCACCGCGCTGCGCAACTACATCATCCAGGCATCCACCCTGCTGGAGATCACTCTCTCCGGGCTGGTCCTCATCGGCCTGCTGTTCAGCATCGTGCCGCTGCTGAAATGGATGCCCGGCCTGCTGTTCGACGGCAACGATGCAGAGATCCGCACATTTCTGGAACGAGCGCTGGACATCGTCATTGGCATCGAGTTCATCAAGATGCTGGCCAAGCACAGCCCCGGCAGCAGCCTGGAAGTGCTGCTCTACGCCATCGCCCGCCACATGGTGGTCGGCCACGAATCCGCCGTTGAGAACCTGCTCAGCGTGGGTGCCATCGCGCTCATCTTCGTTGTGCGCAAGTTCTTCTTCGTGCCCGCATTCGGTGCCCACCTGCCGGACGGCAATCCTGCCCCCGACCTGACCCCGAACCAGAGCGGCATCCCTGCCCAGGAGTTCCGCCAGCGTCTGCATGACCGCATCCACGCCGAGGACCTCGACGAAGAAGAGAACACCCCGGAATATGAGGATGTCGAGTGAGCCCTCTCCCCCGGAACGCACACAGCCCCCGTGCTTTGGCACGGGGGCTGTTGTTTTGGCTCAGGCTTATGCGTTCACGACGCCGCCCTCGACGACGAGTTCATCCTCGTAGTCGGCACCGTAGGTATCCACGAGGGTCTCCTCGTAGTCCTTGTGGAAGAACTGCTCATCGGCCAGCGCGGTGATCTCCTCGTTGATCCAGTCCAGCAGGGTGGTGTTGCCCTTGCTGACAGCCGGGGCGATGGTGTCGGCGCTGCCCAGCGAGGGGATTCCGACGGTGTAGCCGGGGTTCTGCTTGGCAAAGGCAATGACCTCGGTGTTGTCGTTGGCCCATGCCACGCCGTTGCCGTTCTCCAGTGCATTCTTGGCTGTGGCGTAGGAATCGTACTTTTGAAGCGGGATATTGGGGTAGTTCTTGACCAGATAGGTCTCCGCCGTGGTGCCGGAGATGACGATCATCTGGTCGTCGGCCTTCCAGTCGTCCAGACTGGTGATGACGTTGCTGTCCGGCGAGATGACGCCCAGTGCGACGTTCATGTAGGGCAGGGCGAAATCGACTTCCTCGGCGCGCTCCGGGGTAACGGTGAAGTTGGCGAGGATGATGTCTACCTTGCCGGTCTGCAGATACTCGATGCGGTTGGCGGCCTCGGTGGAGACGAAGTTCACCTCCACGCCCAGATCTTCGCCCAGACGGTTGGCAAAGTAGACGTCGTAACCCTGATACTCGCCGTTCTCATCCACATAGCCGAACGGGTTCTTATCCGAGAAGACGCCGATGTTCACAGTGCCGTCGGCCTTGATCTCATCGAGGGTGCGGTAAACGGTGTCGCTGCCCGCAGCAGAACCGGCGACAGAACCAGCGGCAGAACTGGAAGCGGACGCCGCCGTGGAGCTGGACGAACCGCCGCAGGCGGTCAGTGCGCTGGCAGCTGCTGCAGCACCCAGGCCCAGCAGGAAAGAACGGCGGGTGATCTTGTTGGTTTTCATCGTTTGTTCTCCTTTGCTTTATGATGACTTTCCCATATAATTTATCTGAACTGCACACAGTTGCAGTTGCTGGCTTGGAACCTCTCAGTCTCGCCTGCGGCTCGACAGCTCCCCTGATAGGGGAGCCCTTGGCAGACCGGGCAAGTCCTGCTGTTCGCTTGGGCCCAATTTGACGTAAAGCGCCGGGCCCTGTTCTCCTTGGCAGCAGCATTTGTATTGCTGCTGTGAATCTCAACAGCGGAGCCCGGCCGTTCCCGGAAGCAGAAAACTTTGTTCGTCCAGTACGACCACCACCGACTCGCCAGTGGCTCCCCTACCAGGGGAGCTGGCGCGAAGCGCCTGAGAGGTTTATTTCCCGGAAGATGCGTGCGCGGTCACTTCACTGCCTCAAACGTGAAGGTGTTCAAGAACTTCTTCGCACGTTCGGTCTGCGGGTGGTCAAAGAACTGTGCAGGCGGGGCCTCCTCGACGATGCGGCCTCCGTCCAGAAAGAGCACACGGTTCGCGACGGCACGGGCAAACTGCATCTCGTGGGTGACGATGACCATCGTTTTGCCCTCGCGGGCCAGGTCAAGCATGACATCCAGCACCTCACGGACCATCTCCGGGTCAAGGGCGGCGGTCACTTCGTCGAAGAGCAGAATTTCGGGGTGCATACACAGCGCCCGCACGATGGCAACGCGCTGCTTCTGCCCGCCGGAAAGCTCCCGCGGGTAGCTTTTGGCCTTTTGCAGCAGGCCCACGCGGTCCAGCAGAGCTTCGGCCTCCTGCTGCACCTCGGCTTTGGGGCGCTTCTGCACTTTGGTGGGAGCCAGCAGGATGTTATCCAGCACGGTCAGGTGCGGAAAAAGCTCGTAGCTTTGGAACACCATCCCGATGCGCTGGCGCAGGGCCGCCAGATTCTTGCCGCCGTAGGCGACGGTCTCACGGCCCAGCTGCACCCGGCCGGCCTGCACCGGCTCCAATCCGTTCAGACAGCGCAGCAGGGTGCTCTTGCCGCAGCCGGACGGCCCCACCACGACGATGACCTCGCCGGGCTGAACGCCAAAGCTCACGTTATCCAGGATGTTCGTCTGACCATCGTAGCTTTTCACCAGATGGTCCACGGTCAAGATCGGTTCTGACATGTCCGGGTCACTTCCATTTCTTTTCCAGATAGCCCGCCAGCAGGCTGATGGGCCAGCAGGCGAGGAAATACAGCAAAAATACCGTCAGGTAGATGCCAAAGGCGGCGTTGGGGCTGGCCATGCGGTTCGCCTCAATGATCTGCTGGGCCACCTTGAGCACCTCCACCACGCCAATCATCAGCACAAGGCTGGTGGTCTTGATCATGCGGGTGATGAGGTTGATGGACAGCGGGATGAGCCGCCGCACGGTCTGGGGGATGATGATGTACCAGTAGGTCTGTGCCCGGCTCAGGCCCAGTGCCTCGCTGCTCTCGTACTGGTGCTTCGGGATGGCGATCAACGCCCCGCGCACCAGGTCGCTCATCTCGGCGGTGCCCCACAGCACGAAGACGATGACCGACGCGGTCTCGCCGGAGAGGTCCCACCCGAAAGCGCGGGTGGTGCCGAAGTAGACCAGAAAGAGCAGCACCATCTGGGGCATGATGCGGATGACCTCCAGATACACCCGGAGGATAGCTTTCAGGATGGGATTTTTGAAGGTCATCAGCACACCCAGCAGGATGCCCAGCGGCAGGCTGATGAGGACGGACACGGCGCTGATCTTGAGCGCCACGCCCAGACCGCCCAGCAGACGGATGAGGTTTTTGCCCTTGAACAGGACCTCAAGACCCAAATCCGGCATAGCGCACCCTCCTTTCGAGCCAGCTGCCCAGCAGCGACACCGGCAGCAGGATGATGAGGTAGAACACCACCAGCAGGAACAGACACTCCGGCGTCTTATAGTACAGGCCGATGAGGTCTTTGGCGGTGAACATCAGGTCCATCAGGCTGACCGCGCTGAAGACGCTGGTCTCCTTGAGCAGGAAGATGACGTTGGCCATGAAGGCGGGCACACTGGTGGACACCGCCTGCGGCAGGATGACGTAGCGCAGCGTCTGCAGCCGGGTCATGCCCAGGCTGTACGCGCTCTCGGTCTGGATGGGCTCGATGGCCTCCAGCCCGCTGCGGAAGGCTTCGGCCATGTAGCTGCCGCCCAGAAACGCCAGACCCGCGATGCCGCAGATCTCTGCGTTGGTCTTGATGCCCACCTTCGGCAGGCCGTAGTAGATGAAGAACAGCTGCACCAGCAGCGGCGTGTTCCGGCTGAGCTGGATATATGCCCCCACAAGGCGGCGCAGCACCGGCACTTTATCGTATTGGAGCACGGCGCAGACCAGCCCGATGCCAATGGCCCACACGATGCCGATGACACCCAGCCGCAGCGTCAGCCACGCCGCTTTTTCGTACTGCGGCAGATAGCTTGCAATGACGTCCCAGTCCATGCCTGTCCCCTCCTTTTTGCTTTGATTTTTTTCGTTGGCCGTATGATAAACCCATTTTCCTAGAATGTCAATAGGATTATAGGAGATTTTGGCGTCCGTTTTTTCAGGTTTGCCCCGATTCCACCTTTCAGCGCGTTTTTTGCGCACTCTCTTTTTTCGCAGATTTCATACAATATTGGTATGTTTGCACAAAGGCAAAGGCCGCCCATGCAGCTTGCACAGACGGCCTTTGCCCTGTTCTATTTCTTATTTTGAATCAGCGGATCTCGATGCCGAGCTTGAACTTCAGGTTGCCCAGCACCTTTTTGACGGTGCGCTCGACCTGTTCGGCAGAGACTTCTGCGCTGGGGTCGGACAGCGTCAGGGAGAACGCCATGCTCTTCTTGCCCGCACCGAGGTTTGCGCCGCGATAGATATCGAACAGCTTCACGTCGGTGATGAGCGGGCTTGCCTTTTTGATGGTCTCCTCGATCTCGCCGCAGGCAACCTGTTCCTCGCAGACGAGGGCCAGGTCGCGCTTGACGGCAGCATAGGGGCTGAGCGGCTGATAGCGCAGCTCGCCGTCCACGCAGCTCATCAGGGCCTCGTAGTCCAGCTCACCGAGGTAGATGTTCTGGCTGTCCTTCTGTTCCTTTGCGATCTCCAGCTCGCCGTTGATCTCATTGGAGAGCTTGCCGAAGACGCCCAGACGCTTGCCACTGCAGTAGACAGCGGCGCTGATGCCGGGGTGCAGCCAGGGCGCAGTCTCGCGTTCGTAGGTGAAGTGCAGACCGAAACCGGCTGCCAGTGCCTCCATGGCGCCCTTGACGGTGAAGAAGTCCTCTTCCGGGCCGAAGGCACCGATGCAGAGGGTCTGACGCTCGTGCGGATGCTCACAGAGGGGCAGTTCCTTGGCCAGATAGACCGGTGCCATCTCGAACAGACGGCCCTCGGCGTTGCCCTTCTTCAGGTTGTCCACGATGACGTTCAGCATGGACGGAGTGAGCAGGGTGCGCATGATGGAGAGGTTCTCGCTGATGGGGTTCAGGATGCGGATGGCCTTGCGGGCAGCATCATCGGCGGGGATGTGCAGCATGTCCAGCTCAGCGTTGGAGTAGAAGGCCAGCGTGGATGCCTCATAGAAGCCCTGCGCCGCCAGCAGGCGCTTGGTCTTGAGCTGCTGCTTCTGGTCGTAGTTCAGACCGCCGTTGGTGACGGCAGCGGTGTTCAGGAAGGTGGGCACGATGTGGTCGTAGCCGTACTCACGGATGACCTCCTCGGCCAGGTCGGGGAAGCTCTCCACATCCTCGCGGTACAGCGGGGCGGAAACATCCCAGCTGCCGTCGGCCTGCACGTCCACAGTGAATTCCAGACGCTGCAGGATGTCGATCATGGTCTGGTCAGGCACCGTGATGCCCAGCACACCGCAGATCTTGGCGGGGGTGGTCACGATGTGCCTGCGCTCCAGCGGGCGGCCATCGGTCAGGTCGTATTCCAGCGTGGTGATGTCGCCGCAGTCCAGCTCCTGGATCAGGTGCAGGGCACGGGCGAGGCCCAGTTCGGGCGAGTGGCGGTCCACACCCTTCTCGTAGCGGGCGGAGGAGTCGCTGTTCTGGCCCAGCGCGCGGCTGGTCTTGCGGACGGAGTCGCGGGCGAAGGTGGCGCACTCAAAGAGCAGGCTGGTGGTGTTCTCATCCATGCCGGAGTTGGCACCGCCCATGATGCCGGCCAGTGCCACCGGCTTTTCTGCATCGCAGATGACGAGGTTGTTGGGGTTCAGGGTGAACTCCTTCTCATCGAGGGTGGTGATCTTCTCGCCTT
>OGPA01002736.1_pt1 | contig 12047 bp, 10 predicted proteins | sample 1552841 | NCBI WGS metagenome assembly OGPA01 (sample SAMEA2579916, study PRJEB22360) | human gut metagenome | reverse complement strand
GAGGAATTCGGGTATGTCATCAAAGGCGAAATCACCATACATATCGGAAAGAAGACCCATCCGGCAAAGGCGGGAGAATCTTTCTATTATACGCCAGAGAAAAAACATCATATATCATCAAAAAAGGGAGCGAAACTCATCTGGGTCAGCTCACCTCCTAGTTTCTAAAGAAAGGAAGAACAATGGCATCATCACTTATCGTGCTAAGACATATTTCCAAGTCATTTGATGACACATTAGTATTGGACGATTTTAATCTGACTGTAAATCAGAATGAATTTATTACCCTGCTCGGGCCTTCCGGCTGTGGAAAAACGACGACACTCCGCATGATTGCCGGATTCGAGTCTGTTTCCGGCGGAGATATCCTTCTGGATGGGATCCGGATCAATGAAATGACACCGGATAAGCGGGATTCTTCTATGGTATTCCAGAGTTATGCCTTATTTCCCCATTATGATGTGTATGATAATGTAGCATATGGTCTTGTAAATAAAAAAATGGATAAGAAGACCATCAGGGAAAAAGTCATGCAGATGGTGGAACTTGTGGGGCTGAAAGGCCTGGAGCACCGCATGCCGAATCAGCTCTCCGGAGGCCAGCAGCAGCGCGTAGCTCTTGCCAGGGCGCTTGTCATGGAACCGGCTGTCCTGCTCTTTGATGAGCCTTTATCCAATCTGGATGCAAAACTCCGGGTATACATGCGCAAAGAGATAAGAAAAATTCAGCAGCGGATCGGCATTACCAGCGTGTATGTCACCCACGACCAGGCGGAAGCCATGAGCCTTTCCGATAAAATTATCATCATGAATAAGGGACATATCGAACAGGTGGGTACGCCCCATGAAGTATACCAGCATCCCGCTTCCCGTTTTGTTGCCGATTTTATTGGCAGCGCCAACTTTGTGGAAGCAAAAGTGGGTGAAGGGAACAGCGAAGGGGAAATGATTCCCGTCCGTATGTTAAATGAAGATTTTAATGTCCATTATGCCGGACTTCCGGTGAAAGCGGGGGATACGGTACAGATCGTTCTCCGCCCTGAAGCGATCAGGCTGGCGGACAGCGGCGACGTGGAAGCGGAGGTGATTTCTTCGACCTATATGGGGGCTGTGCAGGAATATGTCGTCCGTGCCGGTGATAAGGAACTTGAAACGGAAGAGTATAATCCGGAAGGGAAGCGTATTTACCGGCCGGGAGATAAAGTATGGCTCCGCATTCAACGGGACGCGCTCCACGCCGTGGAGAACTGAACGAAACTTGGATACCCGGCACGGGTGTTTGAGTATAGAGGAAAGAATTCATTTTAAGGAGGCATTTTGATGAAAAGTATTTGGAAGAAGGCGGCAATCGCGGTTCTTGCAGGCGCCATGGCATTCAGCTTTACAGGCTGCGGAGGGGAAAAGAAAGCGGAAGCTCCGGCGGCGAAGAAGGAATCAAAAGAAATCACCGTATACATGGGGGTCGTAGAACAGTCTGCGAAAGTGGTTGCCAGCGAATTTGAAAAAGATACGGGCATTAAAGTGAACTTTGTCCGTATGAGCGGTGGGGAGACCTTGAGCCGTATCCGCGCGGAAAAGAATAATCCCCAGGCCAGTGTATGGTATGGCGGCAGCGCCGATTCTTTCATTATGGCGAAAAAGGAAGGACTTCTGGAAGCATACAAGTCGCCCAATGCAGAAAAAATCAAACCGGAGTTTAAAGATGCAGATGGATACTGGACAGGCATTTATCAGGGCTATCTCGGCTTTATACTCGACGGCCGTTATTTTGACGAACATAAGCTGCAGCCGCCGACATCATGGGATGATTTGCTGAAGCCGGAATTTACCGGCCAGATTGTCATGGGGAATCCGGGCTCCGCTTCTACCGGTTATGTAGTGGTTTCCGCTATCGTCCAGAGCATGGGTGAGGAAAAAGGCATGGAGTACCTTGCCAAACTGAATAAACAGGTTAAGCAGTATACCAAGGCAGGCGCGGCTCCGGCACGCAGCGCGGCTCTTGGCGAAGCAGCCATCGGCATCACCTATCTTCATAACGGAATCCGTCTGATTAAGGAAGGCAATACGAACGTCCGCCTGTCGCTGCCGGAAGAAGGTACTGCTTATGAATTGGGCGCCGTAGCGATTATTAAGAATGCACCGGATATGGAAGCAGCAAAGAAATTCGTCGACTGGGCTCTTACCAAGAAAGCGCAGGAAATCGGACAGCATAATAATTCCTACCAGTTCCTCACCAATCCGGAAGCAAACCCTCCGGAAGAAGCTATGAAATTTAAGGATGCGAAACTCATTGATTACAACTTCCAGTGGTCCGGCGATAACCGTGCCCGTCTCCTGGAAGCATGGAACAAGGCAGTGAAAGAATAATGGGAGCAAAAAGGAAAATAGGGCTGATCGGCCTTGCCGTGATGGGTGCCAATCTGGCGAGAAATCTGGCAGAGCATGGTATTTCCACGGTCGTTTATAACCGAAGCCGTGACAAGACGGAAAATTTTCTTAAAGAATTTGGAAGTGACGCGAACCTTTCCGGCGCGGCTGCTTTGGAAGAGCTGGTCAATTCTCTGGAAAAACCGCGGAAGATTATCCTTATGATCAAGGCGGGCGAAGCAGTGGATACCATGATAGCAAAACTCATTCCCCTCCTTGAAAAAGACGATATCCTTATTGACGGTGGGAATTCCTTCTTTGAAGATACCCGGCGTCGGAGCAGGGAAATGGAAGCGCTGGGGGTTCACTTTGTAGGCATGGGCGTATCCGGTGGTGAAGAAGGGGCGCTCCACGGCCCCAGCCTTATGCCCGGCGGCACCCGCGAGGCATACGATGCTCTTGCGCCGATATTGAAGGCGGTCTCGGCGAAAGCGGAAGGAGAAGCCTGTGTGGATTACATGGGTCCTGATGGTGCCGGACATTATGTGAAGATGGTTCATAACGGCATCGAGTACGCTGATATGCAGATGATTGCCGATACATACTTTGTGATGAAGAACGTTCTTGGCATGACGGCGGAAGAGATGGCGGACACCTGGGAGACGTGGAACAAAGGCGAGTTATCTTCTTACCTGGTGGAAATCACCGCCCGTATTCTGAGGAAAGCCGATGAGATGACGGGGAAGCCTCTGGTAGACGTCATATTGGATGTGGCAAAACAGAAGGGAACCGGACGGTGGACAAGTATGAGCGCTTTGGCGCTTGGCGTTCCCGCTCCGACGATTACGGAAGCCGTTTTTGCAAGAACTATGTCTTCCCGAAAAGAGGAAAGACTGGTACTTTCTAAACGGTACCGGGATCTTGCTTTTGAAGGGACGGAAGTGGACCGCCCGGCTGTGCTTGAAGACTTGCGGCAGGCTCTTTACGCGTCCAAGATTTGCGCCTATGCCCAGGGTTTCAATCTTCTTGAAGAAGCGGGGAAAGTATACGGCTGGGATCTGCAGATGGGGCGCATTGCAAAAATCTGGCGGAGCGGCTGTATTATCCGCGCCCGTTTCTTGGATACCGTAAGTGAAATTTTTGAAAAAGAAAACGGCATGACCAATTTACTGGCAAGCGGATATTTTTCCCAAGTTCTTTACGGCACCCGCACTGGTTGGGGGCGCATTATTTCCCTGGCGGTTAAAAGAGGCGCGGCTGTTCCCGCTCTCTCCAGCGCACTTGCTTACTTTGACTCTTACCGTACTGCACGGGGAAGCGCGAATCTTCTTCAGGTACAGCGTGACTGTTTCGGTGCCCACACGTATGAACGCATTGATAAGGAGGGGGCTTTCCATACCGACTGGATGAACTGAGTAAGGAAACTCCATGAAGCAGCAGAAAACGGCATTTCTCACAAGATTATTTGCGGGGAATGCCGTTTTGGGATGGGAAAAATAAAAAGAACGGCCGCTGAAAACCGTTCTTTCCGTTTTTAATTTCCTTCCAGCCGGGCGACGCCGAGCGGCGGGGACTGGAGGAAGACGACGTCTTTGTTTCTCTCCTCCAGCCAGCCGGCCTGCCATGCATTCGGGAGGAGGTAGACGGGACGTTCTCTTCTGTCATAAACGACCATGGCGTTGTCGAGACCGATGAGTTCTTCCGGCGGGACATCGCCCTCCGTCCAGCGGGCGCAGGTGTAACTGATCGGTTCCACATTTACCGTGACATTGTATTCCTTTTCCAGACGGTACTTCATGACTTCAAATTGCAGCTGGCCGACAGCGCCGATGATGAAGGATTCCATGATGTAAGGCTGCTTGTAAATCTGGATGGCGCCTTCCTGGGCAAGCTGGCTGACACCGTTGAGGAATTGTTTCCGCTTCATGCTGCTTTCCGGAGAAAGACGGGCAAACAGTTCCGGCGGGAATACGGGAAAGTCGATAAAGGTGACAGGGGATTTTTTTTCACATACCGTATCGCCCACGCCGAGTTCTCCTGTATCGAAGATTCCGATGATATCTCCGGGATAGGCTTTTTCTACAGTCTGCCGCTCTGTGGCGAGAAATTGCTGCGGCTGAGAAAGTCGAAGCATCTTGCCGCTCTGCCGATGGAGTACGGAAGCGCCCTTTTCAAAAATGCCGGAACAGATACGCAGGAAAGCAATACGGTCATGGTGTTTGGGATCCATGTTTGCCTGGATTTTGAAAACGAAAGCGGAAAAAGCAGGATCTTCCGGCGCAACGTGTCCTTCCAGAGTTTCTCTTTCTTCCGGCGGCGGAGCAAGTTCCAGATATTTTTCAAGAAAAGTCTGTACGCCGAAGTTTGTCATGGCGGAGCCGAAAAAGAGGGGGGTCAGTTCGCCTTTGGATACTTTGTCTTTATCAAAAGGGTCGCCTGCTTCTTCCAGAAGCTCCAGGTCATCTTTGAGGGAACTGAGAACCTCTTCGGAGAGATGGGAAACGATTTCAGGATCGTCTATCCTGCCTGAAATGACTTCCAGCTTTTTTACGCCGTGGGCGTTGTCTTTGACGAAAAGATGGCACAGTCTCTTTTCACGATCGTAGATACCTGTGTAGTCGCCATTAACGCCGATAGGCCAGTTCATAGGGCATGAACGGATACCGAGGACATCTTCAATATCCGCCATCAGGTCAAAAGGATTTTTGCCGAAATGGTCGATTTTATTGACAAAGGTAAAAATGGGAATACCCCGGTCGGAACAAACTTTGAAAAGTTTTTTCGTTTGGGCTTCCACGCCTTTTGCCACATTGACGATGAGCTGGCCGTCCGGAATATCCGCCGCATACTTTTTACATGTGGTTCGCACGTACGGGGATGCTTTTGCCATCACAAGGATGTCCTGTCCGGAAAGGGAGCCGCGCACATCGCAGGTGAACTTCATTTCATCCGGCAGTCTTACGCCCGGAAGCTTCGTCAGATGCTCTCTGTGTTCCTTTAAGCTCTCAATTTCCTTTTCATTTTCCGAGCAGATCGTCACGTCATGCCCGTTGTTGCAGAGCAGGAGGCCGAGGGCAGTTCCCCAGCTTCCTGCTCCGATGATGCTAATCTTTGCCATATTTTATTTCTCCGACTTTTTGGATAAATACGTTTTCCGCTCTGTTCCCGCGATGAGACGCTTGATGTTTGCACGGTGCTCCCAGAAGGCAAGCACGGCAAGAAGTGCGATCACCACGTACATCTCATAGAGATACGGCGGTTCTAGCGCAAAGCAGCCCGCCTGTCCCATGATAACGGCCATTGCAAAAAAGACAACGTAAACCATCATGGAACCGAGGGAAACATAGTGTGTTACTGCAAGATTCAGGAAAAACAGCGCTGCACAGACCAGCGTGATTCTCCAGTCAAACGAGATAATCAGACCCGCGGTCGCAGCGATTCCTTTTCCGCCGCGGAAGCCTAAGTAAAACGGGAAGTTGTGGCCGAGAATCGTTCCGGCCGCAGCATACACCGTCAGCAGTTTCAGCATTTCCGGGTGCGATGCACCGAAGATCAGGCGTACCGTCAGGACCGCCAGAATGCATTTGATGCAGTCGCCGGCAAGCGTGATGGCGCCTGCTTTTTTCCCTAAAGTCCGGAGCGCGTTGGTCGTTCCTGCGTTTCCGCTGCCGTGTTCCCGGATATCAATTCCCTTCGTCCTTCCATAAATATATGAGGTCTGAAAAAGGCCAAATGCGTATCCGATCAAAAGGCATATGATCCGTACCATAACTCTTTACTGCTCCTTCTCTTTTCGTTCTCTGATGATGAATTTCAGCGGTGTGCCGCGGAAGCCGAACGACTCTCTGATTTTATTCTCCAGATATCGAACGTAGGAGAAATGCATCAGTTCTTTGTCGTTGACGAAAATAACAAATGTCGGCGGTTTGACCGAAACCTGTGTCATGTAGTAGATTTTCAGTCGTTTTCCACGGTCTGACGGCGGCTGCTGCATTGCCATTGCCTCGGTCAGAATCTCGTTCAGGACACCGGTCTGTACGCGCAGGTTCTGGTACTGCAGAACCATGTCGATCGTCTCGAACAGCTTCGGAAGACGCTGTCCTGTCTTCGCAGAGATGAAAAGAAGCTCTGCGTACGGCATGTAAGCCAATGTATTTCTTACTTTTTCGGTAAAGCGGTAGATCGTCTTGTCATCTTTTTCCAAGGCATCCCATTTATTTACCGCAATGATCATACCTTTTCCACGCTCATGGGCGATACCGGCAATTTTGGCATCCTGCTCGGTGACACCCTCGGTTGCATCGATCAGGAGAACGACGACATCTGCGCGCTCTACGGCAGATACTGTACGGATGATGCTGTACCGCTCCAGCTCCTCTTTGATCTTGTTTTTCTTTCGAAGACCTGCGGTATCGATGAAAATATATTCATTTCCATTGTGCATGATCGTGGTATCGATCGCATCGCGCGTCGTTCCGGCGATATCGGATACGATGACACGGTTCGAGCCCAGCAGTTTGTTGACCAGGGAGGATTTTCCGACATTCGGTTTTCCGACAATGGCGATGCGCGGAATCTCGCTCTCCTCCTCGTTTTCCATCTCCGGATCAAAATATCCTGTCACCTCATCGAGCATATCGCCGATGCCGAGCTTTCCGGATGCGGAAATGGCGTGCGGCTCTCCGATGCCGAGGTTATAGAATTCATAAACATCCATCATCTGACGGTCGAAGTTGTCGACTTTGTTGACCACCAGCACAACCGGCTTGCGGCTTCTTCTGAGCATATCAGCTACTTTTGCATCGGCATCTACAAGGCCCTGACGGACGTCAGTGATGAAGATGATGACATTTGCGGTATCAATGGCGATCTGCGCCTGGTCTCTCATCTGGGAGAGAATGATATCTTTGGATTCCGGCTCAATACCGCCGGTGTCTACCAGCGTAAATTTGTGGTTCAGCCACTCCACGTCGGCATAAATACGGTCACGGGTTACACCCGGTGTGTCTTTTACAATCGAAATATTGTCTCCGGCTAATACATTAAACAGGGTGGATTTACCCACGTTCGGCCGGCCCACAATTGCTACAATCGGCTTGCTCATACATTGTTCTCCTTCTGTGTATCGTCTCCTGGTTTTCCTCCACAACTGCTTTCACCAGGTCGCTGCCCGGCTCATCGATAATCTGTACCGGTGTTTTCAGGCGCTCTTCCACCTCTTCCACCGTCACATCGTCGAGAAAGACGTTTTTTCCCGAACGGAGCATGTTGCACGGAAGCAGCAGGCAGTCGCCAAGATCTCTTCCCTCTAACTGCTCCATCAGATCCTTTCCGGTAATCAGACCGGATACGGTAATGGATTCTCCAAAGAAATAGTTGATAATCGTGACAACCTCCGCCTGTACATTCGGATATTTTTCACGAATTTTCTGCATGTGTTTTTCCAACGACGGCGCCGCAGCTTTTCCGGTCGCAATCGTTACATGGCGGTGACGGTCGTCCCCTTCTCGTTTCGAAAGTTCTTCCGCAACCTCGTCCTCCAGAAGCCGGAGCATTCCCACTCCGTTTTCCAGCTGGATATAGCCATCGTAATTTTCCTCCTCCGGAATCGGCTCTCCCGCCAGCAGATACCATTCATCACCAGCATGGATAAAGTGAAGTCCCCACTGTTCATACAGCTTTTTCTGCCATTTGTGAATCGTGGCAAGAACTTCTTTTGCATCCTCCCCGGTAAACGGTTCCAGAGGCGCCAGTCCGTCGCGGTACTTCGAAAGTCCGACCGGGACAACCGAAACACTTTTCAGATGCGGCAGATATTTTGACAGATCCGAAATACTGCGCTCCAGCTCTGCGCCGTCGTTGTATCCCTTGCAGAGCACAATCTGTCCATTCATCTCGATTCCCGCCTCGTAAAGGCGCTGAACCTTCGGAAAGATATTGCCCGCAAAACGGTTGTGCAGCATTTTGCAGCGGAGCTCCGGGTTCGTTGTCTGGAACGAAATATTGATCGGTGCCAGATGGTAGCGGATAATCCGGTCGATATCGTGGTCGCTCATGTTGGTCAGTGTAATATAGTTTCCCTGCAGGAAGGACAGACGCGAATCGTCATCCTTAAAATACAAGGTGGGACGCATTCCCGGCGGCATCTGATCGATGAAGCAGAAAATGCAGTTGTTGCTGCAGGAACGGTACTGATCCATGAACTCGTTCTCGAATGTGATGCCGATTTCCTCGTCATACTCTTTTTCGATTTCCAGGTCCCATTCCTCGCCGTCCTTTTTCCGGATCGTGAGTTCCAGATACGTGTCGTTGGTCTGGAAGTGGTAATCGAAGACGTCCTCGATGATTTCCCCGTTCACGCGGAGCAGTTCATCGCCCGGTTCGAGTTCCAGTTCTTCGGCAATACTGCCCGGTTCTATTGTCTTGATAATGTGTTTCGTCTTGTTTTTCACAGATCTTACGTTTTGGCCTTTCCATTTACTTCTTTATAACTTCTCTTTGCCCAGTAAAAAGCGTGCTTTTTTTGCATACCTTCCGGACATTCATCCATTATAATAACAACAACCTGCACAAAAAGCAAGGATTCTTTCGTTTTTTGCTTGACGCGCCCTTTCCCAAGATGATATAAATAGGAAGTAAATGGTTTGTAAAAAATGTCGATTACTGGAGGTTTGTATGGCTAATTTAGATTTACTTGAAAATTCCATTCCGGTTGCTCCGTTAAAGCTCGCAGCTCTGCCGGGCAGTATGGAAATGGCAAAAAAAGTTGATGCGTATCTGGTTCAGTTCCGTAAAGAGCTCGCCGAGCGCCGCAACGGGGTTTCCTTTTCCGGATATTCCGAGGATTTTTTTCTGATTGACTGCGAGTGTCCGCGTTTCGGTTCCGGCGAAGCAAAAGGAAAGATCAACGAATCCGTCCGCGGTGCCGATCTTTACATCCTGGTTGATGTCTGCAACTACAGCATCACCTACAAGGTCTGCGGCTACGAGAACCACATGTCACCGGATGACCATTATCAGGATCTGAAACGTATCATCGCTGCTGCAACGGGAAAAGCACACCGGATCAACGTAATCATGCCTTTCATTTATGAAGGAAGACAGCATAAGCGCACCAAACGTGAGTCTCTCGACTGCGCACTTGCTCTGCAGGAGCTGATGAACATGGGTGTTTCCAACTTTATCACCTTCGACGCACACGATCCTCGTGTCATGAACGCAATTCCGCTCGGCGGCTTTGACAACTTCATGCCAACCTACCAGTTTTTAAAAGCCCTTCTTCGTTCCGTTCCGGATCTGACGATCGACAACGATCATCTGATGATCATCAGCCCGGACGAGGGAGCGATGGCGCGTGCCGTATACTTCTCCAACGTGCTCGGCGTCGATATGGGTATGTTCTATAAGAGAAGAGATTACTCCACCATCGTAAACGGAAAGAACCCGATCGTGGCACATGAGTTCCTCGGCGATTCCGTAGCAGGAAAAGATGTTGTCATCATCGACGATATGATCTCCTCCGGTGAGAGTATGCTTGACGTTGCAAAACAGGTCAAAGAGCGCGGCGCTGACCACGTCTTTGTCTGCACCACCTTCGGCCTCTTCACCGATGGTCTGGAGAAATTCGATGCTTACTATGAGAAAGGCTATATCAGCAAAGTCATTACCACCGACCTGACCTACCGTACACCGGAACTCGTTTCCCGTCCTTGGTATGAGCCGGCTGAGATGAGCAAATATATGGCAAGCATCATCGATACGCTTAACCACGACGTATCCGTTGCAAAAGTACAGTCTACGACAGAGAAAATCAATAAGCTGCTGGCAAAACACAGATAATCGATTTTGTGTCCGCCGGATGCATACAGCAAAAAAACGGATCTGTTTTTTCCAGGTCCGTTTTTTGATGCTTTCTATTCTGTTTTCGATCCTGTTTTCAGACCAGGGAAAGGAATGCCGCGAGGTTTCCTCTTTTTCCCTTCGATGCACGGTGGGAATACAGGAAATCCGGGTTGCAGCAGGTGCAGAGGTTCGGCAGATGAATCTGCTTCTCCGGCACTCCTGCCGCAAGAAGGATCTGATGATTCGCCTCCCAGAGATTTAACTGGTATTTTCCATCTGGTTTTCTGTAGAACAGTTTCTCATGCAGTGTTTCCGGGAATGCTGCCCGGAACTCTTCGATCACATCACCGCTCACCTCGTAGCAGTCCTGGCAGATCGACGGGCCGACGGCTGCGATCACATCTTTTGCTTCTGTTCCAAACCGTTCGTGCATCGCATCGAGCGTTACCTGTCCCATCTTGTGGACCGTTCCACGCCAGCCGGAATGTGAAAGTCCAATTGCACGGTGCACCGGGTCGACAAAGTAGAGCGGCACGCAGTCCGCATAGAATGTCGCAAGTACGACGCCCGGCTCGTCAGTGATCATACCGTCAATATCATGAAAATCGCGGTCTCTTGTCACGCCGCTGCCGCAGTCTGCTTTCGTCACATAACGGACCTTCGTTGTGTGTGCCTGATCGGAGGTAACAATGTTTTCCACTTCAAACCCCGCCGCCTCACAGAATCTTCTGTAATTCTCCCGCACATTCGCCGGATCGTCGCCGCGCGAAAAGCTGAGATTCATGCTGGAAAGATGTTCCTTACTCACCCCGCCGATCCGTGTGGAAAATGCATGGCGGATGCCCTCAATTTTCTCAATCGCCGGCCAGGTCAGATAGACCACGCCGTTTTCCGCCTCGTTGACATGCATCGTTTTTTTATCGTTTTGTTTCCATTGAATTGGTATCATAAAAACTCCCTTCCTACCAGCCGCTCCCCTGATAATAAAACGCGTTCGCATAGACGCGGATCTCCTCCGGTGTCTCTGCCACGACGTCGAAGCGGCAGGGCACATCCATCGGGATCTGGTGGAGCATGCGGTAGTAATCTGCTGTTTTTGAAATTTTCTTCTGTTTCTTTCCATCCACGGCGCTTGTCGGGTCTCCGGCTGTCCGGCCGGTGCGGTATTTTACTTCGATAAAAATGTATGTGTCGTCCTGTTTTGCGATCAGGTCGATCTCACCGAAGCGGCACCGGAAATTCCGCACCAGGATGTGATATCCCAGGCTTTCCAGATATTCTGCCGCACGGCTCTCCTGTCTCGTTCCTACTTCCCGCTGATTCAAATGCGATACCCTCTCCTTTTTTTGATGCGGCGCCTTTACACGAAATGGCCGATAAACGACTGCCGGTGGATCGGTGACGGGCCGATTTCTTTTAAAGCAGCGATATGCTCTGCCGAACCGTAGCCCTTGTTCGATGCAAAACCGTAGCCCGGAAGCACCTTGTCGTACTCTTCCATCAGGCGGTCCCTTGTCACCTTCGCAACAATACTTGCCGCCGCAATCGAAACACTCTTGGCATCTCCCTTGATGATCGGTACCTGGCGGATGTCCACCTGCGGGATTTTCACCGCATCGTTTAAGAGCACATCCGGCTTCACGGAAAGCTTGCTGATCGCCTCCCGCATCGCCTCGTACGTTGCCTGTAAAATATTGATCTCGTCGATCCGCGCCGGGGAGGCATAGCCGATGCCGACGGCCACTGCCTCGCGCATGATCACATCGTACAGCTCGTCGCGTTTTTTGGCCGTCAGCTGCTTGGAATCGTTCAGATACAGGATTTTACTGTCACGCGGCA
>OGPA01002733.1_pt1 | contig 12061 bp, 8 predicted proteins | sample 1552841 | NCBI WGS metagenome assembly OGPA01 (sample SAMEA2579916, study PRJEB22360) | human gut metagenome | reverse complement strand
CCACCGGACGTTATCCGGCATCCTGCCCTATGAAGCCCGGACTTTCCTCACCTGCACGAATGCAGCCGCGATCATCTGCGCTACTCATGATATTTAATTGTGATTGCTTTCATATACAAGCTGGTACACTTCAATTCTGAACTGGTCTTTCTCGCTAATCCCCACGAATCTGCATCCATAGGTAGTCTCAGCCTCTCCAAGATTCTCCATTCTGATTATCTCAACAACAGCCTCTATACGTTCTTTATTATCAAGAGTGATTACTGTCGAATAATAAGTATTCAGCTCAAACTTACGGTCTGATTTGAATGCTATGCCACCCTTGGATATGTTAATAACATTAACATCCACTGTCTCCCCGGAACATGCAGAAATACGACTTTCATCAAGCTTTTTCAAAGAAATAATAACATCAACATCAGTTCTTCTTGATTGTCTTCTCTCAACTTTGACCATGATTATCCTCTATTCCGAGCAGCCTCTTATCTGTTCATGTTTACTTAATCTATCTAATGATATCATTAACCTTTAAGAAGTTCAAATATATTTTTTGAATTATTTAATGAACATAGCATCTCCAAAACTGAAGAATCTGTATTTTTCCTGCACAGCAACCTCATAGGCATGAAGCACATGCTCTCTTCCAGCAAGTGCTGATACCAGCATAACAAGTGTTGATTCTGGAAGATGGAAGTTAGTTATAAGACAGTCTATAGCCTTAAATTTATATCCCGGATATATGAATATCTCTGTCCATCCACTCTTAGCTGGAATTGTTCCATCTTCAAGTGCAACTGACTCAAGAGTTCTTGTACTTGTTGTTCCAACAGCAATTACTCTGCCACCATTCTTTCTTGTATTATTAATCATGTCAGCAGCTTCCTGTGTAACAACATAGAATTCTGAATGCATATGGTGATCAAGAATATTTTCTACCTTAACTGGTCTGAATGTTCCAAGACCTACATGAAGTGTTACTCTTGCAATATTAACTCCCATAGCCTTGATTTTTTCAAGAAGTTCTGTTGTAAAATGTAATCCGGCAGTAGGCGCTGCTGCAGAGCCTTCATGCTTTGCATATACTGTCTGGTATCTGTTCTTATCTTCAAGTTTATGTGTTATATATGGAGGAAGTGGCATCTGTCCGAGTTCATCAAGAATCTCTTCAAATATTCCATCATATGTGAACTGGATAAGTCTGTTTCCTTCTTCAACTATATCAATAACCTCTCCTATAAGCTTGCCTTCGCCAAAACTTATCTTAGCACCAACCTTAGCCTTCTTTCCCGGCTTAACAAGAACTTCCCATGTATCCTGTCTGTCTTCAAGTCTTTTAAGAAGAAGCACTTCAATAGCAGCTCCTGTATCAACTTTAGTACCTATAAGTCTTGCTGGTATTACCTTAGTGTCATTAACAACAAGACAGTCACCCGGCTTAAGATAATCTACGATATCTCTGAATATCTTATGTTCAATTTCTCCTGTTTCTTTATCAAGCACCATAAGTCTTGAACTTGATCTGTCAGACAAAGGATCCTGCGCAATAAGTTCCTCTGGCAGATCATAATAAAAATCATGTAAATCCATGTACTACTCCTTTCAAAGCAAAGGGGCGGCGCCACACGCCGCCCCTTTATCGACCACTGCAACATCCGGGTCTGTATTACTTTCTAAGCTCGATTCCATCAGCCTCAAGGTCCTTGAATATCTTCTCCATTACTGGTGTGATGTCCTTGTCCTCAAGTGTTCTGTCCTTAGCTCTGAATGCGATTGAGTAAGCAACTGACTTGAAGCCTTCCTTAATCTGGCTTCCTTCGTAGATATCGAAGAGGTTGTAGCTCTCTAATATCTTGCCGCCGCGCTTTTCAATAATCTTCTCAACTTCACCAACTGGAAGTTCCTTAGGCATTACCATACTGATATCTCTTGTTACAGCTGGGAACTTTGCAATTCCTGTGAACTTCTTATCGAAGCTTGCCATTTCTGTAACTGTTGGAATATCAATAACAACAATATATGTTCTCTCACCGATTGAGTAAGTATCGGCAACATCCGGATGAAGTTCTCCGATGTAACCAATCTTCTTATCAGCGTAATATACATCAGCCTGACGGCCTGGATGTAAGAATGGAATACCAGCCTTAGCATCATATGTTGGCTTCTTCTTCATTCCAATCTTCTCAAGGAATTCTTCAATAACACCCTTCATTGAATAGAAGTCAACACTGCCGAAAGCTCCAAGTGTGAATTCAACTCTTTCATCCGGAAGCTCGTTAACATCATCTGCTGCAAGGTAAACCTTAGCTAATTCATATAACTTAACATTCTTGTTTCTTCTGTTATAGTTAGTAGACAATGATGTAAGCATTCCGTGGATTGGAAGTGTTCTCATAACTGAGAAATCCTCTCCTAATGGGTTAGAGATTACAACTGTCTTTCTGTATACAGAATCAGCAGAAAGCTTTAACTTATCGAATACCTTAGGGCTCTCGAATGAGTATGTCATAGCCTGTGAGAATCCTGTAAACTGGGCAACCTCAGAAGCTGCATCTTCAATGCTCTGCTCAAATGAAATCTTACCCATTGTTGTCTCTCCCTTAGGAAGAGTTGTAGGAATGTTGTCATATCCGAAGAATCTTGCAACTTCCTCTGCTATATCAGCATCTCTGTTAAGATCCTGTCTGAATGTTGGGATGATAAGCTCATTAGCGTCTTTATCATATTCAACTTCAAGTCTTTCAAAGTAAGAAAGCATATCTTCATCTGATACATTAGTACCAAGTAAAGCATTGTATTTAGCTGGCTCAAATGGAAGTCTCTTCTTAGTTACAGGATCAGGATATACATCAACTGCACCACCTACAACATCACCTGCATCAAGCTCCTCGATAAGCTGGCATGCTCTGTTAATAGCTTCCATAGCGTTCTCTGGGTCAAGTCCCTTCTCGAACTTACCAGATGCGTCTGTTCTTAAACCAATCTTCTTAGTTGTCTTTCTTATGTTAGTTCCGTCAAATGTAGCTGCTTCGAAAAGCATTGTCTGGACATCATCAGTAATCATTGAATTCTCGCCACCCATGATACCTGCGATACCAACTGGCTTCTCACCATCACAGATAAGAAGTGTCTGTGCGTCAAGAGTTCTCTCCTGTCCGTCAAGTGTTACGAACTTTTCGCCATCAGTTGCTGTTCTTACAACAATCTTGTGACCTGCAATAGTATCATAGTCATATGCATGCATTGGCTGACCATATTCTTCCATAACATAGTTAGTGATATCAACGATGTTGTTGATTGGTCTGATACCTGCTGTCATAAGTCTTTGCTGCATCCACTTTGGAGATGGAGCAAGTCTGATATTCTTAACAACTCTTGCAACATATCTTGAGCAAAGCTCTTTAGCTTCAATATCAACTGAAACCATTGTGTTAACATCCTCATCGTTACCTGTCTTAGTAACAACCGGTGGATTGAAAGGCTTTCTGAATGTAGCAGCAGCCTCTCTTGCGATACCGATAACGCTGTAGCAGTCTACACGGTTATTAGTAATCTCATATTCAAATACTGTATCATTAAGTCCTAAGTACTCTACCGCACTTGAACCAACAACAGCATCATCTCCAAATATATATATTCCTTCCTCTGGTGCATCCGGGAAGAATTCTCTTGAAGAACCAAGTTCCTCGATAGAGCACATCATACCGCATGACTCTACGCCTCTTAGCTTGCCCTTCTTAATCTTAATTCCGTCTTCTGGAAGTGCGCCGCCGTCATGTCCTCCGGCAACTTTACCTCCGTCTAATACTACAGGAACCTTCTGTCCGCTTGAACCAACTTCAATGTTAGGTGCACCTGTTACAATCTGGACATTCTCGCTGCCAACATTAACCTGGCATATTACAAGCTTATCTGCATCAGGATGTCTCTCAACTGAGAGAATCTGTCCAACTACGATTTTATCAAGGTTCTTGTCAAATGCATTGAAACACTCTACCTTAGTTCCTGAAAGTGTCATTGCATCTCTGAATTCCTGATCTGTACACTCAAGACCTGGAACCATTGCTTTTATCCAATTTAATGATGTATTCATATCGTCATTCTCCTTAAATATACTTTATCTTATTCCAGTCATTAGACCACTATATGAATCGATTTAGAACTGCTTTATAAATCTGATATCGTTCTCATAAAGAAGTCTCATGTCATCGATTTCGTACTTAAGAAGAGCAACTCTCTCAAGTCCTACACCAAAGGCAAATCCTGTATATTCTTCCTTATCAATTCCGCAAAGCTCGAATACATGTGGGTGAACCATTCCACAGCCGAGGATTTCAATCCATCCCTCGCCCTTACAGAAACGGCATCCTTTACCACCACATTTGAAACAGCTTACATCCATCTCGGCACTAGGCTCAGTGAATGGGAAATGATGTGGTCTGAATTTAACTTTAGTATCAGGTCCGAAAAGCTCCTTAGCGAATTCTGCTAAAGTTCCCTTAAGGTCTGCAAATGTTATTCCCTTATCAATTACAAGACCTTCTACCTGATGGAAGCATGGTGAATGTGTAGCATCAACTTCATCTGCTCTGTATACACGTCCTGGAGAAATCATTCTGATAGGGAGCTTGCCCTTCTCCATAACTCTTGCCTGAACAGGGGAAGTCTGTGTACGGAGTACTATCTTATCATTGATGTAGAATGTATCCTGTTCATCCTTAGCCGGGTGGTTAGCTGGTATATTAAGTGCCTCAAAATTGTAGTAATCATACTCAACTTCTGGTCCGTCAACTACTTCATAACCCATTCCGATGAATATCTTCTGGATTTCCTCTAATGCAAGTGTATTAGGATGCTTATGTCCTAACTCATCCCTCTTAGATGGAAGAGTAACATCTATTACTTCACTCTTTAACTGAAATTCTCTCTTCTTGGCAGCTAATTCTGTCTTAGCCTTTTCTAATACTTCTTCAATTGCCTGTCTTGTCTCATTAACAATCTGACCAACCTTAGGTCTATCTTCTGGTGCAACATCCTTCATACCTTTAAGTACTTCTGTAAGTTCACCCTTCTTTCCAAGGAAAGCGACTCTGATATCATTCAGCTTATCAAGCGAATCAGTTTCATTAATCTGTGCTAAAGCTCTTTCTCTAATTGCTTCAAGTCTTTCTTTCATCCTTATAGCCTCCATACTTCTTTCGCTTTTTATCAATTATCTGCGTAAAAAGCCACTGTTAATTGTAACATATCGTTTTAAATTTGCAACCCATGATGTTAGTTTTGCGTCTATTGCCTGATTAAACTGTGTAAGATTACCGTCACCCTTGAGTCTGTCTATATCTTCAAGTTCTCTGTATTCATCACTGTATCTTGCATTATCCATAAGAGTCTCTAACTCTCTCTGTACAACATACTCATCTTCCTGCACATCCACATTGACCGGCTCTTTGTCCTTCTTAGCCATAATAGACGCGGCTATGCTGCATTTTTTTGATTCCTCATGCTGACCCAGTCTGTAAGCCTCGTTATAATACTCCACTGCCTTTTCATACATGAACATTCTTGCATATGAAGTGCCAAGATTATGATATACTTTGGCATAATCTGCTGCCAGCAGGTCTTTTCCCTTATAGTCCTTTATAATTGACTCATAACAGCTAATTGCAGCAAAATAGAAATCCGCATTAAGATAACCGTCGCCTCTCGCCTTAAGTCTCTCACACACACTCTGTTTTCCAAGTGTGTTAAGAATCTCCTTAAGCTGTTCTATCTCTGCAACAGAATAATAATCTATTGACTTAAGAATAGTCACAAGTATCTGTGCAAGCGGAGCACCCGATTCCTTAAGCTTCTTAACTCTTGTTGCAAGCTCACCTTCACCCGCAGCCTGCAGAAATTCTATAAGGTTATCGTCTATCAGGTCCTGCCCAATCAGGTATATATTATTGTATATGTAGTAACAGAGTTCTTCGGCTGAATACAGCTTTATATCAGTCTGTGGTGTGACATATGGCTTATCAGTTCTCTGACCCCTGCACAATATTATTTTCCCCATTGTATTCTCCATTCTGCAATGTTTTTCACATTTATCAGCTTCTTAATGTTAGTTCCCTGTGTATTACTTTACCTGAACTCTTTACAAATTCTCCGAATCCAAGGTCTTTAATTGTAATATTACATCTGTCTGCATCCATGAATTCCACATGTATTGATATTCTCGTTGTTCTGCCTTCCCTGAATGGAATCTCACTTATATCCACAACCTCATCATAACTTGTGTTGTCTGTGGTAATCACTTTGAAAGTAATACTTCTTATATCTTCAAGTATGCACTCTATTGTACGCCCGGCTAAAGTCCAGTTAACGCCCGGTCTTACCATTCTGAATCTCATAGGCTTTCCATATGATGATATGTCAATTTCTATACCACATTTGACATGGTTATCAAGAAGCACGACGACATTCCTGAATATCTCAGGTCGTAACATATCAATAGCCGCAAAGCATGCACCTCTTGCAAAAAGATTCTGTCCTACAAATGCTTTTCTTCTTGTAACCATAAGCTTGGCGAATCTTTCCGGCAGCTTTTCAATGTCGAATCCCTCGCCGGTAAGATACGCAGCTGACACTCGCCTCCTTGCAAAGTAATCTTCTGCAAATGTGCATAATTCATTCTCAGCCCCGTCAATATTCTTACTTCCGTATACTTCTTTTAATACATCCGATGTATATCCTGTATGCTCCTGCAGAAGATAGCTTGTATTGTCACTCTTTCTTATGGCAAGATGGTCACACTTTAGTCCCTCCTGCGTATCCATAAGCACAACTCCCATGGAATGAAGTTCACTTTTCTGTTTATATGCATAATATGCAAAGCTCTCAACCCTGCTTAATATCTGCCAGTGTCCTTTCATAGCACCACATTTTTCAAGTTCTGCCATCACCGCTGCAATATCATCCCCATTGTAATCAGCAATTGTCACACATATGCTTTTAATCTGTGACTCTCCTGTGGCACGCATGCACTCGGCAATAACATTAATAAGATTAGTCTTCTCATGCGAATCTTCTGTAAGCTTTACAGACTGGACACTGCCAGAATTATGCGAATATACACTTGCCTGAATTCTTGTCCCGCTCAGGTCTATTCCTGCTATAAGCCCTCTCTCCTTATCCATATCTGTTATCCTCATTTCGCAATTGTAAACATTTCTCTTGTAACGTATTCCTCGACACTATAGCTGTGCATCTGTTTCTTAAGGGCAGCAAGCTCGTGCTGCTGTCTGCTTGCAAGGCACTCATTGAGCATGTCTGTGCGTCCTTGCGTATTCTCTCCAGATACATCTTTGAATTCATACACTGCCGGCTGCATATCATTGTCTTCATCATTGACTGAAAATGTGTACTCAAGAACATCTCCATAGAACAGATGGAATCTGCATGTGAATATGCCCCATTCGTTGGATTTCATAACCTGTGTAAGCCTGTCGCCTCCGTTAATTGTGTACGATATTGTAACCTTATCTGCCGGAGCTGATATATATTCAATAATTGTAAGTCCCTGCATATTATAAGGAATATCAAGCACTCCCTTGAATTTCTTATAGAAGCTGTATATTCTGTCATTTTCACACAATTCATTAAGAACTGTCTGTGCAAGCTCTCTTTCGCTGTCATCTTCTTTAAGTGCCAGCGGATTCTTGGAGATGTTCTTAAGCCATGCCACATAACAGCACTCTGGCAGACCATACCCCTCTTTCATATATTCCTCTATAACACGGAATACTATGTCATTCGCTTTCTTCTGCCTGAGAAGATAGAATTGTGAATTGTATGAAAGATATGCTTTAACTATCAATTTGTCAGGCATTTTACTGTAATAATCTGTGAATACTTCTGTCAATCTTCCTGTATGAACGCCCGTGTACATCATCTGTGCAAGAAGTCTCTCGGACATATGCGATACATTTACACCATAATTAATAGCAGCTTTCCACACATTGTACATCTCGTCATTCGTTCCATTGAAATAATCGGACATATATGCAAGAACAGGTTCATTATATATGTGCTGTCCAAATACATACGCTGTAACATCGTCAAGCACTTTGTTATGTTCATCCGACACATTAGTAAGTATGTAATCTGCCATCTTAAGAAGCCTGGCTGGAGCCGCCTTGCAGCATCCATACCTGCTTACAAGTTCAAAGCTCTGTGAATACATTCCTGCCTCTGTAAGTGTCTCTATAAGTCTTTGCGCATCCTTGTCTGAAAGGTCATCTGTATCCACGCTGACATATTCGTGCCAGAAATCATTATCCTTGTAATATGTGTAATAATATTCTATCATCCATGAATTAATCTGATATCTGTAAGCACTGCTTATATTGTCAGACTTCTTGATACATTTGTAATAGTCTAATAATTCAGGAGTATATTCTGACTTCTTATGCATGTCGTTAATGCGGCTCATGATAATTCCATCATTATCCATGCCATATTCAGCTGCCGCGCCAAACACTTCTTCATATTGCCCTGCATCGAATACTTTCTCTATCTCGTAATCGATAGTATCTTTCCTGATAACCCCATCGCTGCATTCAAATGTTATCTCACAGTCACCTGCATACATGCATATATATGCAATTTTTTCAGAAAGTTCATACACCGTCTCTTCTGCAAACTCAGGGTGTCTTACATGTACTCTGCTCACCACATCACTAAAGCATCGTACCCTGTGCATATATGGCATCCTGCTTATGAAGCTTCCTGTCTCCTTGCTAATGAGCTGTGTCTTTAGCAGTGCCTTATAAAGCACAGCCAGATTATCACTTATCTTTCCGTCTTTCAGCTGCTCATACACGAATATCTCTATATTTCTGTCATATCCTTCATAGATGTTCTTATAATATGAATCCCTGCCTGTCACAATATTTGCATATAAAAATGCTTTATCTGAATCTGACAGTATATTATCATATGCAAAGTACATAAGAACTATCTTAGGAAGCTGTCTTTCTATGTTTTTTGGCATGCTCGCTATGTAGAACTCATATAAACGGGTTATTCTCAAACCTCTTAACACACCTTTTTCATATATTTCAAAACAGTTGTCACCTGTCATTCCCATTCTTATCATCTGGGTCACAAGCACTGTTAATATTTCGTCTTTATCAAACTGCTCATATAATTTCTTAAGGATAATGAGCGTATTAATACTAATGTTCTTCTCATTAGCTGCAACATCTGCAATCTGCATTGCAAGCTTTTCAGTTATAATGCCATTCTTACAGCCGTAATTAATCACACGCATTTCAAACTGGTTAAGGACTCTTAGTAATACCGGCTGTGCATTAATTATATTAAGTGCCTCTATATACATTACAGGACTTGTACAGCCTGTATTGACAGTATCTTTAATTCTTATGAGTTTAATGCTCTTGTTGCTTTCTGAATCAGGGCCAAGGTAGAACAATATCCACAGTACTCTGTATGTATCATATCCGTTCTCATAGAACTTCTTAACCTGCGAATATACCTGTGCTGTGTATTCTTCTTCCTTTACCATCAGTGTTGAGACATACAGGAAATAACAGTATAATTCTACATTATCGCCTATCCTTCCTATTATATCTTTCTTAAGTCCGTCAAATATCTGGACTGCGCTCTCTTCCCGTCCTGACATGGCAAGAAGCTGGACCTGTACAAGGTCATAGAACGGATTCTGTCCTTTTATTCCTCTTATGCGGTCTACTATCTGCATTGATGATGAAAGCCATTTTTCTTTCTTTATCTTTTTCATTCTGAAATCAAGATAAAGCTTTGTAAGCTTATATTCTGCCTGTCTTTCTTCCCCTCTTACCTCAAACTCTTCACCAGCAGCTTTAGAAGCAACAGCACTTACCTTTACTTTAAGATGCTGTGTATAGCTGTCAACATGAATATATCCATAATTATTGCCTGCGTGCATCTTTGCCGGATTAATTATGTAATTAATATCCAGTCTGTCGCCTGCAAAATCATCTGTCGATATATCATTTTTCTCTAATTCGATAAATTCTGCATCTGCATATATATGAATCTGTGTCAGCTCCGTGCCGCTCTTTTTAAGCTCAAATCCATATTTTTCAGGCTCTTCTTTCTTCGTAACTGTATTCTCATCATTATCTATTGTAAGAACTACAGCCTCCTCTTTAGCATGCACATTATCAGCATGTTCTGTTTCATAGACATCATTCGTGGCATCATTAGCAGAGCTGTCCTCTGCAGCCGCATCACTCATGGTAGTCATGGTAGTCTGCTCTTCACTGCATGACAGCTTTGGTATATTAATAATTGAACTGCCTCTTGAAAGTCTGTTTATGAAATCTCTCATTGCAAACTATGCCTCCGACTTAATCTTATCCAAATGTTTCTTAATATCCCTCTCATATCCCATATCTCCCGGCTCATAGAATTTCTCATTCACATAAGCATCCGGAAGATACTGCTGTCTGACATAATGATTAGGATAATCATGTGCATATAAGTATCCTACTCCGTGTCCTAATTTGGCACTGCCCTTATAATGGGCATCCTGCAAATGTACAGGAACCGGTGCAGTCTTTGAATTCTTAACTACATCAAGTGCCTTATCAATTGCCATGTAACATGCATTACTCTTAGGTGCTGTCGCAACATAGAGTGCCGCCTGACTTAATATAATACGTGCTTCCGGCATTCCGATGCGCTCAACAGCCTGTGCCGCAGCAACTGCAACCTGCAGTGCATTCGGGTCAGCATTACCGACATCCTCACTTGCACATATCATTATTCGCCTTGCAATGAATTTGATATCTTCACCTGCATACAGCATCTTTGCAAGATAATAGCTTACTGCATCAGGATCTGAGCCTCTCATGCTCTTAATAAATGCTGATATTGTATCATAGTGGTTGTCACCCTCTTTATCATATCTTACCGAGCGCTTCTGGATACATTCCTGTGCTGTTGCAAGATCTATATGTATAACTCCATCATCTGATCTGTCTGTTGTGAGTATTCCAAGTTCAATGGCATTAAGTGCATTTCTCGCATCTCCATTGGATATATCTGCAAGAAATTCAAGTGCATCATCATCTATCGCTGCATTGTAGCTTCCCATGCCCTTCTTCTCATCATACACAGCACGCTTTATTATTGTCTTGATATCGTCTTTCTCAAGTGGTTTTAATTCGAATATTATTGACCTTGAAATCAAAGCTCCATTTACTTCAAAGTACGGATTCTCTGTCGTTGCACCAATAAGAATTATTGTTCCGTCCTCAACAAATGGCAGAAGATAATCCTGCTGCCCCTTATTAAAGCGGTGAATCTCGTCGATAAACAGGATCGTGCGCTTTCCGTACATCCCCAGCGCATCCTTGGCATCCTGCACGACCTGTTCCATATCTTTTTTCCCCGCCACCGTCGCGTTGAGCTGCTCAAAACGCGCGCTCGTCGTGTTGGCAATCACGCGCGCCAGCGTCGTTTTGCCCGTTCCGGGCGGTCCGTAAAAAATCAGCGATCCGAGCTTATCCGCCTTGATCGCCCGGTACAAAAGCTTATCCTTTCCTATGATATGCTTCTGTCCCACCACCTCGTCAAGCGTGGACGGGCGCAGCCTGGATGCCAGCGGTGCCTCCTGCTCGATCGTATTTTTCCGCATATAATCAAATAAATCCATCGTATCCTCTCAATCAATCAGACATTCTTCTATTGTAACAAAAGTATATCCCTCCGCCGTCAATGTGTCAATCGTTTCAAGCGCTGCATCGACCGAAGTCTGATATGCATCATGCATCAGCACCACCGTGTGAACCGCCGCATTTTTACAGATATGCTTCACAATCCGCGCCGTATTCCGGCTTTTCCAATCCAGCGTATCGACGTCCCAGAACACCGGCGTCATCGACACTCTCTCCTGAAGTTCCGTACTCCATGAACCATACGGCGGACGTATGTATTCCGGACGTTTTCCCGTGACCGCCTCGATCCAATCGGCCGTCTCCCGAATCTCCTCCACGCTCTTTTCAAGTGGAGCAGG
>OGPA01002715.1_pt1 | contig 12120 bp, 10 predicted proteins | sample 1552841 | NCBI WGS metagenome assembly OGPA01 (sample SAMEA2579916, study PRJEB22360) | human gut metagenome | reverse complement strand
ATGGAATTTATATATCCCATGTATGGTGTATATATCACATGCGTTTTCATTTGTAATACAAATCTCATTGTTCGCAAGAAATTCCACACCTGTATACTCCATTGTAAAATCTTTTTCCAGAACGCTTTTTCCATCCAGATCATAGACACTTATGTGATGTGTCACTGCCTCATCCTCATTGCTTATCACGCAGCCAATATAATTATCATTATAGAAAATACTCTTCACTTCTTTTTCAAAAGGGATCGTTCCGGATTGTTTTGATTTCTGAGATCCCTCAAACAGGATCACTCCGGTATCCGAGAATGCCGCAAGCCTGTCATCCGCCAGGTAAACAATTTCCGGGATCACGGTATCCGGAAACGTCTGTGCTCCGACTACATGATCAATTTCACTTTCTCCTGCTGTTCCAAAATTGTAAAAAGCAATCGTACTTTTTATACTTCCATCATTGATGTCCAACATGGCAACTGCAAGTCTTACGGCATCCGATGACAATGCAATCGCGACCGGATACCCTTTTTTTGCACCGTGAATCTCTCCTTCCGTTAATTTTGCACCTGTTTTATCATACATTGCAAGATAACCGGAAGCATCTTTTTTCATCAGAACCGCCACCGTTCCCTGCGATGCCACACGCACCTGCTGGATCGGCATTGTCGTTTCTATTCCGCCTAAGATTCCCTCCTTTGTCATGATATAGATCATAGTTCCCTTTTTATCATAGATTGTCAGGTAATCTTCGCAAATATCAATCTGTGGATCGGTCATCTCATAGGTCTGATTCCAGATCAGTTCGTTTGCCGTATCCGTATAAAAAGCACCGTCGTTGCTGTATTTTAAAATATTCCCCCCAAAATCTGCAAACTTTGTAGCCTCCGTATCAGCCCTGTCAACAGACGATCCCACGTCAAAATTCTCATAATGGCGCAGTGCCATAAACACCCAGAGTCCCGCAGAAACTGCCAGTACGGTAACGATCAGAATAATGGTTCTTCTGACTACTTTTACCCGATGTTCACGCAGCTTGCGTTCATACTCTTCCATATCCGGTTCTTCTACCGTATGAAATCCTCTCTTGTTTTTTCCCGCCATACCAATCTCTCTTTCATCTTAAACCTCGTTCTTGCCCATTTCTGGCATCTCAAGTTTGTGCGTAAACACAAATCCTGTGTGTGAAAAATCTTTTTTTCACACTGATCTTTCGATATTATAGCATTATTCCCTGGATGTTTCATCTTATTTTTAGAAGCGGCTGCTTTGTTAATTCGGAAGCGTCAGATACTGGCCTGCATAGATCGCATCCGGATCATCAATCCCGTTTGCCTCGCATACTTTGTCCATCATGGCTGTTGTCTGATATATTTTCCGGCAGATCGCAGCCAGATTATCCCCCTGCCGCACCACATAGTACCCCTGTTTTAAATATGTCTGTGCCTCATCCGGCTGTGCCGCCGTCTCTTTTACGTTTTCCTTATTGCTGTTTGTTTCATCTGTGTCCGCTTCCGCCTTCTGTTCTCCCTCCCGATTCTGCATACTCTCTGTTTCCTGGGACTCCATCGTTTTCTGGGCATCTGCTGTTCCAGACGTTTCTGCAGTTTCTTCTGTATCTGTCATTCCTGACAATTCCGTTCCTGCCTGTATCCCTGCCGTTTCATCCGGTGCGGATGCCTCCGCCGCCTGCGTTCCATTTATTTGAAGCTGTTCCGCCTCTGTCTGCGTACTGTGTTCATCCGCCTGTTTTGTCTCCGTCTGTTTTTCTATATTCCCTGCAATATTTTCCACCACGATCCCAGAATCTGCCGTTTTTTCTGTTTCCGGCATTTCTGTCACGATATGTACCTGATTCATCTGTGCCAGAGTATTTTCCATCTCATTCATCTTCTTATGGTTCTGATAAGCGGTAAAACCAAGAGTCAGTACCACCACAGCCAATACGAGGGAGGAATATGCAGGGATCTTTGCCTCTTCCGTTTTTTCCGCTTCTTCCAGTTGTTTCCGATAACGCCCCTGTCTTTTTCGTTCCGGATGTGGCTGCAGTCCGGGCTCGTCCGGCTGCATACTCTCTTCCATATAGAGTTCTTCTTCCAGGATATCGATATCATTCGTATCTTCCTTTTCTTTTATGTCGTAAACAGGCTCGTCCGGCTGCATGAATGTAACCTCGTCTGTCTCCGGCAAATTTACTTCTTCTGTTTTTTCTTCCCTGTGTTCCATCTTTTTTAATTTTACCGCGGCGTGCCTGTCATAATATATGTAAAATCCTTCTCTCCGGTACAGATGTCCGTTCCGGATGCTGAAAAATGTTTCCTCCTTTTCCAGGGTATCCATTAAGAACAATGTCTGATGAACGCCGCCAAAATGCGTCTGATGAAACTGTTCGATCTGTTTTGTCATATTCGGCAGACATCCTCTGTGATCTAATGCCCATCCAACAATGACCATGCTGTCATACTCATCTTTTAACCGTTTATATATATACGCCCATTCATGGTCGCTCCATCTTGGAATCTCTGCATCAAATTCCAAATGTTCCAGCTGTATTGCTGCCTCCACAAATGTGCACTGTCTTCCACTGTAATTTTCGAATCTTCCAAGCAAAACATATACAAGTTTTTCACAGCTGCTCTCATATGGATGCAGATACCTGTATACTTCATCCTCTATGTATATTCTCTCCCCAACATCCGGTCTCCCAATCTGTCTGATATCTTTTGGCAGCTTTTTTTCTTTCGTATCATCCCAATTTTCTTCCCGGATAATCTCAATCATTCCAATCCTCCCTGTTTAAATTTAAAAAGCTTTTTTTATTTTGAAATGGTATCACAGCATGTCCGATTTTTTTGTGGTTTTATGGACAGTTTTTCAAAAACTTTTCGACAGAAAAAGACTGCTGCATACGTTTCCGTAATGACAGCAGTCTCTCTTTTGGATTTCTTTTATTATTTTACAAATGCTTTTACTTTTTTGTAGATGCCCTCTGCATCAAGCTCATATTTATGAAGCAGCTCTAATGCCGGACCTGACTCACCGAATACATCGTTGACACCGATCTTTAAGACTTTCGTCGGAGCCTCTTCGCAGAGCACGTCACATACCGCACTTCCAAGTCCACCGATCACAGAGTGTTCCTCAACCGTAACGACTTTTCCGGTCTTTAACGCGGATTTTACAACCAGTTCACGGTCGATCGGTTTGATGGTGTGGATATTGATGATCTCTGCATCAATACCGTCTTTTGCAAGCATTTTTTCTGCCTCTACCGTCTCATTCACACAGAGTCCGGTTGCAAAAATTGTCACATCTTTTCCTTCTTTTAAGACAATTCCTTTGCCGATCTCAAATTTGTAGGTTGCCTCATCATTGAATACAGGAACCGGTAAACGGCCAAAACGAAGATATACAGGTCCTACATGATCATATGCAGCGTGTACGGCAGCTCTTGCCTCTACATCATCCGCCGGGTTGATGACTACCATGCCAGGGATCGTGCGCATCAGGGCGATATCCTCCAGGCACTGATGGGTTGCGCCATCCTCACCAACGGAGATACCTGCGTGAGTTGCACCGATCTTGACATTCAGATGTGGATATCCAATCGAGTTGCGCACCTGCTCAAAGTTTCTTCCTGCCGCAAACATGGCAAAAGAGCTGATAAACGGCACTTTTCCACAGGTTGCAAGTCCTGCTGCGATGCCGGTCATATTTGCCTCTGCGATACCGACATCCCAGTGGCGCTCCGGGAACGCTTTTTTGAAAATTCCGGTCTTTGTTGCGCCTGCAAGGTCCGCATCTAATACGATCAGGTCTTCATGCTCTTTTCCCACTTCTACCAGAGCATTTCCATAGCTTTCTCTTGTTGCAATTTTCTTTATTTCTGACATAATGCTTCCCCCACTTTCTCAAGGTCTTTCATTGCGATCTCATACTCTGCATCATTTGGAGCTTTTCCATGCCAGTCTACGGCATTTTCCATAAAGGAGACACCTTTTCCTTTTAAGGTCTTTGCAATGATCGCAGTCGGCATTCCCTTTGTCTCACGCGCCTCTTTGAATGCAGCACGAATCTCATCAAAGTCATTTCCATTGATATTGATCGTATGGAAATTAAATGCCTCAAATTTTTTGTCGATCGGGTAAGGAGAACATACTTCATCAACCGTTCCATCGATCTGAAGGTTATTATTGTCAACGATCACAACCAGATTGTCCAGTTTGCGGAATCCTGCCCACATGGCAGCTTCCCAGATCTGGCCTTCCTGGATCTCACCGTCTCCGCAGAGTGCATAGACACGGTAATCTTTTTTGTCAAACTTTCCGGCTGCTGCCATTCCGGCTGCTGCGGAGAGTCCCTGTCCCAAAGAACCGGATGACATATCAATCCCCGGAATGTGTTTCATATCCGGATGTCCCTGCAGGTAAGAGCCTGTATGACGCAGTGTGACAAGAGCCTCCTTCGGGAAAAATCCACGTTCTGCCAGAACTGCATAAAGTCCCGGCGCCGTGTGGCCTTTTGAAAGCACAAAACGGTCGCGGTCTGCCATCTTAGGATTCTTCGGATCAATGTTTAACTCCTCAAAATACAGATAAGTAAAGATATCTGCTGCGGAGAGTGATCCGCCCGGATGTCCGGCTTTTGCGCTGTGTACTGCAGTTACAATACTTTTGCGGACTTCGTTCGCTGTTTTTTCAAGTTCCAGATTTGTCATAGTCTAGTCATGTTCCTTTCTATTCCTTTTATTAAATCTCCGTTCTGCCTTCTAAGGCACGGAGCAGTGTTACCTCATCAATATACTCTAAATCTCCGCCGACCGGAACACCACTTGCGATCCTTGTCACTTTGATCCCGGTAGGTTTGATCAGTTTGCTGATATACATCGCCGTCGTTTCTCCCTCAAGGCTTGAGTTTGTCGCAATGATCACCTCGTCAACATCCTTTTGCAGGCGCTGCATCAGCTCTTTTAACTTGATATCTGCAGGTCCGATTCCAAGCATCGGAGAAATTGCCCCATGCAGGACATGATAAACCCCGTCGTATTTGCCGGTTTTTTCATATGCTGCAAGATCTCTGGTATCTTCCACAACCATAATCGTCTTGTGGTTACGTCCGGCATCCTTACAGATCGGACACAGTTCATCATCTGTCAGGGTAAAACATTCCTTACAGTAACGGACATTTTTCCTTGCATCCACGATCGCAGACGAAAGTTCTTCGACCTGTTCCACCGGCATATTCAAAATATGAAATGCCAGACGCTGTGCAGATTTTGCACCGATTCCCGGAAGAGACGATAATTCCTGTATTAATTTACTGATCTGACTGCTGTAATAATCCATGGTGTTTCCATTCTTTCATTTATAATGTTCCAATACGGCTATATGCCTTCTTTAATATTAAAGGATAACGGCGATTTTTACAAGAAGTGTTTTTTACGGCATATTTTTTGAAATTTTTGTACATGATAAACAGGTAACCACACAAAAACAATAGATTACACGTCCCGCAGGCAAATCTGCTGCCGGAAATAAAAGGAGGACCATATGGCATCTTATGTAGCACCTGGAATCAAAGACAAATTCGAGACACTTTCAACGGATCTGAAAAATCTGATCCTCGAGCGAAATGTAGAGCTTAATAACATGCAGGATCTGATCCGCGTGTTAGAGCAGATCGTAGAAGAAGGGGAAGCCGAGTAACCACGGCCTCCCCTTCTCTTTTATGCTTATCTTTTTTGATCTGCAAAATACAATTTCTGTGCCCGTAACAATTCCTTACTGAATGTTAGTTACCTCATATCCTGCATCTACAACGGCTGCTTTTAATGCATCCGCACTGACTGATTTCTCTGCGGTAACAACTGCATTTTTGTCCTCTAAGCTCACCACTACCTCAGACACACCCGGTACTCCTTTTAAAGCCTTCTCAACGGTTGCCTGGCAGTGTCCGCACATCATTCCTTCAATACTTAATGTTGTTTTCATTGTTTGTTCCTCGCTTTCTGATACATCACTTTTTGTTTTTATTTCAGAAGTGACCGCTCTGTTTTCACAGACCGCACTCTCCTGTTCCATGTTACCTGTCTCATTTCCGGATGAAGATTTTTTTCCAAGCTTTACCCATCTAAGGCGCAGTGCATTACTTACTACACAGACGCTGCTTAAGCTCATGGCAGCCGCACCAAACATCGGGTTTAATTTTAATCCCCAGATCGGATATAAAAGTCCTGCCGCAAGCGGAATGCCGATGCTGTTATAGAAAAATGCCCAGAACAGATTTTCATGAATATTGCGCAGGGTTGCGCGGCTCAAGCGGATTGCCGCAGGCACATCCGACAGGCGGCTCTTCATCAGCACGACATCCGCGGCATCAATGGCAATATCCGTTCCGGCGCCGATCGCCATTCCGATATCCGCCCTTGTAAGCGCCGGCGCGTCATTGATTCCATCGCCGACCATGACCACTTTGCCCTTTTTCTGCAGTTCTCTTACCACCTGCTCCTTGCCGTCCGGAAGCACGCCGGCGATCACCTCGTCCACGCCTGCCTCTTTTCCGATCGCCTGCGCCGTCCGCTCATTGTCGCCGGTCAGCATCACCACATAGATTCCCATGTTCTGCAGTTCTGCCACCGCACGCGGGCTGTCCTCCTTGATGACATCCGCCACGGCGATTACGCCGAGCAGCTTCTCATCCTTTGCAAAAAACAGCGGCGTCTTGCCCTGCATGGCGAGCTGCTCTGCCTGCCGCTTCATGGCATCGGGCACCTTCACGTGCTGCTCGATAAAGATGAGATTGCCGCCGTAAAGCCGTCTTCCATCCCGCACACCGGTCAGACCATTGCCCGGAAGCGCCATGAAATCGGTCAGCATATCTTCTAGGCCGTCCGCTCCGCCAGATGCTCCGCCTGCCGCAGACGCCCTCTTCCCGCCGGACTGCGCCTTTGCCCCGGCCTGCTCCTTCACATAGGCAAGAACGGCCTTTGCAAGCGGATGCTCGCTCTTCTGCTCCAGAATCCCTGCCGCATGCAGCAGCTCCTCCGCCGGAACGCCTTCCGCCGGAAGGACATCCGTAACCCGTGGCTCTCCGCTCGTGATGGTTCCGGTCTTATCGAGCGCTACAATCTGCATTTTTCCGGTCTCCTCCAGAGAGACTGCCGTCTTGAACATAATACCGTTCTTAGCACCCATGCCGTTTCCGACCATGATGGCTACCGGAGTGGCAAGTCCGAGCGCACACGGGCAGCTGATGACCAGAACAGAGATCGCTCTCGCCAGCGCAAAGCCGACCGGCTTTCCGGCAGCTAGCCACACAATCAGTGTCACGATCGCAATTCCAATGACCGTCGGTACAAATACGCCCGATACCTTATCGGCAATCTTGGCAATCGGCGCCTTGGTCGCCGCGGCATCGCTGACCATCTGGATGATCTGGGATAAGGTTGTATCCTCGCCGACTCGCGCCGCCTCGCATTTTAAAAAGCCGGACTGGTTCACGGTCGCCGCGGAGACTTCATCTCCTGGCGCCTTGTCCACCGGTATGCTCTCGCCGGTCAGCGCCGCCTCATTCACGGCACTGCTGCCCTCGAGGATGATACCGTCCACGGGTATGTTCTCCCCCGGGCGCACCACAAAGACGTCTCCCTTTTTGACCTGCGCGACCGGAACCTCCTGTTCCACACCGTCACGCACGATGGTGGCTGTCTTCGGTGCCAGGCTCATCAGGCTCTTGAGCGCATCGGTCGTCTTGCCTTTTGACCGCGACTCGAGCATTTTTCCGACCGTGATCAGCGTCAAAATCATCGCCGCCGATTCAAAGTAGAACTCGTGCATATAGCGCATGACCCCGTCCATATCGCCGCGCACCTGCGCATCGGTCATTGCAAAGAGTGCGTAGGTACTGTAACCGAACGCCGCCGTTGCCCCCAGCGCTACGAGTGTATCCATATTCGGTGCCCTGTGCCAGAGACTCTTGAATCCGCTGATAAAGAACTTCTGGTTGATGACCATGATCACCACCGTCAGCAAAAGCTGTACCAGCCCCATCGCCACATGGTTTCCTTCAAAGAACGCCGGCAGCGGCCATCCCCACATCATGTGTCCCATGGAAAAATACATCAGCACTGCCAGAAAACCTACCGAAGCCACCAGTCTCTTTTTTAAAAGAGGCGTCTCCCGGTCCTTTAACATCTCTTCCTGCGGCATCGCCTCCGCCGCTCCCGCGGTTTCCGCGCCGCCCCGCTTCTTCTCGGCAGCGCCGTATCCGGCGTTCTCAACCGCCCGGATGATCTCCTGCGGCGCCGCGGTTCCCTCGACGCCCATGGAATTCGTCAGAAGACTCACCGCGCAGGATGTCACACCCGGCACCTCCGACACTGCTTTTTCCACGCGCGCGCTGCACGCCGCACAGCTCATTCCCGTCACTGTATATTGCTTCATCTTCCTCCCTCTCCCATCTATTTCATCAATTTCTGGAGCACCGTCACCAGTTCGTCGACAGTCTCCTCCCTGCCCTCGCGGATATCATTCGTCACGCAGGTCTTGATATGATTGGCGAGAAGCACCTTGTTAAAACTGTTGAGCGCCGCATTCACAGCCGCCACCTGTACCAGAATATCCGTACAGTAAGCATCCCGCTCCACCATTCCCTTAATTCCGCGAATCTGTCCCTCGATGCGGTTTAAACGGTGAATCATATCCTTGTATTCTTTCTCTGACCGTTCCTTTGTCTTATGGGAACAGCAGCATTCCTTTTCCTCTGCCATACGCTTTGCCCTCTTTCTTACTATTTACCCGCAAGTCTGTTTCTATTCCTCATTTGCAGGCTCATTATATACCCCATTGGGGTATATTGCAAGTGTTTTATTGTGTTATTTTTCTCATCAAAAAAATCCCGGCCTGTCCAACCGGACCAGCCAGGATCTTTTGGGAATCTGCCGTCATGCGGCAGTCTCTTTTATTTATCCGCAAACCCTCTCCAGAATCTCTGTAAGTGCACTTCCGCTGCTGGTATGGCTTCTCACCACATCCGCATTGCAGCGCTCCGCCTCTGCCACCGCACACCGTACCATCTTATGTGATACGGTGTTGGTGAAGAGAATGATCAGATCCGGTGATCCGATCTGGTTCCCGAGCTTTGCCGGCATCTGTGTAAATACCTTCGCTTTACAGTTATGTTCCTTACAGATCTTTTTGTACTGGCAGACCATGCGGTCATGTCCACCTACAATCACAACGCTCATAACTACACCGCCGCAAGCTGCTTACCGAGATCAGTGCAGGCAGCCACAGCCTCATCGTCCGGTGCCTCCTTACAGATCACGCCTTCGCCGTTTAATACATTCGCACCTGCGGATGACATGCGGTCTACCCAGTCACGCATCCACTGCCCGTCTCCCCAGCCATAGGAACCGAACAGACCGATGGTCTTGCCTGCCGCAAATCCTTCCACCTCGGTTACGAAAGGCTCCATCTCGCCCTCCTCAAGAACCTCAGCCCCCATTGCCGGGCATCCGAGTGCAAATGCCTTTGCATTCTTTAATTCATCTGTAGAGACGCTGCTTACGTCCACCACTGCGGCTTCCTTACCTGCTGCAGTGATTCCGGCACCGACTGCCTCTGCCATCGCCTGTGTATTTCCTGACTGTGACCAGTATACTACATAAATCTTATCCAACACTTTTCCCTCCTGCTATATCTCTGTATTCTGCTATGTAAGTTAGTCTTAACTAACTTTAGCTATACTATACTAAATAAGAAGGGTTTCGTCAAGTGCAGTAAATGAAATATTTTTCTCATTAGAAAACTGCTATTCCACTTCATCCGCGAACTTCGTCAGGTAGCGCTGATTCTCCTCAAATTCGCAGGTACTCGCATTGTCAAGCACCCTGCGCCCGTACAAAACGCGCTTTTTCTCCACAGGGATCGGCAGTGTCGCCGTGCCGTTCTCCGTCTCATAGGAGACTTCGTCAATCCCCGTCTCGCCAAGTGCCCGATATGCACCATACAGCGTGTGATCCCTGTATCCGTTCACCATCTCCCAGTAGAGAGCATACTTGTCACTGGTTAGTCCATACAAATCCAACGTATTATATAGTCCACTGTAATTACGTTCTATATACTCCCGCTCACACCAGTCCAGATGATAGGCATCGCCGGAATATTTTCCCTCATCCACAGCGGTAGCAATCAGCGCCCACAGAACCGAGAACACGAAAAACAGCGCTATCACACATCCTGCAAACTTTACTGCCAGCATCGGCATACTTACCTCATAGTTTCCGGTCTCATCTGAAAATTTCCACATCATTTTCAGATTCTTAATCTTCTTCATATTCCCAGCCCTCTCTCTCAAAGATCCGGCGTACCAGTTCGTCCACCTTCTCCGAATCACGTTCCATGCCCATCAGCTCTGACAGTTCTTCCTCCGACATTCCAAAGGTGCCAAGCAGTGCTGCTGCCACGTCCTGTTTCATGTCATTGTAATATTCCTTGTTTTCTTCATATTCCAGCTTGCGGTAGGAATCCCCCGTCTCTCTTTCCAGGATATTCTTTCCCGCCCAGAGTACATACTTTACATCGTTCGGACTGATCTGCTGCCCGGCCGGCCAGTCCAGCACCTGCTGGATCTGAAACAGGTCTCTCAAAAAGGCGTGATAATCATCATACAGCCGGACGCGCTCTGTATATTTTTTAAACTCCTCCTGTCCATATACCTGATGGGATTTCAGATAATCGTAAAGACCGACATAATCCTCCGCCGTAAACAGTTCTTCTGCCTCCTGCACAGATGCCTGGTTGTGCTGGCGGGTAATGTGAATCCCCTCCAGCCCAAACACAATCGCCAGCACCAGAAATGTAAGCGCTGTCACTGCCGTAATCACCAGCAGAATCACATTCATCACCTTATCTGCAACATACAGTGGCATGGAGTGAATCACCCTGGCTTTCGTAAGCAGCGTCTCCTTTCGCGCCAGATTTTCCTCATTTTCCCATTTTTCGCCAAGCGGATTCACCTCTCCACAATATGGGCATTTCAGTTCTTTCGCCGGATAATCATATCCGCATTTTTTACATATCATCTTCGCACACGCCCTCGCTTTTATTCCGTAAGATGGGAAAATGCCCGCTCCTGCATCATCCGCTCCAGATTGCTCTGATTATCTTTGTCTGATGGATCATACCCGTCCATCACTTCCTTTATCTCTTCCTCTGTCAATTCATAATGCTCATTTAAATACGCAGAGCAATACTCCCGGTAATAAGCGACTGCCTCCTGTTCTTCATATTTATAATCAGCCGCTTCACTTTTCTGGCAGACAATAAGTGCATCTATGATATAGCTCACATCGCTCAGTCCAGTTGGTTTTTTCTCACGGATAATTCTCTCCAGATACTCTCCCTCAGGTGTTATCAGATAATCCTTTGTATCGTTTTCCAGTGTCTCTACCAGCCGGTACTTGCGAAATGCTTCACCATACAATGTATTGTGCTTTTTCATATAAGTACAGATTCCGCTGTAGTCCTGCTGCTGATACATCTTCTCCAGCTTTTCGAGTACTGCCTGCTCTCTGTTATCCGAAGCAACCGTATGAATACGCATGGCCACATATATACCGGCACTAATCAAAAGTCCCGCCACAATCACAGTAATCAGAACCTTCGCCGCCATAGACATCCCTGCTTTCGCCACCCGCTGGGGCTTCTCCTCCCACTGCTGCTTCTCTCTTTTTAAGTCATTGATCGTATCCTCGTGCACCTGCACAGATTTTTCAAAGTTGTCGCCACCACAGTACGGGCAGCGCGGTGCATCGTCTGCATATGACGCACCGCAGTTATTACATACAATCATCCTTTCTCCCTCCGGTGTCTCACAGAACTCCTCTTCAAGTAACACCCTGTATTGCTCTTTGTCTATTATATCAGTTTTTTGCTGTATAGGAAGCATTTTCCTATGAGCCGAAAAAGAGGGGCAGTCGCTTGAAACGGGCAACCCCTTTTGACGTGAGAAGGAATAGGAAAAGAAGCACATCCTACCGATTTCTGATGGAAATGCAGATGGAATATTCGTTTGAGAAAAATGTGAGCATTTCTTCCGGCTGAATGTTTGCATCGGATTCCGTGTCTC
>OGPA01002708.1_pt1 | contig 12151 bp, 9 predicted proteins | sample 1552841 | NCBI WGS metagenome assembly OGPA01 (sample SAMEA2579916, study PRJEB22360) | human gut metagenome | reverse complement strand
TAAGGACAAAACGATTTCGAGTCGTTCTCGTTACGACCGCTTCGATACATCTCCATATATTAGCCTTTACAGTATAGCAAAAAAGCGGTTTTCCGTCAACACTTTTCTCCCGTTACGGCACGGCTGCAAGCCATACGCAGCCGTGCCGTTTTGCGTTTTTGGGGCAGAAAGCGCGGTTTCTTTGCAAAAAAGGCTGTTCTTTTGGGCGGGAGCCGAGTATAATAGGAACGATATTTTTCAAATTTGAAGTATAGAGGAGAGCATTCCAATGGCACAGGCAAAACAAGATATGGGCACCGGCAGCATCAAAAAGCTGATGCTGCAGCTCATGATCCCCGCCGTGGTGGCGCAGGTGGTGAACCTGCTGTATAACATCGTGGACCGCATTTACATCGGCCACATTGCGGGCATTGGCGCGGCAGCGCTGACCGGCGTGGGGCTGTTCACACCCATTCTGATGCTGCTGAACGCTTTTGCCATGCTGGTGGGCGCAGGTGGCGCGCCGCGCACCGCCATTGCTCTGGGGCAGGGGGACAGGCAGCAGGCCGAAAAGATCATCTCCAACAGCTTTACCGTACTGATGTTCTTTGCCGTGGTGCTGACCATTGGCTTCTATGCCGGGGCACCGGTGCTGCTGCGGCTGTTCGGCGCCAGCGATGCCACCCTGCCGTACGCCCTGAGCTACAGCCGCATCTACATTGCAGGCTCGGTGTTCGTGCTGGTGGTGCTGGGCATGAACCCCTTTATCACCACGCAGGGCTTTGCCAAGACCAGTATGCTTACCACCGTGATCGGCGCGGTGATCAACATTATCCTCGACCCCATCCTGATCTTCGGGTTCGGGCTGGGCGTGCGGGGCGCGGCCATTGCCACGGTGCTCAGTCAGGCCGTGGGCGCGGCATGGATCATCCGCTTTCTCACCGGCAAAAAGACCATCCTGCGCCTGCGCAGAGACTACCTGCGCCCGGAAAAGCAGATCATTCTGCCGGTGCTGGCGCTGGGCATCTCCTCGTTTGTGATGCTCTCCACCGAAAGCCTGCTTTCCATCAGCTTCAGCTCCAGTCTGGCGCGGTACGGCGGCGATGTGGCTGTGGGTGCCATGACCGTCATCACCAGCGCATCCCAGCTGTGCACGCTGCCCATTCAGGGCATCTGTCAGGGCGGACAGCCGGTGATGAGCTTCAACTTCGGCGCAGGCAAGAAGGCCCGCGTCAAGGAAGCCTTCTGTTTTCAGCTGACGCTGTGCGGGGCCTACACCTGCTTGTTCTGGCTGTTGATGATGCTGTTTCCCGGCGCGGTGGCGGGCATTTTCACCTCGGACACCGCACTGATCCAGTACACCACGTGGGCCATGCGCATTTACATGGCGGGCATTTTTGCCATGGGCTTCCAGATCGCCTGCCAGCAAAGCTTTATGGCGCTGGGGCAGGCCAAGGTCAGCCTGCTGCTGGCCTGCCTGCGCAAGATCATCCTGCTGATCCCCCTCATCTTCATTCTGCCGCACCTGCTGCCGAACCCGGTGTTCGGCGTGTTTCTGGCCGAGCCGGTCAGCGACATTCTGGCCGCCACCATCACCACCATCACCTTCTTTGCCCGGTTCGATAAGATCCTCGACCGCGGCGCGGCAAAGGTTTGATTTTTTTGTATGCAGAAAGGGCATCTGCCGTTGGCAGATGCCCTCGCTGTTTATTCGGGAAACCCTGACCGGCACTGAAAAATCAGTCCATGTTCAGAGCGCTCTTGAGGTTGTTTTTGTAGATATCGGCCTTGGCACCGTAGATGATCTGCACACCATCTGCGACCTGAACGACGCCGTTTGCACCCGTCTTCTGCTTCCAGTCAGTATCCGGCATAACGAGAGCCTTGTCTTTGACCTTGACGCGCAGTCGAGTAAAGCAGGCATCCACATGCTGGATATTGTCTGCACCACCCAGACCTTCAATGATGGTCGCCATCATCTCGTCGCTCATTTTCTTGTCCAGCTTCTTGACCTCCTGGCCATCATCTTCGCGGCCGGGAGTCTTGTAGTTGAACTTGGTGATCATGAAGCGGAAGGTGAAATAGTACAGGAAGAAGCAGGGAATGCCAATGATGAACACCCAGATCCAGTTAGAGCCTTTATCCGCCTGCATGATGCCATTGAAGATCGTGCTCAGGAAAGGGCCGCCGAAGGAACTGGGCCCCGGGATATTCACCTTGCAGATGTAAGTCAGCAGGTAGGCCAGACCTGCATAGCCAGCGTGCACCACGAACAGCAGCGGAGCCGCAAACAGGAAACTGTACTCAATGGGCTCGGTGATGCCAGTGAAGATGGAGGGGATGATGGCTGCGATCAGCAGCGCCTTGACCTGAGGCTTACGCTCCGGCTTTGCGCAATGGTACATGGCCAGAGCCGCACCGGGCAGACCAAACATAGCAAAAATAACCTTGCCGTTCATGATAAAGCGGGTAATGTTCACGTCAAACATGGCATCCGGAGAAGCCAGCATGGCGTTGTAAATGTTCACCGCGCCTTCATACAGCGTGCCATCAATGACCATGGAACCGCCAAGGTTTGTGAAGAAGAACGGAGTGTAAATAAAGTGATGCAGGCCAAAAGGCAGCAGCGCACGCTCTGCCAGACCATAGATCACACTGCCTGCCATGCCAGTGTCATAAATGATCTCGCCCATGAAGCCCAGACCGGTCTGAACGAAGGGCCACACCACAGACATTACCAGACCCAGCGCAGAGCAGGCCAGCAGCGAGATCATCGGCACGAATTTTGTGCCTGAGAAGATGCCCAGAACCGGCGGCAGCTGAATATTATAGTATTTGTTATGCAGCTTTGCAACCAGCAGACCCACCAGAATACCGCCGAATACACCGGTGTCAAGCGAAGCGATGCCCATGACCATGGACTGGCCGGTCTTCATCGCCGCAGGGTCCAGAATGCCCAGACTGGTCAGCAGGATATTCATCACATTGTTCATGGCGAGGAAACCGATCACGCTGGACAATGCTGCGATGCCCTTTTCCTTTTCCGCATAGCCGATGGCAACGGAAACAGCAAAAATGATTGGAAGATAGGAGTTAATGGTATTGCCCATGGCCTTGAGCAGATTAAAGAACAGCTTGACATAGGTATTGCCCAGAACCGGCCACAGTGCCACAATGTTCTTTGTCGTGAACGCAGAGCCAATGCCCACCAGAATACCTGCGATGGGCAGGATCATGACAGGCGTCATTAGAACTTTTCCCAGTTTCTGGAACTGTGAAAAGGTAACTTTCTTCTCTCTCTTCTCCATGATTTACCTCCTGAGGATCTCAGTGCAGTTCGGGCCAGTAGCCCTTATTGGCTTCGATCATCTTATCCAGGATCTTGCGTGCCACCTTGGCAGAGGGAACTGTCTTGTTCATCGTGAATGCTTCCAGTGCCTTCTGGTAGGAGTGTTCAAAATAAGCATCCACGATCAGCTTTTCCGAAGAGACCTGCTGCATCATCATGCCCAGCTGGAACTGGGGGATATTGCCGATGGTAACAGGCTCCGGGCCCCACTTGCGCAGGTAGCAGGGAACTTCCACCATGGCATCATACGGCATCTGCGGGATGCAGCCCTTGTTTTCCACAATGACCAGATAGCGGTCCGCATTGTTATAGGCAATGGAACATGCCACATCCACAATAAAATCGCCAAAAGCATTGAACAGATTCAGGTTTGCTTCCTTCTTGCCGCCGCTCTCGCGGATCAGCTTTGCCTGCTCGATCATGTCCTTCTCACGGCCATCCATGACCATGTTGGCACGCGTGTAGTTGGGATCCATATCCTCGGCGCTTTCCTTGGCATACAGATAGTACTGCAGGTAGGTATTGGGCAGATACTCCGGGAAGTCGGTGAGGATTTCCTTAAAGTTTTCCCATGTGTGGCGCCAGGAAGGATCGGAGTGGTGCTTATCATGAGAAGCAGCCAGACCGAACTTCATGATCTTTTCCTTCAGTTCCGGCATACGGTCCACACCGCTCTTGTCGTACAGGTGGGTCCACCAGCCAAAGTGGTTCAAACCAAAGTAGACCGGGTCCACATCGTTGTATTTTTCCAGACCCAGCATCTTTGCGAAGGATAGCATGATGGCTACCGGCATATCGCAGATGTTCAGGATCTTATAGTTGTTGTACTTGCGGCGGGTGGCCTCAGCCACGATCGCAGCAGGGTTGGAGTAATTGATGATCCATGCCTCGGGTGCGTACTTGCGCACATCGTCGATCACCTGGAACACGCCGGGGATGGAACGCAGGCCGTATGCCATGCCGCCGGGGCCGCAGGTCTCCTGACCCACAACGCCAAACTCCAGCGAGATCTTCTCGTCCTTCTCCCGCATTTCCATGCCGCCCTGACGGATCTGAGCAAAGGCAAAGTCAATATCGGTGTAGGCCTTTTCCGGGTCCGTGGTGGTGAAGTAGACGCACTCCGGATCCAGCTTTGCGATCAGCGAGCCGCACAGGGTATCGACCAGCTCCAGACGATCCGGGTCAATATCGTACAGCACCAGCTTTTTCAGCGGGAAGCGGTCAAGATTTGCAATCAGGCTCTGGATAATGCCGGGGGTATGGCTGGGGCCGCCGCCGACAATAACAACTTTAAATCCTTCCATTTTTGAAACCTCACATTCGTTTTGCGATCATGTTTCTGATTTTACCCTTGCGCGCGCTTTGGAGAGTGACTATAATATAATCGATATGAACATTTTTTTAAAGGCGTTTTGAAAGTTTTGAACCAGTTTGCCCAAGTTGAAACAATTCCAGAGTCTGAAAATATTTTCACACCTGCTAACTTTCTTCAAAGCCTTCCCGCCGGAGGACATCATGGACTTTTTCACCCGCATTGCAGAACACACGCCCCAGCTGAACAAAAACGATAATGAGCTTCTTTCTTACTGCATTCGCAACCACACCGAGATCGCCAATCTCAAGGTGACGGAACTTGCGGACCGGTTGTTCATCTCACCGGCTTCTGTCGTCCGCTTTTGCAAGAAGCTCGGTTTCAGTGGTTATTCCGATTTTAAGGCATCTTTGCGCATGGATCTGTTTGAGCCGGAGGAAACGCCGCGAAAGTCTCACCCGACCGACTTTTTCCGGGATATCCACAAAACCATCGAGATGGTTCCGGAGGAGACCGTAGAGCGTATCGTAGAGCTGATCCACTGCAGCCGCCGCATTGAGCTGTATGCCGTAGGCAGCAGCAGAATGCCCGGCTCCGAACTTGCAAAGCGGCTGCAGACCATCGGCAAGGCCGCCTTCTGTTACGATGACAGCACCCTGATGAATATCAGCGCCCGGCAGCTGACTTCCGATGATCTGGTTCTGGCCCTTTCCATTTCCGGCGAAACAAGTCTGATCATTGCCGCTGCAACGGTTGCCAAAAGCCGTGGTGCCGCATTGGTTTCCTTTACAAATCTCGGCAGCAATACCCTCAGCGGCATGGCAGATGAAAACCTGTATGTCAACGCCACAAACTTTGTGTGCTCCGGCCTTCCGGTGCAGTCCCGCGCACAGCTGCTGATGCTGTGCGAATACCTGTTCTTCCGCTACATAGAGACCTATGGGGACGAGCACCAGCAAAGTATCGGTTGACGCCATTTCACCGCAGCGCACAGCCAACGCTCTATTCCACCAACAAATCTCCCACGATAAAAAAACAGGGCCGCCGCACAAACGATGTGCGGCGGCCCTGTTGGCGTTCTGTTTTTATTTCCCCGCCAGCAGAATGGCCAGCACGGCTTTCTGCACGTGCAGGCGGTTCTCGGCTTCGTCAAAGATCTCCGGTGCGTGCTGCTCGAACACCGCCGAGGAGATCTCCTCACCCCGGTGGGCGGGCAGGCAGTGCAGCACCATGACATCGGGCTTTGCGCTTTCCAGCAGCTTGCCGGTGAGCTGGAAGCCCACAAAATCCCGCAGGCGCTGCTCACTTTCCGGCGTGCCGGGCTTGGCGGTGTTCCACACAGCCGTTGCCACCACGTCGGCATCCTGAATACCCTCGGCAGGGTCTGCGGTCAGGTGGAAGGCGCTGCCGTACTTGTGGGCGAACATCAGCACATCCGCCGCCGGGCGGTAGCTCTGCGGGCAGACGCAGGTGACCTGCATCCCAGCCAGCAGTCCGCCCACGATGAGGCTGTTTGCCATGCTGCTGCCGTCGCCGACAAAGCAGAGCTTCCGGCCCGCAAGGCTGCCCCGGCGCTCCCGAATGGTCATCAGGTCGGCCAGAACCTGGCAGGGATGGGCGTAATCCGTCAGGCCGTTGATCACCGGCACACCGGCCAGCGCGGCAAACTCTTCCAGATCGCTCTGGCGGTAGGTGCGCCACACCACGCAGTCGTAGTAGCGGCCCAGCACCCGGGCGGTGTCCTTGAGGGGCTCACCGCGCCCGGCCTGCAGCTCGGCGGTGTTCATGTAGTTGCCCAGACCGCCCAGCTGGTACACACCCACCTCAAAGCTGGTGCGGGTGCGGGTGGATGCCTTGGAGAACATCAGGGCAACCGTCTTTCCTGCCAGCAGCGGGGCCGTGCCGCCCAGCTTCTGCTGTGCCTTGAGTTGATCGGCCACATCCAGAATGTGGGTCAGCTCGGCAGGGGAGAGGTCGCTCATTTTCAGCAGATTTTTCATGCCTGCTCCTTCGGAGCCGTCGGCTCCATCTTGCCCAGCACATCGCTCAGGATCTCCAGCGCCATGTCCACATCGTGCTCGCTGAGGGTCAGCGGCGGCAGCAGGCGCAGGCGGGTCTTGGCTGTCAGCACCAGCAGGCCCGCTTCGCGGCAGGCGGCCAGCACATCTGCGGCCTTGAGGTCGTAGAACTCGATGCCCACCATCAGGCCGATGCCGGAAATGCTCTTGACATGGGGCAGCTTTGCGATGCCTGCGCGCAGCTGGACGGCGCGCTCGTTGACATTGGCAAGGAAGCTCTGGTCCATGCGGTCCACCACCACGTTGGCACCGGCGCAGACCACCGGGTTGCCGCCGAAGGTGGAGCCATGGGTGCCGGGGCCCATGCCCTCGGCCACCTTTTCGTTCATCAGCACTGCGCCGATGGGCAGGCCGCCGCCCAGACCCTTGGCCAGCGTGACCACGTCCGGCTTGAGGTTGTAGTGCTCGCAGCACAGGAAGGTGCCGGTGCGGCCCACGCCGGTCTGCACCTCGTCCACGATGAGCACAAGGTCTTTTTCGTCGCAGAGCTTGCGCACGGCCTGCACGTAGTCCGGGTCCAGCGCCATCACGCCGCCCTCGCCCTGAATGAGTTCCAGCATCACGGCGCAGGTGGTGCGGTCCACCAGCTCCTCCAGCGCTTCGATATCGCCTGCCGGAGCATACAGGAAGCCTTCGTTGAAGGGGCCGAAGTAGTTGTGGAACACCTCCTGACCGGTGGCGGTCAGGGTGGCGATGGTGCGGCCGTGGAAGCTGTTCACCAGCGTGATGACCGTGGTGCGGTCCTTGCGGTAGTGGTCCACGCTGTACTTGCGCGCGGCCTTAATGGCACCCTCGTTGGCCTCGGCACCGGAGTTGCCGAAGAAAACCTTGCTCATGCCGGTGCGCTTGCACAGCTTTTTGGCCAGCTTGCCGCAGGGCGCGGTGTAGTAAAGGTTAGAGGTATGCTGCAGCTTGTGGGCCTGCTCCGAGACGGCTTCGGCCCAGTCCAGATCACAGTAGCCAAGGCTGTTCACGCCAATGCCGCTGGTAAAATCCAGATACTGCTGGCCCTCGGGGCCTGCGGCGCGCAGGCCGTGGCCTTTTTCCAGCACAATAGGGTTGCGGTTATAGGTGTGCAGGACGTATTCGTTGTCCCGCTTGATGACTTTTTCAGAATCCATAGGTGTACCCTCCTGTGAACAGAAACTGTGAACAAAAACCCTCTCAGGCGCTTTCGCGCCAGAAAATACTGGCAAAGGCTTGAGAGGGTCATTTTTCTTATTATACCGCCTGCACGGCACCTGCGCAATGCTTATTCGCGGTGGCTGCGGCGGTAAAAGCGGGTGCCGGAGCCGCGGTTGGAGAACAGCTCCAGCAGGATGGAGTGGGGCACGCGTCCATCGATGATGACCGCCTCGTGCACGCCCTGATAGATGGCATCGGCCATGCCGCCGATCTTGGGGATCATGCCGCCCGCAATGATGCCGGCGGACTTATAGCCCTCGATCTCGGACACCTCCACCTCGGGGATGAGGGTGCTCTCGTCGTCCTTATCCCGCAGCAGGCCCGCGATATCGGTCATGGATACCAGCTTCTCCGCTTTCAGCGCAATCGCGATCTGCGCAGCGGCGGTGTCGGCGTTCACGTTGTAGGCCTGACCCAGATCGTCCATGCCCACCGTGGCGATCACGGGAATGAAGCCGCCGTCCAGCAGGCTTGCGATCAGGGTAGCGTCCACATGCACGATCTCGCCCACATGGCCCAGCTGGGGGTCCAGCTCGGTGCAGCGCAGCATCTGGCCGTCCATGCCGCACAGGCCCACGCCGCGGCCGCGCAGCTTTGCCACCAGATCTTTGTTCACCTTACCGGCCAGCACCTGCTGCACGATCTCCATGGTGGCATCGTCAGTCACGCGCAGACCGTTTGCGAAATGGCTCTCCACGCCCACTTTCTTCAGCATCTCGTTGATGGCCGGGCCGCCGCCGTGCACCAGCACCACGCGCACACCCAGCAGGGTAAGGGTGACCAGATCGTTCATGACGGCATTTTTCAGTTCTTCGTTGATCATGGCATTGCCGCCGTACTTTACCACCATGGTCTTTCCGTGATACTTCTGGATGTAGGGTGTCGCCTCAGAGAAAAGGCGCGCCATTTCTTCGTTTTTCATATACTCTCCTTGCCGCCAGCACGCTTGCTCCGGCATTCGTTTTCCACCAGACGAACTCCTTCCGTCATCGCTACGCGATGCCACCCATTCCCCTTCTGGCACTTTCGTGCCACCTCCCCCGGCCGGGGGAGTCTTTCTCAAGGAGGGAGGCTTTCAGGCTCCCTCTTTGAGGGGGCTGTCGCCGCAGGCGACTGGGGGAGTTCCATTAAGTTCTATAATCGCCGTTGATCTTGACGTAATCGTAGGTCAGATCGCAGCCCCATGCCTTTGCGGATGCATCGCCGGTGCCCATGTCCACCTTGACCAGCACATCGTGCTCAGCCAGCACCTTGGCGGCTTCGTCCTCGCTGTAGGGGTGGTAGGCGGCGTTTTCGCACACATACACCTCACCAGCCTTGCTGGAAAGCCACACGCAGACCTTATCAATGGAGAAATCGCCGGGGGTGTAGCCGATGGCGCACAGGATGCGGCCCCAGTTGGCATCGCGGCCGAACACTGCGGCCTTGAACAGGTTGGAGCACACCACGCTGCGGCTGACGGCACGGGCGGTCTTCAGGTCGGGGGCGTGGGTCACTTCGCAGGTGATGAGGTGGGTGGCACCCTCGCCGTCACCGGCGTGCTCGGCACACATGTGCTCGGCAATGGCGGTGAGCGCGGCAACAAAGGCTTCGTAGTCCGCGTTCTCCTCGCAGATCTCCGGGTTGCCTGCAAGGCCGGAAGCCATGATGATCAAGGTATCGTTGGTGGAAGTGTCCAGATCCACGCTCATCTGGTTGTAGGTGCCGGGCACCACGGTCTTGAGGGCCTTTTCCAGCAGGATGGGCGAGACCGCCGCATCGGTGGTGTAGAAGGCCAGCATGGTGGCCATGTTGGGGGCGATCATGCCGCTGCCCTTGCCAATGGCACCCACCGTGCAGGTCTTGCCGCCCAGCTCGAACTGGATGGCGTATTCCTTTTTGTGGGTGTCGGTGGTCATGATGGCGGTGGCCGCGTCGGTGCTGCCCTGCTCGTCCGCAGCCAGCTTTGCGGCGGCGGCAGGGATGCCCCGGGCAAAGGGGTCGATGACCATGGGCTGACCGATGACACCGGTGGAGGCGGGCAGAACGTCCTGCGGGTCGATGCCCAGCTCCTTGCCCACCAGCTCGCAGCATTCTTCGGCCAGAGCCACGCCGTTGGCGGCGCAGGTGTTGGCGTTGCCGCTGTTCACGATGATCGCCTGTGCGTAGCCGTCCTTCAGGTGGGCACGGTCCACCTTGATGGGTGCGCCGCAGACCTTGTTGGTGGTGTACACACCGGCGGCGGCGCAGCGCACGTCCGCCTTGATGAGTGCCAGATCGTATTTTTCTGCATGGTTTGCGCGGATGCCGCAGTGCACGCCAGCCGCTGCAAAGCCCTTGGGCGCGCAGATGCCGCCCGCAACTTCTTGATACTGCATAATGATCTTCCTTTCCCACAGGACGAACCCTCTCAGTCAATGCCTTGCGGCATTGCCAGCTCCCCCAAAAGGGGGAGCTTTTCAGCAAGAGGGAAACCTTATCTTTTTGCCAAAAGCTCCCCCTTCGGGGGAGCTGTCACCGTCAGGTGACTGAGAGGGTTTTCTTTTTTATTCCAACCCTTCGGTCTCTTCCAGCCCCAGCATCAGGTTCATGCACTGGACGGCCGCGCCGGAAGAGCCTTTGCCCAGATTGTCGAACACAGACACCAGCATCATCTGGTCGCCGGCCGCGTTCACGGTCAGGTACAGCTCCATGCGGTCGGTACCGGCCATGGCATTGGAGTACAGGCCGTTCTCCGGCAGGGCTTCGTTCAGAGCGTGCACCTTGACGGTGGCAGCATCCTTGTAATATGCCGCAATGCCCTCGGCCACCTGTTCGGCGGTGCTGCCCGCCAGCGTCAGATCCAGCGGCACCAGCACCTGCATGCCGCAGTAGTAATCACACACCACGGGCACGAACATGGGGGTGTGGGCAAGTCCGCTGATCTTCTGCATTTCCGGCAGGTGCTTATGGGCAAGGCCCAGACCGTAGCTCTTGGGTGCATCCAGCTTGCTGTGCGCCGGGCGGTCAGCACTCTCGTACTCGGCGATCATCTTTTTGCCGCCGCCGGAGTAGCCGGAGATGCCGGTACAGCTGAAGGGATAATCTGCCGGTGCAAGGCCCAGCTCCACCAGCGGGCGGGCAATGCTGATAAAGCCGCTGGCATAGCAGCCGGGTACTGCCACGCGGCAGGAATTTTTGATTTTTTCCTTCTGGCCCGCCAGCTCCGGGAAGCCGTAGTCCCATGCGGCATCGGTGCGGAAGGCGGTGGAGGTGTCCAGCACCTTCACGTCCGGGCGCAGCAGGGGCATGACCTCTTTGGAAGCGGCATCCGGCAGGCAGAGGAAGGCGAGGTCGGCAGAGTTGATGACCTTCGCCCGCTCGTTCACATCCTTGCGGCCCTCTGCGGAAATGGAAAGCAGCTCGATCTCCGGGCGTTGTGCCAGACGGTCGGCAATGCGCAGACCGGTGGTGCCGGAAGAGCCATCAATAAAAACTTTCACGCTCATGCGTTCTTTTCCTCCCACGCATCCAGCTGTGCGTTTGCCAGTGCGATCTGGTTGTTCACGCTGGCTTCGCTGGGGCCGCCGTAGCTGGTGCGGCCCTCGCAGCACTTGACCAGATCAATGGCATCGTAGATATCGTTCTCGAACAGAGCGCTGTAGCCCTTGAACTCGTCAAGGGTCAGCTCTTCAAGGGTCTTGTCCTTTGCAATGCAGTCGGACACCATGCAGCCGGTCAGCTTGTAGGCATCGCGGAAGGGCATCCCCTTCTTGGTGAGGTAGTCGGCGCAGTCGGTGGCGTTGATGAAGCCCTTGGCGGCGGCGCGGCGCATGTTGGCCGGCAGGGTCTTCATGGTGTCCAGCATGGGAGTAACCGTCTTCAGGCACAGCTCAAGGGTGTCCACTGCGTCGAAGATGGCTTCCTTATCTTCCTGCATGTCCTTGTTGTAGGCGAGAGGAATGCCCTTCATCATCACCAGAAGGGTGTTCAGGTCGCCGTAGACGCGGCCGGTCTTGCCGCGGATCAGCTCGGTAACATCCGGGTTCTTCTTCTGCGGCATGATGGAAGAGCCGGTGGTAAAGGCATCGTCCAGCTCAATGAACTTGAACTCCCAGCTGCACCAGAGGATGATCTCCTCGGAAAGCCGGGACAGGTGCATCATGCAGATGGAGATGGCATTTGCCAGCTCGATGCAGAAATCACGGTCAGACACGCCGTCCAGACTGTTGGCGCAGGGAGCCGCAAAGCCCAGCTTTTCGGCGGTGAACTGGCGGTCCAGCGGGTAGG
>OGPA01002701.1_pt1 | contig 12172 bp, 9 predicted proteins | sample 1552841 | NCBI WGS metagenome assembly OGPA01 (sample SAMEA2579916, study PRJEB22360) | human gut metagenome | reverse complement strand
AATCACTTCTTCTGCGAGCGTGCGAAGCGCACCTTCGTCATTGACCGTCTTCAGTCCATGGTCTTCTACATATTTTTCCGGATCCACATCCTCTGCGAATACCTTTTCAAATACCTCTTTTGCTACAGAACTGTTGATGGTTCCCGCGTCTGCAAGTTCGATCAGTTTTGCAAGATTCTCCGGTGAAAATTTAATATCTGCCGGCTCCTGTCCGTTTTCATTTAACAGACGCATGGTTTCCACCATCAGCCAGTTCGATACTTTTTTCGGCTTGTTGCAGATTGCGCAGGTCGCCTCAAAAAGATCAGCCATCTTCTTCGTTCCGGTAATGATCTCTGCATCATAACGAGGAATGTCATAATCTTTCTCATAGCGCGCAAGCTTTTCGTTTCTCAGCTCCGGCTGCTGGTCTTTGATCTTCTGGATCCACTCATCACTGATCACGATCGGTACAAGATCCGGTTCCGGGAAATAACGGTAATCCTGTGCATCTTCTTTGGAACGCATTGCATAAGAATACTCTTTGTTATCATCCCATCTTCTGGTTTCCTGGATAACTTTCTTTCCTTCCTCGATGAGTTCAATCTGTCTCTGTCTTTCTCCTTCGATCGCATGTGTAATTGCTTTAAAGGAATTCAGGTTCTTCATCTCGGTTCTGGTTCCAAACTCAGAAGCACCTACTTCCCGAATGGAAAGGTTGACATCTGCTCGCATAGAACCTTCCTGAAGCTTACAATCTGACGCTCCAAGATACTGACAGATCATACGCAGTTTTTCCAGGTAAGCAATAACCTCATCTGCCGAACGCATATCCGGCTCAGATACGATCTCAATCAGCGGCACACCGCTTCGGTTGTAATCCACCAGTGAACAGTCTTCCCACTCATCATGGATCAGCTTTCCGGCATCCTCTTCCATATGCATCTCATGGATACGGACTTTTTTCTTCTGCTCTCCGACTTCAATCTCTACATAACCGTCTCTCGCGATTGGCAGATAGAGCTGTGAAATCTGATAGTTCTGCGGGTTATCCGGATAGAAATAGTTCTTACGGTCGAATTTGCACACTTGTGTGATCTTACAGTTTGTCGCAAGTCCTACTGCCATCGCATATTCTACTACTTTTTTATTTAATACCGGAAGGGATCCCGGCATACCGGTACATACCGGGCAGGTATGTGTATTCGGTGCACCCCCGAATGCAGTACTGCATCCACAGAAAATCTTTGTCTTTGTTGCCAGTTCTACATGAACTTCCAGTCCGATTACGGTTTCATACTGTCTTGACATCTACGCTTCCTCCTTTCCGGCTGCTTCTGTTTTGTCGTACATAGATACCCATTTTTTCTCTGTCAGGCACTCATAAGTATAAGCTGCCTGGAAAAGCTTCTTCTCCTGGAAACAGTCTCCAATGAGCTGCATTCCGACCGGAAGACCTTTTGCATCTTGTCCAACCGGGATACTGATTCCCGGAAGACCTGCCAGATTCACGGAGATCGTGTAAATGTCACCCAGATACATTTTGATCGGATCACTTAAGGAAGAGCCAAGCTTCGGTGCTGTCGTCGGTGCTGCCGGAGCAAGGATCATATCGTATTTTGCAAATGCGCTGTCAAATGCCTTCTTGATCAACGCTTTGGTACGGAGTGCTTTCAGATAATATGCATCATAATATCCGGAACTGAGTACGAAAGAACCAAGCATGATACGGCGTTTTACTTCCGGTCCAAAGCCTTCCGAACGTGTCTTTTTGTACATCTGGTGCAGTTCTTCATAATCCTTTGTGCGATATCCGTATTTGACACCGTCAAATCGTGACAGGTTGGAACTTGCCTCAGCAGATGCGATGACATAATAAGCCGGAATCGCATATTTTACAAGTCCAAGATCAAATTCTTCAATCTCAGCTCCTGCATTTTTCAGAACCTCTGCAGCTTCCAGGATCGGTTTTTTCACTTCTTCGTCCAGACCTTCTCCAAAATAATCTTTTGGAATGCCAATCTTCATCCCTTTTACATCGTTTACCAGCGCACTTGTAAAATCCGTGTCCTGACGTTCTACAGAAGTGCTGTCTTTTGCATCATGGGATGCGATAGTCTCAAGAACCGTCGCACAGTCGGTTACATCCCTAGCAACCGGTCCGATCTGGTCAAGAGATGATCCGTAGGCGATCAGTCCATAACGGGATACCGTTCCGTAGGTTGGCTTGATTCCAACGATTCCGCAGTAAGAACTTGGCTGACGGATCGATCCGCCGGTGTCAGATCCAAGAGCATATGGTACTTCCAGCGCCGCAACTGCCGCACAGGAGCCACCGGAAGATCCACCCGGTACATGCTCCAGATTCCACGGATTCTTTGTCTCTCCATAATAAGAAGTTTCAGTCGTGCTTCCCATCGCAAATTCATCCATATTCGTCTTTCCGATCACAACTGCACCTGCTTTTTCCAGGTTCAGAACTGCTTCTGCTGAAAATGTCGGTACAAAATTACTCAGAATTTTTGAACTGCAGGTAGTCGTCACACCTTCCGTACACATGTTATCCTTGATCGCAACCGGTACTCCCGCAAGCGGTCCTGTCAGTGTTCCATCATCGATCAGCTTCTGCACCTCTTCTGCTCTTTTAAGTGCTGCCTCTTTCTGAAGTGACACAAAACTGTTTACTTCTTTTTCTACTTTATCTATCTGTGTAAAGCACGCTTCCACTGCTTCTTTTACTGTAACCTCTTTTGCCTGAATCTTTTTTCCGAGTTCAACGGCTGTAAGACTTTTCAAATCCATCCTGGTCTCCTCCTATGCGAATGTTCTAGGTACTTTGTAGCTCTGTTCCTTCTGCTGTGGCGCATTTGCCAGCATTGCCTCGTGATTGTCTCCATTAGTCACTACATCCTCACGGAATACGTTATTTACCGGAAATACATGTGACATCGGTTCAATTCCTTCTGTATCCAGTTCATTCAGGGTATCAATATAATCAAGCATGGTTTCCATGTCTTTCTTTGCCTGCTCTTTTTCTTCGTCAGAAAGCTCCAGCTTCGCCAGAATTCCAACGTACTCAATTGTTTCATCCGAAATCTTATTTGCCATTGTCCTTATCCTTCCTAATTATAATTATCATAAAAGCTTTCGTACTCCTCCGATTCAATCCACTCACTCGGTGTAAGTTCTACTGTAAGTCCTTCCAGATCAACTTCTGTTCCATCGATCAGGACAATATTTTTCAGCTCCTGTGGAAACCCCGACTCTTCATTACCGATCAGCATTCCCATATAGCTTTCGTATCCGGCACTTACTGTCACGTCATAATCAAAAATCCCAAGACCTTCCACGCACCGCACATCATAGACGCCAGCCGGCACATCTTTTCCTACTGTAAATTTATCAGATACGACCTTAGATTCTGTAAGCGGATTTGAAATTCCTGTTAAATCCATCTGTGCATTCTCTGCCATCATGTGAAGTTCCAGTGTATCCTCTACTACTACATAGCATCCCGGAAACACTTCAAAACCGCTGACTTCTTCCTGCGAATCCTCGTAATCATCTCCAAAATAATACTGCGTCCAGATATTGTTTTTACTGTCTATCAGTTCTACCCGGCCACTTCCACCATTGCAGGTCAGTGTGTAGGTTCCCTGCGGAATATGTACCCCACCTTTATAAATACCGGCCGTCAGATCTGCCTCATAGACTTCTCCGTCATCCGGCATCACTTCCTGCACATCGCTGTACGGATCATCCTCGGTGTAGCTGTCACTGTCATCATATGTATAGTCTTCAAAATAATTCTGAACCTCATGAATGATCGTTCCACCAAGCTCGCCTGCAAATGCGGCAATGATCACAAAACCGACCAGAAACTTTCCAAACTTCTTTTTCTTTTTTACCGGTCTGCTGCTTTGTTGCATTGAAGATGATGTATAACTGTAACTCTGGTTTCCTGTCTGGCTGTAGCCTGTGCCTGCGGTATTGTAGCTCGCATTTGCTGCTGAATATCCGTTACCCACCGGATTTGCTTTACCTGCTGCCGCATTCTTTGACGCCTTTTTTGCAGCTGCTTTCTTTGCATTTTTATCTGCATTCTTCGCCTTGCGCACATTTTCCCGCGTCATAGTCTTTCCTTCATACGGCTTTTCTTCTTCCGTATGTACATGTGTCAGAGACTCTTCATGACCGGAATTTTCAAGTGTCACATACTGATCATCATTCTTTGAATTATCAAGTCCGCACTCCGTGCAGATATTTCCGTTTAATTTTCCTCCGCATAAAGAACATCTTCTTCTCATTTTTACCTCCCCCGCTGCCTCTTGTCAGCTCTCCTTTTTACCGGCCAGACAGGGAGCCCGGTCCTTACGGTGTAAGGCTGCTTAAATCTCTTGGGAAAAGGGTTGTCTCACGGACATTATCCTCACCAAGGAGCTGCATTGTCAGACGTTCCATTCCGATTCCAAGACCTCCATGTGGCGGCATACCATGTTTGAATGTATCCAGATAGGTTTCCAGTCCTTCTTCTGTCATCCCCCGCTTTTCAAGCTTTTCCATCAGCATGTCGTAATCATGGATTCTCTGTCCTCCGGTCGTGATCTCAAGTCCACGGAACAAAAGGTCAAAACTGAGTGTGAATTTCTCATCCTGTGGATCATCCATTGCATAGAACGGCCGCTTCTTTGACGGGTAGTATGTTACAAATACAAAATCAGAACCCCATTCTTCTTTTGCATACTGTCCGATCAGATGCTCCTCCTCCGGTTCCAGGTCATATGGGTTGCGGATCTTACGATCGTATTTTTCTGAAACCTTCTGCTTTGCCTCATCAAAACGAATTGCCGGAATTTTAGAGACATCCGGAAGTGTCACATCCAGGATTTTAAGCTCCTTCGCATAATCCTTTTTCAGAAGCTCCATCGTATACTGAAGGAAGCCCGTTTCCATCGCCATGATATCTTCAAAGCTGTCGATATAACCCATTTCAAAATCCAGGCTGGTATATTCGTTCAGATGACGCTTGGTGTTGTGTTTTTCTGCTCTGAATACCGGTCCTGTCTCAAATACTCTGTCAAAAACACCAACCATCATCTGTTTGTACAGCTGTGGACTCTGTTCCAGCACTGCCGGACGATGGAAATAATCCAGTCGGAAGAGGTTAGATCCTCCTTCTGCTCCTTTTGCTCCGATCTTCGGGGTATGAATTTCTGTAAAACCTTCTTTATACAGGAACTCTCTGAAACCTCTTACGATTCCTTCCTGAATTTTAAACTTCGCTCTTTCCCTTACGTTTCGAAGAGAAATGGAACGATAGTTCAGCTTCGCTTCCAGTGAAGTGTTCAGTTTCCACTTTGAAACTGCAAGTGGAAGGCTGTCTTTTGGCATACTGAGTACTTTTATCTCACTCAGACGGATTTCAATTCCGTTCGGTGCCTTCTCTGATTCGGTCAGTTTTCCTGTTACTTCTACTGTAGCGGCTTCTCTTAAATCTTTCAAGTCAAATTTTGTAACGCCTTCTTCGTATACACACTGGATCAGACCTTCCCGTTTTCTCAGAATCACGAAGGCGACTGTTCCCATGTCACGAATTGTATGAACGGCTCCATTTACCTTCACTTCTTCTCCAAGTCTTCCCTCTTCCAGTAATTCACTAAGCTCCAGCGTTTCTTTTTCTTTTACACCTGTCATAAATTCCATGTCACAATCCTCCTAAAATATGTTTTGCTTTTGTCAACTTCGTATTCCGGATTGGTTTTGATATGCATAAAAAAAGCCCCGGAATACTTTTTCGTATTCCGGGACGGATAATCTGATGATCCGCGGTACCACCCGCATTGAATCCTTTTGGATTCCTCTCTTACATGCGTAACGTGCATGAACCGTATTACCCTACTAAAGCACCTGTGCTTCCTGTTCAGATAATCTGCTCCAGAGTGTTCCCTTCGCCTCATTCCTCAAACAGCGCTCTCAGTCGGTGACGCCGTATTCCTGTCAAGTTCCAGAAGCAAGAGTCTCTTTCATCGCTTTGCTTTACTAAATTATTTTTAGATACTAGCACACGTTCTTTATTTTTTCAAGTATTTTCTTTTATTTTTTAATTTTTTCTCGTCAATTGTCAGTTTTTATCCTTTAAAGCCGCCAATTCGCTTTGTTTCTTTTTGTTTTTCGATTATTTTGTATGTTTGTCCACGTATTTATTCTCTGTTTTGGAGTAAACAATTTTCTGCTCTTTGTATAAACTGTAATATCCGGAAAGCAGATAGCTTACAGCAATTACGATGCAGTAAAATGGCATTCCGTTAAATCCAAACAACTCGGATGCAATCAGAAGTGATGCGATCGGGCTGTTCGTAACTGCACAAAATACTCCAACCATTCCACATGCCGCACAGATATCTGTCGGTGCTGCAAGGATCGTAGACATAAAAGAACCAAGTGTTGCTCCGATAAACAGTGACGGTACGATCTCCCCACCCTTGAATCCGGCGCAGAGCGTCAATGCCGTAAACAGCATTTTCAGAAGGAACATCTGTGGCCCTGCCGCCTCTTTAAAGCTTGCAGAAATCACACCTGTTCCAAGCCCCAGATAGGCATCCGTTCTGAGTACAAAATACAAAATGATCACTCCTGCTGCCCCTGCAACCACACGCACATACGGATTCGGAAACCATTTCTTCAGATAATGTTCCCCATTATGCAGCACAATACAGAACAGTGCTCCGGCAAGCGCACACGCAATTGCCAGAATGATCGCTTTGATCGAATCCACGCTGTAAAAATCCGGAACCGATTCTACCAGATACGGTGGAGTAACGGTCCTCACTTTCAGAAGCAGCGCAATCCCCTGTGCGGCAAATGCAGAAAATACACATGGCACAAGTGCGGCATAATACATCACACCAACACTGATCACTTCCATTGGAAATACAACCGCCGCCATCGGAGTCCCGAAAAGTGCTGAAAATGCGGCACTCATACTTGCCAGAATGATGATCTTCTTGTCACTCTCATTCAAATGCAGATATTTCGCACATACATTTCCTACACTTGCTCCAAACTGAAGCGCTGCACCCTCTCGTCCGGAAGATCCTCCAAACAGATGCGTGATCGCTGTCGATATCAGGATCAGTGGTGTCACCCATCCCGGAACCTCTTCCTCATCCGACCGGACTACTGTCAGAACCAGGTTCGTTCCGGAATTCTTCTCCTGTCCGGTAATTTTATACAACCAGACAATCAACAGACCACCAAGTGGCATCCCGAGAATGATCATCGGATTTGCTTCTCTAAATGAAGTTGCCCATACGATCGCATAGGAAAATCCACTGGCGATCAGTCCGATGAGACTTCCGATCACCCCAGACAAAATGATCCATTTCAACAATGAACCATACAGATTTTTCCATGCTTCTCCCATTTCTTTTAATTTTTCATTCATCCTTTGTTCCTCATACTCTCATTTTTCTTTAAAAAAGAATGTACCTCGGCACGCAGTGCCTTTTATTTAACAGGAAGTTCCTTCAGAATTTCCTGTTAAACAAAAAATGATGTATACACATCCTTATTCCACTTTTTATTATAGAAAATTTTTCTTTTTTTGACAATTCCAACTGACAAAGATTATTTCTCTTTTTCCAGCTGCATATGATAATCCCTGATTACATCCGCAAGCGTAACTGTCTTCAGGCTGTCCGACAGGCGCAATCAATAAAAATAATATCCGGACGAAAGCCAAATGAGATTTTCTTATAATCCTCAACAGACATTTCCTTCTCTCTGTCGATTGAAATTTTTATACGAAACTGGTATTCTATAAGAAAAAAATCGATCATTTTCATGGTCGAAGGAGGTTAAGATATGTCCGAAATTTTAGCTTTCTCAGAATCTGCCAATTCTGATCCAAAGCTTTCTACAGAACCGGTTCCCGAATCCGGAGACATCCATACAGCCACTGATGTACCACCCAAAGAAGCTCCAGCTCCGGAAACAGGCTCCCCTGAAACAACTTCAAAAGATAGCTCCGAAGAAATTACTCATGAATCCGCTTCTGAGGCAGAAACCATGTCATCGGAGGAAAAAAAGAATACTTACACGGATTTTTCATCGGAAGATTTCAAATATTCTGACGATTCCGAAAAAGATCCGTTTACCGGAGAAAAGAAAAGTTCCCACCACCGCATTTTCCATACGGCAAAGGAACTGAACTATCTGCGTGAAAAATACATTCTGGAAAAAATTCCGGATGACCAGCTTCTCGAATATCTGAAGCTTGAAGAAAAACGCCACGAACTCCAGGTACAGGAACGCAACATCCGCGAAAAGCGAATTATGAATGCCTTTATGCTGACAGTGATTCTTGCAGCAATTGTTGCAGTAGTATACAGTCTGCACGAAAATCCTACGGTACTTATCAGTATTCTGTATATTGGTGGAATCCTTGCCGGGATTCATGTCTGGAACAAGAAAAAATAAAATCCCGTATAATGAAATAACCGGACAGATTTCTCACTAATCTGTCCGGTTATTTTATTACATTTTTTTCTTTACTCTGTAGCAAACATCCCTACGTTGGCATTATCCAAATCAGGTTACGGGGCGAAGCTAAATGCTTCCTCTCAGCCTGTTCTTTATGGGCTCCCCTTGTCGTCGATTCTCATTCAATTTTATAACATGCACATAATAACCTCTGCCGGACAAGATGTCAAGCAGAGGTTATTCTCTTCTCTCTTACAACAGATTCCTTTTTTTATACATTCTGGATAAAGTTCTCGATTTCTTCTCTGGTCGGCATAACCCGAAGTGCCCCTTTTCTTGTGGTGATCAGGGATGCTGCCGCATTTGCAAATGTGAGAAGCTCTTTTAAATTCTCTTCGGTCAGCTCCTCCATTCCATGCTCCAGAATATAATCCAGGGAATTGGCACAGAATGTATCACCTGCACCGGTCGTTTCGATCGTATGCTCCTGAACAAAGCCCGGAACTTCTACCCTGAGATCTTTGTAATATGCACGGCTTCCGTCTTTTCCAAGAGTAATGAGAACCAGCGGGATCTGGTATTTCTCGCGGATCAGTCTTGCTCCTTCATCGTAATCTGTTGTTCCAAAAAGGAATTCCACTTCATTATCTGAAATCTTCAGAATATCGCACTTTGAAAGACCGTATTCGATCTCAGCCTTTGCATCATCCAGTGATTTCCAAAGCGGTGGTCGGAGATTCGGATCAAAACTTACGATACATCCTGCTTCTTTTGCCACGTCGATTGCATATCTTGTTGCTTCTTTTACGCCTTCATGGGTAGAGGAAAGTGTTCCAAAGTGAAAAATCTTTGCCGAACGGATCAGCTCTTCATCCACTTCTTCTTTTTTCAGCATCATATCTGCTCCCGGATTCCGGTAAAAAGAAAAGTCTCTGTCACCGTCCGGATAGGTATGTACAAATGCAAGTGTCGTATGTACCTCTTCGTCTATTACCAGGTTCCGTGTATCGATTCCAACTTCTTCAACCGCTCTCTTCAGCTGCTCACCAAACATATCTTTTCCAACTTTTCCGATAAATGCGGTCTTTTTTCCAAGCTTTTCAAGCATGGCAAGTACATTGCACGGTGCACCTCCCGGATTGGCTTCCAGGAGTGGATTCCCCTGTGCGCTCGTTCCATTTTCTGTAAAATCAATCAGCAGTTCGCCTAATGCAGTTACGTCATAGATCTTTTCCATATTCCTCTCCTTATAATCTTCTTGAATCTAAAGATATACATTGTGAGACGAATTACACAAAAGAACCCGTTTAAATTCAGTTGTGCAAACCATTCCGATGAACCTCTTAGGGCGAAAATCGTGTTCAGCAGAGGCTTCCACGATTTTTGAGTTTCATCTCCATTGCACAAAAAATGAATTTAAACGGGTTCTTTTGTGTAATTCGTCCTTCGAGGTTATCGGTAATAGCTTTCGATCTCATAATCTTATAAGCAAATTATACCTTGTTCCCCCGACACTTGCAAGAAGAATGTGTAATCGATATCACATTTTTTACATTTCACTTACACCTAGAGCAGGTTCAGTTTTTTCAGAACGTTGTAGATAGTTCCCTCTTTAAACGGATCGCTTAGATTTCCGATTTTCAGGAGTTCGTGGTAGCCTTTGCTTCCGCCCTGGCGGCAGAGGGCGTAGTAATCTTTCCATGCACTTTCCAGGTCTTCCTGCATTTCGCCGTAGTATTCAAGTGCTCCTACACGGGATACGGCGTAATCAATATAGTAGAACGGGCACATGAAGAGATGCTGTTTCTGCATCCAGAAGCCACCCTGTTCCATGAATTCATTGCCGTCATAATCTCTCCATGGAAGATAGATTTCTTCCAGTTCATGCCATACTTTTCTTCTTTCCATTGCGTCTGTCAGATTTTCAGCGTACACACGATGCTGGAATTCGTCTACGCATGCCATGTACGGCATTGCTTCCAGCGAATCCCACAAATATGCTTTTTTCTGTTTCTCTGCATTTTCGCCAAAGAACAGATGCATCCATGGCAATGTGAAATATTCCATTGCCATCGAATGGATCTCGCTGATCTCTGCGGTACTGAATGTCTGCGATAATACCGGAATATTGCGTGACGCTGTGTATGCTTCAAAGGCATGTCCTGCTTCGTGGGTAAGGACATTGACATCTGCATTGGTTCCATTAAAGTTTGCAAAAATGAACGGTGCCTTATATTCTTCCATAAAGTCGCAGTAGCCACCCTGCTGTTTTCCCTGTCTTCCTTCCAGATCAAACAGACGGTATTCCATCATAAAATCAAAGAATTCTCCTGTTTCTTTGGAAAGTTCATGATACATGGTTCTCGCCTTTTCCAGAAGTTCTTCTTCCGTTCCCTCCGGAACTGCATTTCCATCCGGATAGGTAAGACTTTCGTCATAATATTTTAATTCTTCTATGCCAAGTCTTTCTTTCTGTTCCTCATAAAGTTTCTGACAAAGCGGTACGATATGCTCCCGGATCTGCTTACGGAATATTGCTACATCCTCCGGCGTATATTCAAATCTTTCCATCTTCTGATACATCATCTCGGCATATCCATTAAATCCAAGGTTCTTTGCCATCTGCTGACGGATTCCGATCAGTTCCGTATAAAGGGAATCCAGTTCATCCGAAATCGATTTATACAGCTCTGCCCACTTTTCAAAAGCTTCTTTGCGGATGCTTCTGTCGGTATCCTCCATCATCTTTAACAGACCATAGAATCCAAGCTGTTCTCCGTGAAAATCTGTAACCGGTGCCGCTGCAACCTGGAAATACTTCTGAACCAGTTTGTTCTCCTGGATCTGCAGATCAGCATTACACGGATCGGTAAGCCGGACTTTGTTCTCTGCCTGTCTGGAATAAACTTCTCCGAACTCTTTTTCAAGCTCTGTTCTGTAAGAAGACTTCAGATAACTTTCATAGAATTTTTTCATTTCTACATCAATCTGTGGCTCGATCTCGAAAATATATTCCATCTCTTTTCGATAGAATTCATCATTGGTATTCTGGCTGTTGCGGATACTTGCCATGACGCGTGTCGTATTAAAGTGGCTGTTTGCATTCAGGATTGCGACAAACGCCTGATGCGCGCCTTCAAAATCTGCAGCCTCGTTAAAGTTCTTTGTTTCTTTCTGGATGGTCTGAATATACGCTTCCCCATCTGGACGTACATATTTCATCTCTGAAAATTTTTCCATCATCTTTTCCTTCTTTCCAATCTTTTTCCTCTGCCCGTCAGAATCATATTCTTTTCCCCAAAAGCAGTTCTATCCCGATTTTATCACAACTCATCCTGTGATTCCATCACCTTTTCGTACAATGTTACGAAAGAATAAAAAATCTCTTCTGACACAGCCGGATTCTTCAATCCACATCTGTATCAAAAGAGATTCTTATCTTCAGACATACAAAAGTCGGAGTGACAGGATTTGAACCTGCGACCTCTACGTCCCGAACGTAGCGCTCTACCAAACTGAGCCACACTCCGATAACCGTACCGGACATCTTATCTGTCCGGTTAAGTCCTTATTCAATTAAGGAACTACGGATAGAGGACTCGAACCTCTACTAACAGAGTCAGAGTCTGCTGTGCTGCCATTACACCAATCCGCATCATCTGCATGTCCGCCCTGGTTCTCAACAGCGAACAAATTTATTATAGCAAATCTT
>OGPA01002697.1_pt1 | contig 12187 bp, 13 predicted proteins | sample 1552841 | NCBI WGS metagenome assembly OGPA01 (sample SAMEA2579916, study PRJEB22360) | human gut metagenome | reverse complement strand
TGTGGCAGAAGGGATTCGGCAGGAAACAGGCTTGCAGGCAGAAATCAAATGGCCGAATGATATTTTAATCGGCGGTAAAAAGGTGTGCGGGATCTTGCTGGAATTGATGGCCGAATTAACCCAGGTGCATCAATTGATTATGGGAATTGGAATTAATGCCAATCAAACACTGGCGGATTTTCCTGAAGACGTACAGGCAAAAGCAACTTCTCTTGCGATAGAATTGGGGCATCCTGTTCAACGCAGTCAGGTGCTTGGAGCAATATTGCAGCATCTGAAAGAAAATTGCCGATTGCTGGAGGAGGAAGGCTTTTCAATCATTCGGGAAAAATGGACTGCCCTCAGTTGTGTAGTAGGGAAGGAAGTGCGGATTATACAGCAGGGAAAAGAGTTGATGACGGGCATTGCCGAAGGGTTAGGAGAGGATGGCGCTCTTTTAGTACGCACCGATCAGGGGATAGAACATATTATAGCCGGGGATGTGTCTTTGCGGGCTATGGATGGTGGTTACGCTTTCTGACAATAAAAAAGGCTATTGACATTAATTAAATTAAATGCAAATAATACTATCCAAATATAAGTATTTGCTGTATAATTAATATTAACATATTAAATGATTAAGGTGATGAACAATGGCAAATATATTTGTAAAAAGGGAAGTATGTCCTACTTGTAACGGAGAAAAGACCATTCTTTGCTGCAGCTGCGGTGATGACAATGAATGCAGTACCTTAGTCTGTCCAAGTTGTAATGGCAATGGTGAGTTGGTTCAGTATAATATGCGGGCCATTGTCGGTGTTGTTTGTGTTGCTGTTGCAGCTGCTGTGGGGTTGTTTTTTTTACTGTTCTGACACGTAGGATCGCATAAGTCTGATATGACATTAGGAGAAAACATATGAATCAGCTTTTAAAATGGTTGACTAATTTTAAAAAAGAATGTCCTGTATGTACAGGAACCGGGAATATTGCCTGTGAATGTAATGAAAATAATGAAATTACATGTCCAAGCTGTAATGGCAAAGGGGTTGTGGCCCGTCAGGTAACTGCAACGCAAAAAACGGAGCTTCCCTGCGATAATCCGCAGTGTCAGCAGGGGAAGGTTGTTTGCGGTATCTGTAACGGCACAGGGAAAAACCAGTTGGGACAAGTGTGTGCTGCTTGCCATGGCAGTGGAAAAGTAAATTGTTCTGTGTGCGGCGGCATTGGACGAATTGAACGTGTGAAGCAGGAATCCTGGCTGGAACATGAAACTTGCCATATCTGTAACGGACGGGGCGTGGTGAGCTGTTATTTGTGTCAGGGTACAAAGGTGCGGGTATGTCCTACGTGCAAAGGAAAAGGAACCGTACTGGATAAAGGAAAAATTATGGTGTTGTCCATTGTAGCGCTGTTGGTTTTTTGTATGCCGGTATTGTTTATTGTTCTTGCTGTCATTTTACTGGGCGGCAGTTTATTCCTGCTGGCAAAAGAGCATGAGCCGGCAACTGCCGAAGAACAGGAACCGCTACAAACAGATGATTGTGATGAAAGCAATAAAGTATGATAAATATGTTTTAAAAGAATCGTTCCATTCAACGAAGTGATAGTCGCTCTGCTGGATGGAGCGATTTTTTGTGGCGAGTTTTATAGCCGGCGGCTTTTGAAAAAACGTAAATATCAATACATTTACGAAGCAGGAGACCATAATGATATTCATAAAAAAATAATTGTGCGTATTATTTATCTTTTTCGGGGAAAATTGTTGACCTAATTATACAGAACGTGTAAAATATAGTTGCGTTATGTATATATAAATGAAATGATTTTGAATAGATTAAAAAAAATAGGAAAGAGGCGCGTTATGGAAGACACTAAAATCATAAAAGAACTGAGCAAGATCGGTTTAAAAAATCTGGGGCAGGTTAAACATAATCTGACTCCGGCATTATTGGTAGAAGCAGCACTTGAAAAACGGGAAGGGGTATTGACTGAAACAGGTGCATTCCGTGTTGTTACAGGCAAGTTTAAGATCGTTTTATTGTAAAACGCAGAAGCATTGAAAAACAAATTGCTTGGGGCCCGGTTAATGTGCCTATTGAAGCAGATGTGTTCGAACGGTTATATAATAAAGTTATGGCTTATTTAGAAGGCAAGGATGTATATGTGTTTGATGGTTTAGCAGGTGCTGATGTGCAATATCAGATGCAGACCCGTGTCATCAATGAGTATGCCCATCAGAATTTATTCATGCATCAGTTATTGGTACGCCCCAGCAAAGAAAAATTGGGCTGTTATGTACCGGATATTCATATGATTTGTGCGCCAGGCTTTAAATGTGATCCAGAAGTAGATGGCGTAAATTCTGATGCAGCCATTATTTTAGATTTGGAAAAACGTATCATTTTAATTACCGGCAGCAGTTATTGTGGTGAAATGAAAAAATCCATTTTCTCTGCTATGAACTATTTCCTTCCGCAGCGTAACGTGCTGTCCATGCACTGCTCTGCCAATATGGATCCGGAAGACGGCAGTGTTGCATTGTTCTTTGGCTTGTCCGGAACAGGGAAAACAACCTTATCTGCTGACCCGGCCCGTAAACTAATTGGCGATGATGAGCATGGCTGGTCTGACAGCGGTGTATTTAATATTGAAGGCGGCTGCTATGCCAAAGCCATTCGTTTGAATCGTGAGCAGGAGCCGCAGATTTTTGATGCCATTAAATTTGGTTCTGTAGTGGAAAACGTAGAGTTTTTCCCAGGTACTCGCAAAGTTGATTTTTATGACGGCACTCTGACTGAAAATACAAGAGCGGCATATCCGGTAGAATATATTCCAAATGCACAGCTGCATGGCCGCGGCGGCATCCCAAAAACAGTTATCTTCCTGACTGCCGATGCTTTCGGCGTGCTGCCTCCCATTGCTAAATTAAATACATTGCAGGCCATGTATCATTTGTTATCCGGTTATACCAGTAAACTGGCCGGTACAGAACGGGGCGTTACAGAACCGCAGGCTACATTCTCCACTTGTTTTGGCGAACCGTTCCTGCCGTTAGATCCGATGGTATATGCTAAAATGTTGGCAGAAAAGATCGAAAAATATGATGTAAATGTATATCTGGTGAATACAGGCTGGGTTGGCGGACCTTATGGTGTAGGCAATCGTATCAAATTGTCTTACACCAGAGCACTGGTAACTGCTGCTCTGAATGGCGACTTGGAAAAAACAGATTACGAACAGCATCCTGTATTTAAAGTATTTATACCGAAAAGCTGCCCTGGTGTCGATGCAGAAATTTTGAATCCAATGAATTTGTGGTTTGATAAAGATGCCTACATGAAACAGGCAAAAATGCTGGCCGGTAAATTTATTGACAACTTTACCCGTTTTGAATCTGCACCAAACTTTGTAGTGCAGGCCGGTCCGGTGATTGAAGACTAAGAATAACGTAACAAGATAGACAATCAAACTAAAGGCGCTGGTTCCCAAAGGAACTGGTGCTTTTTTGTTAAAGTTGAATTTTCTTTTTTATTATGAAATGTTATAATAAAACAAATCAATAAAAGGGGCAGATAAGTATGGTTCAGATTCACCAGGAGCGTTGTATTGGATGCGGATTATGCGCAAAGGATTGCATTGCGGCAAATATCCAAATAACAGAAGGAAAAGCCCATGTGTTGGGAGAATGTCTTGCTTGCGGGCATTGTGTGGCCATTTGTCCCCAATATGCAGTCAGCATACCGGAATTTGATATGGCCGATAAAAAATCTTATGTTTGCATGCTGCTGGGCTATCCGGCAGTGCAATATAAACGAACGGCACCGCGTAAACCGGCTGATATGATCTGGCGGTAATGGTTGCAGCATGCTCTTTTTATGATTGCTGACAGAAGAAACAACATATACTATAGACAGATTGGCAATGATAGAAATAAAGAGGAAAGGTTTGTATTGTGGATGAAGCTGACGTTTGAAGATGTTTATAAATTGCCGGAGATTCGCACCTATATTGAACGGGCGGATGAATCTTTGCGGGCTTTGGGGTATACAGACCATGGCTTTGCTCATGTGCACAAGGTAGCCAATACAGCGCATGAAATTTTGCTCAAATTGGGTTATTCGGAACGAGATGCGGAATTGGCCCGTATTGCCGGTTATCTGCATGATATCGGCAATGTGATTAATCGGCAGGACCATGCGCAGAGCGGTGCTATTATGGCATTTCGTATTCTGGATAATATGCAGGCAGATCCGGAAGATATTGCTACTATTATTACAGCCATCGGCAATCATGACGAAGGCTCCGCCTATCCGGTCAATCCGGTAGCAGCGGCTTTGATTTTGGCTGATAAGGCAGATGTGCATTCCAGCAGAGTGCGCAACCAGGACTTTGCCACCTTTGATATTCATGACCGTGTGAATTATTCGGTAAAAAAAGCAGAGCTGCACATTGAAAAAGATAGTCATATTGAGTTGTTTTTGCAGATTGACACAGAAATCTGCGCTGTGATGGATTATTTTGAAATTTTTATGAATCGCATGATTTTGTGCCGCAAGGCAGCTGAAAAACTGAATTTACACTTTCGGCTGACCATAAATCATCAGCAAATTTTATAAAAAAACTGCATCATCTGCTGTTCTGTAGCATGGTTGTACAGAGCAGCGGACGGATGCAGTTTTTTTGTCTGAAACAGGAAGGTATACTTCCCGGACAGTGTGTCAAACTAAAAATAATATTATAGCACAAAAGTGCAATATGCCCAGAGCAATACGCCGGGAATTAAAAACAGATAGCACAGCAGATTCCACTGGCCGTATTTCTTTTTGCTGATGGAAAATTCACGGGATTTGTTGTTGAGATTCATCAAAGCCAATCCTTTAAATACTGCTGAAACCAAAATCAGGATATAGGCAACAATTTCCATGGTAGTAAACATAAATAACCCCCATTACGATTTTATCTGGTGCTATTATACTCTATTTTTCTAATTTTGTCCAATGGAGGGATGGTATGCTGAGTATTACGTTTCGCGTATTGTTGGTTTATATTCTTTTGCTGCTTGCAATGCGCATTATGGGAAAGCGGGAAATCGGCCAATTATCCAATCTGGATTTTGTGGTGGCCATTGTAGTGGCCGAATTGGCTACACTGCCGCTTACAGATCATAGCCTGAGTTTGCTGCACAGCATTTTACCCATGTTAATTATTACCGCTTTGCAAGTGACGGCTTCGGTGATATGTTTAAAAAGCAATTGTTTTCGCCGTTTTTTGTATGGACGTCCCAATGTTCTCATTGCAGGCGGCCGATTGCAGATGGAAGAAATGCGGCGGGCACGGTATAATATAGATGATTTATTGAGTCAGTTGCGGCAGCGAGATGTGTTTGATGTTGCCAATGTGGATTATGCGGTGTTGGAAATATCCGGTGATTTAACGGTGGTTTTAAAGCCCTGGTGCTGTCCTGCAACCCGCGGTGACTTGAATATTTCTTCGACGGAGCAATTTTCGGGTATGCCATTAACGCTGATTGATGATGGCGAGGTAAACTGGAAAGGACTGGCGGAGCGTAATCTGAGCAAAGAATGGCTGCAGGAGCAGCTGCTGAAAAACAACATTGCCAATCCGCAAGATGTATTTTTTGCCAGTTTGAGCAACAATGGATATTTATATTTTATTAGTCGGGAAGAGGCTATGCAGACCAGGGAAAAAATTCATTAACCGGCTTTTCTGCTCATATAGTAGAGCAGGAGGCGGATGCGATATGGCAATACAGTTATTGGCAGGTTTATTGACAATTTTGATTGGTGCAGAGCTATTTACCAATGGCGTGGAATGGCTGGGCAATCGACTGGGATTATCAGAAGGAACCGTAGGCAATCTTTTAGCGGCAGTGGGCACCGCGCTGCCGGAGTCTATTATTCCTTTGGTGGCTTTTTTGGGCGGAAATCCAGAAGCCATGGACATTGGCATCGGCGCAATTTTGGGAGCGCCGTTTATGCTGGGCACATTGGCAATGTTTGTCACAGGTTTCAGCGCATGGCTGCTGAGAAAAGAACGGCGCGGCATATTAAAGGTTGATGCCGGGGCAGTCAGCCGGGATTTACGGATGTTTTTGCTGATGTATCTGCTGGCGGTGTCAGCTGCTTTTTTACCGTCATGGTGTAAACCCTTTGTAGCGTTGGCTCTGCTGGCAGGATATTTTCTGTATGCCTGGCAGATGATGCACAGCGGACAGTCGTTGTCTGATGATGGTTTGCGTCCTTTGTACCTGAGCCGGGGTGCCCGTCCCGGTTATTTTTTTATTTTGCTGCAATTAGGGTTGGGATTAGGTGCAATTGTCGGCGGCGCAGAATATTTTATTCACGGCATTGAATATGCTGCCCAGTTATACGGTATTCATCCGTTGATTCTTTCTATGATTATTGCGCCCATTGCCACAGAACTGCCCGAAAAATTCAATAGTGTGATTTGGATTTCCCACGGCAAAGATCGGTTGGCTTTGGGCAATGTGACAGGCGCCATGGTGTTTCAGAGTACGATGATTCCGGCTATGGGTATTTTGCTGAGCGATTGGACCTTAAATTTGGCAGCGAGCCTCAGCAGCTTTTTTTTATTGACAACGGTGGGCGTGCTTTATGTGATCATTCGGCGGCATAATTGTGTGCCTGTTTCCGCTCTGATTGGCTGTGGTCTGGGTTATTTTGGATTCATTATGGCAATACTTTGGTGTATGCTGTAAAAATTTTTGATACGACAGGAAAAAGGAAATTATGTCTATACAAACATTTTCCAATGAGATAAAATAAGAATAGTCATGTAAAGATATAATAAGCAAGTATTTCCAGAGAAAGCACAGGTAATAGATTATGTATCAGGCAAAGCATACGGCAAAGGCAAAGATGAAGCAGCGAAAACGAAGCAACAGCGTTTTTCAGGCAGCAGGGATTTTGATGATTACCATGATGTTGTCCCGCGTGTTAGGATTTGTGCGGGATATTGCTGTTACCGGTTCTTTTAGCGTTGGCGCGCAGACCGATGCCTATCTGGCTGCCTTCACCATTCCGGATCTGATTTATTTTGCCTTGGTTGGCGGTGCGTTAAGCTCGGCATTTATTCCGGTTTTTAGTGGTTATCTGGCCACGAAAAAAGAGGAGGATGCCTATATTGTTGCCAGCACCATTTTAAACTTGGTCAGCATTGCGGCGTTGGTATTAATCGCCATTGGAATCTTGTTTACACCGCAGCTGGTAAGAATGCTGGTGAAATTTACCGATGAAACCTTTGAGCTGACAGTGCTGTTGACACGTATTATGTTTGCGCAGAGCTTTTTTATGTGTTTGGCCGGTATTTCTCAGGGAATTTTGCAATCCTACAAGGAGTTTGCGGCGCCGGCTTTCGGTGCGGTGGTCTATAATATTGCCATCATTGTCATAGGCTTGTTATTGCAGCAAAAACTGGGGATCATGGCTTTTACCATCGGCGTTGTGATTGGTGCAGCGTTAAATCTGGCCATGCAGATACAGGCAATGGTGCGGTATCAGTTTCGTTATCGACTGATATTGGATTTACACCATCCTGGTGTTAAAAAGTTTTTTCTGTTATTTTTGCCGGTGGTTTTAGGGCTGTCTATGAATGAGTTAAATTTACTGGTCAGTCAAAACCTGGCTTCCGGTCTGGCAGAAGGGACAGTTACGGCCTTAAAGCAGGCGCAGCGGGTAATGATGCTGCCGGTTGGTATTTTTGCCGCAGCCATCGGTCTGTCCATTTTTCCCACTATGACCAGCCATGTGGCCAGAGGCGAAATAGATGCCTATAAACAAAATCTGACCATGGGGTTGCGAACCATTATTTTTATTACGTTGCCGGCATCGGTAGGGCTGATGGTGTTAAGCTATCCTGTTGTGCGGGCGATGTATTTGCAGCTGGCTGTGACAGAAGCGCAGGCTGAATTGATTTCAGTATGTCTGGTTTTTTATTGTATCGGTATTGTGGGATATTCGGCACAGCAAGTTTTAAATCGCGGTTTTTATGCGGTGCAGGATACCAAATCTCCGGTAGCCATCAATGTATTTGTGCTGTTGTTTAATATTATACTTAGTATGATACTGGTGAAGACGATGGAGCATCGCGGTCTGGCGCTGGCTTATTCGCTGTCCGGTCTGCTTAGTATGGTGGTGCTGGGATTGGGATTGCGCAAAAAAATTGGCAGTTTTGGCGGAAAAGCCTTGTTGAAATCAGCAATGCAATCCATCGTAGCATCGGCTGTGATGGGTGTTTTCGTCTATTTCACGGCAATTGGCCTGGAACAAATATTGGATGTTAGTAGTAAAGTGATGCAGATTGTGCAGGTTTTAGTCAGCGTAGGTGTGGGTGTTGCAGCATATACTATCATGGTAATTGCAATGAAGATGGAAGAAGCGCAGCAAGTATTGAAAATCATAAAAAGAAAGCTGTGTCGGTAACGGTCTGTGCTTGACACAGACCGAACCGATCCCGTATGCTAAAGAGGAATTGCAGTGTTTTTTGATTACTTTTTTGATTACATAGAACAAGAGGACAGGCAATATTGTCGCAAAGGAGTGGGAGAATAATGGAAAATATCAGAGTAAATGAAGGGAAAGAATGCATTCGTGTTGTAGACGGCGTATCTTATGAGCGGTATGCCATTCAAACCCATGTGATTGGCAATGAAGATCAAATTGTAGAGGTTGTAAAAAAATATGCGGTACCCCATATGCAGCAGGGAGATATCCTGTTCCTTTCGGAAAAAGCAGTGGCTTGCACGCAAAACAGAGCGATTCCGATCGATACCATAAAACCGCGGCCTTTGGCTCGTTTTCTGGTAAAGTTTGTTTATCGCTCTCCCCATGGTTTAGGCCGTACTTTGCCTGAAACCATGGAAGTTACCATTCAGCAGGTAGGAACATTGCGCATTTTGTTTGCTGCATTTTGTTCAGCTATTGGGAAGCTGTTTAAAAAAAGAGGCATTTTTTATGCCATTGCCGGTGAAAAAGTTCGCGCCATTGATGGGCCGTGCCCCGGTGCGCTGCCGCCAATGGATCGTTGTGTAACATTGGGGCCGGAGGATCCCAGCAAAGTTTGCAAGGAAATTGCCCAAGCCATTGGGTATGACGTTACCATTATTGACGCAAATGATCTGGATATTGAGATTTTAGCCTTTTCAGGCAAGAAAAAGCAGACCGCTGCCCTTGCTGAAATTTTGCGCGATAATCCTTTGGGACAAGGCCGAGAATGTACACCGATGGGTTTGATTCGTCAAGTAAAATAACAGGAGAAGCCAGCTATGCATCATATATTTGTAGACTTTGAAATGAATCACATCGCCGGACAATATACAGAAGAACGAACCTACAGCAAAATGGAGATTGTGGAAATCGGAGCGGTTATGCTGGATGAACGATATCACGAAATCAGCAGCTTTCAGACGTATGTGCGGCCGGAATATAATGACAAAATAGAAAAGCAGTGTACAAAAGTAACAGGCATTACAACAGAAACTGTGGCGGATGCGCCTGTGCTGTGGACAGCCCTGCAGCAGTTTGTGCAATGGTGCGGTTCAGAATCATTAACGGTGTATGCCTGGAGTGACAGCGATTTAAAACAGCTGAAGCGGGAATTGAATCTGAAAGAGATTGAGTGTAAGGAGCTGCATCGGCTGTGTGATCACTGGGAAGATTTTCAGCGCACCTTTTGTGATTTGTTGGGTATTGAAAAAAGAGTTGCCTTAAAACATGCCATCAATGCCATCCAGTCGGAATTTGACGGCGCGGAACATGATGCTCTGTGGGACGCGCGCAACACAGCCAAAATATTTGCACTATCCAAAAATGAAACAGAATTTCAACGCATTATGGGGCCGGTAATTGAAGCGTTTAAACCGGTAACCCCCATGACCTCTACGTTAGGCGATCTGTTTCCCGATATGGCCAAATTGTTGGAGAATTCTTGATGCTTGACAAGTTGGTCCGATAAACCAAAAACAGAAATATAGCAAAGAAAATGGATTCTAAGTAGGATTCCCCTTGAGCAGAATTGAGTAAGAATGAAAAATCTGCTTGAGGGGGATTTTTTATGTATATCTTGTTATTTTTGATTCACGTTTAGAAAAAAACAAAATAAATACAAAATACATGAGGGCTCTTTTATTGCATAGACTGATAAAAATCAGTATAATAACAACAGTGTTGTTTGACTGGCGGTAAAGTTGTTGGTTTGCCGTTTAAATCTAGTGGGGAACATGATAATGAATAAACTATTTGTAATCTTATAAAAGAAAGTGGGAATGAAAGAATGGGTGTTTTAGCAAATCATACAAAAGGAAAAAATGCACCGGATAAAATTTTCAGAATCAGTGGTATGGCTAAAGAACGGGCGGCAGTTGTCGGTAAAGAAAATATTACCAATGCAACAACAGGCGCTTTTCTGGATGGCGACGGCCATCTGATTACATTAAAAACAGTAGAGGCTACCATGAAAGAGATTCCTTTTGCTGATGCTGCTGAATATGCTACCATTGAAGGTTCTCCGGCATTTATCGAAGCTGCTATTGATGCTGCTTTTCGTGAATACCGTCCGGATGCCTATATTGACGGTATTGCAACACCGGGCGGAACAGGCGGAATCCATCATGCAGTTCTGAACTATCTGGAAGATGGCGATACAGTCATTACCATGGATCGTTATTGGGCCGCTTATAAAAGTATTTGCAGAGAAACAAACCGTAATTTTGATACCTTTGTGATGTTTGATGAAAATAATAAATTTAATGTGCAGGGCTGTGTAGAAAAGCTGCGGGAATATGCAGCCAAACAGACCAATGTATTTTTGGTATTAAACACACCGGCCAATAATCCAACCGGATATAATGTAAGACAAGAAGAGTGGGAAATTATCATGGCAGAGCTGACCAGCATTGCCAATAATGGTAAAAATAATGTAGTATTGTTGCTGGACATTGCCTATATTGACTTTGCTGCGCCGGAAAGCCGGGCGTTTTTCCAGTTGTTCAATCAGCTGCCGGAAAACTTCTTGGTACTGGTTGCGTTTAGTATGTCTAAGAGTTATACCATGTATGGTTATCGTTTGGGCTGCTTGCTATGTGTATCTTCTAATAAACAGGAAGTGGAAGATTTTGTAGCCATCAATAAATTTTCCAGCCGGGCAACCTGGTCTAATTGCAGCCGTTTGGGAATGCTGGTTATGGAAAAAATTAATCAGGAACCGGAACGCAAAGCTGCTTTCCGTGCTGAACAGGAAACTTTGCGGCTGAGTTTATTAAAACGGGCAGAAGTGTTTATCAAAGAAGCCGATGAAATCGGGTTAAAAGTCTGTCCATTTGATTCCGGATTTTTTGTTACTGTACCTACAGAACAGGCCGAAGAAGTGGCTGCCGAACTGCGCAAAAGCGATTTATTTATCGTTCCTTTGGGCGATGGTGCCAATGCTGGTTTGCGGGTGGCCTTATGCGCTATCCCAGAAGAAAAAATCACAGGAATTGCGAAAAAAATAAAAGAAGCTTTGGATATTGTCAGCAAAGCATAAAAACAAATACAATCAGTAAATACAGAAACAACAATAAGCCTTACAGTTATGAGAAATGTCATAGCTGCAAGGCTTATTTTCATGCGGCATTTTGTGCTGCATATATTGGGAATCACAGGTTTTTGCAGAAAACGTGCGCTTATCTGTAAAAACGTTCTTCTTTAATATAGTTGAAAAACATGTATTTATACCGTTTACAAATAAAAAAAGCGCCGTTTGGGCGCTTCATGAAAGTATGGAGATGAGGGGAGTCGAACCCCTGTCCGAAAGACCGACACCCCGGGCATCTACGAGCGTAGTTTATGTTTTTATTTTATCAGCCAATCTCCCATAAACAGGATAGAGTCTGACTAGCTGGGTAAGGTTCCTGTTTCGTTACCCTGCACTGGCGAAACAGTAGTCTGCTAAAGTGACCCTCTGTCCCGCACCGCAGACACAGCAGGCAGAGAGTTAACTGCAATTACGCAGCTAAAGCTAAATTATTGTTTTTAGCGTTTAATTTTAAATGCACCGTTTTACAAGCTGGCGCGACCTTGGCTCGCTTCCCAGGCTAACGCATATCCCCCGTCGAAACCATTACATCCCCACGAAAAATTGATGCTGTATTATTATAACGCAAAAAAAACAAAATAGCAAATTATTTTAT
>OGPA01002696.1_pt1 | contig 12192 bp, 10 predicted proteins | sample 1552841 | NCBI WGS metagenome assembly OGPA01 (sample SAMEA2579916, study PRJEB22360) | human gut metagenome | reverse complement strand
TTGCGTTGGGAGATTTGGTAGGACTTGACGTTTGCCTCGCTATCATGGAAACATTATATAATGAGTTTGGAGATCTTTTAATGGGTGTTTGATGGGAAAATGAAATAAATATAAAAGAATATAAGAATAATAAGTGAAGTGGAGTTATAGAGTAAATAACAAGAATTTTAATGAAAACAGGTGAATTTAATTGTATTATAGTTAGATGTTTTGTTTAATATTGAAATAAGAAGTAAAACAAATTATGAAAATAAATGTAAATTTCAAAATGAATCTATATAAAAAAGAGTAAAGCTATTAATAGCGTTAATGATTACGTTTCTTTTTTCATGCACGATTTTTAACAATATATTTATAAGTGCTCTAAAAAAGGCAAACGTTGTGGTCACTGCCACAGCAGATCATAATATAAAATCCGGTGGTTCAGACATAAGAATCGTTCGCATCCTTTTGGATGGAGAAGAAATATCTTTTGATTCCATCCAAAAAGATGGAGATTGGTTGCATGCGGATGGGGTATGGATGGTGGTAAACCCGGACAAACCCTGTATTCTCACATTTTCTGCGAATGATGTGAAAAGTCTCCAGATCGATTTTCAGAAACATGATGGCTCAGGGATTGTAGAAGTAGCTGTAAATGGGAAAAAATTTCGGAAAATCGATTTATATTCGCCGCGTTGGGATACCTATCATTTTCAACGAGAGATTGGCCTGGTTTCTATATTCAACAATCCGGTGGCATTTGTATGTGTACTGATTGTAGTTATGTTTTCACTGCATGGGTTGATAAAACTGTATGAGGACATGGAGAAAAATGGATCTATTCAAAGAAACATAAAGATTTTGATAGTTGTGTACGCCATATTAGTGCTGATTTCTACTATGTATCATACGGAAAAATTAGGACTTCAATGTGGGGCAGTGGCGATTGTTGCGGGTTCGTCAGGAGCAAGTATAAATGCATGGGGAAGGCGCAAAAAGGATAAAAGAGATTATCGGATTTTTGTGGAAGGCGTCTGGCTGCTGTTAGCAGCCTTGGTTACATATTATCTGGTGGAATTGGTAGATCAGAACCTGGAAAATATAAAGTTTATATATGCGTGCGGAAATGTGGCAGTGTATTTTCTGATTTTGTTATTAGCATATATGCTGATACGAAGAGTTACCTATGCGGTATTTATAGTTATGCTGGTCATGTATCTTTTTGCAGTGGCAAATTCGTTTGTATCTTCATTCAGAGGCACACCGATTGTACCGGGAGATTTCTTTTCAGCAGGAACGGCAAAGAATGTATTTTTGAATTACCATTATAATTTGACAGGGACAATGCTTTTGGCGCTGTGGATGGCAGTGATGTTTTGTTTGTCAACGTTTTATTTTTATGGAAAAGAAAAACTGAATAAAAGTTATGTATTAATATGGTCACTTCCATCGGTAATTCTTCTTGGTTTTTTTATAGAAAGTATATTTTTTGCTCCGGATATGAATTTTTGGAATCAGAAATTAAATATACAACAATACGGAATTGCAGTCAGCTTTATTTCCAATATCCGTCATATGCGAATGGATCCACCGAAGGGATATTCTTCGAGGGATTCGGAGACGATGATTTTGGAGTTTGTGGAAACAGATCATTCTGATTCAGGAGTGCATCCAAATGTGATTGCGATTATGAATGAAAGTTTTTCGGATATCAGTGTGATATTTCCAGAACTGGATAATGAGACTTATATGTCAAATTTTAATTCCTTGCAGGGAAATGTTGTAAAAGGTTACATGCAGGTGTATCCGATAGGCGGAGGAACTGCGAATACAGAGTATGAGTTTTTAACAGGAAATTCAATGGCGTTTCTGCAAGGGACAGTTCCATACCAGCAATATATAACAAGAAATGGTACATATTCGATCGTCCAGATTTTGAAAGAAAGGGATTATCATACTGTTGCGATTCATCCGTATGATAAGACTGGATACAGCCGGTACCGGGTATATCCGAGACTGGGATTTGATGAGTTTTTGGATGTTTCGGATTTTGAAGATGCAGAATTGATTCGCGACCGTTATATATCTGATCGTGATTCTTATGAAAAAGTGATTGAAGAGTTTGAAAAGATAGAAGAAACAGGAAAACAGGCTTTTATTTTTAATGTTACAATGCAGAATCACAGTGGATATGATACAGAATATTTCAACGAAGATGCGATTCGGATTCTGGGACATGAAGGAGAATTTCCGAATGCAGAAGAATATTTAACTTTGATTTGCGAGTCGGATGCGGCAATTCCTGTTTTGATTGATTATTTCAGTCAGGTAGAAGAACCGACCGTGATTGCTTTTTTTGGAGATCACCAGCCGATGTTAGAAGAATCTTTTTATGAAACATTGTCGGGAAAGCCGCTGTCAGAGTGGACGCTTGCGGAAGTGCAGAGCCGTTATATTGTGCCGTTTTTCATTTGGGCGAATTATGAGATTGAGGCGGAGAACAATGTATTTACCAGCGCCAATTATCTTTCTGAGCTGTTATTTGAAAAGGCAGGAATGAAGCTGCTTCCGTACCAGGATTTTTTGAAAGGATTGCGGGAAGAGATTCCGGCGATAGATGGAAACGCCTGGCGTGATAAGGACGGAAACTGGGAAGCCTTGGATAAAGAACAGCCGATCTTGCAGGAATATTGGCAGTTACAGTATCGGAATATGTTTGATAAAAAGATTCATTATTAAATGATGAAACAAAAGACATTTTAGGGAGGAAAATATGGATACAACCCTTATCATTATGGCTGCCGGCATCGGTTCCCGTTTTGGAACAGGTATTAAGCAGCTGGCGAAAATGGCTTCAAATGGAGAGATTATCATGGATTTTTCAATCTATGATGCGAAAGAAGCTGGATTTACAAAAGTTGTTTTTGTAATTCGAAAGGCGATTGAGAAAGAATTTAAAGAGGTGATCGGTGACCGATTATCTCAGGTCATGCCGATTGAATATGTCTATCAGGAATTAGACAATCTGCCGGAAGGTTATGAAGTCCCTACTGGACGTGTAAAGCCATGGGGAACCGGACAAGCGATTTTAGCTTGTAAAGACATTGTCAAAGAACCATTTGTGATTATCAATGCGGATGATTACTATGGTAAAGAGGCATTTGTAAAGTTGCATGATTTCCTGGTTTCTGGAAAGAAAGAGGGGGAAAACATTCATCTTGCAATGGCTGGATTTTCTTTGAAAAATACGTTGAGTGAAAATGGTGCTGTTACCAGAGGGGTATGTGTAGCAGATGAAGCTGGGTGTTTGAAAAAGGTAATTGAGACAACTGGGATTCAGGCAGTCGGTGATAAGATTCAGTGCGATAATGCAGAGGTAGAGAAATGGATTACGCCGGATACAATGGTTTCGATGAATATGTGGGCCGGTTATCCGGATTTTCTGCGATACATTGATGAAGGCTTTTCAAGATTCCTGGATCATCTGGGAGATAATCAAGAAAAGAAGGAATACCTGCTTCCGAATATTGTGGCGGAACTACTGGAAAAGGATGCCGCTTCGGTTAAGGTTTTGGAGACATCGGATCGTTGGATTGGGATTACGTATAAGGAGGATATAGAACCGGCACAGGAGAAGTTTCGGGAAATGATGGAAGAAGGGATATATCCGAAAGTTTTATGGAATTGATTTTATATCTATTTAAGGAAAGGGTGATAAAGTATAGATGGATAAGATTGCGGTTTTAATTCCTTGTTATAATGAGGAAAAGACGATTGAAAAAGTAGTGCGTGACTGGAAAAAGGAACTTCCGGAAGCAGTTATTTATGTTTATGATAATAACTCAAAAGATCGTACAGTTGAACTGGCAGAAAAAACAGGCGCGGTTGTACGTCATGAGTATGCACAGGGAAAAGGAAATGTAATTCGGCGGATGTTTCGCGAAATAGATGCAGAGTGTTATATTATGGTAGATGGAGATGATACATATCCTGCGGAGTATGGGAAACAGATGGCAGAGCTTGTACTTCAGAAAAAGACGGATATGGTGGTAGGTGATCGATTGTCTTCTACTTATTTTGAGGAAAATAAAAGGCCGTTTCATAATTTTGGAAACAGTTTGGTAAGAGGTTCGATTAACCATTTGTTTCATACCAATATTCGGGATATCATGACCGGATACCGGGCGTTTAGTTTCTTGTTCGCAAAAAGCTTTCCAGTTTTGTCAAAAGGGTTTGAGATTGAAACAGAGATGACAATTCATGCGGTTGAAAAGAATATGCGAATTGAAAATGTGATTATTGAGTACCGTGACAGACCATCTGGAAGCGAATCGAAGCTCAATACATATTCAGATGGATTGAAAGTGTTAAAAACAATAGGACGTTTATATAAAAATTATCGACCAATTGGATTTTTTGGAGGAGTTTCTTTGATGCTGATTTTAATATCGGCAGTAATGTTTATCCCAGTTTTGTTTGATTTTTTGCACACGGGAATGGTGCCACATTTTCCGACCTTGATTGTTTCTGGTTTTATTGCATTAGCAGCGATTATTTCTTTCTTTTCAGGTCTTATATTGGCAACGATTGTTGAAAAAGACAGACAGGCATATGAATTTCGACTTCAATTAATAGAAAAATTAAAATTGAAAGATAGAATTTAAAAAGGAGAAAAATATGAATTTTTTGAATAAAATGGAGCGAAGATTCGGCAGATATGCACTGACCAATTTATCTTTGTATATCGTACTGACTTATGCGGCAGGATATCTGTTGTATATGATAACTCCACAGGTACTTACCTACATGACACTGGAACCGGCCATGATCCTGCGCGGACAGGTATGGAGGATTGTCAGCTGGCTGCTGATTCCACCGTCTACACAGAATATTTTCTTTATATTGATCACATTGATGTTTTACTACTCTATCGGAACTTCTCTGGAGAGAACCTGGGGAGCGTTTCGCTATAATGTATACATCTTCTCAGGTATTCTGATGACAATCATCGGAGCATTTATCCTGAATTTTGTACTGGGCGGCAATGTTTTATTTGGCGGACTGTTCAGCACGTATTATATCAGCATGTCTATCTTCCTGGCTTATGCGGCAACCTATCCGGATAACCAGGTGCTGTTTATGATGATCATTCCATTAAAAATCAAATGGCTTGGTGTCGCTTATGTGTTGATGATTCTGGCAGAGATGATTCAGTCCGGATGGGCGGTAAGAGTTGCGATTATCTGTTCTTTGATGAACTTTATTATATTTTTTTTCATGACACGAAATATGAGCCGGTATAATCCGAGAGAGATTCACAGAAGAAAAGAATTTCAAAGAGCGGTTCATCGAAGCCAGGTAGACAACAAGGGAATCACTAAACATAAATGTGCAATCTGTGGAAGAACAGAAAAAGACGGAGAGCATCTGGAATTCCGTTTCTGTTCCAAGTGTAACGGCAATTATGAGTATTGTCAGGACCATCTGTTTACACATACGCACATAAGATAGGGAGGCATACTTTATGAAAAAAACGAAAATTATCTGCACTATGGGACCGAACACGGATGACGAAGAGATGATGCGAAAACTGGTTAAAGCAGGTATGGACGTCGCCAGATTCAATTTTTCTCACGGAGATCATGAAGAACAGAAAATCAGAATGGATCTGTTAAAAAAAGTACGAAAAGAACTGAAGTTGCCTATCGCTATATTACTGGACACCAAAGGACCGGAGATCCGTACCGGTATTCTGGAAGGCGGACAGAAAGTATATCTGGAAGAAGGAAGCAGGTTTACACTGACAACGGAACAGATAGAGGGAAATAACACTCGTTGCAGTCAGACCTATAAAAATCTCCCGAAGGATGTAAAAGTGGGAGATACGATCCTGATTGATGACGGACTGATTCAGCTGACTGTTGAGAACGTAACAGATACCGATGTAGTCTGTCGGGTTGTCAATGGTGGAGAACTGGGTCAGAAAAAAGGAATCAATGTTCCGAATGTAGAAGTGAAACTTCCGGCGATCACTGAGCAGGATAAGAAAGATATTCTGTTCGGTATCGAACAGGGAATTGACTTTATCGCTGCTTCTTTCGTAAGAAATGCAGAAGCAATCAAAGAGATTAAAGAACTGCTTCGTGCAAACGGTGGAGAGCGGATCGATGTTATCGCCAAGATTGAAAATGCAGAGGGCGTACATAATATCGACAAGATCATTAAAGCTGCGGACGGCGTGATGGTTGCCAGAGGCGATCTGGGTGTGGAAATCCCGGCACATAAGGTTCCACATATCCAGAAAATGATCATCCGCAAATGTAATGAATCCTACAAACCGGTTATCACTGCCACACAGATGCTCGACTCCATGATGCGTGCACCACGCCCGACCAGAGCAGAGGTAACTGACGTTGCAAATGCCATCTACGATGGAACTGATGCCATCATGTTATCCGGTGAGACCGCAATGGGAAAATATCCGGAACAGGCGGTACAGATGATGGTGAAAATCGCGGAATCTACCGAGCCGTATATGACACACAAACGTTTTCTGGACTACCGTGCGCTGCGGGGTAATAAAAATGTTTCCAGTGCGGTTGGTGTGGCAGCAGTACAGACCACAGAAAATCTGGGAGCAGACTGTATAGTAACACCTACGATTTCCGGACAGACCGCCCGTCTAATCTCTAACTTCAGACCGAAAGTGCCGATTTATGCCGTAAGTCCGAATGAGTGGGCCAGAAGAAAGATGCAGATCTACTGGGGAGTCACTTCCGTAGCAGGTTATGAAGAAGATTCCACAGAGAATATCATTTCACATGCCATGTATATTGTGAGAAGAGAAAATCTGGTGAAGAAAGGTGACATTGTGGTATTTACCGCAGGAGATCCGGCTACCAATATGGTAAACGGGGAAGGTGCGGTGACCAATATCATGCAGGTTATTCAGGCAAAATAATGTAACAGAACACAACAGAGGAGATTATGAAAAAATGAACAAGAAACCATTTGTAACAAAGGAACAGCTGGATGAGATTACCGCAAAATTTCCAACCCCTTATCATCTGTATGATGAAAAAGGTATCCGGGACAATGCAAAAGCAGTAAAAGAAGCTTTCGCATGGAACAAAGGGTACAGAGAGTACTTTGCGGTGAAAGCATGCCCGAACCCGACACTGATTCAGATCATGAAAGAATATGGATGTGGATGTGACTGTTCCTCCATGACCGAACTGATGCTTTCTAAGGCGATGGGATGCAAGGGAGCTGATATTATGTTCTCTTCCAATGCCACACCGGCAGAGGAATATCAGTATGCAGCAAAACTGGGAGCAATCATCAACCTGGATGATATTACCCATATTGATTTTCTGGAAAAAGCTATCGGATATATTCCGGAGACCATCAGCTGTCGTTACAATCCGGGTGGACTCTTTAAAATCAGCAATGATATCATGGATAACCCGGGAGATGCAAAATACGGTATGACCACAGAACAGCTCTTTGAAGCATTTAAGATCCTGAAAGCAAAAGGAGCAAAGAAATTCGGTATTCATGCATTCCTGGCAAGCAACACTGTAACCAATGAGTACTATCCGATGTTGGCAAAAGTATTGTTTGAAGTTGCTGTAAAACTGGAAAAAGAGACAGGGGCTGATATTGAATTTATCAATCTTTCCGGTGGCGTGGGAATTCCTTACAAGCCGGATCAGGAGCCGAATGATATCCGTGTAATCGGAGAAGGAGTGCGGAAAGTGTACGAAGAAGTGCTGGTTCCGGCAGGAATGGGTGACGTGGCACTGTATACGGAGATGGGACGTTTTATGCTTGGACCGTACGGCTGCCTGGTGACGACGGCCATCCATGAGAAGCATACCCACAAGGAGTACATCGGTGTGGACGCGTGTGCTGTGAACCTGATGCGCCCGGCAATCTACGGGGCATATCACCATATTACGGTGATGGGCAAGGAGGATGCGCCGTGCGACCACAAGTATGATGTGACAGGCTCCCTTTGCGAGAACTGTGATAAGTTTGCGATTGACCGGATGCTGCCGAAGATTGACATGGGAGATCTTCTGGTCATTCATGATACCGGTGCGCATGGCTTTTCCATGGGATACAACTATAACGGAAAATTAAAATCAGCGGAGGTGCTGCTGAAGGAAGACGGATCGACACAGCTGATCCGCCGTGCCGAGACGCCGGAGGACTATTTCCGCACGTTTGACTGCTTTGATATCTTAAAGGATATGAAGCACCCGAAATAAGCGGCAGATCATTCCGGAAAAAGCACAGCAGCGAGGATGAGATATGTGCATTGATACAGAACGTTTTGAGCGTGCCAGGGGCAGAGTCATTGGAATCGAGCGGCAGAGGCTTGGAATCGGCACACTCTCGGAGAAGACGGTACATGCAGTGCTCAAGAATTATTATGCACCGGATGAGGATATGCATGAGATCCCGATTGAGAATTTTGTTGCGGATATTTTTGACGGGGAGGCAGTGATCGAGATTCAGACGCGGTCGTTCCAGAATATGCGGCGGAAACTTGCCGCATTTCTGCCGTTATACCCGGTGACCATCGTCTATCCGATTCCGCATGTGAAGTGGCTTCACTGGATGGATGAGGAGACGGGGGAGATCTCTCCCGGGCGCAAATCGCCCAAGAAGGGAAATGCATACCAGGCATTCATCGAATTGTATAAGATCCGGCCGTTTCTGAAAGATCCGAATCTGAGACTACGGCTGGATCTCATTGACATGGAGGAATACCGTCTGTTAAACGGCTGGAGCCGGGACAAAAAGAAGGGAAGCGACCGCTTCGACCGGATACCGCTTACCTTTGTGGAGGAAGTGCGTGTGGACCGGAGGGAGGACTACATGCAGTTCATCCCCTATGAGATTCCGGAGGAGTTTACTGCAAAGGATTTTGCGGCATGCGCGAAGATTCCGGTGCGGCTGGCACAGACGGTGCTCTTGATTCTGACGGATCTATTGATTGTGGAGCGGATTGGAAAGCAGGGAAGAAGTTATCTCTACCGGATCTGCGAGATTGAATGAATCTCTTCCCAAGCGGGGCGTTCTGTGTTATACTGACTGCCGGATGTATATTTATGCAGTATCTATGTGAGAGATAAGGAAGCATGAGGTAGATAGTACGATGAAAAACACAGCAATCAAATTATCCGGCATACTGCTTGCCGGAGCGGTCTTTTTTTCGACGCTGTTAGGTTACGGCACACAGGTTGCCGCGGCGACGGCGATAGGCAGCGACACGGAGGCGGGACAGGCATCCGGCGACGGTTCTGTTGCGTCGGTTGCGGATCTTCCGGGAAAGCATATCGGTGTACAGCTCGGCACGACCGGAGATATCATGGTCAGCGACTATGAGACGGACGGCTCGGGCACGGTAGTAGAGCGTTACAATAAGGGCGCGGATGCCGTGCAGGCATTAAAGCAGGGAAAGTTAGACTGCGTGATTATTGACGAATTGCCGGCGCTGGCATTTGTGGAGCAGAACGAAGGGCTTAAGATTCTCGAGGAGAACTTTGTTGAGGAGGACTATGCGTTCGTAATCGCAAAGGGTAACGAGGCACTTGTGGATCAGGTCAATGAGACGCTGCGCGAACTGAAGGACGAGGGTGTTCTCGATAACATTGCGAAGAATTATACCGGAACGGACGAGGAGATTGGAAAGTATCCGTATGAAATTCTGGATGTGGAACGCACGAACGGCACGCTTACCGTTGGTACGAATGCGGAGTTTCCGCCGTATGAATACTATGAAGAGGGAAAGATCACCGGAATCGACATGGATATTATGCAGGCGGTCTGCGACAAACTCGGCATGGAGTTAAAGATCGAGGACATGGCGTTTGATTCCGTGATTCCTGCGGTGTCCACCGGAAAAGTCGACATCGGTGCATCGGGTTTTACGGTGACGGAGGAACGCAAAAAGAATGTGAATTTCACGGATACCTATGCAAAATCCAAGCAGGTCATCATCGTGAGAGATACATCTGTCACAGCAGAGAAGACAGGGATAGCAGAGAAGTTTTATGATAACTTTATCAAGGACAGCCGATATACCTATTTGTTAAAGGGACTTTTAAATACACTCATCATCACCGTGTTTGCGGTAATGATCGGTATTGTGTTTGGATTTTTGATCGCGATTGTAAGAACCAACCACGACAGAAACGGCGGGCTTATGATCTTAAATGCACTCTGCAAGGCATACCTTGCCGTTGTGCGCGGTACGCCGGTCATGATTCAGCTTCTGATTATTTATTATGTCATTTTCCAGAGCGTCAATACGGGAAAACTGTTCGTGGCAGTCATTGCGTTCGGACTGAACTCGGCGGCCTACGTGGCGGAAATCGTCCGGTCCGGTATTATGGCGGTGGACATCGGACAGTTTGAGGCGGGAAGAAGCCTTGGATTAAATTATAAGCAGACGATGTTAAGCATCATCCTGCCGCAGGCAGTCAAAAATATTCTGCCGGCACTCTGCAATGAGTTTATCAGTCTGTTGAAGGAGACTTCGATCAGCGGTTACATCGGGCTGATGGATCTGACCAAGGGCGGAGACATCATCCGAAGCGTGACGTACGAGGCGTTCATGCCGTTAATTGCGGTCGCGGCCATTTATTTCCTGATTGTCATGGGACTGAGCAAGGCAGTCGGACTGTTGGAAAGGAGATTGAGAAGCAATGAGCGATAATACGGTAATTCTGGAAGTAAAAGAGCTTCACAAGTCTTTTGACGGTCATGAAGTGTTAAAAGGAATCTCGACGACGATCAAAAAGGGCGATGTGCTGGCGCTGATCGGACCGTCCGGCTGTGGTAAATCCACGTTTTTGCGCTCCTTAAATCTGCTGGAGATTCCGACGGCGGGACATGTGCTGTTTGAGGGAACCGATCTGACGGATCCGTCGGTGGACATCAATCATGTCCGGGAGAAGATCGGCATGGTGTTTCAGCAGTTCAATCTGTTTCCGAACATGACGATTCTGGAAAATATCATGCTTGCCCCGGTAAAACTCGGCAAGATGACAAAAGAGGAAGCGAATACGCGCGCGATGGAGCTGTTAAAGCGCATCGGTCTGGCGGATAAGGCGGGCGCGTATCCCGCGCAGCTTTCCGGCGGACAGAAGCAGCGCATTGCCATCGTGCGGTCGCTGGCGATGGACCCGGACATCATCCTGTTTGACGAGCCGACCTCGGCGCTTGACCCGGAGCTGACCGGAGAGGTGCTACGCGTCATTCGGCAGCTGGCAGACGAGCACATGACCATGGTGATCGTTACACACGAGATGCAGTTTGCCAAAGAGCTTTCGGATCGCGTTATCTTCATGGAAAAAGGTCTGGTCTGCCAGGAGGGTACGCCGGAGGAAGTGTTTGGAAACCCGAATGCCCGTGTGAAGGAGTTCATCGGTCGTGTCATGCAGGTCTGAAAATTTTTGCGTGTGTCAAGATTTTTTACTTGACACACCTTTTTTTTTCGGGTATGATAGCACAGGTGAGGACGCAATATGGAAAAAATCGTAGAACAGGGTATGCTGTATGACTTTTACGGTGAACTGCTGACTGAGCATCAGCGAAAGATCTATGAGGATGTGGTATTAAACGACATGTCCCTGAGTGAGATCGCAGAGGAACAGGGGATCAGCAGACAGGGCGTACACGATCTTGTCCGCAGATGCGACCGGACGCTTCAGAGCTATGAAGAGCGGCTGCACCTGATTGCGAGATTTCAGAAAGTCAAGCACACCGTAGAGAAGATCGAACAGATCAGCACGGAGACGCAGGTCAGAGAACTGGCGGGACAGATTTTAGAAGAACTGTAACGGATCGCGGGAGAGGATTTGAATGGCATTTGAGAGCTTAACCGATAAACTGCAGGATGTGTTTAAGGATCTGCGCAGCAAAGGCAGACTGACAGAGGCGGACGTCAAAGTTGCGCTCAAGGAAGTCAAGATGGCACTGCTGGAAGCGGATGTAAACTTCAAGGTTGTCAAGCAGTTCGTCAAGTCTGTGGAAGAACGGGCGATCGGTCAGGACGTCATGAACGGATTAAATCCCGGTCAGATGGTCATCAAGATCGTAAACGAAGAGATGACTTCCCTGATGGGTTCCGAGACACAGGAATTACAGTTCCAGCCCGGCAAAGCGACAACCGTGATTATGATGTGCGGTCTGCAG
>OGPA01002695.1_pt1 | contig 12201 bp, 13 predicted proteins | sample 1552841 | NCBI WGS metagenome assembly OGPA01 (sample SAMEA2579916, study PRJEB22360) | human gut metagenome | reverse complement strand
TGGAAACCATCGCCTCCCATTTTCAACAAATCGAGTTGAAAAAAAGTAACCGCGAATTTTACACCATCACCGGCAGTTACCGGGGTCACCGGCTTTCCGTGATTTCCACCGGTATCGGTCCGGATAATATCGATATCGTTATCAACGAATTGGATGCTCTGGCCCATATCGATTTGAAAACCAAAGAAATAAAAGCGATCGGCCGTACCCTGAATATCGTCCGTATCGGTACTTCCGGTTCGGTACAAGCCGACATTCCGGTAGATTCTTTTGTCATCTCGGAAAAAAGCATCGGCTGCGACGGGGTATTGAGGTTTTATGCAAACAACGAATCGGTTTGCGACCATCCGTTCGAAGAAGCTTTTATCCGGCATTGCCGATGGACCCCCTCTGCAGCCCGCCCTTATGTAGTCAATGCCGATCCCGGATTAGTAGACCGCCTGTATGACGAAGAACACACCATCAAAGGAGTTACCCTGACAGCAGTCGGATTTTACGGCCCGCAAGGACGTGTCCTGCGTCTGCCGCTAGCCATGCCGGGAATCAACGACCGGATCACCGCTTTCCGCTACGAAGGCTACAAAGTGACCAACTATGAAATGGAAAGTGCAGCTATCACAGGCCTTTGTAACCTTTTGGGGCATCGGGCCGCCACCATCTGCCTGATCATCGCCAACCGGATAAACGGAGATGCCTCCGCCGATTACCACAGCTATATGAATAAACTGATCCGCTATACCCTGGAAAAATTAAGCTAAAAGCTATAGGCTATAAGCCTTTTGCTTTTAGTATTTAGCATTTTATTTTTTACTTTATATTATGATTCAACGTATTCAATCTCTTTTTTTGCTTTGTACAGCAATTGTGACCGGGCTGTTATTTTTTATGCCGGTTGCTTCCATTGTAGTTCCGAATAATTTTACCTATGCGTTTTATACGACAAAAGTGGTACAGGCCGGAAGTCCGTGTGTATTCATCACCTGGAACTGGATGTCATTGATCCTGAATGCCCTTATTACCACATTGGCAGTAGTCACTATTTTCATTCATCACAAAAAATCCAAGACGGTGAAACCGACTCTATTTCTGCAATTGCGTCTTTGTATTGTCAATATCGTGCTTCAATTGGGGTTAATCGTCCTGATGTGGCTACAAGTGCGTCAACGTAGCAACGAACTCAATGCCGAATGGTTTGCCGATATCAGTTTTATCTTTCCACTGATCGGTGTGATCTTCACGTGGCTGGCTATCCGGGGAATTGTGAAAGATATCACCTTACTGAAATCGTTCGACCGGATTCGGTAAACGATACCGCTACAGCCCATAACAGCTGTAGTGGCCATTGGAAAACGGAAAATCTAAATCGTAAACTATAACATTTCCTTAATCTAAATCGTATGTTCAAAATTTGTTGTGCTAGTTTATTTCTTATAGCGATAACTTTTATCAAAGTTTCTGCTTGTACTAATTTCTTACTCCCCCGGGGAGCCACTCAGGACGGATCGACGATGATCACCTATTCGGCCGACTCTCACGTATTGTATGGGGAACTTTATCATTGGCCTGCCGGTACCTGGCCTGCCGGAACGATGATGGATATTTATGAATGGGATACCGGTAAATATATGGGTAAAATCCCGCAGGCTGCCCAGACTTACAACGTAATCGGTAATATGAACGAATATCAATTGGCTATCGGTGAAACGACATACGGCGGACGTAAAGAACTGGAAAGTCAGCCGGGAGCTATTATCGACTACGGAAGTCTGATCTATATCACCCTGCAACGCGCTAAAAATGCCCGGGAAGCCATTGTCGTGATGACCGATCTGGTAGAGCGATACGGTTATGCCAGTTCAGGCGAATCTTTCTCCATCAGTGATCCTGATGAAGTATGGATTCTCGAAATGATCGGTAAAGGCGAAGGCGAAAAAGGAGCGGTATGGGTGGCCCGGATGGTCCCCGACGGTTATGTTTGTGCACATGCCAACCAGGCACGGATCACCACCTTCCCCCTGGAAGGAAAAACTTCCATTTCATCCGACCAGATGAAAAAAATCTATGATAAAGAAATTACAACGGTATATGCAAAAGATGTGATTTCTTTTGCCAAACAAAAAGGCCTTTATCCCCAGGACGGGAAAAATGCCGATTTCAGTTTTTCCGATACTTATGCTCCGGTAGATTTCAGTGGTGCCCGTGCCTGTGAAATCCGGGTATGGGCGTTCTTCAATGCTGTAAATCCCGATATGGCTCAGTACTGGAACTATGCCAAAGGGAAAATCGAACGTGACGGTAAAGGCTATGCGACAAACCGGATGCCCCTGTGGGTTAAACCGAACCGGAAAGTGGATGTACTGGAAGTCATGGATTTTATGCGTGATCACCTCGAAGGCACCGAATTGGATATGAGTAAAGATCCGGGAGCCGGTCCCTACGAATGCCCTTACAGATGGCGGCCGATGAGTTTCGAAGTCGATGGTAAAGAATATGTTCACGAACGGGCTACAGCCACCCAGCAAACCGGTTTTACCTTTGTATCACAAAGCCGCAGTTGGTTGCCGGATGCAGTAGGCGGTATCCTTTGGTTCGGTGTTGACGACGCTGCCAGTACCGTGTATTTCCCCATGTATTCCTGCTCCACCCGTGTTCCTCACGCTTATGCAGTCGGCAACGGCAGCATGATGGAATTCACCAATCAGGCAGCTTTCTGGGTTTTCAATCAGGTGACTAATTTCGCTTATACCCGTTATAATGCTATTCATCCGGAAATCCGGGAAAAACAAAAGGCTTTGGAATCCCAATACAAAACGTTTGTCGAAGGAATAGACTCCGGAGCTAAAGCACTATTCGACAAAGATCGTGCAGCAGCAATAGAATTCCTGACCGATTTCTCCTGCAATACCGGTAACCACCTGGTAGACACCTGGAGAGATTTCTACGGTTATCTTTTCTGCCGCTACATGGATGGTAATATCAAAACTGCGGTCCCGGGCGAAAAAAATCCTAAAGTAGAACAACCGCAACTACCCGAATGGTACCTCCGCACCATCATCGAAAAGGCCGGAGACAAACTACAGGTCATCGAATAAAAGGAGGAAAGATAAAAGGTATAAAGTATAAGGTAAAAGGTGAATTTTTCTCTTTTTTATCTTATACTTTTTCTCTTTCTTAGGGTAAGTATTCGGATTGGATATTTTTCATCGCCGCAAAGAGGTTGCCTTTTACGTGGGGAGATAAAGCTTCCATCTGTCGGATAATTTCAGCTACGGCATGACGGTTCGTCGCTCGTTCATGAGGACAATTCTTTTTCTGCTTTTTAAAATTCCGGTAGGCAGCATACCGGGTAGTTTCTTCATCGGTAAGATAGATAAAAGGACGGATCAGGGTAAACGTACGATCGAACATAGCCAACTTCGGTGGCATACTGGCAATCGTACCGTTAAACATCATACTCATCAGCAGACTCTCGATGGCATCGTCCCGGTGGTGTCCCAAGGCCAATTTATTACATCCGTATTCTTTCGCAATCCCGAACAAGGTCTTCCGGCGATTCCACGAACACACAAAACAGACCGGTTTACCGGAATCTTCTTTTACGGCAATAGCAATCGTACGATGTATAAACTCTACTCCCAGCTGTTCACAAAATTGCCTTACATACTCACCGTCGACTTCGTAAGCGACATTTTCCACAGCAATATGAGCAGCCATAATTTTGTTTCGGATCACGGGCCCGCAATGCCAATACTTCCAATAAAGCCAAAGAATCCTTTCCTCCGGAGACTCCGACCAATATTCTATCACCCGGTTCGATCAGCTCATAATCATAAATGGCTTTTCCCGCCTTCCGGAAAAAATCCCGCATAAACAATTTTTCTTTCTTCTTGTCTTCCATTTCGTTCACTTACCAATAAAAACATATCGCCACAAAGTAAAAAGAAATTTCGCTCCCCGGCAATAGTCATCCGTACATTTACAGCAAGCTCTTCCATCGTCCCGGATTACAATCCGGTTAAGTGGAATTTTATCCGAAATACTGTAACAAAATCGTAATAATATTGTAACACTGGTGTAGCAACCACTTATTAATATTGCATTGTAAAAAACTAATCGTCAAAGACATGAACAAGTTAATCATTATCGCATTAGCACTCAGCCTGGCAGCTTGTGGCCATTCAAAGAAGAAGACCTCGGACCACAAAAGTAATATAGATCTGACAGCAGCAGGAGCCACTTTCCCGCTCCCCTATTACAATCTGGCTTTTAAAACCTATAAAGATTCTACCGGGGTATCGGTGACCTACGGCGGAATCGGCAGCGGTGGAGGTATACGCAGCCTGAAAGACCGGATCGTAGATTTTGCAGGCAGCGATGCTTATCTTTCTGAAGCAGAAATGGCGGAAATGCCGGCCCCGGTTGTACATATCCCGACTTGTATGGGTGCTGTCGTCATGGCTTACAACCTACCCGAAGTAAAAGAGCTGCAATTGACAGGTGACATGATCGCCGACATCTTCCTAGGCAAAATCACCCGTTGGAACGATCCCCGTATTCAACAAGTAAATCCGGGAGTTACCCTTCCCGACAAAGCGGTCAGCCCGGTATATCGCTCCGACGGTAGTGGTACCACCTATGTCTTCAGTGATTACCTGACAAAGATCAGTGCTCCGTGGGCAGAAAATATCGGAACCGGAAAAGCATTGAAATGGCCGGTAGGTATTGCCGCCAAGGGAAATCCAGGCGTAGCCGGGACAATCAGTCAAACTCCGGGGGCGATCGGTTATATCGGTTCGGAATACGCTTTTGCCTTGAAAATACCGGTAGCCAAACTGCAAAACAAGGCCGGAAATTTTGTAGCCCCCACAACCGAAAGCATCTCTGCTGCCGCAGATATCGAAATGCCGGCCGATACCCGCACCATGATCACCGACTCGCCGGTAGCCGATGCCTATCCGATCAGCTGCTTTACCTGGATTCTCCTTTATCAGGAACAAGCTTATAAAAACCGGCCTGAACCCCTGGCCCAAGCTACGGTGGAGCTGCTGAATTGGTTAACGAATCCGGAAGCCCAGGATATAACGACAAAAGTACATTATTCACCCCTGCCGGCTTCGACAGTGAAAAATGCCAAACAAATCCTGAAAACCATCACTTATAACGGTCAACCAATCCTAAAATAATATGCGTGATTATATTTTCAAACGGCTGTTATTTCTCTGCTCTTTATTGGTTCTGCTGATTTGTGGGGGAATGGTCTATTCCCTCGTAAGCGGGGCAGTACCGGCCTTTGAAAAATTCGGATTCTTTCATTTCATTTCTTCCGTAGAATGGGATCCCCGGCCCGGTAATGAGCAATATGGCGCCTTGGCATTCATCACGGGAACCATTATGACCTCATTTTTAGCCCTGGTATTTTGTATTCCGTTTTCTTTACCTGTGGCTTTATTCACCGGCGAATATTTCCGGGGTACCCCGGCCAGCCACGATCATCGGTTCGGTCATCGACCTGCTGGCCGGTATCCCTTCGATTGTATACGGTTTGTGGGGATTTTATACCCTCCGACCCTTCATGGTCGATTTACAGCTGTCGGAACAGGGGTTCGGCATATTCACCGCAGCGGCCGTATTAGCCGTCATGATCATCCCTTATGCCTCTTCACTGAGTGCCGAGTTTATCTCTATGGTTCCCAAAGAATTGAAAGAAGGGGCCTACAGCCTGGGAGGTACACGTCTGGATGTGATCCGGCGGGTGATTTTCCCGGTCGCAGGTTCCGGAATATTCGCCAGTTATATCCTGGCCTTAGGAAGAGCATTGGGAGAGACGATGGCAGTCACGATGCTGATCGGCAATACCAATATCCTGCCTACGTCTTTCACTTCTACCGGCAACACGATGGCCAGTGTCATCGCCAACCAGTTCGGAGAAGCCGACGGCCTGAAACTCAGTTCCCTGATCGCTATCGGTCTATTGCTATTCCTCATCACCGCTATCATCAATTTCATCGGTAAGATGATCATGAAAAAATTAAGCTGACATGATACAACGCCCTATTACATCTTATCATTCAGGCTGGCGCAAAGCCAAGGACAGGATATTTTTCTGGCTGGTTTGCCTGTTCTCTGCTTTAACGGCCGTCCCATTAGTAGTCATCATCTGGGAAGTGGTCCGGAAAGGATACAAACAGATCAACCTGAATTTCTTCACCGAGACAGCCCCCAGTACCCTGGATGCCATGTTAGCGAAAATCAACGGAGAAATCATTCCCGGAGGAATCGCCAATGGAATCACAGGCACATTACTTATGGTGGTACTGGCCTCCGTTATCGCTATCCCGACCGGTATTATGGGTGGAATTTACTTATCGGAAAAACCCAAAACCTTATTTTCTCATGTGATCCGTTTTCTGACCGACCTCCTGCAAGGCACGCCGTCGATCGTCATCGGTATCATCGCTTATGCCTGGGTTGTCGTTCCTTTGAGTAGTTATTCCGCTTTGGCAGGTAGTGTCGCTCTGGCTATTATGATGTTACCCTTAATCATACGCTCGACAGAAGAGACCCTGAAACTTCTCCCGACAAGCCTCAAAGAAGCCGGTCTTGCGCTAGGAGCCTCCTATACGAGTGTTATCCTGAAAGTCCTGGTTCCCTCAGCTTTCGGCGGACTGTTCACCGGTACTTTACTAGCCGTGTCGAGAGTGATGGGCGAAACAGCCCCCCTGATGCTAACCGCCCTCGGTAGTACAGCGATCAACTGGGATATTCTGGATCCGACCAGTGCAGTCCCCTTGCTCATCTGGGAATTTTATAACGACCCGAACCTGGCCGATATGATCTGGAGTTGTTCTTTATTTCTATTACTATTGATTCTGGTGATGAACATCATCGCTAAAAATGTCGCCCGGAAATGGAAAATTTAATTTATAACAGTCCTACTACATCATGCAAATAGATCATCCGATATTACAATTTAAAAATGTCAGTATTTCCTATACTCCCGGGAAAAATGCCGTCAATCATGTCAATGCCGATATTAAAAAGAATCGGATCACAGCCATTATGGGGCCCTCAGGATGTGGCAAAAGTACCTTATTGCGTGCCATCAACCGCATGCACGAATTATATCCGGACATCAGGATCAGCGGAGAAATTCTGATGGACACCGCAACATTTTAAAGATGAACCCCATGGAGGTCAGGCGTATGGCGGGCATGGTATTTCAGCGCCCTAATCCTTTTCCCACTATGAGTATTTTCGATAATGTGATCGCCGGTTACAAACTCAATGGCATCCGCCTGAAAAAAAAAGAAAAAGAAGAAATTGTAGAGACTTGTCTGACCAACGTCGGGCTGTGGAATGAAGTGAAAGACGCTCTGTTCAAGAAAGGCACTTTCTTATCAGGAGGTCAGCAACAGCGGCTATGCATTGCACGGGCCCTGGCCTTAAAACCGGAAGTATTACTGATGGACGAGCCGACCTCCGCCCTCGATCCTATCGCCACCAACCGGATCGAAGAATTGTTACTCGAGCTGAAAAAAGAATTTACCATTATCATCGTCACCCACAACATGTCGCAAGCTGCCCGTATTTCAGACTATTCGATGTTTATGTATCTCGGCGAACTGATCGAATACGACAAAACCCGGATTATGTTTACCAATCCCCGGGATAAACGGACCGAAGAATATCTGACCGGACAATTCGGATAAACCGATGTAAAAAACAAAAAAAATAATTCCTATTATGCCAACTTTAAAAGAAAAAGTATTCAGCCGGATAACCGAAGATTTTCAGGTATTAGCAAAGATTGTCATCCGCCAGCTGAATCTGACCAAGCAATTAATGGACGACAACCACAAAGAGGAGATATATACAGAGATCAACAATAACGAACGGATCATCGACAGTATAGAGGTCAAAATCCGCAACGAAGTGATCAATATGATCGTGCTTTACAGTCCGCGGGCCACGAATCTGAGGATGATCATCTCTTACTACGATATGACCGCTTATCTCGAACGGATCGGAGATCTGATTCTGAATGTTTCCCATTTCATGAAAAAAATAGCAGTCGACGACTGTCTGTTCACAACCTATAAAAAGGATTTACTAAAGATGCTCTCACTCACTGAAAGTATGACACAAAATGCTATATTTGCTTTTACATGTGAGGATATCCAGTTAGCGAAAGAAACGATCGAGACGGATGACCAGGTCGACGAACTGCATCATTTTATCGGCCAGCATCTCCCGACACAATGTTTCGATAAGATATTATCGCAACAAGAAGTAACGGATGCCCTATGCATCAACAGCATGGCCTATAACATCGAGCGGATCGGAGATAATGCGACCAATATTGCAGAAGCCGCTATTTACCTGATCGAAGGAAAGAATATCAAACATTGGCCGAAACCGGACGAAGACCTGCTACTGGCAGGAAGTGAAGGTTAAAAAATGAGAAAAGAATAATAAACGATTTTGAATGACAAAATATATGGAACGGAATAAAATATTAGTAGTCGACGATGAAGAAGATTTATGTGAAATCCTTCAATTCAATCTGGAAAGTGAAGGTTTTGCAGTAGACATCGCAAATTCAGCCGAAGAAGCCTTAAAACTGCTGACCGATGAACATGAACTAATTCTACTGGATGTCATGATGGAAGGTATGTCCGGATTCAAAATGGCCGAAAAAGTCCGCAAAGAAATGCATATGAATACCCCGATCATCTTCCTGACCGCTAAGGATACCGAAAACGATATGTTGACCGGATTCAGTATCGGCGGAGACGATTATATTGCCAAACCCTTCTCGATCAAAGAAGTTGCCGCCCGGGTAAAAGCAGTATTGAAAAGGGCCGGTAATATCGCACTACCGGAAAAAAAGAAAACGATCGAAATCGGAGAACTCACTCTGGACCTCAACAGCAAGACCGTATACCTCAATGAGCAGCAGATCCTTCTAACCAAAAAAGAATTCGAAATACTCAGTATGATGGCCAAAGCTCCCAACCGGGTCTTTTCACGGGAAGATATTCTGGGCAAAGCCTGGCAAGAAGACGGCTATGTATTGGAGAGAACGGTAGACGTCCACATCACCCGGCTCAGAAAAAAACTCGGAGCTTTCGGTAAACATATCGCCAACCGTTCGGGGTACGGTTACTGCCTGGAATGCTGAAAAGGCTAAAGGCTTTAAGCTAAAAGCCTTCAACTCCTGGTCCACAATTTTCAGCTTTCAGCCTTTAGCTTATAGCTTTTTTTTAGCTTTTTACCTTTAACCTTTTACTTTTTACTTTTTTATGCACTTTACTTATAAAAAGAAGATTTTCCTGTATTTTCTGATTGTATTTACCATATTTACAGTCATCATCGTTGCAGTGCAACAGAACAGGGAGAAAATGTATAAGTCAGAGAACTTCAAAGCCAGTCTCAATGCTTATGCAGAAATCATCGCCAACTATGTCGATAGTCACCGTCTGATCGCAGATAAACGGCTGGATTCGTTAAATAATTTGCTTCCCTTACTCCCCCGAGGATTACGGGTAAGCATTATCGACCGCCAGGGGAAAGTGCTTTACGACAACGATATCGACGAGGAAGAAACGGTAGAAAATCACTTGTCCCGACCGGAAATAGCACAAGCATTAACCCAAAGCAACGGTACGAATATTCGTAAATCGGAGACTACCGGTATCGATTATTATTACGATGCCCGCCTTTTCAACAACTATTTCGTACGGGTAGCTCTACCTTATACCGATCAGGTACAGAATATCCTGAAAGCTGACGAAATCTTCACTTATTTCATTCTGCTCTTATTTTTTACTACCCTGATTTCTTTGTTATATCTGGCAGATCGTTTCGGGAAAGCCGTATCCGGCCTGAACGAATTTATCATCACGGCCGAACACAGCCAACCGGATTACGACAAAATCGATTTCCCCGATACCGAACTGGGAGAAATCGGTCATAAGATCGTCGACAACTACAAGATGCTGAAAAAGAGCAAAGATCAGCTCAATCAGGAAAGGGAAAAACTGTTACGCCACTTTCACCATTCCGATGAAGGTATTTGTATTTTCTCGGCAGATCACAAAAAGATATATGCCAACACCCATTTCATCCAATATGTAAACACTATTTTAGACGAACCTACCTTTGATGTAGATCATATTTTCCAGGCACCTGAATTCAAAGAAGCCGAATTTTTCCTGCAAAAGAACACACCGGTCAATCCTCAGGCCAAATCGATTCCGATCTGGCAAGGAAAAATTGCCAAAAACGGGAAACATTTCGCTGTGAGATTACTTATTTTCTACGACAACAGTTACGAAATCACGTTGAACAACGTCACCTCGGCAGAAAAAAACAGGCTGCTGAAACAAGAGATGACCAATAATATCGCACACGAATTAAAAACTCCGGTCAGCAGTATCCGCGGTTACATCGAAACTATTCTCGAACAGGAACACCTGGAACCTGTCAAGCAGAAATTTTTCCTGGAGAGGGCTTATATTCAAATTCTTCGCTTATCCGAATTAATTCGCGACGTGGCTTTGATCACCAAGACCGAAGAAGCCTCCGACCTATTCGAGAAAGAAACGATCAATATCCGAACGACCATCGACGAAGTGACCACCGACCTGGAAGTATCCTTACAACACAATCACATCGTCGTTCACAATCATATCGGCCCGAAAGTTGAAATCGAAGGTAACCATACCCTACTTTATTCCATTTTCAGGAACCTGATCGACAATGCGATCAACTATGCCGGAGAAAATATCACGATCGGTATCGACAATTATATGGAAGACAGCGAATTTTACTATTTTTCATTCTACGATACCGGCCGGGGAATCGAAGAAGAACACCTGGAACGTATTTTCGACCGTTTCTACCGGGTGAATCAAGGCAGAAGCCGGAAAACGGGCGGATCGGGTCTGGGCCTCTCCATCGTAAAAAATGCCGTATTGTTTCACAAAGGCCAAATCACGGCTAAGAACCGGAAAGACGGTGGATTAGAGTTCATTTTTTCTTTGAGAAAAAAATTATTTTAACTTTCAGGCCACGCAACCTTTTTAGTTAGTTTTCATCTTTATAACAGAAAACAACTAAAAATAAAAACATGAAAAATAAACATTTCAATCTAACTTCGGGGATCGTTCTTATCCTGATCCCCCTTGTTTTTTCCTTCACCGGTTGCAAGGATGATTATGAAACCTATTATGAAGGTTATGGCCTGGTCAGTAAATCAGGCGACGAAAAGTTTACCGTCAAGCTAGACGATGGTTATCTGCTCTATCCCCGGGAATATTACTTCAATCCTGAAAAACTGAACGACAGTACCCGTCTACGGATACGATTCAACATTCTGGAAGAACAGGATACGAATTTATATGCCCGGATTGTCTATGCCGACACAATTCTGACCAAATCCATTCTTCCGTACGACGAAACGATTTTGGACAGTGTCGGAAACGCTCCGGTAAAGATCGTCAATTCCTGGTTCGCTCATGGATTCCTGAACTTTGAGTTTATGTTTGCTGCCCATCTGAATCCCAGTACAGGCAAAACACATATGGTAAATTTATTACAATGCCCCACCGAAGACGACCGCCTCATCTTCGAATTCCGGCACAATGATTTCGGAGATTCCCGGGATAAACTCTATTTCGGTACAGTTTCTTTCCCCATACAGAAGCTCACCGAAGGCTATGAAAAACCGATAAAAATGATCGTCAAATATAACGATTCGGCCAATACAACGCGCAGCATCGAACTGACTTACAAGTAATCGGAAAATCTCCAAAGATCGGTCATTGAACTTTGGGGATTTTCTTTTATCTATCAAAGTCTGAAAATCAGATTGACAATATTAGCCTCTTCTAAAAATTCATCTGAGTAGAAATACTGCTTGTCGAGAAAAAGCCAGGAGGTTTACCCTACGATAAAAGCAGGCAAAGAATCAAACGATCCTACCACAAAATAAAAATAAGACGATTTGTAACCTGACACACAGAATTATAGTATCTTTCAAAAAAAAATCTCATTTATTATTCGCATTTTTAGAGTCAAAAATTTTGCAGTTAACAGAAAAAAGCATACATTTGTACCCGCAAAAAGAGAGAGTTCTTTTACAATTAAGGGCAGTTACCAGAGTGGCCAAATGGGGCTGACTGTAACTCAGCTGGCGTA
>OGPA01002693.1_pt1 | contig 12211 bp, 9 predicted proteins | sample 1552841 | NCBI WGS metagenome assembly OGPA01 (sample SAMEA2579916, study PRJEB22360) | human gut metagenome | reverse complement strand
TCCATTATTGAAACAGCAGAAGGGGTTATGATTTATGCCCGCCGTCTGTCTGAATATGCTCTGGAACTGGCAGCAAAAGAAAGCAATCCGGTGCGTCGTGCTGAATTGCAGAAAATTGCAGAAATCAACGCCCGTGTACCGGCTCACAAACCGGAAACCTTCTGGGAAGCAGTTCAGGCTGTTTGGACTGTAGAATCTCTGCTGGAAGTAGAAGAAAACCAGACCGGCATGTCCATCGGCCGTGTGGACCAGTATATGTATCCATTCTATAAAGCAGATAAAGAAGCGGGCCGTTTGACCGATCGTGAAGCCTTTGAATTGGCTGGCTGTATGTTTATCAAAATGGCTGAAATGATGTGGATTACCAGTGAAGCCAGCTCCAAATTTTTTGCTGGTTATCAACCGTTCATTAATATGACAGTAGGCGGTTTGACTCGCAAAGGGAAAGATGCCACCAATGATCTGACCTATTTGTTGATGGATGCAGTGCGGCACGTAAAAATTTATCAGCCGGCACTGGCTTGCCGGATTCACAACCAGTCTCCGCAGAAATACATGAAAAAAATCGTAGATGTGATTCGTTGCGGCATGGGATTCCCTGCTTGCCACTTTGACGATGTACACATTCAGATGATGCTGCAGAAAGGCGTTTCTATGGAAGACGCCCGCGACTATTGCATGATGGGCTGTGTGGAACCGCAGAAAGCCGGTCGTTTGTATCAGTGGACTTCCACCGCATACACCCAGTGGCCGGTTTGTATTGAACTGACACTGAACCATGGGAAAACCATGTGGTACGGCAAACAGGTATGCCCGGACATGGGACCATTAAGCCAGTATAAAACCTATGAACAGTTTGAAGCGGCTGTAAAAGAAGAAATCAAATATGTGACCAAATTGACCAGCGTAGCCACTGTAATCACCCAGAGACTGCACAGAGATATGGCTCCAAAACCATTGATGTCCATCATGTATGAAGGCTGTATGGAAAACGGCCGTGACGTATCTGCCGGCGGTGCCATGTATAACTTCGGCCCTGGTGTTGTATGGAGTGGTTTGGCTACCTATGCAGATTCCATGGCAGCTATCAAAAAACTGGTATTTGATGATAAAAAATACACACTGGAAGAACTAAACGAAGCACTGAAAGCAGACTTCATCGGCTATGATCAGATTCGCAAAGACTGTCTGGATGCACCAAAATACGGTAATGATGATGACTATGCCGATAATATTGCAGCAGATTTGATCGACTTTACTGAAAGAGACCATCGCCGTTACAGAACCTTGTATTCCATTTTGACACACGGTACCTTATCTATTTCTAACAACACACCGCTGGGGCAGATTACCGGTGCTTCCGCCAATGGCAGAAAAGCATGGACACCATTATCTGACGGCATCAGTCCAACACAGGGTGCTGACTTTAAAGGTCCTACTGCTATCATTAAGTCAGTATCCAAAATGTCCTGCGACAATATGAACGTGGGTATGGTACACAACTTTAAGTTGGTACCGGGCCTGTTAGACACGCCGGAAGGGGAAAACGGTCTGATTACACTGCTGCGTACTGCCAGCATAATGGGCAATGGCGAAATGCAGTTCAACTATCTGAGCAACGATACACTGCTGGAAGCGCAGAAACATCCAGAACAGTACCGTGATCTGATTGTGCGGGTAGCGGGTTACAGTGCGTTCTTCGTAGAATTGTGCAAGGATGTACAGGATGAAATCATCAGCCGCACTGTACTGACTCACTTTTAATTCAGAAAAAGGGTTGGGATGAACCTATGATTGAACGGAAAGCGACGATTTTTAATATTCAAAAATATAATATGTATGACGGCCCCGGCGTGCGGACCCTGGTATTTTTCCAGGGCTGTCCGCTGCGCTGCAAATGGTGTGCCAATCCGGAAGGCATGGAACGTCGTCCTCGCCTGTCATTTAAAGAAGCATCCTGTGTAAACTGCGGAGCCTGTGTAACCGCTTGTCCGCAAGGACTTCACAAAATAGACGAGCAGGGCAAGCATCAGGTTGTGCGGGAGTTGGACAAAAACTGCACAGGCTGCGGCAAGTGCGTTTCTGCCTGTTTGCAAAATGCGTTATCAGTGATTGGTGAACAGAAAAATTTGTCTGAACTGATGGATGTGATTCTGGAAGACAAAGCCTTCTATGATACTTCCGGCGGTGGTGTTACTTTAGGCGGCGGTGAAGTGCTTAATCAGCCGGAAGCAGCAGCCAATTTGCTGTCAGCCTGCAAACGGGAGGGAATTCATACTGCTATCGAAACCTGCGGTTATGCCAAAACAGAAGATTTGCTGAAAGTAGCCGAATTTGTAGATCTATTTTTGTTCGATATTAAACACTTTGATTCCAAACGCCACGCCGAGCTGACCGGTGTTCGCAATGAGCTGATTTTAAAAAACCTTGAACTTTTGCTGCAAAAGCGGTATCATGTAAAAATCAGGATGCCGTTGTTAAAAGGCATCAATGACAGCAAGGCAGAAATTCAACAGGTAATGGAGTTTTTATTGCCTTATCGGGATGTCAAAAACTTTGACGGCGTCGATTTGTTGCCTTATCATAAATTGGGGGTCAATAAATATCAGCAGCTGGGCATGACTTATCCAATAGAAGGTGATCCCAGCCTGTCCAATGCCGATTTGGATCAAATCGAGCAGTGGGTACGCCAATATGATATGCCTGTAGCTGTGATTCGTCATTAGGAGTGAGTGTTATGGATATTCGTATCATAAAATCCCCATCGGCCGGAACTATGGAAATTTTAAAGCATCGTATCGGTTTTGGCATGGAGGAAAGTATAGCGTATGCAGATACAGTTGGATTGGTGCAGGGTAAACTGATTGATATGATCTGTGCTGCGGATATTGCTGAAAAGGCAGTGGGTGTTACTGTGCGGGATGTGCGGGGAAGTTGTCCGCAGAATATGGTTCTGTTGGCCCTTTTTGGCGATACTGCTTCCGTAGAGGCCGCAATGGAGCAAATTAAGGCTGCCTTGGGCAATTAAGCGTGATAAAGGTATTTATAAAGGGCTGTTGTGTAATTCAATTTTTGCACAGCAGTCTTTTTGTTCTCGCTTGTCGTTTCTATGGGTATCAATAAAGCCGCAATGGGATACTATATTGGCGACGGTTGTCATATAGTGCAATTATATGGATATATTTATTCCAAATAATTTAGCCTGTTTATATAAAACATAATTGGCTATTGGATTTGATATATCAAAAGAGGGGGAATGTTAGAGAGAGAAAAGGTTAATGTGCATTTCATGGGGAACTGTGCTATGATAATACTGTAAGAAAGGGAAAGTATTTTAAACATAAAACAAGTATGAGCTTGAAAAATTTTGGAGGTGTAAAGTTTATGTTTAAACCTGATTATCGAGAAACAAAATGCCCTATTTGCGGCGGCGAATTGGATCGAAAACAATTTATGGGGTTTGGAGTGACATCTGGTTATAATACTTCTTGCCCTCATTGTGGAAAATATAACGATATCTGGGCTTGCGGTATCCGTGAAGTCGACTGCGGCGACTGGCACAGTGAATCTTTTTTATCCAGTTACGGAACACCAACTGCAGAAGAAGCTGCAATTGAAAAGAAAAACTTTTCTAAGCTGAATCGTTTAATTCTGGTGGAAAAATTAAAATGGATGCTGGGGAGTCACTTTTCCAAAAAAAAGTCCGCAAATAACGCAGAAGGCAACAAATTAGTTCTGCGTTAAGAGATGGAATGACAGAAGGAGTGGCAGCTGGAAAATGAATGGCAAAAAACAATGGCCTGAAGGGAAGAACTAATTCTTCTTACTTCAGGCCATTTTCATTTAGCAGCAGATTGGTATTGCTATAAGCTGTTTCTTTAACAGCTTATTTTGTTTTTTGCAAAATGCAGGCTGTCTTTTTTTGTACCAACCAAAAAATAGTGCGGAACAAAACATAATCCAGCGGCAAAAAGCACAGTAAAAAGACAATCTCTGCCGGTTTCAGCATAGTAATGGCAAACAAGCCAGGCAGGAGAGCGATTGCACCTACAAATAGAATCACCAGTGATATATACATGAGCAGACGGTTTCGATTAAAGGGATAACAAATGCGCTCTAATACCAAAAATCCTGTAAACCCAGTCAGCAATACACATAAGGTACTGATTTCCTCGGCAGAGAAATGGAGCCATAAAGAACAGCATAAAATCAAAATCAAATTTGTAACAATGGTCAATCCGCCGGGGAGGGCTTTGCTTAAAATATTCAGCAAAAACCGACCATGAATGCGCTCTTTATTAGGCTCCAGGGCCAACAGAAAAGAGGGAATACCAATGGTGACGCAGCTGATTAAAGTGAGCTGTATCGGAATAAAGGGATAGGGCAGCTGCACAAACAAAAAGATTAAAGCAAACAGTGTCGCATAAATGGTTTTTACCAAAAACAAAGAGGCAGACCGTTGAATATTGTTGATAGAGCGACGGCCTTCACCCAAAATCTGCGGCAGTGAGTCAAAATTGGAATCCAGCAATACCAGCTGAGAAACATTGCGGGCAGCGTCGGTACCAGCGGCCATAGCAATACTGCAGTCGGACTGCTTTAAAGCCAGCACATCGTTTACACCATCGCCGGTCATGGCTACAGTATGTCCGTTTTGCTGCAACGCCTGTACCAGCTTTTTTTTCTGTACCGGTGTTACCCGTCCAAATACGGTATATTGCTGTGCAGCTTGCTCCAATTGTTCGTCCGATTGAATGGTAGCCATGTCCACAAAATTTTGCCAGTTTGGCACGCCAGCATCACGGGCAATGCCCGATACGGTTTGCGCACTGTCACCGGAAATTACTTTAATATCAACATCCTGCTGTGAAAAGTATTCCAAGGTCTGCCGGGCCGCGGTGCGCAGCTGATCCTGCAAAAGCAAAAATCCTACCGGTGTCAGTTTTTGCGGCAGTTGACCCGGACGAACTGTTTCATTAGTCCATGCCAGCAGCAATACTCGGTTTTCCTGCGCCAACTCGGACAATTGTTGCTGGAATGCAGCATCGCCGTTAGGATAAACAAATTCAGAGGCACCTAAAATATAGGTACCAACTTCTCCAAAGGACACCGCGGACCACTTGTGTTGGCTGGAAAATGGAAATACTTCTGTTGTTTGCCAGTGCAGCTGAGGCGGATAAGTTTGGCGCAAAGCGCAGAATGTTGCATTGTTATCTTCCAGTGCTGCAGTAAAGTTTTGCATAATCTGTTCTACACCGTAAGGGTGATTGGCTAAAGGCACAAAACCAGTTACCAGCAAGTTACCCTGCGTTAGTGTACCGGTTTTATCCAGACAAAGGGTGTCCACTCTGGCCAGCGATTCGATACAGTATAAATCCTGCACCATAACCTGCCGCTGTGCCAGGCGCACCACACTGACAGCCAGTACTGTACTGGTTAAAAGTACTAGCCCTTCCGGTATCATTCCAATAAGAGCAGCTACCGTTTGTACCACTGCTTCGGCATGGGTAGTGCCTTCCAATTTCATTTGATTATGGAACAGAATAAAACCAACAGGAATGATAATCAGAGAAATAGTACCGATAATTTTATTTAAGGTGGTCATAATTTCTGATTTGGTCTTTTTGTAGTATTTGGCTTCTTTGGAGATAGAAGATACATAAGTGTCTTCCCCAATTCTATCCGCTCTGGCACGGCAAGATCCGCTGAGAATAACGCTGCCTGATAAAATAGTATCACCAATCTTCTTGTAGACAGCATCCGCTTCACCTGTCAAAAAGGATTCGTCCACCTCGCAGCGTCCTTCCAAAACCAAACAATCCACCGGCGCTTGGTTGCCCTGCTGCAAAAGCAGCACATCATCCAGCACAATTTTTTGCAGTTCAACTTCCTGCGGTTGACCATTCCGTATTACAGTTGCTTTTGCAGCGTGCAGCAGAGATAATTTATCGATGGCCCGCTTAGCACGAACCTCTTGAATGATCCCGATCAGCAGGTTACTGATGACAACGCCCATGAACAACATATTTTTATAGGAACCAACGGATAACACAGCAATGGCCAGAATTGCATTGATCAGGTTAAAAAGAGTACAAATATTTTCCCGCGCAATGGTAGCAATGGATTTGCTGGGTACTGTTGTGTCAAAATTAAAGAGATTCTCTTGCTCCCTGGTATGTAATTGTTCTGCTGTAAGACCTATTTGCGGGTCTGGAGTATAACGCAACAATATCACGCTTCTTTCTTTATGATAATACTATGTTAAGTTGGTTTGTTTTTACGGAAATAAAAATTTCAATAGACTACCTGCTACTAGCTTTCGGGGCAAAAAAGAAAATATCCTGCTTATTTTGACAGAAAAATAATTTTCTTGTCAGTCCGGAACAACTGTGTTAAAATCACAGAAGTAATTGCGAAGGAGCGGATGGCATTGGAAGACGTTTTGCACAAAGAGACGATTATAGAAGCCTTTGAGCAGGAAAAATTAAACGTGGAAATTACCGAAAATAAAAAAGGGCAGGTTGTAGTATCCCGCATGTGCGAACTGCGTAAGAACCAGGTATTTGCAGAGGACATTCCCTGGAATGAACAAATAGAGCAAAAACTGAAAGATACAGTACAGTTATTGGTGAAACCGGAGCTGCGCAAAATGATTGTGCAGGAACAGCTGCAGGGCAAGGCAATCAAACCGATTTTGACGTTAGCAGGTCCACTGCCCAAACGCAATTCTTTTACCTTTGATTTGGTATTTTTATTTCGTTTAGAACAATGCAATCGGCAGGTATTGCAGGACACATTACATTTGATTCATAAAATTGAAACCTATCTGGAGGCTGTTCGCCCAGCCTAACTGCAGCAATTGCGCTGATTTGTTTTTTTTTGCCAACAGCAAAAACAAATTAGATGTAGGTTTCTGGGAAATCGGTCTTAAGTTTGCCAGAAAAGACTAGGCAGCACAAAAAAAATATAGTAGAATAACTATTGATATCAGTGAAAATTTTTCTGATAGATCGAATGAAGACTTGGATAAAAAATTATTTGCTGGAGGCGTTATGTATATGAAATATATCAGTACAAGAAATAATTGCGAACCTGTTGATGCAGCAGCAGCCATTGCCCAGGGTATGGTGCCGGATGGCGGATTGTTTGTGCCGCAGAATATTCCGGTATTGGACGCAAAGGACATTGCCGCTATGGCTGGAAAATCCTATCAGGAAATCGCCAAATGGATTTTAGCTCAATATTTGAGTGATTATACAGCAGATGAGATTGCTGACTGCGTAAATGGTGCTTATGGCGCGCAGTTTGATACGGCAGAGATTGCGCCTTTGGTAAAATTAAATGATAAGGAATATATTCTAGAATTGTGGCACGGTCCTACAGCAGCCTTCAAAGATATGGCACTGCAGCTGACACCGCGTCTGCTGGTAAAGGCTATTGAAAAGTTACAATTGGAAAAAGAAGTAATCATTCTTGTAGCTACCTCTGGCGATACAGGCAAAGCTGCATTGGAAGGATTTAAAAATGTAGATGGCACCAGAATTATCGTATTCTATCCAGCTCACGGCGTGAGCAAGGTGCAGGAATTACAGATGGTAACAACTGATGGAAACAACACCACGGTTGTTGGCGTAGAAGGTAATTTTGATGATTGCCAAAGCGCTGTTAAAGAAATTTTTGCCGATCAGGCGTTGGCGCGGCGTATGGCGCAGGCCGGCTATCAATTTTCTTCCGCCAATTCTATCAACTGGGGACGGTTGCTGCCGCAGATTGTATACTATTTTGCAGCTTACTTGTCTTTGGTTGACAAACAAGCCATTTCTTATGGTGAAAAGATAGACTTTGTAGTCCCTACCGGTAATTTTGGCAATATTCTGGCTGCTTGGTATGCAGGACAGATGGGACTGCCCGTGGGACAATTGGTTTGCGCATCCAATAAAAACCGTGTTCTGGCAGATTTCTTTGCAACCGGCGTTTATGACCGCCGCAGAGATTTCTATCAAACCAACAGCCCTTCCATGGATATTTTGATTTCCAGCAATCTGGAACGGTTCCTGTTCGCCATGACCGGCAATGATGGTGATAAAGTAGCCCAATGGATGAAGGAATTGCAGCAGGATGGATGCTTTACTGTAGATGAAGAAACCAAAAACCGTATGGCGCAGTTCGTAGTTGGCGGTGCTGCTGACGAAACAGAAACACTGGCTATGATTCAGAGTTGTTACGCAGAAAATCAATATCTGTTAGATACCCATACTGCCGTTGCCTTGAAAGTAAGCCGGGAGTATCGGAACAACAGCGGCAATGACCGGATTGCAGTGATTGATTCTACCGCCCATCCTTGCAAGTTTGTTGCCAGCGTTATGAATGCGCTGCAGCAGACACAGCAGTCAGCTGATGAACTGGAGCAGCTCAATCAATTGGTAGCGCTGACAGGCATTACACAGCATAAAGGTTTGTTGAATTTAGATAAAAAACCGGTGCTGCATCAACAGATTTGTGCCAAAGAGCAGATTTCTGCAACAGTACAGCAGATTTTAGGATTATAAGAGTTCAGGACGAAAAATTCCAGTTAAAAGGTGCAGGGCGGTTTTTAATCGTCCTGCCTTATTTTTGCAGCAGTTTGAACAGTTGCTGTATATAAGGTGAATGAAATTGCATTTATTATTTGAGAATTGTATATAAGGAGAGAGTGAAATGTCAGATCATATTATTCGCGCACTGGCCTATGAAGGACAGGTAAGGGTATCTGCTGTTGTTTGCACCGATGCTGTAGAAACTGCACGACAAAAGCATGATGCATTTCCTACAGCCATTGCAGCGCTGGGCCGCACTATGGCCAGCACGTTATTATTATCCTGGGGATTAAAAGGTGAGGGCGCTATTACATTGCGTATTTTTGGAGACGGGCCGCTGGGCGGTATTATCGTAACCAGTGATGCCAACGGCAATGTCAAAGGTTATGTGCAGGAACCGCAGACCGATTTGCCGTTGAATGCCCGGGGAAAATTGGATGTAGGTGGAGCCATTGGTCAGGGGCATTTATATATTACAAAAGATATTGGTTTAAAAGAACCTTATACCGGCAGCGTGCCATTGGTAACTGGAGAAATTGGTGATGATGTGGCCAGTTATCTGATGAGTTCGGAGCAAACCCCGTCTATCGTATCGGTCGGTGTGCTGGTTAATCCCGATTATACAGTAGCAGCTGCAGGTGGTATTATCATTCAGGCAATGCCCAATGCAGAAGATGCTGTACTGGATGATTTGGAAGAAAAGCTGAAAACAGCCCGTCCTGTCAGCAGTCTGATTGCAGAAGGCGCTACAGCACAGGATATCGTTGCCAACTATCTGCCTGGTACAGAGGTACAATTTCTGGAAGAGAAACCGATTCATTGGCACTGTAATTGCAGTCGGGAACGCATTGGCGGGTTGTTAAAAAGTATCGGCATTACTGAGCTGGAAGATATACTGGAAAAAGACAGACAAACAGATGTTGTCTGCCATTTTTGCAACACACAATATCACTTTGGGCAAGAAGAACTGGAACAGTTGCTGGCAGAAATGAACGCAGATTTGGGAGAAAACAAGTAGGTGACTATTTCTTATTCTTAGATAGCTTATTTTTGATAACGGTAAATTGAGATAAATGGTGAAAAGGGGATGCCTACATGGATTATCAAGCTTGCTTGGATTATTTGCAGCAAAACTGCCGCCGAGGAGTGCCCGGAGGCTATGAACGCACTGTGCGCATGGCAGAACTTTTGGGACAGCCGCAGGAGCAGCTGCAGACCATACACATTGCCGGGACCAACGGCAAGGGCTCCACGGCTGCAATACTAGAAGCAATATTACGGCAGGCTGGATATCGGGTGGGATTGTATACCTCGCCCCATTTGAGCCGCTATGAGGAACGGATTCAAATCAATCGGCAGCCGATTCCTGAGCGGGATTTTGCACAGATTATGACCAGATTGATTGAACAAGTAATTCCTTTATTGCAAGCAGAAGGATTTGCCCATCCGGGAGAATTTGAACTGCTGACGGTGGCCGGTTGGCTGTATTTTGCCCAGCAGACTGATTTTGTGATTTCAGAAGTGGGGTTGGGTGGTACGCTGGATCCTACCAATGTGGTGCAGAAACCTGTATTGTCTGTGATCACGCCAATCAGTCTGGACCATTGTGAAATATTAGGAGATACCCTCGCCCAGATTGCCGCAGAAAAAGCCGGGATTTTAAAATCGGAGGTGCCGGCCATTGCCGCTCCCCAACAACCAGAAGCGGCAGCTGTATTGGCTGCAGAAGCAGACCGGCGAAACGCACCGTTGACCATTTTGCAGCCAGAACAGCTGCAAGCCGTTTCTACCAACTTGCAGGGGCGATATCAGCAAATCAACTGCAATACTGCGCTGGCAGCTATTGAAAATTTGCAGCAGCGCGGAATTATCCATATTCTGCCGGAACAATTGGCTACAGCGTTGCAGAAGGTATCTTGGCCGGGTAGAATGGAATATTGGGATTTAGGCAGCCAAAAAGGGATTTTATTGGATGGCGCCCATAATCAAGCAGGCATTCAGTATTTGGCTGAGCAGCTACACGTTCAGTACAGCCAGCGCAGAATCATTTTATTTTTATCTATTTTAGATGACAAAGCCCAACTGCCCATGCTGGAAACCATTTTGCCACTATCAGACACAGTAGTGCTGACCAAACCAGAGCATGATCAGCGCGCACAGCATTGGAAGCAGCTGCAGCAGACCATTCAGACAATAGCGCCCCATTGCCATGTTACTTTATATGAGCAGTATCAGGAGGGATTGACAGCGGTATTGGCCGATTTGCAGCCAGATGATTTACTGTGTATTACCGGTTCTTTGTATCTTCTGGGCGATTGCCGTCATTTTCTGAGACAAGTTCTATTTCCCTAACCAATCACATATCCATAAAGCATCTGATAAATTCTGAACGGAAAGGAACGGAAGCTTATGGGACAGGTCAAACGGTTGGCAGCAGCAATATTCTCGGTGTTTCTTATTTTTATGTTTATTCAAAGTGTAGGTGGATATTTAATTGGTAAATTAAGCAGTTTCCAAGATACAGGGCAGGTGCTGGAGCAGCAGGTAGAGGAAAAGGTTGTACGGCAGATGGTGCTGCAGTTGGAGCCAGTTGAGTATTATACTGTACAGGTTGGTTCCTACCAGAATGCTTCGGCTGGACAGGCTAAAATCAATGAACTGGCACAGCTGGGTTATCGTGTCTGCGTTTCTCAGGGGCCGCCATACTGTTTATGGTTGGGCTGCTTTGGAAAAGCGCCTCAGGTCAAAGATCTGCCTCAATCTATTCAGGAAAGCGGCAGTGATGTGTTTGTACAGAAACTGGTGCTGAACGAAACTGCATTGCGGTTTCCTGCAGAAGACAAGCAGATGATGGAGCAGATATCTTCCTTGCTGAGCAGTTATGATGTGGTGCTGAAGCATTCTCTGCAAATGTTTCAGGATTATCGTTATGAGGCATGCAGTGACGAAAACTGGCAGCAAATGATACAGCAGCTTACCGAAGAACTCACCGTAATAGAAGAAAAAGGCAGTGTCTTTTTAACTATGGACAGCAAAGAGTCTATCGCCAGCGGTATTTTGGATTTACTAACTTTGACGCAAGAATATCAGGAAAGCCTACAGCTGATTCAAGAGAAAAAAACCGATAAAGTAGTTTTGTTGGCGCAAAGCTGTTTGCTGGAATTGATAGAGCAATATCATATTTTTATAGCCCAGGAAAGTCAAATGGAAATTGGTTCGTGAATTATTGCGCAAACCTATTGATTATCTACAAAAATATAGCTATAATGTATTGCAGATACGCAGTTGGACAAAAAGGGGTTGTTATGATTGAAAGAGCTGAAAATCCCAGAAGCGACGGTCAGCAGGCTTTCTGTATATTCCAGATTTTTGACAGAAGTTGAAAAGCAGGATATTATCAGTATTTCTTCCGGAGAAATTGCAGAAGGCGTGGGGGGCACACCAGCTCAGGTAAGAAAGGATTTGGCCTATTTTGGTGAATTCGGTACCCGAGGTGTCGGTTATAATGTGAAACAGTTGAACCAGGAGATTATGAATATTCTAGGGTTGACTAAACGCTGGAATGTGATTTTAATCGGCGCAGGTAATCTGGGTTCGGCTTTGAGCCAATACAGAGGATTTCGGGAACGAGGATT
>OGPA01002678.1_pt1 | contig 12302 bp, 8 predicted proteins | sample 1552841 | NCBI WGS metagenome assembly OGPA01 (sample SAMEA2579916, study PRJEB22360) | human gut metagenome | reverse complement strand
TTCCTCGCTTTTCTTTTCTTGTATCTTTCTGTAATGTTTCCATACGCCATCATACAGGATATTCCGCAGGATATCCACGTCCAGTACACATGGCAGAATTTCAAAATTTCTTGCGCATTCGCCGATCATCATGCACAGAATGTCTCTGCATCTTTCTTCATATCCGGCTTCTTCATGCATCTTTTTTAATGGATTATAAGTCCCTTTTTCCAGATCCTTATCCAGATCTTCGTAAGCATCCATAATGTAAATATATTTGCCCAGATAGAAACCGATCCCTCGAAGCTGCTGTTCCCAGCAGTCTTCTTTATATACCATCATCTCTTCCATCAGCCGGCCAAAGCAGCCTGCCGGATAGTCAACTTCCTGTATACCCTGAATTTCATATTCCGAAAGCTTTGCCATTTCTTCTCTGATCACCCGACTCTGCCTTGGATATTTCCGAATTGCTTTTTTTACTTTTCGCTTCAAAGCCATACTCCCGAAAAGCCCTGCTACTTTCTTCTCATCCTTCCAGTCATCTTCCAGATGATAATACGCCATGATCAGATTCATATCAGCCGCATACTCTGTGATTTCATTTTCCAGCATTGGCTGTGGCTTTAACGGATGCGTCTTACAGCGATGTCTTTCCGCCTTTGTTTCACTTTCATATAAAGAAGTAAGTAAAATGATCACAAATGTCATATCATAGGCAAGCGTAAGCTGTCCTGCGCTGCCATACTGTCTCTTCAGCGACTGGCAAAGGCCACAGTAATACGCTTTATATTTATGATAATCTTTTACTTTTAATTCCGGCTCATTCGCCGTCACATATCCGAACATGTATTACTGAATTCCTCTCATTGTAAGCTGGATCCGCTTCTTCTGCAAATCAACGCTCATTACCTTTACATCTACAATATCTCCTACGCTGACTGCTTCCAGTGGATGCTTGATAAAACGGTCCGTGATCTGGGAAATGTGCACCAATCCGTCCTGATGCACTCCAATATCGACAAATACACCAAAGTCAATGACATTTCGCACGGTTCCTTTCAGAATCATCCCTTCCTTCAGATCCTTCATATCAAGGACATCCGTTCTGAGAATTGGTTTCGGCATCTCATCTCGCGGATCACGCGCCGGTTTTTCCAGCTCTTTGACAATATCCCGAAGGGTAATCTCTCCTACTCCAAGTTCCTCAGCGAGCTTTTTGTAATCTTTGATGGTAAGAGACAGACCTGCAAGCTTGCCGCCTGCAATATCTTCCGGCTCGAAGCCCTGCTTTTCAAGAAGCTTTCCTGCCGCCTCGTAAGACTCCGGATGTACACTGGTTCCGTCAAGTGGATTGGTTCCGCCCTGGATTCTCATAAACCCGGCACACTGCTCAAATGCTTTTGGTCCAAGTTTTGGTACTTTGAGAAGTTCTTTTCTATTCTCAAATTTTCCATTTTCTTCCCTGTAGGCAACAATATTTTTCGCAAGGGTTCCGGAAATACCGGAAATATAAGAAAGCAGCGGAGCCGATGCAGTATTTAAGTCCACACCGACTTTATTTACACAATCTTCTACCACACCGCCAAGTGCTTCTCCCAATTTTTTCTGGTTCATATCATGCTGATACTGCCCGACACCGATCGACTGCGGATTGATCTTTACCAGTTCGGCAAGCGGATCCTGAAGACGTCTTGCGATGGATGTCGCGCTTCTCTGCCCGACATCGAATTTTGGAAATTCTTCTGTAGCAAGTTTACTTGCTGAGTACACAGATGCTCCCGCTTCATTTACGATCACATACTGCACTTTTTCCGGAATCTCTTTTAACAGTTCTACAATAAACTGTTCTGATTCTCTGGATGCTGTTCCATTTCCCAGGGAAATCAAAGAGATGTGATACTTTGGAATAATCTTTTTCAGCAGATCTTTTGCCGCCTGGATCTTCTTCGGAGTCGTAGGCGCTGTCGGATAAATTACAGTCGTGCCGATTACTTTTCCGGTCGAATCTACCACAGCAAGCTTGCATCCGGTACGGAATGCCGGATCCCATCCAAGCACAACCTGTCCGACAATCGGCGGCTGCATCAGAAGCTGCTCAAGATTCTTTCCAAAGACCTTGATCGCACCGTCCTCTGCCTTTTCGGTGAGCTGATTTCTGACCTCACGCTCGATGGCCGGAGCGATCAGACGGTTGTAGGCATCCTCGATGGTCGCCTGCAGAACCGGCTTTGTCTGCGGATTCTCTTTGGTGATGATTTTTTTCTCGAGATAACGCAGGATTTCTTCCGTCGGCGCCTCAATTTTGACGTTCAGGAATTTTTCTTTCTCACCGCGGTTCAGCGCCAGCACACGGTGTCCGGCAATTTTCGATACCGGCTCGGAAAACTCATAGTAATTCTCGTAAACGGACTCTGCTTTCTCATCCTTTGCTGTCGAGACGATCAGGCCCTTCGCCTCGGTTCTGCGGCGGATCTCCATACGGTAATCGGCCTCATCGGAAATGCTCTCGGCGATGATGTCGCAGGCACCAGCAATGGCGTCTTTTGCCGTTTTGACTTCCTTTTCTTCTGAAACAAAAGCCTCTGCCTCTTTTTCGAGCGGCTCTTTTGTCATCTGCAGAAGAATGATATTCGCCAGCGGCTCCAGTCCTTTTTCTTTTGCGATCGTCGCACGCGTCCGGCGTTTCGGACGGTACGGGCGGTATAAATCCTCTACGACCACGAGAGTTGCGGCCTCTTCGATGGATTTTTTCAGTTCTGCGGTCAGCTTGCCCTGCTCCTCGATGCTCGCAAGGACAACGGCCTTGCGGTCATTTAAACTGCGCAGGTACATCAGACGGTCGTACAGATTTCGCAGTATCTCATCGTTTAAGGAACCTGTTGCTTCTTTTCGATATCGTGAAATAAAAGGGATCGTGTTTCCCTCGTCAATCAGTTTCACTGCAGCTTCTACCTGCCACGGTTTGACGTTCAGCTCGACTGCCAATACCTGATTCATATCCATAGGTAAATTCCTCCTGTTGTCTCTTCCAAAACACGCTGTTCCTTCTCTGTTTTTCCCGCATAAAAAGCGGGACCCTTGGCGGAACAGCCACTCTATTACCTTATCAATAGGTCTTGTTTTTGTCAACCTTACATGATAAAATCTTTACTATAGCTTTTTTGACAGACTGCGTGTGAAACCGCGCTTTTTTGCAGAAGAAAGGACATTTTATGACACCAGAAAATTACGATCCAAACACCAATGAGTCCGGAGATTCCTATCAGTCCTCCCATCCGTACGGCGTGCCTGAGGGCCAGCGTCCCGGACCGTATCAGCATTACCAGCAGCAGCCTCCCGTACAGCCGCCGCGCAGGACGGGTTCGCAGGCCCTTGCAGCCGCTTCGATGGTCATGGCGATCTGCTCCTTTTTGTTCATGCTTAACATGGGGTCCCTGTTTTTCGGCTCGCTCGGCGTGATCTTCGCCCTTTTAAGCCGCGGCGCAGGACGCATGAGCGGCACGGCAAAAGCCGGTCTTGCGGGCTGTACCATCGGCATAATTGTCGGTATCTGCATCATGTATGCTTTCCTGCTTTTCAACATGGTCAGCGGCGGCAGCACCAACCTGCTCGAGCGGTATTACAATCAGTACATGCAGGAATACCAGATGACACCGGATAACGGAACAACCACCGACGGAAATACCATCTAGGTACCAGAAAGGATTTTTCATGAACGGACAAAAACAGAAATTTTCAGAACTGAAAAAGCAGGCCCGTGAGGCCATGGCAGGCCGATGCGGCACGCTGGTGGGCGCAACCGCGATCAACCTGTTTCTCACCTTCTCCTGCTCCCTCATCCCGACGCTGATTTTTTCAGGCACAACGCTGTACGATATCATTTTCCTGAATCTGACGCTGTTCCTGTTTTCCCTGCTCCTCAGCCTCTTCCAGGCAGGCTACTTAAAACTCTGCCTCTCGACGCTGCGCGGGGAACCGATTTCCGTCGGTGATATGCTCTACGCTTTCTATCACCACCCGGACCAGTACGTGCTGATGTTCCTTATCATCAACGGCATCAGCTCCGTGATCGCCCTGATTTCCAGCATTCCGGGCTTCCAGTATCTTTCCTCCCCGAGTGCGGAACTGACGCTTGGAACAGCACTTTCCATCGAAGCCGAGCTTTCTTCTCTGATGAACGTTTACGTTTACAAGCTGATCGGCTCTCTCGTTTCCACGCTGGTGCTGGTTCCGTTTTCCCTTTCCACCTTTGTGATGAACGACGCTCCCGGCATCGGCCCGATCCAGGCGATCCGTCAGAGCTTTGCGATGATGAAGAAGAACTTTTTCCGCTACATTCTGCTTCTCTTAAGTTTCTTAGGGCTTGAGATTCTCGCATCCTGTTCCTGTGTCATCGGCTTTTTGTGGGTAATGCCCTATATGCAGATCACGATGGCTGCGTTCTATCAGGAACGGAAAGATGTCCTGTATCCGGCATCGGAACCGGTGGGATATGATACGGATTCCTTTGGATCCGGCACAGATCTTTAAAAATAAATTTTAAGATAACTAAAAAGACGTTTCACACCCCTTGCTTTACGGCTGTGAAACGTCTTTTTAGTTATGTCTATTTCGAGATCTTAAATTCTCGCGCGGATTCTGCTCTGGATTCCGTCGAGTTTCTCTGCTTTTTCTCTGTACTCCTGCTCTGTGATTTCGCCGGTAATAAATGCGAACTCCTCGGACAGACTTGGAACTGCTACGATTTCTACTTTTCCGAACAGCTCCTCGATCTCACTCTGGCGCTCTGCGGCGTGGCCGGACACGCGGACGAAGAAGCGGCTCTTTACATCATCGATCTGCAGCAGGTCCAGTTTTTCCTCGCTCCAGCTCATCATGATGTTTCTGCCTTTGTTCTTTGCGCAGTCTACGACATCGGCTACAACGGCACTTGCGGTCGGAAGCTTTCCTGCTCCGCTTCCGTAGAACATCGCATCACCCAGTACATTTCCGTGGATGAAGATGGCGTTGAAGACACCGTTTACGCTGTACAGCGGGTTTTTCGCGTCAATCATCACCGGGCTTACCATGGCGTAATACTGATCACCCACCTTGCGGCTTGTTGCGAGCAGTTTGATTGCGGTTCCCATCGAGGTCGCATATTTGATATCCTCTGCGGTGATCTTTGTGATTCCCTCGGTGTAAACCTCTTCGTAATTGACTTCTTTTCCATAAGCAAGAGAAGAAAGAATCGCAATTTTACGGCACGCATCGTAGCCTTCTACATCTGCTTCCGGGTTGCGCTCTGCGTAGCCGAGGCGCTGTGCCTCTTTTAATACATCCGCGAAATCGGAACCGTCGCTTGCCATTTTGCTTAAGATATAGTTCGTGGTACCATTTAAGATACCAGTTACTTCATCGATCTCATCTGCAGTCAGGGAGGAGTTTAACGGACGGATGATCGGGATACCGCCGCCGCAGCTTGCCTCAAACAGATAGTTTGCGCCGTGCTCTTTTGCAATTGCAAGAAGCTCGGTACCGTGTCTTGCCACCAGCTCTTTGTTGGATGTGCAGACGCTCTTTCCAGCCTCCAGCGCACGTTTTGTGAAGGTGTAAGCCGGCTCAACGCCGCCCATGACCTCGACAACAATATCAACCTCCGGATCGTTTGCGATCACTTCGTAATCATGTACCAGCACTTTTTCCACTGGATCTCCCGGGAAATCTCTTAAATCCAGAACGTATTTGATATTAATCTCGTTCTCTGCTCTCTTGTTGATGCTGTCATGGTTCGTGTTGATGACTTCTACCACGCCGGAACCAACGGTGCCATATCCTAATACTGCAATCTGAATCATCTCTTTTGTCCCTCTCTTGCTTTTTCTTTTTCAGGACTCCTGTCCTAAGATTTTAAAATAATGAACTCCCTGTCTGGACTCAATCTCGTTGATCATCTCCGAGGCGTCTCCCCGGTCTTCCGCGATATCCACGCTGATTGTCAGTGACGCCACGCCGTTTAACGGAATCGTCTGATGAATGGTCAGAATGTTTCCGTGAAACTCGGCGATAATCTTCAGCACATCGGAAAGCAGTCCCGGCTCATCGTCCATCTGCAGAATAAACGTAATCGTTTTTCCTTTTGCATTGTCATGAAAAGGAAGAATATCATCTTTGTATTTATAGAAAGAGCTTCTGCTGATTCCCGCTTTTTCCGTTGCCTGCTGCACGGTAAGCTCCTGCATATCCATCAGCCGTTTGGCCTCGATGACCTTCAAAAGAACCTCGGGAACCGCTTTTTCTTTGATTACATAGTACTTTGTTTTCTCTTCTCTCATGGCAATCCTCTACCTTTATACTCTTTCCAGGAAATACATTTGTTTTCACAGGAAAGATCGTATCATATTCCGACACAATACGCAAGGAATTTTTTCGAATCGGTTTTCAGAAGCCAATGCTTCCGCCGCCGTGACTGTTTCCGCTCGACGAAGTGTGAACGGTGCTTCCGCCGCCACCTCCGCCGCCAGAAGCGCCTCCGCCGTAGTTTCCATCATCCTTCTGGATTTTGTGCATCGATACATGACGGTCGATCAGCGCATCCCTGCGGTCTCTAATGTTTACACGTTTCAGATCCGCATAGCTCTTTGCACCACGGTTTTTCTTTCGTCGATAGCTTTTCCAAATTCCAAAATAAACAAGAATTCCTGTCGCAGCAGCTGCGATAACAGCAATAAGAGCCTCCGTGCTGTTGATCTTACGGTAATGAATAATGGAACCATCTTCTGTAATCAGATAGTCCGCATCGGAAACGCCGCGGTCGAAGCATTCCTGCGTCATCGTAATCATTTTTGCAAAAGTTCCCGCATAGTCGCCGTCTTTCGCGTACCCCTGCGCCGCCTGCAGAATATCGTCAATTTCCGCATCGGACATGTAATACTGCATAATACCAGATGTCGAAATCACAATCTGGCGCTGTCCCATATCGATGAGGAAGCAGACACCGTTTGGCTCTTTCGGATACTTTTTGTCATAAAAATCATCTGCAATCGCCTGACAGTCCTCGGAACCACTGCTGCGCTCGGTCAGGATGACCATATGGAGCTTTGTATTGCGCTCGAACTCTGTACAGGATCTCTCGAGGTCCTGCTCCTCCTCATCGGAAAGAAGTGATGCATTGTCGTAGACATACTGGGATTCGGCTTTTACAATATTCACAGAAAAAACTCCGCACAGCAGAAGGGCCGCAAAAATTCCGAGCAGATATTGTCCTGCTTTTTTCATTCTTCTCATGCGAAATACCCTCCTATCAGCATCACAATCAGGACCAGAAGAGCACTCACAGCCGACGTCAGAAGGGCTCTCTTCCGCTCATAGGGAAAATCGCCGTTGATCGTTCCGGTCTGGCCGTTCATCGCATAGTAGTAAACCTTCCCGTCCTTTCCCGGATACGTCAGCGTCCAGACGGGAAACAGGACGTAACGCCAGTTCTCCTGCTTCGGGGAAAGGTTCATTTTTTCCTGCTCGAGGGAGATATATTCGTTCGCCTCATTCCGCATGGCGCCGCGTGCCATCGTCTCCAGTTCTTTTTTCAGTTCCGGTGCGATCTGCTGCTGTTCGATATCACGCTTTTCCGCCTGAAAGCCGGAAAGGTACCCCATGGAAAACGGCTGCATCTCCTCCAGACGGTATGGCTGTACGCATTCGATCAGATCGCGGTCTGCCTTGTTCAGAGCGTTACGCGACAGACCGTCCACACGGACCTCTCCCTCCCGGCGGACATCGTAGATGCTGGTCTCTGTGTACTCCACATCACCGGTCTGCCAGACTCTCACCTTCCGGCCGCGCGCTATGTAATCCGTCTCAAAGTCTCCGCCGTAAATCCAGTACGGGAAATAGACACCTGTCATCTTCTGTACCTGACTCTTTTCGAAAAAGTCCTTCGGAATAAAGTGTTTCTTCCGGGTAAATGACAAAAATTTCTCGATTGCCTGCTCCTTGCTGATTTTGAACGGCAGCACAAAATCCGGCATATATTCTCCCGAAAGCCGGCCGGAAAGCACCACCGGGTTGTGGCAGTAGAAACAGTATGTCGCTGCCGTCGTCGCATCGGTCACAATCTCGGCGCCGCAGTTCGGGCAGGTGTAGACAACTGCTTCGCCCTGCTCTGTTTCCCCTTTTGTTTCCTCCGTACTGCTTTCCTTCTGTGCATCGGATGCTTCCTGTGCACCGGCAGCATCGTCCTCCCCGTTCAGCGCTTCCGCTGCTTTCGGGTTCGCCTTTTCGGCTTCTTCCTGTGTAAACGAGGACAGGCAGTACTCGCATTTATACTTTCCGCTTGCCGGATCGAAGGTCAGATCGCCTCCGCAGTTCGGGCATTTGTATGTAATAACCTCCATATTCTATCCCTCCTTCCCCGGAGCCGCTGTTGTATTGGATGGTTATCTGTTTTCTTTTACTGTCTTGGTTTTCCGCAGTTCGAGCAGAACTTGCCGGTATTCTCCGTTCCGCATGCGCAGACCCATTTTCCTGCCGCTTCCGATTTCGGGCTGCCACAGTTCGAACAGAATTTACCGCTGTTCTCGGTTCCACACTTGCCGCAGATCCACACCATCGGCTTTGCACTTCCGCAGTTTGAGCAGAAATTGCCGGTGTTCTCCGTTCCGCAGGAGCATTTCCATACGCCTTTTGCAGCTTCCTGCTGTGCCTTGGCTGCCGCCTGCTGCTGCATCTGCTGCTGATTCGAAGCGGACGCCGATGCAAACGAGGAACCGAAGGCATTCATGCCCATCTGAACACCCATAAAGCCGTTCATGGCTCCGTTTGGGTTGGCTGCTGCTTTCTCCATACTGCGTGCCATCGCTCCCTGTACATAGCCCTCACGGATCGATGGATCAGACATCATCGCACCTTCGTTGCGCATCTGGATCAGTTTCTGGGAAGCTTCATCGTAGGAAAGGCTTGCGATTGCCACGGACTGGATCTCCATGCCGCGCATTGCCCGCCAGCTCTCATCCATCGCATCTGCCATGTAGCGGGACAGCTCGGCGCTCTTGGATGCTGCGAACGAAATGCGGATGCCGTCGGCTGCCATCTGATTGATCGAGGACTGCAGGCCCTCTAAAAATTCGTTCATATACTGCTCGTTGATATCCTCGATCTCTACGCGGGATGCGTTTCTCGGCACAGCCTCTGCGTAGAAGCGGAGCGGATCGATGATGCGGATGGAATAGGAACCGTGTGCCCGAAGGAACAGCTCGGCATTGTAGAACTGGTCGAAATAGTTGACCGGATTTCTCGTTCCGAATTTGATTCCCTTGATTTCCTGCAGATTAATATAGAAAACTCTCTGCTCATGCGGGGTCTGGCCGCCGAATTTCAGGCGCTCAAACGTATCTTTTACGGCTGCGTCAAGCGATCCGCTGAACATCGACGGAGACGATGACTGGTCTACGGTAAAGTAGCCCGGCTCTGCGGTGTAATCAATGATCTTTCCGCCGTCCACCAGCATCATAAACTGATTGTCATAGACATGGATCACAGAACCGTTTGAAATCGTCTGGCTTCCCTTTTTATTCTGGCCTTTTCTTACCAGAATTCCCTCTGTAAATACCGTATGTTCCCCCATCTCATACGGTTCCACGGTCTCCAGCCACTGATCGGCGAAACTGCCGTGTACTGCATTGACTGCTGCTCTGATAATACCCATACTTTTACCTCCTGTTTGCCTTTGGCTTCAAAACAGAAAGGAGCATTTCCGTCCTCTGTTGGTGAAAATGCTCCTTATTTTACTTGTCACTGTGCTCTGCCCACAGCCGAATTATGCTTCTTCCTCTTTCGCTCCGGTTCCGAGGGCAATCCACTTCAGATATGCGTTGATAAACAGATCAATTCCGCCGTCCATGACTGCATCGACGTTTCCGGTCTCTGCGTTGGTACGGTGGTCTTTGACCATGGTGTATGGCTGCATAACGTAAGAACGGATCTGGTTGCCCCAGCCGATCTCGGTTACTTCGCCGCGGATGTCGCTCAGCTTATCTGCCTGCTCCTGGAGTTTCAGCATATACAATTTTGCTTTCAGCATCTGCATTGCCTTGTCCTTGTTCTGGAACTGGGAACGCTCATTCTGGCACGTAACCACGATGCCGGTCGGCATATGCGTGATTCGGATCGCCGATGACGTCTTGTTGATGTGCTGTCCGCCGGCACCGCTGGAACGGTACGTATCGATACGAATATCCTCATCACGAACCTCAACATCGATCTCTTTGTCGATATCCGGCATAACATCGCACGATACGAACGATGTCTGGCGTTTTCCTGCCGCGTTGAACGGAGAAATACGGACGAGACGGTGAACGCCTTTTTCAGATTTCAGATAACCGTAAGCGTTTTCGCCGTTGACCTGGAATGTCACGGACTTCACACCGGCCTCATCACCGTCCAGAAAGTCGAGTTCCTCGATCGTAAAGCCTTTGCGTTCTGCCCATCTGGTGTACATACGGTACAGCATGCCGCACCAGTCGCACGCCTCGGTTCCGCCTGCACCTGCGTTCAGTTTGATGATCGCATTGTCCTTGTCAAATTCGCCGGACAGCAGGGTTTTGATGCGGATGGCATCGAAGGATGCCTTGAACTCTTCCATCATTTCCGCGATTTCCGGAACAACGGAATCGTCATCCTCCTCCTGTCCCATCTCGATCAGAGTTTCCATATCTTCTTTGGCGGATACCAGTTTCTGATACGTATCTCTGTCCTCTTTCATGCTGCTCAGCTGTTTCATCTGCTCCTGCGCTTCTTCGGGGTTGTCCCAGAAATTGGGTTCCTCCATTTTACGCTCTAATTCTTCGATCCTCTGCTCTTTGTTAGCGAGGTCAAAGTGAATCCCTCACTTCCACTAATGGTTTATCGTATGTGCCAAGTTCCATTTTGAACTGGTCTAATTCAACTACCACAAGCTTCACCTGCTTTCTGTTTTATATTTTGTATGACACGCAGCTTCTGGTAGGGAAGCTGCGTGCTTTGTCAAACGGATCGTGCTCATCCGTCTCACTGCTGTTCTGCTTTTATCAAACCGGTTTTCTTCCGCAGCACTGTTTATACTTCTTGCCGCTTCCGCACGGGCATGGATCGTTTGGATAGATCTTACGCTCTGCGCGCTGTACCGGTTTTCTCGGGCCGGACTCGTCTTTGTTGGTTCCGGTCACTTTGGCTACCTGCTCACGTTCTACTTTCTGCTCAACACGTACATGGAACAGGAGACGGACGGTATCCTGCTGGATGGACTCGAGCATTTCGTTAAACATGTCGTAAGCTGCCATCTTGTACTCAACCTTCGGGTCTCTCTGGCCGTATGCCTGCAGGCCGATACCCTCGCGGAGCTGATCCATATCATCGATATGATCCATCCACTTCTGGTCGATAACCTTCAGAAGAACGACACGCTCAAGCTCACGAATCTGCTCCTCCTCCGGGAATTCTGCTTCTTTCTCCTCGTAGAGTTTAACAGCTTCCTCTTTTAACTGCTGTTTCAGCTCGTTTTGGGAAATCTTCTCTACGCGCTCTTTTGTCACTGCCTTCACCGGCATGATGGAGAGCAGCATCTCATTTAACTCGGTCAGATCCCACTCGGACTGCTCTGTGTTCTCGCCGATGCAGAGATCCACAGTATTGTCGATGGTGTCGGCAATCATCTTGAAGATGGTGTCTCTCATGCTCTCGCCGTCCAGAACGCGGCGTCTCTCTTTGTAGATGATCTCACGCTGCTCGTTGTTGACCTGGTCATAGTCGAGCAGGTTTTTACGGATTCCGTAGTTGTTGCCCTCGATCTTCTTCTGCGCTTTTTCGATGGCGGAAGAAAGCATCTTGTGCTCGATCTGCTCATTTTCCGGTACGCCGAGGGATTTGAAAATGCCCATCAGTTTTTCGGAACCGAAGAGTCTCATCAGATCGTCTTCCAGGGAAATGTAGAAACGGGACTCACCCGGGTCTCCCTGACGGCCGGAACGACCGCGCAGCTGATTGTCGATACGGCGGGACTCATGACGCTCGGTGCCGATGATCTTTAAGCCGCCGGCAGCTTTTGCCACATCATCCAGCTTGATATCGGTACCACGGCCGGCCATGTTGGTCGCGATGGTAACGGCTCCTGCCTCACCGGCATGCGCTACGATTTCTGCCTCGAGCTCATGGAACTTCGCATTTAAGACCTGATGCGGGATTCCCTCGCGGCGCAGCATTTTGCTGATCAGCTCGGAAGTCTCAATGGTGATGGTACCAACCAGAACCGGCTGGTTCACGGCATGTGCCTCTTTGACTTCCTCTACGACTGCGGGGGATTTCTCTTTTTT
>OGPA01002672.1_pt1 | contig 12322 bp, 8 predicted proteins | sample 1552841 | NCBI WGS metagenome assembly OGPA01 (sample SAMEA2579916, study PRJEB22360) | human gut metagenome | reverse complement strand
TGAAATCGCAGAATTATTCAACGGCGCTAAGGGCGCAGTAGTAGTTGACTACCGTGGACTGACAGTTGAGCAGGACACACAGCTCCGTAAGCAGTTAAGAGAAGCTGGTGTTACTTATAAAGTATATAAGAACACCATGATTCGTTTCGCTGCTAAGGGTACCGCGTTCGAGGCTCTGGAGCCGAATCTGGAGGGTCCGACCGCTCTGGCTGTATCCAAAGAGGATGCTACAGCTCCGGCAAGAATTTTAGCTGAGTTCGCTAAAAAAGCAGACAAGCTTGAGATCAAGGGCGGCGTTGTAGAGGATACTTACTACGATGCAAAGGGCATGCAGGTTATCGCAACCATCCCGTCCAGAGAAGTTCTTCTTGGAAAACTTCTTGGAAGCATGCAGTCTCCGATCACAAACTTCGCTCGTGTTATCAAACAGATCGCAGAGCAGCAGGAGGCATAAGACCCTTACCTGCAAAGCAGGGTGTAAGGTGCGTGAGAGCCGCATAGTAAAGCAAGAGGCCGCATAAGGCCGATTTAAAATTCAATCACAGGAGGAATATTAAAATGGCAAAGTTAACAACAGCTGAGTTCATTGAGGCAATCAAAGAATTATCCGTATTAGAGTTAAACGATTTAGTAAAAGCTTGCGAGGAAGAGTTCGGTGTATCCGCAGCAGCAGGCGTTGTTGTAGCAGCAGCAGGTGTTGTTGTAGCAGCAGCAGGTGCAGCTGAGGCAGCAGAAGAGAAGACTGAGTTCGACGTAGAGCTGACAGAGGTTGGCCCGAACAAAGTTAAAGTTATCAAAGTTGTACGTGAAGCTACAGGACTTGGCCTGAAAGAAGCTAAAGAAGTAGTTGACGGTGCTCCGAAAGTCCTCAAAGAGGGTGCTTCCAAAGCAGAAGCTGAAGAGCTCAAAACTAAACTTGAGGCTGAAGGCGCTAAAGTTACTCTTAAATAATTTAAGCGTAAATCAGAATCTATGGACGCACGGCGGGATTTCCTGCCGTGCGTTTTTTGAACTGAGTCCATACTTTGTGGCAATAAAGTTAAAAATTGCCGGAAGGTATGGTGATGCCATGTGGTATCAAAATGTAATTGCGACCGTGGAGATAAAATTGAGAATGTGATCTATTCATACAAGACATTTACGGAGGAGTATAAGGGCTAAATATCCTCATGACAGAAAGACTCCGAGAGTACAGAAAGAGAAAACGGGAGGAACGAAAAATGCAGGTACATTCCGTTCTGGAATCTTTACAGCAGGGAATCCTGATCTGCGATCAGCACAGCAGGATTGTGTTCTTCAATCAAGTCTACAGCGATTTCATCGGCGTTCCGCTTGAAACCGCGAAAGGTCATAAAATCACGGATTACCGCAAATCTGCCATTGCTCCGGAAGTCATTTGGAGCGGCATCCCGGTCGAGGGAATGGTGCGGAGAGAGGGAACGCAGGAATACTTTGCAAGTGTTTATCCGATCTGGGAAGAGCATCAGATCCGCGGAAGCATCTCAATTGTGACGAGTCTCGTACAGTTTGAAAAACGGGAATCAGAGGCTCACATGACGCTGGAAGAGCGGGTGCGCCGCTTTGAACGGCAGGAGATCCAAAATACGTTGTTGCTGTACGGACGGGATATGGAGGGGAAGCAAAAAGCGGCAAAGGAACTCGGAATTTCGCTGGCAACGTTATACAATAAAATCAAAGAATAAGACAGAAGGAGAATGAAATGCCGGAATTTCTGCAGCTTTGGGGCTTTGTGGTATTTTCTGTCTTTGCTGTAACAGAACTCACATAAAAGAGGGATCATGATTTCTAAAATTTTAGAAATTACGATCCCTTTTGTAGTATCTGCCCGGATATCGCATTACAATGATCTCAGATCAAAGAAAGCGAGGCCATAGAACATGAAAAAAATCAGAATCGGAAGCGGAGCAGGCTATGCGGGAGACCGCATTGAGCCGGCAGTGGAGCTGATGGAAAAAGGAAATCTGGACTACATTATTTTCGAGTGTCTGGCGGAACGCACCGTTGCGATCGGGCAGCAGGACAAAGAGAAAGATCCGTCGAAGGGATACAACCAGCTACTCGACTACCGAATGGAAAAAATTCTCCCGCTGATGGCGAAAAACAAAGTAAAAGTTATTACCAATATGGGAGCTGCCAACCCGGTATCTGCTGCAGAACGGACGTGTGAAATTGCCAGAAAACTGGGTGTCAGTGGATTGAAGATTGCCTGTGTGACCGGCGATGATATTACAGACGAACTGGATAAGTATGAAAATGAAAAAGTGCTGGAGGATGGCACGCTGTTAAAAAAGAAAAAAGATGTTCTGATTTCTGCGAACGTCTATATGGGTGCGGAGGGCATCACAAAAGCGTTGGAAGAGGGTGCCAATCTTGTCATTACCGGTCGCGTTTCCGATCCTGCACTGACGATCGGACCGCTGGTATATGAGTTCGGATGGAACATTGACGACAACCCGGATCAGATGGGACAGGCGGTTCTGGCAGGCCATCTGCTGGAGTGTGCCGGACAGGTGACAGGCGGCTATTTTGCGGATCCGGGCTACAAGGATGTGCCGGATCTGTGGAAACTTGGATTCCCGCTCATTGAGATCGACGAGACAGGCGCATTTACCGTGACAAAAGTCGAGGGAAGTGGCGGACTGGTGAGTGTGGATACCTGTAAAGAGCAGATGATCTACGAAATCCACAACCCCAAGGCTTACCTGACCCCGGATGCAACAGCGGACTTTTCAAAGGTGACGTTCCGGCAGATCGGGGAAAACCAGGTTCGCGCCGAGCATGCGACAACGCATGGAAGACCGGAAACTTTGAAAGTGAGTGTCGGCTACAAGGACTGCTTCATCGGTGAGGGTGAAATTTCCTACGGCGGAAGCAACTGTATGGCACGGGCGGAGCTGGCGGCGGAGATTCTGGAGAAGCGGATTGAACTGACAGGCATCGAGCTGGAAGAGTACCGTACTGATTTTATCGGATGCAATTCCCTGTATCGTGATGCAATTTCCAAGGAGATCGGAAGTGGAACTCCGTGTGAAGTGCGTCTCCGCGCCGCAGGCAGAACGAAAGACCGGAAAAATGCCGTTCTGCTGGCAAACGAGGTGGAGGCTCTCTATACCAACGGTCCCGCAGGAGGCGGCGGAGCGGTGAAACGGGTGTCCGAGATTGTCTCGGTCTGCTCAATTTTTGTGCCGCGCGATGCAGTAGAAGCAAAAGTTACATTCCGGGAGGTATAAGGCGATGAAATTAAAAGAGATTGCACATGCAAGAACAGGCGATAAAGGCGAGATCTCCAATATTTCGGTGATCCCATATGATGAGAACAATTATGAAATGCTGAAAGAAAAAGTAACAGAAGCACGCGTAGCAGAATACTTCCGCGAAATCTGTCACGGAAAAGTAACCCGCTACGAACTGGACGGAATCCATGCGCTGAACTTTGTCCTCGACAAGACACTCGGCGGCGGTGTCACAAGATCGCTGGCGCTGGACAAACATGGAAAGACACTCGGCATGGCACTGCTGGAAATGGAGGTTTAGGGCAATGGCAGAAGATTTTATGGCGGCAGTGGTAAAACGCGTGGAGGAACAGTTTGCGAAAAGCGGCGTTTCCGAAAGCTGTGCAGCATTTGAAAGAAAAGACAGCCAGATCGAGATGCGCGATGGTGTGAAGCTGCATACAATCTATTATTTTCCAAGGGAAGGCGGATCAGGAGAAAACAAGAAATATCCCGTCATCCTGACTCGTACCTGCTATCCGGGCAACGACCGTATTCACCGTGCCTACGGTGAGGGACTGGCGCGCAGAGGCTATGTGTATGTCTACCAGTATTGCCGCGGCAGAGGGCAGTCGGAAGGAAAATGGGAGCCAAACATCAATGAGCGAAACGATGGCATTGACACCATGGATTACCTTGTGGAGCAGCCATGGTGCGAAATCTTAGGCTACTGGGGCCATTCCTACACAAGCATGACCGGCTGGGCGTTCGCTGATGCCGCGGAGGGGAAAGTTGCCGCAATGTTTCTGGAGGACTATGGAACGGACCGTTTTGTATCAGCCTACGAGAAGGGCTGCTTCCGCCACGATATCCTGACCGCATGGTCGATGGAAAATGCGGAAAAACCAGTGAATGCTGACTATCGTGAAAGCTGCCGTTATCTGCCGCAGATTGAAGTGGACGAGGCGCTGTGGGGACAGCGTGTTCCGTCCTACCGCGAATACATCACAAGCCCGAGCCCGGATGCGGCACTCTGGCAGACGGGCTGGTGGAAACAGTTGCGGGAAATTCCATCAAAAACGAAGGTTCCGATTTATCTTTTAAGCGGCTGGTACGATCATCACCACGGCAGCAGTATGAAAACGTGGGAGCGGCTGAACGAGGAGACGAAACAGCACAGCTGGCTGGAAATCGGTGCATGGAACCACTTTTTCCAGATTTGTCTTGAAGATAAAGAGGTGCTGCACCCGCAGAATGAAGAAATTCCAAAGATGCTGGAATGGTTTGAGCTGACGCTGAAACAAAAAGAAATCCCAACACAGCGGATCCGTGCCTATGAGATCGGCGCAGACCGGTGGATTGACATCGTGTCCGACGGACTGGGAGAAAAAGGAACTGCGGGAAGCATGACGCTGTATCTGGATGAGAAAACACTGCGGACAGACACGCCGGAACAGGAAAAAACGAGAAACTACACGTTTGACCCGGCCACTCCCGTCGAGAGCATCGGAGGAGAAGCCCTTCTGCATACGATGCCGCAGATCGGCAGTCATCTCCAGCCGGAACCGGACTATCGTGAGGATGTCCTGAGTTTTGTATCAGAACCGCTGGAAGAAACTTTCACGCTGAACGGAAAAGCTTCCGTCCGTCTGTTCGTGGAAAGTGATTGCGAGGATACGGCATTCACCGCTAAAATCATGGAGGTAACGCCGGAAGGAAAAGCGTACAACATTCGTTCCTCGATTGCAACATTGGAGCAGGGAAAAACGGAGGCTGGGGCCTATGAACCGGGCAGCGTGGCAGAGGTGCAGATTACTATGTGGAATATTGTATACACGATTCCAAAGGGTTCCCGCATTCGTGTAGATGTTTCCTCCTCCGACTTCCCGCAGTATCATGTTCACAGCAATCAGAAAGGGCTGTGGTCGGAAAAAACGGAAAATAAAATTGCCCATCAGACCATTCATATGGGGGGAGAAGCTGCTTCCTGCGTGATTTTGCCGCTGATGAAAAAACAGTGAGCCGTAACGGTAAAGCGGACATCGGGAAAAATCAAAAAGAAAAAGTAGCATAATCCATTCTTTTGTGATATAGTGGAAACACTATAGGTTTTGCGGTAAACCTAAAGAACGGCCCGCATCATAAAAACAAAATGAACAGGAGAAAAGCAATGGAGAAAAAGTGGTGGCACAAAACGGTTGGATACCAGATTTATCCGAAGAGTTTTCAGGATACCAACGGAGATGGAATCGGGGATCTGAAAGGCGTGATCCGTCATCTTGACAAAATAGAAAAGCTGGGAGCCAATGTCATCTGGCTCTGCCCGGTGTTTGCATCCCCGATGGTAGATAACGGATACGATATTTCCGATTACATGGATATCGACCCGTCGTTTGGAACGATGGAGGACATGAAGGAGCTGATCGCGGAGGCAAAAAAGCGCGGCATCCGCATCCTGATGGATCTTGTCGTGAATCATTCCTCTGACCGGCATGCGTGGTTTCAGGCGGCACTCAAAGATCCGTTTGGAAAGTACGGAAAGTATTATGTGTTCCGGGAAGGAAAAGACGGCAAAGAGCCGAACAACTGGCGGTCGATTTTTGGCGGCAGCGCATGGGAGAAAGTACCGGGATATGATAACCTGTATTACCTCCACATCTTCACAAAAGAGCAGCCGGATCTCAATTGGGAGAATCCCAAATTGCGGGAAGAAATTTATGAGATGATTTTAAAATGGATGGATCTGGGACTTGGCGGATTCCGTCTTGATGCGATCAGCCATCTGAAAAAGAATTATCAGTACACCAACCTTCCGCCGGATGGACCGGACGAGTACAATATGGCGTTCGAGTATTTCAACAATGTAGACGGTCTTGCCGATATCTTGTGTGAAATGAAGGAGCGCACCTTTGCGCCGACCGATGCGCTGACGATCGGAGAGTACGATCACATGGGACCGGAGGATGTGGAGGATGTGATTGGGGAAAACGGCAGTTTCTCGTCCGTTTTCGATTTTTGTCACACCCTCGACAATGTGCGTAACCCGAAATGGGGCAATACCGTGGCGTTGTTTGACGATTATCGCGATCAGCTTTTTGCGGCGCAGAAAATCGTGGATGGCCGCGGCATGCTCTGCAACTTTCTCGAAAACCATGACAAAACGCGCATCATCGACCGGTTCCTGATGCCGGAGGACCAGAACCGCTACAGCGAAAAGATGCTTCCGGTCACCAATTTCTTCCTGCCGGGTATTGTATTTCTGTATCAGGGACAGGAGATTGGCATGCGCGACAACCCGAAACAGTCTATTCAGGGATTCGTCGACAAACCGACCTTTGCTATTTACGACCGTCTGATTGCAGAAGGAAAAACGGATGCGGAAGCGCTCGAGCAGATCAACCGCGAGAGCCGCGAGCACAGCAGAACTCCGATGCAGTGGGATGCATCTGCCGAGGCGGGATTCACAACAGGTACGCCGTGGTTCCCGGTGAATAAAAACTATACGGAACTGAACTATGAGGCCGAGGAAAAAGATCCTGATTCCCTGCTGTGGTTTTACCGCAAAATGGTGGCAGTAAGACGACGTGAAGATCTGGAAGAAACCTTCCTCTACGGAACGCTGATTCCGGAATACGAGACGGTAAGCGGCGTTCTGGCGTACCGCAGGAAGGATGAGAAGAATAATATTCTGATCCTTACTACTTCTCTTGCGGATGGCATTACATTGCCATTTACAGACACAATCGAAGAAGTACTTCTGAATAACTATGACACCTGCGAGGCAGGCGAGGAAACGATCCGTCTGCAACCGTATCAGTGTCTGGTGCTGAAGGTGAAGGAATAATTGCAAAAACTAAAACAAAAACCGAAAAATTGGTCCCACAAAAGGAGAAGATCTTTTTGCGGGACCTTTTTTGTGGTACAATACAACAAAAAAATCTATCATGAGGTGTGAAATGGAAAGAGACAACAGAGACGAAGACATGATGCTGAAAGGAACAAAACAGGAAATGCCGGGATTCCGTTTTCGGCTACTCCGGCCGGAGAAGAAACGGGAACTGTGGAATCCGGATTTTGAACTTTTATTTCTGCTTCGTGGGAGTGGAAGAGTCAGCTACGAGGACGGGGAAGTTCACAATCTCCCGATGGGATCTATCTTTGCGATCAACCGGTTTCAGATCTGTGACCTGGATCTGGACGAAGACGGACTTGCTCTGTCGCTCTGCGTTTCAGCGGAGACGATTGATTCATTTCACATTAAGCTGCTGAAATGTGAAGTCAAATGTCAGTCGTTTTTTTATATGGAAGATCAGCAGGAAAAATTTGATTTGATCCGGCGGGATATGGCACGGATCTTTCTTGAGATGTACAAGAATAATGAGGAACAACCGATCTATATGAAAAGCCGTGTGACGGCGCTTCTGGAGGATCTGCTTTTTTACTTTACATCCGGGGAAAAGGTGGAACAGGGCCGGGGCGGAAGGGAACGCATTCAGCGGGCATCAGACTATATTCTGCAGCATTGCCGGGAAGAGATTACGCTGGAGGATCTGGCGGATCATCTTTATCTGAGCCGTGCCTATATTTCACGGAGCTTTCCGCAGTATTTCGGTGTATCATTTCGGGAGTACGTGACGCAGGTGCGCCTGGCGCATGCCGTACAGGAAATGCACAGCGGCGCAACGCTGACGGAGATTGCCTATCACAATGGATTTGTCAATGAGACGGCGATGATCCGCGCATTCCGCAAATACCGCGGTATGACACCGAGCGAATACCGGAAGCAGATGGAATATACAGTAAAACAGCGTGAAAAGAAAGGAAAAGAGCGGGAAGAGGCGGCGGGAGACCATGATATTTTCCAGAGTCTCCTGCAGTATGCAGCGGTCACGGAGCAGGAGATTGAGACGATAAATGAGAGTGCCGTTTCCGTGACAGCGGCAGTAAACGGACGGAAACCAAGAGTGGCAGGCCACTGGAAGCGCGTGATCAATGCTGGCTATGCGGCAAGTGTGCTGAACCGCGAGGTGCAGGATGAGCTGGAACAGCTGGTGCAGGAGCTCGGCTATGAGCTGATCCGCGTAAAAGGAATTCTTGATGATGATATGTGCGTACTTCGGCGGAATATGTGGGGCGAGATTCAGTTCTGCTGGAACTATATTGATGAGGTGATCGATTTCATCCTTTCCACGGGAGCGAAGCCGTTGCTGGAATTCGGCCATATGCCGTTGCTGCTGGCAAAAACAGACCCGGGAAGAACGATGCGTCCGGCGCTAAGCAGCTCTCCGCGAGATCTGGCTGAGTGGCGCATGCTGATCAAAAACCTGATGGAACATCTAAGGGAACGGTATGGAATCAACCAGATGCGGCGCTGGATTTTCAACCCGTGGATCAGCGGAGACGTGATCACGATTGATGGAGGAGATGAGTTCTTTGAGACGTGGAAAGCATCGTACGAGGAGATGAAACGTGTGAGCCCGGATCTTGTAACATGTCTTTCCTTTGGTCTTGGACCGGAGGAACATCTCAAAGCCTTTATCGAAACTATGAAGGAAAAGGAATGTGTGCCGGAAATTTTTGCATTCCGCTCGTTTGGCACGGTGATCTATGGAGAGGAAGAGGAGAAAATGAATCTGATCCAGAACAACGAGAGCGTCAATATGATTGTGAGCCGCGACCCGGATTTTCTGCGGAACCGCGGGGAGAAGGTAAAAGGTCTGCTGCAGAAGGCTGGGCTTGGTGCACTGCCGGTTCTGGTGGATGAGTGCAGCAGCAACATCTGGCAGAGGGATCTGTGCAACGATACCTGTTATAAAGCGGCATGGCTGTTTAAAAATCTTCTGGAAAATGAAGAGGCGCTGCAGGGAATTGCGTATTTCTCGGTCAATGACCGTTTGGATGAAGTATTTCCGGCGCGGGAAACGTATCATGGAGGTTTTGGGCTGTTCACGATGAACGGCATTCCAAAGGCGGTCTGCACTGCGCTGCGGCTGCTCGGCAGAATGGGATCTCGTCTGGTGAAGCGTGGGGACGGCTATTTTATCAGCACGGAGCCGGAGAAAAACCAAAGCCAGATTTACCTGTACAACTATGTTCACTACGATATGCTGTACCGCTACCGCCATGCCGTGAATATTTCCCGCACGGACCGTTACCGCGTATTCAATATGGGGGAAATCCGGACCTTTTCAGTGAAACTGACCGGACTGGAACCGGGAAAATATTGCCTGCGGCTGTATAAAGTGACAAAAGAGCACGGCAGCAGCTACGATGCGTGGGTGCGGATGGGAGCTCCGGAGCGGATGAACCGGATGGAGCGCGCGATGCTGTGCCACAGTGCGGACCCGGAATACCGTGTCTGGGAGCAGGAAACCGACCCGGAAGGCAGCCTCACGGTGCAGGAACGCCTGGAGCCGCACGAGACGGCGCTGATTGAGGTGGAGCAGATTCTGTAAAATCTTCAAAAAATTGCACTCGCGGTGGGAGAATACAGAGAAAGAGTGGAAAAAAAGCAACAATATAAGAAGATCTTGCGACAATTCGAGTAGAAAAGGACGAAAATATTGTTTATACTGAAAACAACATAAATGCTAAATTCTACAGAAAAGAGGTATTTCAAAATGGGGAAAATATTTGATTACGATGGCGTGCCGGTGCTGCATACCACATCCGGCGATTTAAAAGGTTATTTTTATGACGGTGTTTACATTTACAAAGGAATTCCGTATGCATACGCAGACCGTTTCCAGATGCCGGTTCCGTCCAAATGGGATGGCGTGAAGGATGCGACAAACTACGGCTTTGTATGCCCGCTTCAGAACCAAGATACACCGAACGGCGAGCTTATGGTTCCGCACCGCTACTGGCCGCAGGATGAGCACTGCCAGTCCTTAAATATCTGGACAAACAAACTTGATCCGGAAGCCAAAAAACCGGTTCTCGTATGGTTCCACGGCGGTGGATACGCAGCGGGATCTTCCATCGAGCAGGTTGCGTATGACGGCGTCAGCATCGCAAAGAAAGGTGATTCGATTCTTGTTTCTGTCAACCACAGACTGAATATTTTAGGATATCTGGATCTGTCTCCGTTTGGGGAAAAATACAAAAACTCCGCAAACGCAGGCCACGCCGATATGGTGGCAGCCCTGCAGTGGGTACATGACAATATTGCCCTGTTCGGCGGCGATCCGGAGAATGTAACCATTTTCGGCCAGTCCGGCGGCGGAATGAAGGTGATTGACCTGATGCAGATTCCATCAGCAGACGGCCTGTTCCAGAAAGGCCTTGTCATGAGCGGTGTTATGGAGGACGATCCGCTCGGCGCAGGAGAGAAAGACGGCACGGAGATTATTACGGCAATGATGAAAGCGCTCGGCTTTGACGATGTGGCTCAGCTGGAAACTGTACCGTATCCGCAGCTTGCTGCTGCATATGCAAAAGTGGCTCCGGCGATTGCACAGAGTGGCGGCTACATCGGCGGCGGCCCGAAAAAGGGCGATTACTTCTATGGAAATCCATTCGACGCAGGCTTCCGTGAGCATGCACATCAGATTCCGATGATGATCGGAACCGTATACGGCGAGTTCGCAACGTTTGCACCGGCAGCTTATGATAAGAACAAACTGACAGCGGAAGAGATTCTGGAAATCCTCAAAAAGGTTTATGGAGACAATGCCGAAAAGGTTCTGGACGCTTTCAAAGAAGCATATCCGGAGAAGAACGGCGTAGATGTTCTTGCCATCGACCGTGCAATGCGTGAGCCGACCGTAAAACTTGCCAAACTGTTCGCAAAAGGCGGCGGCAAAGCATATCTCTACAACTTCGCTCTGGAATTCCCGTTCCAGCACGGCAAGCCGGCATGGCACTGCTCCGATATCCCATATTTCTTCGGAAACGCAGATCTCGTAGAAATTTGTGGCATCCCGGATGTCAGCGATAAACTGGAAAGCGAAATCTTCGGAGCACTTCTTGCCTTCGCAAAGAACGGCACCCCGGATCATGCCGGACTCCCGCACTGGCCGGAAGTAGAAGCAGAGGATGCGGATACCATGGTGTTTGACCGCAAAACGGAAGTAAAACACAACTACGATGATAAAGTGTTTGCAGAGATCAACAAAGTTCTGAAACCATGGAGCTTTATGGACATGATGGCTGACAATATTCAGCATTAAAAAGAACGATTCGACGCGGCATAAGCGAAATCGGGATGGAGCTCTGAAATATTAAAAAATTAGAATAAAAAAACCGCCTGTTTGATTTGAAAAATAAAAAAATCAAACAGGCGGTTTTTTCTGAAAATTCGGTGTTTTCAATCACATCTAAAGTATTATTCTAACAGGGTCACGGAAGAAAAACCAGTAAAAAACAGATTGTACTGAAAAAAATACAATCTGTTTTGTTGACACACTTGAAAAAACATGATAATCTAGAAAATGCACTATTATGGCAAGATATGCCTAAAACCTTTTGTTCAGGCATGAGCGGTAATAAATATATTATAACACAAGGGGTGACAACGTCAATGGAGAAAAACAGAATACGTCCGATACCTACCGGAAAAAGTATGCGAATGAGTTACCAGAGACAAAAAGAAGTATTGGAAATGCCCAACTTGATTGAGGTTCAGAAAGATTCCTATAACTGGTTCCTTGAGGAAGGTTTAAAGGAAGTATTTGCTGATATCTCTCCGATCACTGATTACAGTGGCAAGTTGAGCTTGGAATTTGTGGACTTTACTTTGTGCGAGGATGATGTGAAATATTCCATCGAGGAGTGCAAAGAAAGAGACGCAACTTATGCAGCACCTTTAAAAGTAAAGGTGAGATTGTACAATAAGGAAAACGACGAAATTAAAGAGCATGAGATTTTCATGGGAGATTTGCCGTTGATGACAGCAACCGGTACCTTCGTAATTAATGGTGCAGAACGAGTTATTGTCAGCCAGTTAGTACGTTCCCCTGGTATTTACTATGCGATTGCTCATGACAAACTTGGTAAAAGACTGTTTTCTTCTACCGTAATCCCGAACAGAGGAGCATGGCTGGAATATGAAACAGATTCCAATGATGTATTCTATGTACGTGTGGACA
>OGPA01002671.1_pt1 | contig 12329 bp, 7 predicted proteins | sample 1552841 | NCBI WGS metagenome assembly OGPA01 (sample SAMEA2579916, study PRJEB22360) | human gut metagenome | reverse complement strand
CGCGGTGGCCATGCCCTTGATGTCGGCGGCGCGGCTAGCGTTGAAGGAGGTGCCGAAGCTGACGACCAGCAGCTCGTTCTCGCCGATGTCGTCCGCGTTGCGGGGGTCATCCTTGGAGGCATCGCCGGTGTCGCGGCCAAAGTAGTCGGGGTCGGCCTCTTCGCCTTCCACCAGCTCCTTCTGGGCGTCGGTCAGGGCGTCCCAGGCGGCCTTGGCGGCAGCGCACTGGGCATCCGTGTCATCGGTGCGCTCCTGCACGTAAATGGCGTCGATCAGGTCTGCGACATTCTTTGCGGCCAATTCATCGGCCTCCTCGCTCGAAACTTCGCTGCTGGCAGCGGCAGAGCCTGCCGTGCTGGAGGCAGCGGTGGAACTTGCGGCCCCGCCGCAGCCGGTCAGAACACCGGCGCAGAGAGCCAGGGCGGTCAGGGCGGCCGCCGTCTTGTGGAGAGTGCGTTTTCTCATGTGTGAGCTTCCTTTCCTGTCTGAAATATTGCGGCGCTGAACAGAAGGGCACAGGAAAGAGGACCCGAACAACGAAAAAGGGCCTTTTTGCTTGCGGGACGGCAAAACAAAAAGACCCCTTACAGTGGTTCGGGCTTTTTGGTACAACCAATTCCTCGTGATCTGGGGCAGATGCCCCCGTACCAACAGCGGGCAGGTTTCCTGACTGAAAGTTCAACGCCTGCTGCCGCCTTCCCAGACCGGACGGTTCAGTGGCCGGTGCCCAAAGCACCCGGACAGTAGACTCCCTTATCACAGTGACGAGATCGTGCGGGATCTGCACCCGCTTCCCTTTTAACGTTCCTGCCGCTGCCCGGAGGCATGGGCGGAACGCACCTGCTGTTTTCTATTCAGTTCGAGGAAAAGTATAGCACACACCGGGGGAAAAGGCAAGAAAAAAGAAACCCGGCAAACAGGGCCGGGCCGACAAAAAACGCCCCCGGAGCGCGGCGGGCGCATTCCGGGGGGCTGGGGGTCATGATTGGTTCCCGTTGGTTTGCAGGCGTCGGCAGGCATCCTCTTTCACAAGCTCGATGACCACCGCCGTCAGCGGGATGAAGAAGATGATGCCGAGGATGCCGAAGAGGTTGCCGCCGATCATGGCGGCGATCAGGGTGTAGAGCGGCGAAAGCCCGACGGATTTGCCCACGACACGGGGGTAGATGAACTGGTTCTCAATGAACTGCACCGCGAGGTAAACGATGAGGCAGCGCACCGCCAGCATCGGGTCCACCAGCAGCACAAGGAACACGCTGACCACGCAGGAAATGAGGGCACCCACATAGGGGATGATGGCACAGATGGCGGTCAGCATCCCCACCAGACTGCCGTAGGGGAGCTGGAAAACGGAGAATGCAAAGGCCATGAGAACGCCGAGGATCACCGCCTCGCTGCACTGACCGGTCAGGAAATTGGCGAAGGACTGCCGGAACAGCCGGCAGAACCGGAGCAGCCCGGCGGCGTGGCGGGGCTTCAGATACGCGCACACCAGCGTATGGGCCTGTCGGCCAAGGCTCTCCGTCCCAAGCGACAGATAAACGGAGATGATGAGGGCGAAGGAGGCCGTCACGATGACGTTCACCGTGGCGGATACGGCACCCACCGCATTGACCAGCACCTTGTCGATGCTGTCGGCGGCTTTGTGGAGCAGCTGCTCCCAGTTGATGCCCTCCAGCCAGTGCATCAGCCAGCCCATGTCGGCGTCCTGTGCGCTGAGGTAGGCGGTCCAGCGGGGAATGTTCGACTCGATCTGCAGATAAAGGCTGTGGAACGATTTGACCAGTTCCGGCACCAGCAGGGTCAGCGCAAGCACCAGCACCAGCACGATGCCGACCAGCGTGATGAAAAAGCTGAGGAGATGAAGGGTCTTGTCCGGCGGCTGCTTTTTGGCCTTGCGGAACAGCTGCTTCAGCCGCTTTTCCAGCCCGGTCATGGGCACGTTGATGAAAAGTGCCAGGATGCCGCCCGCCAGAATGGGCAGCACCAGATCCACAAGACGTGCCGCAAAGGCGAGCACATCCGAAAACCGCAGCAGTGCAACAAAAAGTGTTACCCCCACAACGGTGACGAGCAGAGAGCGTTTGGTGTTCGAATCCATGATGAAGTTCCTTTCCCGAAGTGTACGGCCGCAAGCTGTAAAGGGGCTGCCGCAGAGCCTTGGTTGTATTGTACCAGATGCGCCGGGCTTGTCAAGACGGCGGGAAAGGGGAGCGCGCATCTGATAAGATCTTGCGCAGCTCCTGCACCAGGTCGCCGACTATGATCGGCTTGGACAAAAAGCCGTTCATGCCGCTTGCCAGTGCGTTGCGGCGGTCTTCGTCAAAGGCGTTGGCCGTCATGGCGAGGATGGGGATCCCGGCCAGCGCCGGGTCCTCCAAAGCGCGGATCTGCCGGGTGGCGGTGTAGCCGTCCATGACCGGCATCTGAACATCCATCAGCACCAGATCGTAGCGGCCCGGTGCGCTGGTGCGGACTTTTTCCACCGCGACCGCGCCGTTTTCGGCCGTATCGACCTGGAAGCCGTACTCGCGCAGAATTTCCAGCGCGATCTCGCGATTCAGCTCGTTGTCCTCCACCAGCAGGATGGTGCGGCCCTTGAAGTTTTCCTCTTTTTCGGGCAGAAGCTCCTGCGTGGCGTCCGTCCGTTTCGGACCGAGGGCGCTCATCAGGGTCTCGCGCAGGTCGGAGAGGAACATGGGCTTGGAGCAGAACGCCGTCACACCGGCGGCCTTTGCCTCCACCTCGATGTCAGACCAGTCGTAGGCGGTCAGGATGATGATGGGGGTGTCGTCGTTCAGGCTGCGGATCTGGCGGGTGACTTCGATGCCGTTCATATCCGGCAGACGCCAGTCGATGATGTAGGCATGGTAGGCATCGCTCATCTCGATGGACTGCCGTGCGCGCAGCACGGCCTCCTTGCCGGAGAGGGTCCACTCCGAGCGCATCCCCACCTTGACCAGCATCTTGGTCATGCTGTCGCAGGTGTTGAAATCGTCGTCCACCACCAGCGCTTTCAGGCCCTCCAGCTCGGTGATCTTTTCCACCGGGCGGTGTTCCGCCTGCGCGCGCAGCGGCACACGGATGATGAACTCGGTGCCCTTGCCCTGCTCTGTCTGCACCTCGATGGTGCCGCCCATCATATCCACGATGTTTTTGGTGATGGCCATGCCAAGGCCGGTGCCCTGGATCTTGCTGACCGTGGAGGTGCGCTCCCGCTCAAAGGGTTCAAAGATCTTTTGGGCAAACTCCGGGCTCATACCGATGCCGTTGTCCTTGACGCGGAACTCATACTGCCCGCAGCCGTGCATCGGACCCGCAAGCTGCCGCACCCGCACCGAGACCATGCCGCCCGCCGGGGTGAACTTGATGGCGTTGGACAGCAGGTTCAGCAGCACCTGGTTCAGCCGGGTCTTGTCGCAGTAGACGTCCTCGTCGGTCACATCCATGGCGTCCATATACAGATCCAGCTGCTTTGCGTGGATCTGCCCGCTGACGATGGTCTTCAGGTCGTGCAGCACATCCGAGAGGTTGACCTCGGTCTCTTCCAGATGGATCTTTCCGCTTTCGATGCGGCTCATGTCCAGCACATCGTTGATGAGGGAGAGCAGGTGGTTGCTGGAAGCGAGGGTCTTGGTGAGGTAATCCTTCACCCGCTCCTTGTCGTCGATGTTGCTGACCGCCAGTGTGGTGAAGCCGATGATGGCATTCATGGGGGTGCGGATATCGTGGGACATATTGGAAAGGAAGGTGCTCTTGGCGCGGTTGGCGGTCTCGGCGGCCGCAACGGCCTCCGAGAGGGCCTGATTCGCCTGTTTGTCGGCGGTGCGGTCCGACAGCACCAGGATGTACTTCGTCCGGCCCTCTACCTCGCTGCCTATGGCGATGTTATGGAACCAGCGGCGCTCCCTGGTCTTTTGATGCTCATACTCAAGATCCCATTCGCGCTGCTGCCCGCTGAGAAGCCCTTCCAGAAAGTTTTTGCCGTGCGCCGGGGAGCCTTTCGGGTGCAGCTTGTCCAGCACAAAGACATCCTGGCGGACTTCTCTCCACGGGATGCCCAGCAGGCGCTCGACGTTCGGGCTGACGTAATCCACCTTGGAGGTCTCTGCGTCCAGCATCAGGAACACGTCGTCCACGTTCAGCGAGAGCTTCTGGAACAGCTCGTCACGGTACAGGATCTCGGTATTTTTCTGGTGCAGGGTGGTGCGGTTCCGGCGCAGGATGAGCAGGATGATGGCGGCGGCAAGACCGACGGCGATGCCCGTTACGATCTGCACCGTGCGGAACCACAGCCTGTCCAGACTGGCGTTGACGATGTTGACCGGCACAAGCCCCACCATCGTCCAGTTGTGCACCGCCGTGCCCTCGTAGACCAGATAATAACGGGTGTCGCCCAGCGTTATCTTCCGGTTTCCGCTGCGGCCCTGCGCAAAATCATCCGAAAGCGTAAGGATCTCCTCCTCGGAAAGGTCGGAAGCGTCGCGCAGCATCGCAATGAAGTTGTAGATCGTTTTCTTGCGGTTTACGGAATTGTCGATGACGACCCGTCCATCCCGGTAGATCACATAGTTGCTGGCGTTGCCCTGAAATGCAGAGTTGTCCAGCAGCTTCAGCACCGCATTATTATAATAAGAGATGGCAACGGCATCGTAGGCAAAGCCCCGGTAGCTGCCCTGTGTTTCGGGACAGATGAACACAAGCATCTGCGCCTTGCCGGGCAGTGCTGCGTTCACCACGATATCTTCGCCATCGGCGAGCTTTTCGTCCAGATTTGTCTGCAAGCCAAGGTAGCCTGTTTCCCCGGTCACGGTCATGTAGTTGCCGTCATAGGAAAGGAAGTAGAAGCCGGCAAATCCGATGTCCTGCTGCGCTTTCTCGATATATGCCTGAATTGCGTCCGCGTCCGAGGTGCTTTCCAGAAAGCGGTTGTACAGGTGCAGATAGCTCACGTTCTTGCGCACCATCTCTTTCAGCATATTGTTAGATTTGTGCAGCAATTCTTCCAGATGCGAGGTGCTTTCCTGATAGATGGTCTGCGACACGAACGAGAGATACTGAAGGCTGAAACTGGCTGCCAGCAAGACCAGAAGAAGGATGGCAGCAGCAGAGAACAATTTTTGCCGGAAATGGCCGTTTCGGTTGGGTTCGTGCTTTTCGTCTGGCATTCTGTTCACCTCAGTGTCATGTAATGTTCCGGCTCTGCAAGCACCACGCCGCCGCCGGAGAGAGCTTCGCGCCAGGCCTGCTTGACCGGTGTGTCAAGGCAGGGGAACGCGCCGTTTTCGCCGGAAAGCAGCGGTGCCATCTGGCTGGCCGTGGCCAGACAGGTCACGGTCACGGTGTCGTCATCCCGGAGCGGCTGGCCGTTCCGGGTGATGCCGGTCAGGGTGTAGCGGCCGCTGTTCTCCTGAACATTCAGTGCGATGCCGCTGGCCACCGGCAGGGAGCCGCGGTTGAAGGGCACAAAGCCGCCCTCGCAGCCTTCCACAAAGGCGCGGACGGTCTCCTTCAGTTCCGCGCCGGTCATCGTGCGCTGGTAAGCCCGCAGGCCGTTCGGCATGATCATGGAAGCTGCCATTTGTCCGGTGTAGTCGGCCTGCAGCACACTGCCGGTAAAGCTGTTTGCGGCGGCGAGCAGCACATCGGTGCCGTAAAGGCCGCGCAGGGTGTTCGCCATGACGGAGAAGGAGGCGGTGCCGCCGTCTTTGTGGAACACGTTGGAATAGCGTTTCTCAGAGGTCAGCACGACCTCGTCCGCAGCAGGCTCCTCGTCCGCAAGAAGCTGGGCGTTGAACGCCTGATAGGCCTGCTTTGCCGTGAGCTTGCCTGCGATCATCTGGGAGACCACGTCCTGGGAGATGGCAAAGAAATCGTTGGAGGCGATGCGGATGTACATGTGGTTCTCTTCCACCACAGAGCGGGTGTCCTTCATGGCATCGGTCAGGCGCAGGGGGACGTCCTGGCTGTAGCTCAGAATGTCCTGCCCTTCCGAGACGATCCGATTCTGTGCCTCCTCGGAGAGCATGACGTCCAGCACCTTCATGGCTTTTGCGCGGCGGGCCGTGTCCTGCTCCAGGTCACGGTTCAGCGCCACCTGAAAATAGGGAGTGGTCATGATCCACGGTTCGCCGTTCTGGCTGAAGAAGGGCAGGAAGGTGGTGTCGATGCCCTCATCCTGGAACATCTTCACGCCGGCAGAGCTGCCAAAGTACATGGCCACTTTTCCGTTCCGGAACAGGTCCATCACGTCATCGTAAAACAGGTTCAGGTCGTCTGCCGTAAGGTGGGTATCCTGAATGAACTGCGCCATCCGCTCGAAGGCACCCGGCCAGATGGTATCGTCCAGCCCGACCCGCGTGGTGTTGGCGGGGTCGCTGTATGCGGTGCGCCACTTGCGCCCGTCCACCGTGGTCAGCTCGGCAGCAGAAAGCCCCTGCAGCGTTTCCATGCAGGTGTAATCGTAGGCGTAATCGGCGGTAAAGCCGCGGATGCCCACCTTCTCAAATGCCTGACAGGCCGAAACGAAGCTCGCGTAATCGGTGGGCAGCGGGATGTCGTACTGCGCAAACAGGCTGCGGTTGACCACGAAGCCGTGGGCGTCGGCGCACACCGGCAGCCAGTTCACGCTGCCGTCCTCATTTTTGAAGCTGTTGAGGTAGGTGTTGTAGACGGCACCCGCCTCGTTGGTGGTGGAAAGATCCATCAGGCTGTCCTTCAGGGGCGCTGCATCGTGCAGTGAGAAGCGGCAGCAGGTGATGATATCCGGCAGACCGCCGTTCTGCTGCAAAAATTTGTAAAAATCCAGATCGTTGTTGCCGACGATGAACTCAATGTTCACGTCCGGCAGCTGGGCCTGGATGTAGGGGGCGTAGGTGTCGTACAGGGCGGCAGTCCACAGATACACCTGAATGGTCTCGGCGTCTTCCTGTGCTTCCACCTGCTCGGTGTCCGCTGCGCCGCAGCCGGTCAGCAGACAGACCGCCATCACCAGGGCGGTCAGCAGGGCAAACAGGCTGTGCAGTGTGTTCTTCTTCATTTTTTATGTTCCTCTTCCTCACGGCCCGCTGCCAGCCGCCGCAGTGCAGCGGGCTGGCCCGGATTCTTGTATGATGATACAGCCCACCCCACGGGAATGACGCCACCCCCTGCGTGCGGCCTGCCCGGCACTCTGGCAAAAAGCCGTTCGAAAGCCGGAAAAAGGCGCAGCACGATCGAGACATAAGACCATTCTACCACCCCGACAACGGCATTTCAAGAAATCTTAACGTGTTTTTAGGAAAAAGCAATGAAAAATGGAGCCCTTTGCGGAAAATTCCGGACTTTTGTTGCAATCTGCCCGAAAAATGGGGGGGGGGAGCGCGGGGTACCGGAGAAATGTTTACCTGATTGAAAAATGGCTTGAACGGGTGACTGGACGGTTGTATACTATAATTGTTATTGTATGCCGTCTGGCGAGGCCGGAACGCACGGCAGATTCGAACATGTGCGAGGATGAAAATGAAGTTTAACAATCGACTTACGGATGAGATCTATACATCCGATACGGAAAAATTGGGAGAGAACGTGCTTCAGGTGATGCAGAACACGATCCATCAGAATGGCGGCATCGGGACCATGACCGGGTACTATGATGCGGGCCTGCCGATCCTGTCGGTCAGCGAACTGCTGCTGCATAACCTGAACCACAGCTATGCGTCCCTGATGGAGCGGACGAAGGGTTTGCTGAAAAACCTGTTTTATGGGGAAAACGTCAGCTTCCTCGAACCGGAGCGCTTTCGTCAGATCCGGGGCGCAGGGGAGGGCCAGATCCTCACAGCCGATGGAACACCGGTCTATGTGCATTTTTATAAGGAAGATGCCGTGGACGCAGACGGCAGGCCGCTTTGGGTGCTGTCGGTGCAGGTGAACTGGGCGTATGAAGACCTTGCGCTGGTCAATGAGTCCATCCACTCGGCACCGTGGACCTTTGAATGCGATGAAACGGGCCGGATCGTCCGTGTGAGCTGGAGCCATGCCTTCCGGCAGATCCTGGGGTACCATGACGCTCTGGATTTCCCGAACCAGTTGGATGCGTGGTCGGAGCTTCTGCACCCGGAGGACAAAGATCGGGTGATGACGCTGCTTTTGGAAACGGTGGCCGACAAGACCAACACCACAAAGTTCAGCATGGAGTACCGGCTGAAGCTGCAAAACGGCCCATACCAGTGGTTCCGGACCTCGGCAGAAGTGATCCGCCGTCTGGATGGCACGGCCAGCCGCGTCACCGGCATCATCCGCAACATCGCGGAAGAAAAGCAAAGCCGGATGCAGGCGCAGCGGGCGGAAGCGTTCCACCGCGCGTTCACCAACGCGAACCTCTGCGAATATTATGTGAATCTGGAACAGAACACCTTTGATGCCTTCAAGGTGGAGGCCTCCCTGATGACGGCCTTTGAGCAGAGCCAGACATGGGACGAGCTGATCAAATTCTTTGTGGACAACTATGTGGTCGAACCGGACAAACAGAAGGTCACGGATTTCTACGACCGCGCCTACATCACCGAAAAATTGAAGGGGCTTGAGACGGAGTTGCGTCAGGAGTGCCGCATCGTTCTGAATGGGGAGGAACGATGGGTCAGCAATGTGGTCATGCGCGGCGAGATCGGGGACTCGGACTATGCGATGATCTTTTTGCGGGACATCACAGAGTCCAAAGCAGAGACGGCACAGCGGATGCAGATGGCTTCGGACAACGCATCCATGGAGCTGCTGATCCAGAGCATGGTGCGCCTGCTGGACCGCTTCGTCGTCTGCGATCTGGAAAATGACCGCTATCGGTTCTATAACCTGCAAGGTGAAATGATATACGCGCCGACCGGAACCTACCATGATTTTGTGGAGCAGGTAGCTGCAAAGTATAAGACACTGGAATCGCTGGACGCATTGGATGCTAGAATCTCGCCGGAAAATATCCGCAGGAATTTGCAGGGCGAGAACGACATCTACAAATTTGAATACTGCTCACTGGACGAAAACACTTATAAGATCGCGTCCTTCATCCCGCTGGAGTGGGACGGCACCAAGCTGGTCAAAGTTCTGCTGGCGTCGATGGATGTGTCGCAGGAGAAAAAGGCCGAGATCGAATCCCACAAGGCACTGAAGGATGCGTACCGCGCGGCCGAGAACGCAAGCCGCGCCAAGACGGATTTCCTCTCCAATATGTCCCACGACATCCGGACGCCGATGAACGCCATCGTGGGCCTGACGGCCATTGCGGGGGCCAACATCGAAAATCAGGACAAAGTCGTCGAATGCCTTGGCAAGATCACCAAGGCGAGCCGCCATCTGCTGGGCCTGATCAACGAAGTGCTGGACATGGCCCGGATCGAGAGCGGGCGGATGAGCCTTGCCGAGGAGGATTTCAGCCTGCCGGAGCTGGTCGATAACCTGCTCACCCTCACAAAACCGGCAATCGACGAGCACCACCATCAGCTCGAAGTCCACGTGGAGCACATCGAGCACGAGGCCGTCTGCGGCGACAGCCTGCGCATCCAGCAGGTCTTTGTGAACCTGATGAGCAACGCCATCAAGTACACCCCGGATGGAGGCAGCATCACCTTCTCCATCAAGGAAAAGCCGAATGGCTTCTCGGAGCTGGGCTGCTACGAGTTTTCCATTGCGGACAACGGCATCGGCATGACGCCGGAATTTCAGAAGATCATGTTTGAGCCGTTCAGCCGGGCGGACGATCACCGGACGACCAAGGTGCAGGGCACCGGTCTGGGTATGGCCATCGCCCGGAACATCGTCAACCTGATGAATGGCGACATTCAGGTCGAAAGCGCCCCCAACAAGGGCACGAAGATCACGGTCACGGTCTATCTGAAATTGCAGGAAGACGAGAAAGAGCAGGAAAAAGAGCTGTTCGACCTGCCGGTGCTGGTCGTGGACGACGACCAGACCTGCTGCGAAAGCACCGTCGATACCCTGCGGGAGATCGGCATCGCAGGCGAATGGGTCCTGACCGGCAAAGGAGCCGTGGAACGCTGCGCGGCGCGGCACAAGACCGGCCGCGACTATTTTGCGGTGATCCTGGACTGGAAGATGCCGGAGATGGACGGCATCGCAACGGCCAGAAGGATTCGGGAATGCGTCGGGGAAGACGTCACGATCATCATCCTGACCTCCTTCGAGTTCAGCGAGATCGAAGAAGAAGCCAGAGCGGCGGGCGTGGATGCGTTTATAGCAAAACCGCTGTTCCGCTCCCGCCTGACGGCGACCCTGCGGCAGTTCACCTCCGGCAAGAAAGAGAAAAACGCCCGGAATTATCTGGAAGACTTTGCAAAAACGGACTACACGGGCAAGCGGCTCCTGCTGGTGGAAGACAACGACCTGAACCGCGAGATCGCGACCGAGATCCTGGGCATGACCGGCGTGACGGTCGAAACGGCCGAAAACGGAAAGATCGCCGTCGAAAAGGTCGCTGCGGCCCCGGAAAACTGGTACAGCCTCATCCTGATGGACATCCAGATGCCGGTCATGAACGGCTACGAAGCAACGGCGGCGATCCGTTCCCTTCCCGGCAGCCGGGGCAAAGTGCCCATCATCGCCATGACGGCGAACGCCTTCGCCGAGGACGTGCAGCTGGCCAAGAACACCGGCATGAACGAACATATCGCCAAACCGCTGGACCTGAATAAGCTGAACGACGTGCTGAAACAGTGGCTGTAAGAGCCGCCGAAAAAGAACCATTGAAAAGGGTTGAACCGAACGACGCCATCTACCGCACCACCGAGGACATGCTGAAACAGTTCCGCTATCTGCCCAAAGAAAAGGCGTATCCATCCCACGCGGCACCTACCCGCCCAGCACCCCGCGGTATGGTCGTCGTGCCCTCGGCGACCTGCCGGAGAGCAGCCAGGTGAGCTTCTTCTAAAAATACTTGACACCATATGTGACACCATATATAATGGGAACAGGGGGATTCGGAATGTCAAAATGGGATAAGTTGCTTGCGCGCATCTGTGCCTTATCGAAGGACCTGCGGTTCGACGAACTGCGAAAAGTGCTGGAAAGCTATGGCTACGAGATGACAGCCCCCAGAAGCGGGAGCAGCCACTACACCTTCCGGAAAGCAGGCTGTATGCCCATTACGATCCCCAAACATGAACCTATCAAGAAAGTTTACGTGGAAATGGTACGGCAGATCGTGGAGAGTGAGGCGAAGAACGATGAAGACGCTGAATGAGTATTTGAAGATGCCTTACCGGATGGAGTTGGTGGAGGACCCGGATGAGGGGGGATTTGTTGTCTCTTATCCGGACTTGCCGGGCTGCATTACCTGCGGCGAAACGGTCGAACGCGCGATCGCAAATGCACAGGACGCAAAAAAAGCATGGCTGGAAGCAGCGCTGGAAGAGGGAATCGAGATCCATGAGCCGGATAGCCTGGAGGAATATTCCGGGCAGTTCAAACTGCGGCTTCCGCGCAGTCTGCATCGCTCGCTTGCCGAGCATTCGCAGCGGGAGGGGATCAGCATGAATCAATACTGCGTTTACCTCCTCGCGAAAAATGATGCGATGTACGTGAAATAAAGGTTCCAAGAACAGCAAAGCCCCCTGCATCCGGGATGGATGCAGGGGGCTTGTTCTGTGTTCTGCAAGCGCAGGAGTGAAAATTACTCCACGCTGATCATATAATAATAAACGGGCTGACCGCCGCGGATGTGGCTGACCTCAACGTGGTTGGGGCACTTTGCCTTGACGATCTCGGTGACCTTTTCGGCATCCTCATCGGAGACATCGCAGCCGGAGATGATGGTGACGAAGCTGGAGTCCTTCTTGCACATGCCGCGGGCCAGACGGTAGGTGGCCTTGGTCAGGTCATTGGAGGTGGCCACGATCTTGCCGTTCTCCAGAGCCATGATCTCGCCCTTCCGGATGCGCTTGCCATCGAACTCGCTGTCGCGGGCGGCGTAGGTGATGAGGCCGGTGGAGACCTTGTCGGCCGCAGCCATCATGTTGATGGTGTTGGTCTCGACGTTGGCAGAGGGGTCAAAGTTCAGCAGTGCCGTGATGCCCATGGGCACGGTGCGGGTGGGCAGAACGACGACCTGACGGTCGGCCAGCTTCTGGGCCTGCTCGGCAGCCATGATGATGTTCTTATTGTTGGGCAGAACGAAGACGGTCTTGGCCGGGACGCTCTGGATGGCGGCGAGGATATCCTCGGTGGCGGGGTTCATGGTCTGACCGCCGGAGACGACGGCGTCGGCCGCCAGGTCGGTGAAGACGGCCTTCAGGCCCTCGCCCGCAGCAACTGCCACAAAGCCGTAATCACGGCTGGGATCC